>JAEEGG010002751.1_pt1 | contig 44918 bp, 42 predicted proteins | sample 9134161 | NCBI WGS metagenome assembly JAEEGG01 (sample SAMN16246543, study PRJNA631951) | gut metagenome | biome: gut microbiome; feature: rumen; material: CR-attached | host: Bos | place: Iran: Karaj | collected 2018-10 | reverse complement strand
GGTCAGAACTATGACTATAACCTTAATGGGGTGTTCTTCAAGGATCTGAAACTTGCGGATCCTGATATCTACATGGAGGCTGTGGGTGATGACCTCGGAGCTACGATGGGTAACATCATCGACAAGAGCTATAAGGTGATGGTGGAGACGAAGCCTGATGCTGTGCTCGTGCTGGGTGACACGAACTCATGCCTGAGCGTGATTGGTGCGAAGCGCTTGCATATCCCCATCTTCCACATGGAAGCTGGTAACAGGTGCAAGGACGAGTGCCTGCCTGAGGAGACAAACCGCAGGATTGTGGACATTATCTCTGACGTAAATATGGCTTATTCGGAGCATGCGCGTCGCTATCTGGCTGACTGCGGACTGCCGAAGGAGCGTACCTATGTCACAGGAAGTCCCATGGCAGAGGTGCTGCATCAGAACCTGGCAGAGATAGAGGCCAGTGACATTCACAAGAGACTGGGACTGGAGAAAGGTAAGTATATCCTGTTGTCGGCTCATCGTGAGGAGAATATCGACACGGAGAAGAACTTTATGTCGCTGTTCACGGCAATCAATAAGATGGCTGAGAAGTATGACATGCCTATCCTGTATTCGTGTCATCCTCGATCAAGGAAGCGTCTGGAGGCATCTGGGTTCCAGCTCGACAGGCGCGTCATCCAGCATGAGCCGCTTGGGTTCCATGACTATAACTGTCTTCAGATGAATGCCTTTGCGGTGGTCAGCGACAGCGGCACTTTACCTGAGGAGAGTTCGTTCTTTACCTCCGTAGGACATCCGTTCCCTGCTATCTGCATACGTACATCGACGGAGAGGCCGGAGGCACTAGATAAGGCTTGCTTCTTCATTGCAGGTATTGATGAGAAGTCATTGCTTCAGGCTGTGGATACTGCAGTGACCATGAATCAGAATGGGGACTATGGTATTCCTGTTCCTGATTATATCGAAGAGAACGTCTCGACGAAGGTGGTGAAGATTATACAGTCGTACGTTGGGATAGTCAATAAGATGGTTTGGCGTAAATTCTGAATCCCTGCATTATAGCCGTCCCTTACCAAGGGACTCTAAAGGTCTGGAGGAAGTTTTAATGAAGATACTTGTTACTGGTGCCAAAGGATTCGTAGGTAAGAATCTGTGCGCACAACTGAATAATATAAAGGATGGCAAGGCACGTTGCTATGGTGATGTGACAGTGGAAGCCGTGTATGAATATGACCTGGACTCAACTCCCGAGCAGCTGGACGAATACTGCAAGAATGCAGATTTTGTTTTCAACCTGGCGGGAGTAAACCGCCCTCAGAATCAGGAAGAGTTCATGCAGGGCAACTTTGGTTTTGCATCAACTCTGTTGGAAACTTTGAAGAAACATGGGAATAAGTGTCCTGTGATGCTCTCTAGCTCACAGCAAGCTTCTCTGACTGGTCGCTTCGGCAATAGTGAGTATGGACGCAGTAAAAAAGCTGGGGAAGACTTATTCTTGAAATATCAAGAAGAAACAGGAGCTAAAGTACTTATATATCGTTTCCCAAACCTATTTGGAAAGTGGTGTCGTCCTAATTATAATAGTGCAGTAGCTACATTCTGCAATGCATTTGCTAACGACCTTCCATATACAGTCAACGACCCCAGCGTAGAACTGGAGTTGCTATATATTGATGATCTCGTTGATGAAATGATTGCCTGTCTGAAAGGTGAAGAGCATCATTGTGAGTTCGATGGTCTTAAGGTTGTACCAATGGCAGATGGCAGATATTGTTATGTGCCAACAACCCACAAAGCAACGCTAGGTGAGATTGTAGATCTTCTGAACCAGTTTGCAGAACAACCCAAGACGTTGATGATTCCTGAGATTCCTGCAAATAGCTTTGCAAAGAAGCTCTATAGCACCTATTTGAGTTACCTGCCCAAGGAGAAAGTCGCTTTCCCTTTGAAGATGAATGTAGATGACCGTGGTTCGTTTACTGAGTTGGTTCATACTCTCAATGCTGGACAGGTAAGCATCAATATCTCAAAGCCTGGTATCACTAAGGGGCAGCATTGGCACAACACTAAGTGGGAGTTCTTTATCGTGGTGGCTGGTCATGGCTTGATACAGGAACGTAAACTGGGTACTGATGAAGTAATAGAGTTTGAAGTGTCTGGTGACAACATTCAGTGCATCCACATGCTGCCTGGATATACCCACAACATCATTAATTTGTCAGAAACGGAAAACCTCGTGACGGTTATGTACTGCAACGAGATTTTCAATCCGAACAAACCTGATACCTTTTTTGAGAAGGTTTAGTACTACTTTATCTAAAAAGTAGATTGCGATGAACATTCTGATAACATCTGCTGGGAAGCGCGTTTCGTTGGTCAGGAAATTCATGAAAGAGTTGAAAGGACTCTTTTGTGATGGGATGGTGATGACCTGTGATATGAATCCAGAGATGGCTCCCGCATGTGTGATTTCTGACGGATGTTTCAAAGTCCCGAGATGTTCATCTAAAGATTATATAGAAAAGCTCTTGACACTATGCATAGATAATAGCATCAGTATCGTTATTCCAACGATAGATACTGAATTAGCCATATTATCGGCTAATAAAGATGTCTTTGCAAAACAGGAGATACAGGTTTTGGTTTCGGATTATGATTTTGTAATTACGTGTCTTGACAAGCGTATGACATCAGAGTTCTTCCCCCAAAAACATATTGAAGTGCCTGAACGACGAGACATTCATCACCCCCAATTCCCCATGTTTGCCAAACCGTATGATGGTTCTATGAGTGCCAATACGCATGTTATCCGTAAGCAAAACGATTTAACGGACGAAATCCAAAATGATCCAAAACTCATTTTTATGGAATACATAGAAAAGTCCGAATACAAGGAGTTTACGGTTGATATGTATTATGGATGCGATAACAAAGTAAAGTCAATCGTTCCCAGAGAACGTCTGAGGGTCCGGGCAGGTGAAATCAGTCAGGGTGTCACAAGAAAGAATTATATTGTGGGTTACTTGAAGGAGCGCCTGAACTATCTGCCTGGTGTCATCGGATGTATCTGTATTCAGCTATTTTTTCGAGAGCAGGATAACAATGTGGTGGCATTTGAAATTAATCCAAGGTTTGGTGGCGGCTACCCGTTGTCGTATGGAGCAGGTGCCAATTTTCCTAAGATGATAATTGAGGAGTATCTCTTAGGAAAGACTGTTGATTACTCTGATGACTGGCGTGACAATACTCTCATGCTGCGCTATGATGACGAGGTGATAGTGTATGGTGACGAGAAATAAGGTCATCGTCTTCGACTTGGATGACACACTCTATAAGGAGATAGACTATCTGAAATCTGCATACCATGAGATTACTGACTGGTTTCGTGATCATTATGAGATCTATGGTCTCTGGGGTGAGATGCTAAGATACTACCGAGAGAAGAAAGACGTATTCCAAGAGATTATAAATTTTTATAAGAGACCAGTAGACAAGAAGTTCCTTTTGGATATGTACCGAGCACATCAGCCCGATATCCATTTGGATAATGATACACGATTCGTATTGGATTATCTAAAGAATAACGAGGGGTACTATATAGCTATCATTACAGACGGGCGATCGCAGACACAGCGAAACAAGATCAAAGTCTTGGGGCTAAATCTATATCTTGGAGACGAAACGGATATGCTGGTATCAGAGGAACATGGTCATGAGAAACCGGACAGGTATGCTTACGAGATGATTGAGGCGTTCTTTCCTAATTGCTCGTATACGTATGTGGGAGATAATCCAGAAAAAGACTTCTTAGCACCAAATCAACTTGGTTGGAATACTATTTGTCTGTTGGATGACGGACGGAATATCCATAAACAGGATTTCAATTTGCCAAAAGATTATCTGCCGAATAGGCGGATAGGGAATATGAAGGATATCATAGGTTATATCTAACATGGATCTGGATAACAAGTTCGGAACATTAGACCTGCAGAAGAAACTGCTGGAACTGTTAAAGGAGTTCCATGTGTTTTGCATGACCAACAATATTGATTACAGTCTTGACTGGGGGTCGCTATTGGGTGCTATCCGTCATCATGGTTTCATTCCATGGGATGATGACTTGGACATCATGGTGGACCGTAATAACTATGAAAAGATAAAAAGTCATATTGGTGGGAAGCTTGCATACGAACATGGGACACCAGATGCCATCTGGGTGGACAGAGTTCGTCTGGAGAATGACGTAAAGGATACTGTCAAGCCGACATTGGACATCTTTATTATTGACAATGCTCCTAACGGACGATTTTCACGGAAACTACGGGTTCTCATAATCCGCTTCCTGCAGGGAATGCTAAAGAGAGAACTGAATCTTTGTAAAGGCAATGTTCTCCTGAAAGCAGCGACGTTTGTGACTTATGTGCTTGGACGTTGCTTCCCCAGAAGGACTATTCTTACATGGTATAATAGCATTTCTCAGTTGTCAAATAAGAAACAGACCAAGAAAAAAGCATGCTACAATGACAACTTCTATGATATCGCCATTCTCTATCAGAAGGATGTCCTTGATGGTTTTATAACTGTACCTTTTGAAGATACAGAGGCAAATATTACAAAAGGATATCATCAGGCGCTTGTGGATAAGTTCGGACCGAACTATATGACACTGCCGCCAGAGGGCGACAGGAAACCCAAACGGGTATGAGTGACATTGTTGTGAGTGTGAAACCTGACGAAATCAGCTGGGAGGAACTGGCCAATCTGCAGCATCGTGCACACGAAAGGAGCATCGCTAATGGTGTGAAGATGAAGATAGCCAGTTGCACGGCAGCGGAATTGTGCAATGATGTCAGTGATGGTATTACGCTGGTGGCTCAGGATGTATCGGGGCGGTTGGTGGGCATGGCCTCTATTTGCACTCGCACAGTCAATCGCTGGTGGCATCATGGCAAGGGTGCCTATCTGTGTTGCATGGCTGTTGCCCCAGAATATCAAAACCGTGGTGTTTACAAAGCGCTGAACAAGAGGATGGGTGAGATGATTACCAATCAGGGAATAAGTGTTGCTTTCCTGAATACGCATGTGAACAACAAGATAGCGCGACATGCTTATGAGAAGGAAGGATTTAGGTTAGTGCGTTTTTCACCTGGTGGTGGGCCGGGCTACTATTCCGTGGAATATGCAAAATGGTATGACGGAAGGAGTAAGAACAAGTATTTGTGCAAACTGATGTTTCTGGCCTCTGAGCTGTTAGTCAGAATTCTGTTTAAGCCCGGGAGGGTAAGGCGATTCTAAGGATATGGAACTGGTTTCTGTCATTATTCCTGTCTATCAAGTGTCTGACTATGTGGAGCGGTGCCTGAAGTCTGTTATGAATCAGACTTATACCGACATCGAGTGTATCATCGTGGATGATGCGACGAAGGATGACAGCATCGTCAAGTGTGAGAGATTGATAGAGGAGTATAACCTTGATAGTAAGGGGAGAATCAGATTTATAATATTGCACCATGAACGGAATCGGGGCTTGTCCGCTGCGAGGAATACGGGAACAAATTCTGCAACTGGAGAATACCTGTATTATTTGGATAGTGACGACTATATTTCTGCGGACTGCATTGAGACACTGATAGCACCTTTCAAGGAGAACACCGGTCTGGAGATGGTTCAAGGGAACTGCCTGAGAATATGTGATGGGGTAGAAGGGATGGTCTATAATGGTAAATCGTTGCATATCCTAAGTAATGATGATGTGCGAACGCAGTACTTGTCGTACCATCATATCTATATCAGTGTATGGAATAGGCTGATGAAACGTTCCTTTGTGGAAGAAAATGGGCTTTATTGCAAAGAGGGAATTGTCCATGAGGATCATCTGTGGATGTTCTATCTGATGAAGTGTTTGCAGCATGCATACCTATGCGATGCCATCACCTATTATCATCCTATCAGGCAGGGGTCTATTGTGACCAGTACGGACAAAGTAACAGAAGGTAATAGCTTCCAGATTATATTTGATGATATACTACATCATCTAACACCCGAGAAGGAGAAATTCGAACTACAAAATTACCTCTACATGTTTTGTAAGAGGTATCTGGCGTTTGTCGACGGTGTGCCATCTTTTCATTATACAGGCAAATTATATCGCAAGCGTGCCAAACAATATAGTTGCTGGTATGTGTATATGTTATTGGCAGCCATTGGTGTCATTGGTCATTTCGGAAATCCCTCAAAGATTCTAGGATGGCTGAATGCTATGAGGTGGAAATGGAAGATGTAAGAAAGCAGTAGATTTACTGTTTATAGTTTACCGTTGATAAGTGAAGGATGAGAGAACAATTTAGGCAGTATATCATTAATCTATACCAGGATATACCACAGGAGGTCTATGAGGGTCTCCTGTATATCTTTTGTATGGGTTTGGTGGTATTTATAGCGTGGAAAGGATTAAAGACGGGACTCCGCTACTCTGCAACTCTTTTGCTGGTCGAGTATATCTTCCTCATATTCTGCTCAACGGTCTTCTTTAGAACAACAAGTGAGTTAAGGAAATATGACTTCCATCCTTTCTGGAGCTATAAGGCGATACAAGAGGGAAGGGCGGATCTACTGCCAGAGAACATCATGAACGTAGTGGTGTTTGTGCCAGTAGGACTGTTGATGGGGTTCATGGTTAATGGTTCTTGGTTAAAGGTTAAAAGAGCATGGCTGATTGTCTTGATGACGGGCTTGTTTATCTCGGTATCGATAGAAGCAATGCAGTATTTCTTCCATAAAGGATTTTCGGAAACGGATGATGTGATGCATAATACACTTGGGTGTATGATTGGGTATGTGTTGGTGAAGGTAGAGTAGAAAGAGAAATAATTGTAATGATGAATACCAAGAGTACTATTAAGAGACAATATGGCTTCGTAAAAAAAGAATGGAACAACAAGGGGTATAAGAGCTTTGGCATTGAAAAGACGGTTAGGCTTCTCCTTGTTATACTGCCATTTTTGGATTTGGGTCTATATCTGAGAAATTGCTTTCAAGGAGAGAAAAAACTGAAAAGTCGTAAGATTGCAACAGATGCGTATGTGGTGCTTAACATGTTATTTCCGCTGATGGTGTTATATTTCGGTTGGTATAACTGCAAAATTGTGGTATGGATATGTTTCTATTTTGGCGTGATGACGCTCCTTGTATTGCTCTCTATGTCTTTTCTGTTGGATTTAATTCCTAGAGCGATGTCTAATCAGAGAAATGTCATCTGTCTGTTCCTGAATTATTGCCAAATTGTTTTTCTCTTTGCCGTATTGTATCTTGGATTAGCATCAGATGGTTTTGGGAGTGATGGGGAAATAATGAAATTGGGCCCACTGAAGGCTATATATTTGAGTTTGGAAGTTTTTACTTCTGTTGGCTTCGGAGATGTTGTCCCCTTAACCTCAACTGCCTACAAGATATTGATTGTGCAGATGTTCGTACAGGTGATATTTGTCTATCTCTTGTTTGTGATATTTATAGATAGACAAGGTGATAGTACGTTCTATAATAGAAAGAGTAAATAATGGAATTAGAAGAACAGAAATGTTGGCGGTGTGTAATTAGATAAATAAAGTGTAATATGCAGTTGGTAAGTATTATCACAGAAAATCTCAGTATATCTGAATTATTTTCCTTTGGAATTGGCTTGTTAGGCGTTGCTTTGTCGATTTATTTCTATTTACGTTCAAAACAGATTCAAAAACCAAAATATCAAAAAATTTCTTCTACTATAGACAAGAATATAATTGCCCAAGATTCTCCTGTTTATATTCAAAATGGTAACGAACGTTTAGAAAGGCTTACAATAACTAAGGTTGCCTTTTGGAATAATGGAATAACATTGAAGAAAGAAGATGTCTCATCAAAAAGTCCATTCCGCATTGAATTGAAATCTCCTGAGGACAAGTTTGTGTATTGTAAGATAGTTTATGCAGAAGAAGAGAATGATATTTCATGTGATATGTCAGAAGACAAACATGAGATTTTATTATATTTCGATTATCTAGCAAGAAATCAGGGATTTGTTGTAAAGTTGTTGCATACTGGACAGGGTTCATCTTCATTGGATATAGAGGGCTCTATGAGGAATGAAGGGAAATTGAAAAAATCTATACCTTCTTTTTATTACAAAGCTAATTCCTTAATATTCAAATTAATCCCGTTTCGACTTCTTCCAACCATTTATAGTTATATGTTTATGCTTATGGGATTTATTTCAATAATAGCTGAAATATTCCGTGTTGGAGAAGTCCGGGAAGCCAAAACAATTACTTTCCATGATGTCCTACCGGCGTTAATATTGTCTTTCCTGATTTTTGTATTTGGTTTTTTTATGCGTCCAGAAAAAATGCCTCAGAATGTAGCGAAAGCTTTTTACGAGGAGAATTAGTTCGAAGAGCGGGAGGGCAGTACCTGCTTCATGTAGAATAGGAGCGAGTAATAACCAATAGTTAGGTCATGCCAGGGCAGGCGAGAGAAACATCGAGAACTGACGATGGCTGAAGGCTGAGGGCTGATGGAAGATGTAAGAACTACGATGTAAGATGAAACTCATAGACAAACAATTGTTAGATGACGTTAGCAGGCAGGCACAAAAGTCTGACAGGCTGAGGATGAACTATAACTTCCATCAGAGCCTTGATGATAAGTGTCATCGATTCTTGAATGCTGTGGAGCCAGGGACGAAGGTCGAGATACATCGCCATCCGACGAAAGACGAGTCGTTTGTGCTCCTTCGTGGTAGAGTCAGAGTGAATACATACAATGATGATGGTACAGTGATAGAGAGTGTAGTGCTCTGCCCAGAGGAAGGGCTCTATGGAGTAGATATCCAAAAGAATGTGTGGCATAATGTGGAATGCTTGGAGTCTGGGAGCGTCTTCTTTGAATGTAAGGAAGGTCCGTTCGTGCCGCATGAGGTGGAAGGGGTGATGCGCCTGCAACGATAACCTTAATGTTAACTAAGTAATGAAGATAATTTACCAAACACTATGAAGGTTAGTTATCATGCTTTGAAGAAAGAAAATGTGGCCGACTTCCTTATCCTGACGGTGACGGAGAGGGAGACGAACATGCTTATGCCATTGATAATGCCCATATCAGATATGGGTATTATCGAGGCAGAGCATGACGGGCGTATCTATACTCTAGGGAAGATTGGCCAGTTTAACATCATTCACTGCAAGTGCTCCGACATGGGAACTCAGGAGAGTGGATCGTCAATCCTGATAACGAGAAATGCGCTTTCGGACTGGCCTTGTATAAAGGGGGTCGCTATGGTAGGGATAGCATTTGGGATGTACGATGAAGACAATGGCGTTACCTCCAAACAGCATTTCTCAGACGTATTGGTGGCAAGAAAGATATATCCATACGAAAATCAGAAGCTGAAAGATGGTCAAAAGGAATTCCGCGGCGAGTGGCATGAGGCAAACACAACCTTTGTCAAGGCATTTGAGGAGGTAAGCCGAACGTGGTCTGTTTGTAATCTCTATAACGAAAATGTTCACATAGAGGTATCACCACTGCTGAGTGGAGAAAAACTATTTGATGATAAAGATGAACGTGACAAACTGAAGCTCAGGTTTAATGAGGCACGAGGCGGCGAGATGGAGGGAATAGGATTGGCCAGTGCCTGCGAGGATGCCGGAATCCCGTGGATATTATTGAAAGGTATATGCGACTTTGGGGATGGTAATAAGAAGGAACAGAAACACGAAAGGCAGGATAATGCGGCAAGGACTGCTGCTATGGCCTTGCAATCAGTACTCCAGAGAGAAGACCTCCTCATTTCACTTTGTGATAATAAGAAGTCGCAGTTCTACTACCAGCCCAATAGGCAGATAGAGGATTTGGTTCTTTTCGATGACTATAACCTTGATTGTGAACCATTCTATCTGAGAAGGCCCGTGGACGATTTGATCCATAATGCGACAAAGGTTAAAGGCTGTTGGGTATTCGGCAAATCAGGTGTAGGCAAAACAGTTGCCCTTATACGTGCATTGGAGCTGATGGAGGTTCGGAATGTGTTCATAGACATGGCAACTATGGTGAACCAGCCAACAGAGAGGATGTTTCGCTTTGTCTATGAAGAGATTTGCGACTTTTTTGAGACAATACCAAAGGTGCAATGCCAACAACTGCATGAGGTGGCAAAAGCAATTTCAGAAGTAATAGAGCAGCATGTGAACCAAGGTGAATTTTATATTGTTATAGAAGAAATTCCCCTGTCTGAAGAACATGGTCAGCAGTTTGCCGAGTTTGTACAACAACTGTGTAGCCTGATTATCTCACGATATATAAAAAAATGCCGGGTGAATATCAAATTCATGCTTTCATCAATAGCGTCACCTTTGAATGTTATTCCAGACACCCAGGAGAAGGTGAAAAGATATTTGGGGTTTGTGCCTATGAATGAGTGGAATAGCGATGAATGCCTTGAACTATGGAGAATCATCACTGACGAGATAAATTACCAACTTGAAGGTCTTTCTCCATCAGAGTTTGTGGAAACTATGGAACTCTCTCCACGCCGGATAAAGGATTGTCTTCGTTCACATAGTCTGCTGAACAATAGACAAGTTAGCAAAGTATCTATAGCCCAACTGTAAATATGGAACTAATACTGCAGTCATATCCTATTGTGCCGCCATACCTGTATGTTGAAAGAGATGCTGACAGGCAGATAAAACAGGTCATTCAAAGCATGACCCGCCCAGGCTATATCCTTGTGGCAAGGCAGATGGGCAAGACCAATCTGCTGATGCACACAAAGGATGTGCTGGAAGACGAACGCAATATATTCACATATATAGATTTTACAAGTACATTCTTCGAAACGGAGGCAGAATGTTACGACGAGATTATCGACATCACACTGGAAACACATAGGGATGTGTTTCAGCATGAGGCCGAGATTATTGAGAAGCGCCGTAATGCAAGAGGAGCAACGACCCAACGTGAGTTTACGCGCGACCTAAGACTTCTCATAGGAGCCGTAGATAAACTGGTGATTATTCTTGATGAAATAGACGCACTCGTAAGGATGCCTTTTTCAGACAATGTTTTTGCCCTCATACGAAGTCACTATTTTCAACGCAAGAACTATCCCGACATGGGCAAGTTGAGCTATCTGTTGTCGGGGGTAATGGAACCCAAGGACATCATCAAGAACCCGGATATTTCGCCATTCAACATTGGGCAGGAAATCTATGTGAAGGATTTTACCCGTGTTGAGTTTGACAGTTTCCTAAAGAAAGCGGGGTTGGCAGGGCGATATAATAAGGATTTCTATGACCAGATTTTCTATTGGACATGCGGTCATCCGAGACTGACATGGGACTTGTGCCAAATCATAGAAGAAACTGGTGCTTCCACAGTTCGTGATATTGACGGGATAGTCAAAAAATATTATCTTACTACCTGTGACAAGGCACCTATCGACGGCATAAGAAAATTAGTGGCGAATGATGACAATCTGAGGGACATGGTGCTTCAGCTTATCTATGACATGACTGATTCCTTGACCGCAGACCAAAGGAAGAAACTCTATCTTGGGGGAATCATTAACTTTGATGCTGAAACTGTAAAGTTTAAAAATCCCATATTGGAGAAGTCTCTTCCATTGGACTGGGTAAAGAAACAGGGTAATAAAGAAGTCGATACACAGGAGTCTATAGACAGGGCCGAAAGACTTATCTTTATCAAGAAAGACTATAAAAGTGCGCAATTGGTGTTGGAAACGCTGTACAGGACATCAGAAAAAGATGAGAAAACAGATAGAATATTGTTACTTTTAGGGGAGAGTCTGTTTAGACAATATCAGAACAAGAAAGCTATTTCCTATCTGTCCATGATTGAAAATACTTCAGACCTGTTCCCTGAAGCACGATTTAAGACTGCACAGAACCTTTTTGCCTCGGAATCGTTCAGTGATGCTCTGACTGTTTATAGGGAGTGTCTGAAGCTCAAACAAGTAAAAGGCTATATAGACAAGGTGAAGCTTGGGATGGTTGAGACCATCGTAGAGATGAACGATGACACACTCTATGAGGAGGCAGAGAACATACTCTATAACATGCAGGCAGACGTGTCAGGCAATCCTGAGGAATATCATCAGATTGCGTTGATATTGTATTTCAGTGCCTTGATATTCCAAAAAAGGAAAAAAAATAATAAGGCAATCAGTGCATTGGATAGTGCTATTGGGTATGCACAGCATGATGAGCAGATTGTTCTGCACTATTATAAGTATAAATGTACGACGGATGAAAAGAAGAAGGACGAGTTGATTAGGGAGATAATGGTACTGATGAAAAACGCCGATGGGAAACCTGTTCTCGGTGATTTCGACAACAGTCTTGCTTTCTCAAAATACTATACTCTTCTGATTTTTGCTGAAATTATTCTCAACTATCCGCAGTATGTGAAGATTATAGAGCCACTGTTCAAATGGTTTTTCGAGAAGCGTGAAGACGTATATACGTCCATCTGTGCCACACTGAGCAAAAACAAATTGCCAGAGACGGAACGATTTGCACGGCTGATTATACAACAGAACAAGGAAGGAATACTTCAGCCTTCCGAGGTTACGATGATTGATGTGATGACCATCTGGTCGCAACAGGCACATGATGTAGTTCTAATGAAAGAGTTGGGTAATTATTGTTTTGACTATATAAACAGCTATCAGCCAAAGACAACCTTACCGGAGGACCTTATCAGGATTCTGATGTATCCCTTGCAGGATGACATGAAGATGCAAAACTTCCAGCGAGTCAAGCAGGTGGTCATCAATACTATGCGGTGGTTTAACAAGGCCCCAGAGCGACCGTTGTTTGAAGAGCACTTTGTCATGATGTTCTTCTATACTGCAGTAGTGGCTTTTGTGGAAAGGAATTACAAATGGTTCTTGGATGCTGGTAGCAAATTCTTAAGGTGCTCTGAAGGTTTTCTTGATCGCGTCAATGAGAAGACATCGCTTGATTTATCCACTGCCACGATTCGTTCGTCATGTGACATGGTGATGAAGATGGGAATCCGGTTTAACGAGGAAATCAACATTCTAAGGGGTGACATGGTTTCATTGGAAACTTATGGAAGAAATACCTGGGTACAGGTGTATGACCATATTCACCAAAAGGAAACGGTCGTAAAATTGAAGAGTCATATGGCAGAAATACAGTCGGGTTTTTACGAGATATTAAAGATAGGTGTTTGATTGAAAATAAGGGAAATTGCCTCAGATCTTAAAAAAAATAATATAAACATAGATGCCGGGGCAGTGACATTAGCATATACTGAGGCGATAAACGTACAATACGCCAAGGCAGACGAGAAAGGGATATAGTACTGGGATATTTCACGTGATGGCGAGAGGAATAATTCAGCAGGAGATATTTTTTGACGATGAAACATGATATTGTTGGCTATTGACAAGCGCGTATGATGGACAGCGACTATACAATTCAGAACCTTATAGAATCAGCGATAACCCTGCCAGACATTATTTCGTGTTTGGTGGGTATGTTGATTTCCCTTGTTGCCTATAAGCTTGAGTTTCTTAAGAAGAAGGCTTGGCTCGGCAATAGCTGTTCTGTATGGACGCTCATTATGTGCATTGTGGCAGCCATCGTTTTATTGGCGTTCAAGTTGTTCTGGTTGCTTCCTTGCATACTGTTAATCCCAACTTTTGTAGTTGGGGGCAGATATTGCTGGTTGGAGCACCGAAAGCAGAAGGTGTTGAAATACAGGGGGTTGCTGGATTATGACAAGAAACGGTATGACTATTATGTTTGGCTGAGTAAACGGGAATTGTTCAGATGGGAAGTTAAGAAGTATCTACTTCCTGCCATGAATATTCTGTTTGAAATTGGTTCCATTAAAAAACTTGATGATGAACTGGAGTCGTTGTCTGACTATAAGGATTGGTATAAATGGAAACGACTGAAGTCATACGTACACTGGAACAGACATGAATATCAGGAGGTGATAGACCTAATGGCTCCTTATATTGATGAGGGTAAGTTGAGTGGAACGGAGCTGACGAGAGTGACCATTAACATTTATGGAGCTTACAGAATTCTGGAGGATAAGGAGGGAATAGAGGTATATGTCAGGAAAATGGAAAACATTCTGTTCAATCAAAAGATCTATATGGTGGAATTGTTCGATGACCTGATGTATTATTATGATGAACATGGAGAAAATGAAAAGATAAAACTTTTGACGGCAACAATTGAAGGATTAAAGTTCTCTGACTATTCACGTTTACTGGAGGTCTATGATGTGCTGTATATGCATAATCGCAGACATAACGACACTCAAGCAAATCAGAAATTGTTAGATTTCATGGTTTCTAAGAGTAGCATGATAAATGAGGAGGAGAGAAGGAAAATCTTTGAAGTCAGGTTATTAAAGTTATATTTTGAAAATGACTATGGATGGAAGGATTATAGCATTAAGCTATTCCAAAATGCAGAAGCTTATCTAAATTATTCAAGTAGGGTTGCTTTTGAGTATCTGAGAGCAGTCAATCTGATAGTTCAGCATTGTCATATACATAACATGTCACCAGGACCAAGAATCATTCAACTCTATGATACTATCTTGATGCGCATAGCTGAATATATACAAGAGTTTGATAAAGAGTTGGTGGAGTTGCCTGATGATTTCTTATATAGGAAGAAAGAAATGCTGATGCTGAATGAAGAATATCGCAAGGCAAAAGTAAACTTTAAACTGGAGTACTCCGGCTATTTAAATGATCTCTCAAATAACCTGCATAAGCTTATCTCATTGTGCGAGAGAGCTGGAGATCAACGTGAAAAGTTGCATTTCCTTGTGGTATTGGCTGATGAGATTGTTGCATTTGAAGACGATATCAATAGGGGCAGAACATTGAGTCATAAGACAATGGAGGAAGAGCAAGCCATAAAGGCGATATCTGATGAAGAAATGCTGCTAGCAAAAGCAGGCGCCATTGAATGTGTTCAGGAGATAAACCAGATACTAAAGAGTCATGATTATAATCGAACATTGGCTTATTACATTTTCTATGCAGCCTACTTGAATCTGAAATTGGGTGATAGGATTATTGCAAAACAGATGTTAGCAAGATACCATGCAACAGGTGTTGATATAAAGCATTTTACGTTAGCTGTGCAGCAATTATATAAAATAACGGTAAAAGAATTAGCAAATTAGAAAGATTTTTTGAAATATGGAAAGAAAAAGAATTTACCTTTGTTTGGCGCATATGAGCGAGGACGGAATGGAACAGAAGTACGTTAAGGAAGCATTCGATACGAACTGGGTGGTGCCCCTTGGTCCGAATGTGAATGGATTCGAGAAAGATTTGGAAGAGTTTGTGAACTCTAACGATAACGCTAACCTTAACCTTAACAAGAGGGTGGTGGCACTGAGTGCTGGAACTGCTGCTGTGCATCTTGGATTGTTGAACTGTGGTGTGAAGCCTGGTGATGAGGTGATAGTACAGAGTTTTACGTTTTGTGCTTCTACGCACCCTGTAACGTATTTGGGAGCTACACCGGTGTTGGTGGACTCAGAGCCAGACACTTGGAACATTGACCCAGAATTGTTGGAAGAAGCCATTGTTGACCGTAAGGAGAAGATTGGCAAGTATCCTAAGGCTATTGTTCCAGTTGCATTGTATGGTATGCCTTACAAGGCTGACCGCATCATGGAGATAGCCAATAAGTATGGTATCCCCGTGGTGGAGGATGCTGCTGAGGGTTTCGGCTCTCGCTACAAGGGACAGATGCTGGGCACCTTCGGTAAATATGGTGTGCTCTCTTTCAATGGTAATAAGATGATAACCACCTCTGGTGGTGGCGCTTTGATTACAGAGGATGAGGAGCACTGGCGCGAGATCATGATGTATGCTACACAGTATCGCGAGAGCTATCCTTACTATCAACATGAGAAGATAGGCTACAACTATCGCATGAGTAACATCTGTGCTGGTATTGGTCGCGGACAGATGACGGTGGTGAATGACCACCTTGCTCATCACAAGCATGTGCAAGGGCTGTATGAACAGTTGTTAGCAGATGTAAAGGGCGTTACTGTTCATAAACAGCCCGATGTAAGATGTAAGATGGCTGATGGAAGAGAGATCCCTGTATATGACTCGAACTATTGGCTTTGCACCATCACCATTGATGAGAATGTGAAAGTAAAAGGACAGGAGGATGCTTATAAGACGATCGTAACAGGAGCCGTTGGTGGTGCAGCTGGCGTGATTCATGCAGCAGAGTCTGCTCATACTGACTGTGAGCCCAATGCCAATGTGGAAGCTATGCGTGTAGCTCTCGACAAAGCCCAGATAGAAGCACGTCCAGTATGGAAGCCAATGCACAAACAACCAGTATACTTACGAGGTAAGAAGGAAGAAGTAAGATGTAAGAACTATTCCGTTGTGACCTCAGAAAGCAGTGTGGCGTATGTGAATGGTGTATCTGAAGCATTGTTCAAGGTTGGCATGTGCTTGCCCGCAGGGCCATACGTCAGCGATGATGATGTAAAGTACATCGTTGATACCATCAAGGAAAATATCATCGGATGAAGATCCTGAAAGCCATTTGGCAATTTTGTAGGTATGTGTATGTGCCGCAGAGGAGTATTAAAGAAATCGATTGATTTATAGTTCATGGTATTACCTGTATGAAACCTCAAATATTTATAGAAAAGCTTTCGTTTAATGACGGGACAGAGTTGCAGATTGGTCATTCTGATATCGTCATCTTCACTGGTGCTAACAACGCTGGTAAAAGTCAGGTATTGAAGGATATTGATACGATGATGGATTCTAAAGGGGCTAAAGGGATAGTCTCTACATCATTAGAAATGCAATATAGCGGTGAGATAAAGGAGATAATAGATGTCTATAAAACGAAAGATGGTAAATATAGGATAGGTGGTAATATATTTAACGAATTTAATATTATAGAGCAGTGGTGGAACAACAAAGAGAGTTTGTTTACCAGCTATTATAAAAATCGTCTTAGTACCGAGATGAGGCTACAGGCTTCAAATAATGCGCCTTCATTTGACGCTCTTTACCAAGATCCAACCATGCCTGTTCAGCAATTGTATCTAAACGATCATTTGGAAGAAAAGATTTCTAATCTTTTTCATGAGGCTTTCAATGAATATTTGATAGTGAACCGTGTAGGTGGTAGAACAATACCGATTCATGTAGGTCAACCACCAGTAAAAGCGGCTGGAGAAGACAGGGTATCTGCAGGTTATCTGGATAAACTGAGAAACCTCCCTATACTGCAAAATCAGGGTGATGGTATGAGAAGTTTTGCTGGTATCCTTTTAGATGTTTTTACGACTCAGAAGACCGTAACCATGATAGATGAGCCAGAGGCTTTCTTACACCCACCTCAGGCACGGCTTCTGGGCAGGATGCTTGTAAAGAACAAGCCTAATGACCGACAGTTGTTTATTTCGACTCATAGTGAAGACTTTTTAAAAGGTCTTTTAGATGCTGATTCGGATAATGTGAAAATTGTCAGAATAAACAGGGAAGGATTTATTAATCATATTAAGGTGCTTGATAATGAGGGCGTGAAAAAACTCTGGAAAGACTCTATTCTGAGGTATTCTAACATTTTGAGCGGGTTGTTCCATTCAAAGGTCGTTATTTGTGAGAGTGATACAGACTGCAGGTTTTATCAAGCAATATTGGATTCATTGTACGAAGGCAAGAATGTGGTAAGTCCAGATATTCTGTTCACACATAGTAACGGAAAGGAAAGGCTGAAGGTGGTTATAGCTGCTCTCAGGGCACTGAATGTAAAAGTGGTTGTGGCTCCAGATATTGATGTTTTGGATAAAGAGGCGACATTTAAGACCATCTGCGATGAAATAGGTGTAGACTATAACAGTATTAGCGGTCAATGGAAGACGATAAATGAGTATGTGAAATCACAACGAGCGCAACTTGATACAGAGGATGCAAAAAAAGATATTAAAGCCATACTTGATGGTATTACCACTCCACAATTGACCAAGGATGATATTGAGCATATTAAGAAAAAACTTAAGGCTTCAACTGCTTGGGCAAAAGTGAAAGAAGTTGGGAAGGCTTTCTTCTCAGGAGGTGCTTATACGGACTTGAACAATTTAATGAATATTTGCAAACAAAGTGGGCTGTTCATTGTTCCGGTTGGAGAACTTGAGTCGTTCTACAAGCCTGCTGCGAATAAGCATGCCACTGCATGGGTGGATATTGTGATGGGCCTTAATTTGTCTAACGACCCGGAACTGGCTGAGGCTAGGAAGTTTGTGGAAGAGATAGTGGCGTTTTAAATAGGAATTATTCGATAGAGGGAAGAAGGAAAAGTGAAGAATGAAGAGTGATAACTTAAAATCAATTCTGAAAGGTGTTTGGGCTTTTTGCTTGTATGTTTTTGTGCCGCAGTGGGGACGCAAGAGATGTAATATGGAAGATGTCTGATTGAAGACACATAGATAAGTCGGTCATGGAACTATTGGTTTGAGAGCAACTTCCAATAGGGATATGGCCGCTTGTCGGTTTTTAAGAATAATAGGATGAAACTCTGTGATCCATTTGAGTATAAAGGATATTGGTGGAAACCTGATGATCCCGATAATAAGGTGGCCGGTGTGCTCACGTACAAGCCTGGTGAGAGCATTACCCTTGAATTGATAGGAACTTTTGATAATGAGAATGATGCTGTTGTAGCTTTCCTGAACAAATCTGAGGAAAGTGTTATTCATGGTGCTTTGGGGAACGCCAAGAAAGTGACGCTATTAAAGTGTCACCCTTCAGGAAGCGTGAATTTGTCCAGTTTCTTTCCAATAATTAGATACACGTGTATTTATTGCTTTATAGGACGTTGTTATTCAGGAATGGATGAAGAGGGCGATTTCAGAATGACAGTACACTTTCCTGAGCTATCATATTGGTGTCATCCTGGAGTACTTAGAGAAACTTTTATGAAAAACAAAGAGCAAAAGGGACAGATTATCAGTCTTTCTTTTGAGGCTTTGTTTGGTGGGAAAACTTTAGCTGATGTTGAACTTGATGATGGTTACACAATTCAGTTAAAGGCTGGAGCAAGTCTGGGTGGTGGTCCAGCCTTGCTTAGTAATGAGATTGGTCAGTCATCGTGGTTGGAGATATCAAGAAATGAAAAGGTATCTTTTAATCAGTTGCTATCGCATATATATAAATTTGAAGAATTTCTTTCAATAGCGACAATGAGGGTAGTTGAGTCTTCTGAGATAACGATTTATGATGAAGAATATTATCAGGAATATAATAATGGAGAGAAACATCATCATGGCATTTATTTCTTTTCAAGTCATTGGAAGGGAAAAGATAATGAGAAGGTGGATACTTTAAAGTTTCTCTTTGGGTATGATGATATAAAAGATCGGTTAGGCGAGATGATGAGGTTATGGTATGCGGACAAGAATGATATGTATCCTGTGAGAAGTAATCTTGTTGATAGTTTGGAAAAAAAGAGAATGTTTAGCAACATGGATTTCTTGATTTTAGCAAGAGCGCTTGATGGGTACTGCATCAGGTCGAAATATAAGGGTAGTTTTACTAATCGCATGAAGACTGTCATAGAGAAGTTCTCAGATATATTACACATAAGGAAGGATAATATCAAAGTTGAAGAGCTCGTGGATTCAAGAGACTACTATGCTCATTTTATGCCACGGAAAGGAAAAAAACATGTCCTTGATGGTTTTGAACTTCATGACTTGACACAAAAAGTTAGGCGTTTGGTTATCTGTTGTGTGCTTTCTGATTTGGGATTGGATAATACTATCATTGATACTATATTCAAGAATAGTAATAGCAAATATATTAACAATTAGTTGTTGGGGTGAATATTACATGACACGAGATGAAAGATGGAAGATAAAGTATGATGAAACGAGGGCTTTTTAGAGGAGAACTACAGGAATCCGTCGAAGTATGCTCCTGAAGAGAAGTTGATGGTTCATTTCCTGAAGCGGGGGCGAAAGCTCATGAATGCGGGGGAATTGAAGGAACTAAGGCTGGGGATGTTCAAGAAACTGTTAGAGTTGAGTGAGAAATACAAGAGGAAGAATCAGTACGAATAATTGTATTTGATATGAGTTCATGTTTAAAACGGGATGGGTTCCAGTTTAATAAGAATATGAAGTGGGAATAATCAACAATTAAGCAATGTCTAAGGAACTATTTAACATATTACATCGAGGCTACTTCCCTAAGGAGTTACCTCCAGCATTTAACACATATACTTTCGCCTTGCATGCAAATGATTTGATAAACAATTTGCAGCCAGGATGGAACGATGTGGATGCTCCGCCTGTCAGGTGCTCTATCCCTAAAAATGGGATAGGACGAAGATATGTGCATGTGTTGCATCCATTACCTTATTTCTTTCTGGCGAAATATGTCACAGAGAATTATCCTGACATCAAAAGGGTGTGTGCAATGTCGACTATCTCCTATAGCACACCTGTTATCACACAAAGCCTGAAACAAAGATATATCATCCCGAAAAGCAAGAATGTGGCATCGTTTCAGGAGGGTCTTCAGAAGAAAAGCCTGGATAAATATGTTGAACTGAAGGTGGATGTGTCCAATTTCTATCCGTCAGTCTATACGCATATTATACCATGGACTTTCGTGGGGAAGGATGTTGCTCAAACAATATGGAGGTGTAGAAGAGCAGGAACCGTAATGCCTTATCCTAAAGCAACGATCGATACCTATGACAAAGCCAATCAGATAGATGATCTTATAGAGAAATGCCAAGAACGTCAGACACATGGTATCCCAGTGGGACCTGATTCTTCCTATGTAATTGCGGAGGCTATCCTGTCATATCTTGACCAGATAGTATTGTCTAAATGCCCGAAAGCAACGGGATGCAGATATTATGACGACTATTACTTGTACTTTGACACAACGGAAGAAGCGGAACAGACATTGAAAGTGATGATTGACGAGTTCAAGCTATTGGGACTGGAAATCAATCTGGCTAAGGTGGAGATTAACCAGCTACCCTTATCAGTCATGGAACGGTATGCCATGAAACTGTCGCCCTTTGAATTCAAGTCAAAACGACAGGACCAGACGCTTCAAGTGTATTTTGAACTGATGTGGTCTTTGGTGAGAGAACGTCCATCCAAAGTGCAGACAATTCTACGATATGGTCTGAATACGCTTGAGCGAAATCTTCCAACACTATCGGGAAAAGACGAGAAACTGCTCTATCTCCTGCTCTTTAAAACAGCGATATTGGCACCGTCTGCTTTGCCTGAAATATTGAAAGTGGCAGAACGGGCAGGAGGTAATCCTGATGTGGCAATTATGAAGAGAATGACGGATGCTGTATTGCGGAAACACCTGCAATTGGGGCATCACGTGGAACTGTTATGGACACTATGGACGTGTAAGCAATACGGACTTGACATGGACGTCCAGATGGTGGTTGATATGTTCAGGCTTAATCATCCTTTGTGTACCTTAATGCTACTGGACTATCTGAATAATGTGAAACCTGCCATGAAAGCTGAGCCATCCATTGACAATGAGATTAAAAATCTGATAAGTTCTTTGACGCCTGACGCACTTTATGATGAGCGTTGGATGCTGCTTTATGAGGGTGTCATAAAAGGATGGCTCCCTTTGCCGGCTATTGTTCAAAACGACAAGTTCTTCAACTTCTTAATGGGTCATAACGTGTCTTTCTATGATGTAAATAAGAATGCGGACTATGCCAATGCTTCCTATATCATTGACAAGCCTCTCAGCGTTCCTGATTTTGTTACGAAAGAAACGAATTTGCAAACGGAAAGACTATTAAAGGAAATTAAAGAGAGTGTCATTCAGCAAAGGGATGATGAAGAAGATGATTTATGGGAAATTGACGTAGAAGAGGAATTGGAGGAAAAGATAGCAGAGAATGACACAAAGAATGAATTATTTGAAGAATTACTGCATACAATTTTCTCAGGAGAGCAGATAGACGATAAGGGTATTATCGAGAAATATGTAGAAATTTTGATGAGTGTTAATGACTATTGATCCTGAAGGAACTGGACAGTTGACAGGTTGGTTGGTTAATAGTTTAATTCGATAAACTACATGTAGTTGAAGCTATATAATAAGTAACAGCAACTATGACTTCAAGTAAGGTTGTAGTTGCTGTTGCTTTTTTTGTACAAATCCTTTGTGAAATAAAAGAAAATCTGTATATTTGCAGCGTGTTGTCATTTGATATGATGATATTTTTGTTCTTTGACTCTGTGCTTTCGTTGCCTTGTCAGCGAAATATGATGACCCTGTAATGATGATGCTGGCACTTGTTAGTGCGGTGTTGCGAGTAATCGGGAACGGTATAAATCTCTTAAAAATTATAGGAGGAATACTTATGAGAAATCTAAGAAATATTATCAAGACTAAGTTGGCAAATGGAGTGGAAACACTTCTGGTAGTGGGAAATCTGGGGGAGATATCTGTCTCGCTGCTGGTGACGAGAGAGGGGTAGATTTCCCCCTCCATGAATCCCCGTTCCAATTATATAGAATCCTTCAGGTCAGAAGACCTGAGGGATTTATGATGTATTAAAGATGAAGGAAAAATCGTAATATAAGTATAAAAAGTAGTGATATTCTTGCAATTAATTAAGAAAAAGATGTAATTTTGCAAAGGATAAAAGGAATTATTGCAAATAATGAGTAAATATACATATATTGTCAGAGACTATCATGCTATTTCTAAGGCAGAAATCTCAATAGACGGCATTACTGTGCTTTCTGGGGAAAATGGCTCGGGAAAGAGTACGTTGTCAAGATGGCTCTATTATCTTGTGAAAAGTACCAATGAGTATGAGAAATATATCTCTAAGAGTGCTAAATACGAGGTGAGAGTGCTATTGGAGAAGATTAGAAGAGCATCTATGATAATGAGTATCAGCAAGGCTATAGGGACAGCCTCTTTCTATAGGATGCTCGAAGATCTTAATTCTGCTAAGGATATTGAACAATATAAGGATAGGTACTCTGATATTGTAAGTGGTTTTTTACGCTCTTTATCAGAATATTCTGAAAAACGTACATTTTCACGCGATATGCCACGGTTAGCATCTTTGTTCAATATTGATATTGAGGAAAATACCGATCCGAAAGATGTACTTCTTAAAGTATCAGATCGTCTGTTTGAGGATTTTGCAAATATTGAGAAGGCTTTTGCAAAGAGAAGAAAGACAAGGACTGCAGATGCTCTGGCAAGCGTAATTGCGGATTTTGCAAGTAGTGGTGATGACGGAATAATAGACGTGAAACTCTATGAGGATGGCGTTAATCTGTTGGATAGAAAGGAATTCAAGGCTCCTTTGATGCTTAACAGGGCTATCTATTATGGTACGCAAAGAACTATGAATTCTTTAGATGATTATTCTGAGTTTAACTCATTCTTGAAAACGCCAATAGGTGAGACCCCAGAACAAGTACGAGTTATCAAGATGAAGATGCAGCATATAATGAACGGTTCTGTTACATTTGAAAAAAATGAAGATCTTTTATATGATGAGGCGGAGTTGCATTACAGACGAAAAGACGGACTTAATATTCCTTTGAAACAGGCAGCGACAGGATTAATTTCCTTTGCCTGTTTGGAAAGGCTGTTGGAGAATGGATATCTGACTCAGGATACGTTGTTGATTATTGATGAACCAGAAGCCCACTTGCATCCACAGTGGATAGTGGAGTATGCCAGAATTCTGGTTCTGTTGAATAAGCAGATTGGGTTAAAAATTCTGATATCTAGTCATAATCCTGATATGGTGGCGGCAATCCAGTCTATTGCAAGAAAAGAAGGGGTCTTGGATACTACCCATTTCTATTTGGCTCAAAAGGAACAGAAAAATGACCTAAGGTTTTATTACAAAGATTTAGGAACTGATATTGGAGAAATCTTTGAGTCTTTTAATATCGCCTTGTCAAGAATCCAGATGTATGGGGCAAATGAAGACTAATCAAGATCGAGTGTATCATAATCCTATTTTAGATAATATTGTCGATTCCCAACAATATCGGCATGATTTTGTGCATTTCCTAGATAAAGATTATAAAGGAAATATCTATGGATTTTCAAAAAGGATTCTTGGAACTCAGTGCCTTGACATGGATGAGAAAGAGGCTGCTATAAGTGGTGATAATGATAAAACCATGGATTTGGTAGTAGGGGTTGCAAGGTTTGATGATACTAATAGGACATATACACAAATGAGACTTCTACCTGTAGAATTGAAACTGGGTTGTTCCTCCTTTAATGGAATTAGTAAGTCACAGTTGTTGGGCAAGAATCAACATACACGTGATATGCTGGCTCATTTTCAGATGGATAATCATAGTGTTTTCATCTTTAAAAAGGAGGTAGTGTCACAAGCTAGAAGTGGTAAGAGCAGATGGGAGAAAGAGCCGAATTCCAATGTTATTGCAAATTGGGAAATGTTAAGTCCTGAAGATTATAATGAGTATATAGGTTTCGAAAATGATTTCCCTTATCGTCCTATAACGAATCTAAAGGAAATAAGGGAGAATATAAAGAATCTGGTGGAACAGAGAGATTGGGATGGTTGTATTGATTATATTGAACGAGAACGAAAGATAGCAGAACAGTATAAAATTAAGTATAAATTGCATGAATGCCAAGCAATTGCTGTGGAACTTGATAATCAGATAGATGTAATAATGAGAAAAAAGATATCAACAGATTATACGGAATATTTTTCCATGTTGAAAGAGGAAATGACATGTTTAACACTACTTTGAAACGTAAGCATACGATAAACTACAGGTAGTATTACTTAAATATTATAATAACAGCAGCTACAACATGAGTTGTAGCTGCTGTTTATTTACAGGTCCTTGTACTCGGTCTTGGCATCGAAACAGGGACAGGACTTGCGGACCCAGGGGAGGTCGCGGTGTCCGAGGATCTTGGCATCGGGGTAGTCTGCCTTCAGACTGTAGAGCAGGGTCAGGAGGGTGCGCTTCTGGGCTTCTGTCCGGGTGTCTGCATGCTTGCCTTTCTCATCGAGGCCGCCCTCATAGCAGATACCGATACTGTGCTTGTTGAAGTGCCTGGCATGGGCTCCTTGTACTGCTTCGGAACGGGTGGGGTGGAGTTTGCCGTCCTTGGTAATGTAGTAGTGGTAGCCGATACCGTTGAAGCCTCGTGCCCTGTGGCAGGATTCCAGGTCTTCCACAAGGAAGTCCCTGTTGCAGCGCGTGGCGCTGCAGTGAATGACGATTAAATCAATGCTTCGCATAGGCTATTGGCAGTTAGAATTGCCTGCAACTGGTCATGAAGAAGGTACTGAGTGCAGCGGTCAGCACTGTAATCGCGAAATTCACAATCTTGTTCAATGTTCCTTTTTTCATCATCTTTTCATTATGTTTTGTTAGTTAAAATTAGTCACGCAGATTTCATTCTTTTTTTTAAAAAGTTCACACAGATCATCACAGATCGCACAGATTTATTTTCCCACAGATATTAAGGGGTTTGACTTCGTCAAAGAAAATATACAAAATTGACGATGTGGCATAACTCGAGGCTAGTCACCTCTCCCAAGAATAAGCCATCAAAGCCGAGCTAAAGCGAGCTTTGCTCTTCTTTTCTGTCTTATCCTTGCCGTGAAAGCTACGCTTCCCCGGGTTATTCCCCTGCTGTCCAGATGCGATGGATGACACCTTTTCCGATACCGGTAAGGCGTTCGAGTTGGCGCAGGGAGGCTCCACTGTCTTTGAGTTCCAGGAATATTTGTTGCTTGGTGGCATCGTCAAGCAGCTGGAAGGCGCTACTGTTAGTGGCGCCTGTTTTTGTTTTTATAAGCATCATGACTTGGTCATCAGAAGGGCGGAGGCGTGAGGAGTCTTCAATATCGAGGCAATGGACATCATCTGGCAGAGGGACGTTGACCCATTCCTCGAGATCCTTGAAAGGAATACGATTTAAGACACTTCGTGTGTCGCAGATTTGAAAGACAGGTTCAACGGAACCATCGTATTCGCTCCAGCTGCTATATTCATAGTCTTTTACCTCAGTTACAATACCAGCTTTGACTGGGTTTTGGTGAATGTAACGGAGCAGGGTGGTTATATTGTTTAATGTGGCTATGATGTTGGAGGAACGATGAAAGAACGTGCTGGTTAGTATGATGCTAATCAGCGTTTTTGTGTAAGTTTTTGTACGAAAATGAGCTTTTTGTATAAAAACAGCATGTTAATTGAGAATAATTACGCAATTTCTTGCATATTTGTATTATTAGTGCTATATTTGCACACAAAAAATAATAAATAGAGTTATTATTATGCTTGAAAGTATTACAGTAGAAAACATATTCTGCTTTAAAAATAGCACTACTTTGTCGTTTTTGGCGGGTAAAGAGCGAAATCGTATTTCTGATGAACAGTATTGTGGTTTTACTACTGTAAATAAACAGAATATACTTAAGCAAGTATATATTTATGGTAATAACGGAGCGGGAAAATCGAAATTCCTGAGGAGCTTTTACATATTCCGAGGGATATTATTGCACTCAAATAAGGAGAAAAAAGATAAGATACCATATCATCCTTTTGCATTTGATGAGGGATGCTTGACAAAACCTTCGATGGTGGATGTTATATTTAACATTGACGAATCAAGGTACAGATATAGTCTAAAGTGGAATGAGAACGTAATAGTTGAGGAAAAAATAGAATTACTGAAAGCACAGTCGAGCTTGACATTGTTATGTAGAAGCATTGAAGGGGATTATGCAGTTACTTTGTATGAAAATAGAAAACTGGCATTGACATCGTCGGATAGGGATATTATAAGACGCGATGTGTTATATAACAGTTCGATACTTAGTTATGTTGCGACAAAAAATATAGAGAACCCTATTCTTAATGATATCGCAAGTTATCTGAGGAAAGGTTTCCGCTTTGTTGATCTTGATAGAATTAATCTTTTAGATAGTTTGCCAGATGGAAAGCAAGAAGGTCAGAGACCATTTAAAAAGGTGATATTGGATATATTAGAATCTGTGGATACTAATATCCGTGATTATGAGGTGTATGATGTAAAGCCGGAACTGCCACAGGAAATAATGGATATGTTCAAAGATAAGCCAGAAATGATTTCGGCATTCTTGAGAAATATGCCTAAGCATGCAATAAATACTATGCACGAAGTTCATGCAGGTAAACTGATACCGTTGCCACTGGACGAGCAGAGTGATGGCACATTGGAAATACTACGACTTCTGGTGGTGCTGAATGATGCGGTGTCGAAGGATAGAATGGTGATATTGGATGATTTTTCTAGTGGCATTCATCGCACATCTCTTCATGCAATATTAAAGTTTTTCTTGGGAATAGACAAGTTTGGGCAGTTTGTGATAACTACTCAAGATAATAGTTTCTTGGGTTCAGAATTGGTAAGAAGGGATTCGGTAAGATTGGCTGTGAAAGATGAGTATGGTGTGTCGACGATTGAAAATTTGACCCTGAAAGATATCCATAAGAATTTGAGCCTATCAAAGTATCTTTCGACCAATAACAAGTTTGGGCAACTACCTAAGATAAAGCCTGAGATTATAGAAAGGGCTATTGACTTATTTAATCAATATGCTAATGTTGAGGCTGTTTTTGATGATGATGTAGATGATGACAAAATTGAAGATTTGAGTAACTAAGTAGGAGATTTTGCCGGTGTTTATGCAAAATCCGCTGTTTAGTTTAGCAAAAATACGCCATTTTATATAAAATTAACAGGTGAAATATGGCTGTTTTGAAAAAATAGCGATATCTTTGCAGCGGTCATGAAACTCTTGGCTACATAGTCTTCTCCTGACTATCTTGGCGGAAGGAAAGAAGAAGACGGTGGATTGGATGAACAAGGTTGCGATAACCTCGCTACCATTAATTTAAAATAACTACACAAAAATAAAAGAGCCGCATCTTCTCCATCGCTATTCAAAGAACAGCTTTGTGAGACCTTGACAGGGAAAACGTCACTTAAGGAGTAATAGCCATTTCAAATCGGGTGCAAAGATACAAAATCCTTGCGAAATTTACGGGCTTTTCACTTCTCTTAACAATAAAATAACCTTTGTTTCGATTTAGAATGAGGGTAAGAAACGTATTAAATAATAAGAAATGATTAAGAAAATAGATAAAGAAACAATAGAAAGACGAAATACAGAGTATAATAAGAAAGCAAGAAAATACCCTGCATATCTGAGTTTGGCTATACCTATTATATTAGGGATGGCTATGGGCGTAAAGGATATGACAGGGGCTGGTATGTGGATAAAGGGTCTTATTTATCTAATGTCGATTTCTACCATTAGTGCAGCTTTATTCTTCTTGCTAAGATTCTCGCTTCAATCAATGGCGAAATTCTATCCGGAACGAATACTCTTCTGTGATCGACTTAAACCGACAACACGTGTTCTTTACAATAATGATAAAACCTATACAGATGAGCAAAAGGCCGATATAAGAAAAATGATATTGGCCAAAAAGAATATTGACCTTCAGAAATACAAGCCGAAAACGTATAAGAACAAAAAATACGTAATGCGTATTGATGAAGCAGCGAGTTGGCTGCTTGATGTGACAAGGTTTGATGAAATACTCTTTGAGAAGAATTGTCTCTATGGGTTTTGGCGCAACCTGACAGCTGCGCTACTGGTTGATGCCATTTTTGTGTTTGTACTGGCCGCGATAAATAAATGGTATTATACACTGCCCCTTGGTGAGGACCTCGTGACGATTGGAGTAATAGTATTGCTACTTACAATACCGGTGACATGGGTGACCTATTGTAATGGCAAGACATTTGCAAAGAAAATGTACGATGTTTTTATGAATATGGATGATGACGAAAAGTTTTAATTATATTTTCAGAATATGAGCAAAGTTAAATTTTATCCGGTAGATAATGGTGACACCGTGTTAGTAAAGGTCGATACGACCACCATTCAGATTGATGCTAACATTAGAAGCAATGATGATTGTTATGATGTTATGAGTGATTTATTAGATGAGTTTAGCACTGATGGTGAAAACAGATACCATTTGGACTTGTTTATGTTGACTCATCCCGATGAAGATCATTGCCGTGGCATTGATACCTATTATTATTTAGGTGACCCAGAGAAATACTCGGACAAAGACAAGGAGAATGACCTGGTTATTATTGATGAGTTGATGGTAACTCCTATGCTTTTTACAGATGCGACAAGCACGCCTGCAAAAGCATTGAAGAAGGAGGCTGAAAGACGCCGCAAATTGTGGGACGACAACTCTTCGGAAAAAACGAAGGCGGGTAATCGACTAGTAATTATTGGATATGATGGGGACAAGAGATATGAGAATGTAACTTCTTACATTCCGGGAGAAACGATTAAAAAGGTGAATGGCAAATCAATGTCCCTGCTGGAATTCTTTGTACATTCGCCATTTAAAGATAGCCTGGTGGAGGGAAGAGCTGAGGCTGATAAGAATGAGACATCCATAGTAATGCAGGCAAGATTTAAGAATGCTAGTACGGATACCAAACCATCAGCTTTGTATCTGTTTGGTGGGGATGCCGACCATTATATATGGGAGGAGATTCAGGACCAAAGCTCAGCTCATGGTAATGACGATAAATTGGATTTTGACATCTTTATGGCTCCCCACCATTGTTCATGGACTTACTTTAATGATGTGCCTTACAAAAAAGGTGAAACTGATGAACCGGTAAAATCGTCAAAGGATTTAATACAAGACCATAAGATGTCCGGGGCTGTAATAATCGCTTCGTCGAAACAGATTAAGGATGACGACGACAATCCTCCTCATTATCCGGCCAAGGGGGAATATGTGAAACTGATAGGTTCGGATAAGTTTATATCTTTAGCAGAGGAACCTGGCACAAAGAAGCCTAAACCAGTGGTGTATGAAGTTACATCCAGCGGCTTTCAGAGGAAGGATAAAAATCAACAGAATGGTTCTGCAGGTGCGGCAATAGGTAGCTCAGGTACAACCGGCAGGAAATCAGCGTATGGAAGAAAGTAACGATTACCCACAATTCACATCGTGTACACAGGCGGAGGTTCCGCTATGTGTTCTAGATGATGTCAAAAGAGTCGCCAGGATGAGTGGTGTCTCTTTTGATAACATCTATTATAGGTATCATGATTCTGTAGTGGTTAGGCTGGTCTTAACACTTGAACTACCGACAAGGTATGACAAAACTACGGCACTGGTAAGAGCAGAAGAGCCTGTATTTGTGGAATTCTATTCTGATTATCCAGACAGAGTTCCTCGTGTTTTTATTGGCAGAAATGACTTCGATTATGACCATACACCTCATATTTATTGTGAGACGAAGAGTGGACTTAGACCAATCTGTTTGTTTCGTGGTAATGGTGATGAGTGGTTCGCAAATATGGAGATTGAGGACTTTATCAAACATCTTAGGTCTTGGTACGAGGATTTGGCTTCTGGTGCGAACATAGAGGACGGAGGGGAGTTTGAGCCATTAAGGCTTGAGGGGTATACTGCAACCATGTCGTATGATTATGAACAGCTATCAGATGAAATAGACAAGGCTGATGAACAGCAAGAAGAAAAACCTCTTTTTGTATATCGTCGATCAGAAAAGAAAATGGTGAGATTGACGAAAGACAACTATTGGCTGTTAGAAATACCAGGTGTTGAGAAAAAGGATGTTATTTGGGGCTCAGTATGCTGGGATTGCTCAAAAAGGAGTTGTGATACATATGATATCTTATTACCAAGAACATATTCGGAACTTAAGGATTATGCGAATAGACATGGTGTAGAAATAGGAACAACTGTTAGTGGTATGTTAGATAAGATGGATGATGATTCCTCCAGTCTTGTTATTGTTCTAGCAATAAAGCGAAGTAAAAAGCTTATAGGAGCGAATTCTTTCTATCAATTTGTGAACTTTGAAATAACATGTGATACCGATACCGAAGGGAAAAAAGTGGTGACACCGACCTCAGTGGTAAAATTTCACAATCACGAATCACCTCTTACGACAAAGAAGGCTCATGAGATATCAAACTTGGATACAGATATTGCTCCTTCGCTAATCGTTGCAGGTTGTGGGGCTCTTGGTTCTAAAATCGCAATGCATTTGGTACGATCCGGTATAACCAATATTGTATTTTGTGATCCCGATTATTTAAGTGAACATAATCTGTGTCGACATGCACTTCTTGATAATTCCGTTTATAAGAACAAGGCCGGTGAGATGAGGAGTGTTGCCAATCTGACATACTTTCATGAGATTCCTAAGGCTGATGCTCGTAGTGAGGAGATCAAAACTATATTGGAAAATAAGGAGTTTTTGAGCAAACGAAAGCCTGACTATCTCCTTGATTTTACTGCATCGAAGGTAGTCCATAACCAATTGGTAAGAATTGAGGATAGACCACTAGCAATAAGTGCTGCTATTTATGATAATGGTAAATTTGGTATGTTGATGTGTGAAGGAACTGATGGTGGGGTAAGGTTGGATGATGTGATGGCTACTATTCTCGCTCAATACAAGACTGATTCATTTGTTTCAAGTTATCTTATGAGGGAGAAAGGTATTTCGCACGAACCTGTTTCTTTGTTAAACGTGGGACTAGGCTGCAATTCAGAAACATTCATCCTCGCGGACGATGCTATTTCTTTGTACGCTTCATCTATGAGTATTACGATTAAAGATATCTTTGCGGGAAATCATTCTGATGGTGGATGCTGGATGTATATGAGGGATGAATATGGAGGCTTGAAGGTTCAAAAAATCGAAGTACCCCAATTCTGTTGTTATGATGTGGATACATGGAATGTCCGTATATGTAATAAGGTTGTTAATGAAATTGTTGAACAGACCGAGATGGCTGGCAAATATGAAACAGGTGGCTACCTTATAGGGCAGTGTAATCTAAAGACAAATACAATTCATGTAATCGACACCATAGAGGCTCCGGAAGATACTATACATAGGGGTGACTACTTGGTTCTTGGTAAAGCTGGCATAAGGAAAAAACTATCACAGATAGAGCGTCGGTCAGGTGCTACATTTGGTTATGTAGGAGAGTGGCATTCGCATCCTAACGGCCCCAGCGGATTTAGTGCCACGGATTTTGAAGAGTTTGCTAATAAGGCAGAAGAGATGAAAGCTGACGGGGCTGCAAAGCCAATACTTGAAGTGCTAGTGTCGCCGGCAGGTGTGAATTGTGCGGTGTTGACTTTGGTATAGTTGTGCTTTCGTGTGTTTGACGTAAGAATTTTAAAAAGTATTGGAAGGAATGGATAAGATTGGAATAAAGTTTGTATATTTGCGGTGTGAAGGCTGCAACGATGTCGCGGCAGAGAGACATAAAGAAGTGAATAATCAATGAAGGATGAACAGAAGATATATTTCGACTATAAGGAGGCACCCTATTTCCGTTCGAAGTGGGGTGTCTACGTTCCGATATTTATTGGGGCCATTATCCTTTTGGTGGAACTGATACTGAACTTTACAGCATATAGTCTGGCTATTACAATTCCTATTCTTCTACTGTATTTCTACTCTGTATTAAAGAAAAAGGAGAATACTGATAAATTGACAGAAGAAAAGATAGTAGAGAAGAAACTTCAATCTGTCATCAACGGAATGTGCAAGAATAAGAAATGCAAAATGGCTTGGAAAGAATATGTGATAACCATACCTCAGCAGCAGTACCTGCCGATTAAGCGTTCTTTTTTCGTTGGACTGTCAAATGGAGAGGTTTGTCGATTTGAAATAACACATGCTGATGATGGTGGATTGGTAATACATACTAAGAGCACTAATGTGGAGAATGACGAGGATGTAGCAGCATTAGTGAGAAAACATAAAAAACAGGATGCAAAGGTAAAGGCGGAGCGTGTGATGGCTTATATCGCGGCAAGTGTTATCTTCATTGGATTTGCAGTTGTTTCATTAGGATTGTGGCTTGGTAATAATACAACCTGGATGAAAACCGCTATGTACATACTCATGGGTGACTTTTTCTTGGCTTTAACCCTCATGATGAGTCTAAGCAGATACGAGAAACGTAACAAGGTAGTGGGATTGGTTTATAAAATGACATATTGGAATATACAGGTATTATGGCTTATTATCATGCTGATTTTCCCTTCCATGTTGCTTTTGTCGGGCTTAATGGTTATTGTAATATTCCCATTCTCTGTGATAATGATGGCATTGAAGAGTTTGTCAACAGTTATCAGTATCAGTTCGCAAACAGTTCTGTTTATTTCGCTTTCACTCGGTGCCATTATTTCCGGTCACTATTCTGGTCCGTTGTTCGGTTGGTTGTCACGAGGCCTAACAGCAAACGGACACAAACATGAAAAGTATTTCAAGGAGCTGGTTGAGTATGTCTATAAGCCAACAAACATCCAGTTTGTGGTGTATTTCCTTTATGTGGTATATTTGGTCGTCTCAACTATATATAAATTTGAAATGGATGGATATGGTCTGATAGGGAACGATATGGATTTGGCAGTATTGGAGTCCTTTCTTGTGTTCATCGCATACTCGAACATGAAGAGTAAAAGGACAGCGACCGATTTCAGATTCTCAGAAATATTCAGGATTTTGTTTGGAATGTGGACAACGCATGACAATATAGAAGAAGATTTGAAGGATGGAGAAGAATAAATCGAATAGAATAACTGAACTTCCGGATTCGGATTTCCTGTCATTTCTATATTCGGAGAGGGATAGGGAGGAGAGTCTGAATTCGTATCAGGGGTGGAACTTGTGGGCTGTCATTGGTGCGATGATAACCGTGGCATGTGCTATATATAGCATAATATGCAATCATCAAGATAAGATAGGTTGGTTGAATACGAGTTATATTGCTAGCGGCATTATTGGATTCTGTTTCTGTTATAGGAGTTTGGTCAAATTTATTCTGTCTTTTCTGGAACGTAGAAGAGGTGTTGACTATCGTAAGGTTAAATACTTGAAGGAGGTTGCTCCTATCCCATATCTTATTGTTGCTCTCCTCTGCTCCGTCACATTTGCGACCTTTTTTCCACTGGCTAATAGTGTATGCAGATGGGGGCTTCTGTCAATATTGTGGATTTGGATGGCTGTGGCAAATGTTTTGGTTCTGTTAAATGTGTATTTAGGCAAAGATAGTATTGTTCTGTCATATGTCAATGGAATCTTGTTCCCCAATGTCAGGTTGTGGATATGGATTGAGATGGCGATTTCTTCTATATACTCTATAATATGGTTTCAATCGTTTAGGCTCTCCACCGGACAATTTATCGGCTCTCCTGATTTTGAAGTAGCTGCTTGCTTGGCTTCCTTAGTGTTGCTTCTATATTTATTGCTTAAGATAAAGATGGCTAACAGAAAATCATCTGTGATAGATGTCTTATTAGATGAGTATGTCTATAAGGACGCAAAGAGGGAGGTCGTATTTCAGAAACTACAAGCCAACAGGATGGGATATGGAATTGTGGAGATATGCAAGCAGGAACTTGACGAATTGATGAAGTATGCAGAGGCCTTTGATGTACAGAAGAAGCAGATGGAAAGTATAAAGGATGCATTGGCCAACGATTCTATCGATGTTTGTCATATTCGGGAAGAGATGGAGAAGATAACCAAGACCATGGATTATATCAAAGACAGGAGCCAAAAGGTACGCTTGTTAGATGCAAAAATGGTAAAAGTAAAGAATCAAGTGAAGGAGATTGTGCTTGATGAAGATTTCGATAAGATGCTTGATGTCGGGGACTGGATGCTTGAGAAGGCTGATGTGATGACGCAGAGCGTTGGAGAAGTGATGATCGAGTTTAGAGGATATGCAGAAAGACATGCGTGTGGAAATTTGGAATGCCCCCTGAGGAATAAGGGATGCTCATAGGGAGGTGTAAGTAGAATATAGGAATCAACGGGGAAATAGTATGGATTTGTATTTTTGGAATGCCTATAAGCGCTTAGAAAAGGAGGTGCTTGAACTATCTGAGTATATACATATTTCAGATGATCAACTAGATGTGTATTCTCTTAAGATTGGGGATCTCCTTGTTAGGACAGCAATTGAGGCAGAGACACTGGTGAAACTTTTATACCATGAGAATGGTGGAACAAAACCAAATGGGAAAGACTTATATTTTGACACCGACTGTTTCAAACTGTTAGAGGATAAATGGACTCTCAGTAAGAAGACCATTGTCGTAACAGCGCCGTCCTTTTTTCTAACAGGAAACAGAATGTTGCGTCCTTTGCATAAAGCCTATAAAAGAGGTACGAGTTCTTCAAAATGGCAAATTGCATATCAAGCAGTTAAACATGACAGAGTGAATAATCAAAAGAGTGGTAACATCGGTAATCTCTTGTTGGCACTTGGAGCACTATACATTCTGAATATTTATTATCGTGGTGCCAATTTCCCCAATGTTACTGATGAGACTGCTAGTAACATTGACTGGGGACTTGGGTCGGAGTTGTTTTCGGTAAAGATTAGCCCTGAGACAACAGGTAAATCCGTAAAAGATATTTATGTTAAGAAAGAGGATTTCGATGAGAGTATTTATTTGGTTAAGCATACCGATGATACGGCAAAGGTAATGGTAGAATTGTTTGATGATATACAGAATGAAGTAAATAAGAATACTTCTCTTGGCGTAACTGATAGATTTAATGGATTGAAAGACGCAGGAGATATACAAGTTGATAAGGACAATATGATTGAGCAGCTAAAAAAGGTTTATAACGATTTGCATGATGAGAATTTTCGAAAAGAACTTGAAAAGAGAAAAATGGAAATACATCAGGTCTTTCTGCAATTAAAATTGGAAGCTGTTCTGAATACTAATCAGTATAAATAGGGAAAGGGGAGAATGACGCAATATGAACGTTGGCAGGCGAGATATGAAGAGGTGAAGGCTTTCATTGAGAGCAATCATCGAAATCCATCGAAGCACCGGATTGAGGAGCATGACCATCTGAATTGGTTGAAGGCTAATAGAAAAGCTCTTAATGCTGGGAAAATGAAGGCTGAGAGGGTGGAGAAGTTTAGAAAACTTCTGGAAATGACGGAAAAGTATAGACGGAAGAACCAGTATGAGTAGGTCGTCTCCCTAAAAATGGAGGGTCACGACTGGTCGAGACCCTCCAGTGGAGTTACAAAACTAAAAACTAAACTTAAAAACCATTTAATCTGCAACAACACCATTAACCTTTGGGAGGATATGGGTCATTACCGTAGCTCCACTTTGCACGGATTTTGTTGTCAGTTGCATGTATAGTCAACTCCTCATGCTGGTTTTTGGCAATTTGCCTACCGCGTTCAATGGCTTCTCTTTGAGTCCCAAAGATTCCCGAACTGCGCAGAGCGTTGTCCTGTTTCAACTTCCAACTATTACCGCTTCTTACGACATGTATTTGTTTCGCCATAAAAACCGATTTGTTAGATTTCAACAAAAGTAGATGAATCTGCCACCATCCTTAGCCTGTCATTGTTGAGGTTTGACAGTCACACCTAAGAAGTATAATTTACTCATAATTGTAACGGGCATTACGTGTGATGAAAGCACTCAGACCTGCACCTTGGATGGCTAGTTGTTTCATCATCTCCACGTTGTATATACCTGCACTGTTATAACTGTATGAGTATGGCTTGCCAGTTTTGAACTGAACAATGATTCTGGTTGGCTGAATCTCATAAGCCAGTACAGGTGAGTTGCCCCTAAGATTTGCATATCTAGTCATTTTCTGAAAAGATTTACAATAATAGGTGATTTTTTACGTTCTAATAAAGCTAGCACATAGCATTAGAACATCGTAGCTGTGCCCAAAGCACGCGCGAGTGTAGTACAGCCCTGCAGTCTTCCCACTGTGGGGCTGACGTTGTTATTATCAATGTAACCATATTATTCCTGAATCCAATTATGGTAGGTGTGATGGTCAACTGAGGGCAAAGATATAACTTTTTTGTAAAACCACCAAAAGAAAAAGCCAAAAATTGGCGTGAATAATACAGAATGTATATTTTAAATAGGAAATTCTTGGTTATTCCTGAATTTTTTATAAATTTGCAACCAAAATCGTATAAGTTATGATAGAGAAGATATGTATAAAGAATTATCTATCCATTAAAGAGAAGATGGAATTTTCCTTTGTAAGTTCAAGGGAAAAAGAGAAGTTTGATGGTAAAACTACATGGTATGAACAATGTGGTGATAAAAAACTTGCTAAATTAGTTTTTGTACTTGGTAATAATGCGGCAGGAAAAACGAATTTTATTAATGCAGTTCGTACCATGAGAACTCTAGTTATCGCTAAACCTTCAGAAAGAGACGAATCGCTAGAGTATATGCCTTTCATGCTTGATAATGAGTCGAGGCATGAACCAACTATTTTTGATGTGGTTTTTTATACTGATGATACCAGATATCTTTATAGTATAACATATGATGAATCTGTGATACATGAAGAATCTTTGAAAATGTCAAAAAGAACACGGGAGATACCTATATATATAAGAACGTTCGATGAGAAAAGGGGATTGTCAATAGTTGATGTTAAACCGGAAAGTGGTCTTTCAGTTGCAGACAGGATAGATTTGCAAAGACAAACGACATCAAATACGTCTGTATTATCTTCATTCTGGGCGATGAATTTAAACAGTCCAGCATTAAGTGCCAGCTATTTGTTTTTTAGAGATAAGATAGGTATGAATGTTGCTCAAGATGAAACTCTTGCCGATATATTATCAAGAGGAACAAAAATGGAACAGAAACGACTTAAGAACGACCTTTTGATGTTTCTTAATCTCATTAATTCGAATATTAGTGATTATAAAATAACAGAGCATAGATGGAAATCTCCTCGGTCTATAAGTACGAGGTTTGGTCGTATTGAAAATGTCGACGTAATACCAGATATGTTTGTTATGGAGGAAAGGATTATAAGGACAATAACATTCTATCACCAAACAGAAAGCGGAGAGTATCCCTTAGATGAAGATTTGGAGTCAGATGGTACGTTGGCATTGATTAGGCTGATAGCCATGACACAAATGCTGATAAGCAGGGGAATGACTGTTTTCCTAGATGAACAGCCTGCTGGTATTCATGAAGAAGCTCTTCGATATATGATATCATGTTATTTACGATTGTCGAGTGATTGTCAATTAATTGTTGCTGGTCAAGATACTTCTTTCTTATCGTATAAAAAGTTACGGAGGGATTCTATTAGAATATTTAGGAAAGATAAAGATGGAAATACCTACTTGTTTAAAGATTCCGAAAACAAATTGTTTATGAATAATACTAACGTCCGTAATTATGTATTTGGTAATTCTGATATATTCAAAATAAAAGATAATGATGAGACAGATGTTGATGCTATTTTTGAGCATTTGAAGGCTATATCCATTCGTAGGAAGAGAAGGGATAATGAGGGTATGTAATATGAACTGAAATTTGGATTTTTGAAGAAAAAAGAGCACATTCTCAGAATATAACCGAATAAATGATGAAAGGTATGGAGAATAAAGAAAATAAAATGGTGGCACATTTCAATCCGATAAAGGTGGTAAGTTAGAAAGTGGGAGGAGTTGGATTTATATGGTTTGTGAAGTTGATATGAAAGGTATAGTACATAAAATTTGGGGAATGGTTGTCTTAGCATTTTCTAAATGGAAGATACTGAGTGCATATGTCGCGTTCTCTATTCTTGTATTGAGTGGATGGTATATAGATATTGCGGGTTTTTTTTCTGATCAGGAGAACTATGCGGGGACTTTCAGAGCACAACATGGAGATATAAACATCTATAACGTACAAGCTTTCTTTATAGGCACGGCTTTCTATATTTTGTTAATGTTATACGATTATATGCGTATGAGGCTGGATAAACTTCAAATTGAAGGTGCCAATATAAAGAATTCAACTTTGATAGGCGATTCTATTCAATCTGTAGCTCAGAACAGCCAGAATTCTCCGGCTTTAACAAATAGCCCGGGGGCAACATTTAACTATAACATAACTGGTATAACAGAAGAACGTTGCAGGGCGATATTTGACGAGAAATGGCTAATAGCAGCTCGTGACTTATCATTCGAATCAATTGATAAAGCAGAAGAACGTACTAAAGAGTTTAGGACGGATCTTTTGGCGAGGATGAGTAAAATAGAGAAGGGCTTTGAGGCGTTTGGCGACCCTGCATTCCAATTTTTATTAATAGATGCTCAGAAAGCAGCCGCGACTACGGATAGGAAAAACGACTATCAGGTGTTGGCGGAATTGTTAGCCAGAAGGACAAAGGTAGGAAATGACAGGAAATCGCAGATTCATATTAAAAAAGCTGTTGAAATGCTGCCTTTTATTACGGATGATGCTCTTCTGGGGTTAACTGTAACATTTATGCTACTTAGGATTGTTCCTGTGTCAGGAGTAATTGAGCAAGGGTTTCAAGTCATGGATGAAACTTTAAGAAAGGTGATATGTGATGCCCCATTGCCTGAAGGAACTCAGTGGGTAGAATCGTTGGAGGCTTGCGGTTTGGTAAAGATTGCCCTAGGGTCATATATGTCTTTGGCTAAATCAAGCAAGATTATTGGTGATCACTTGGAAGGCTATCGACTACCAGGATTGAAAAAGGAAGGTGAGAATTACAAAAAGGCTATAGAATTGCTTCAAAGTGTTGGGCTTCCTCCTGCAATATTGGCTGATCATGAGCTTGATAAAGATTATGTAAGGTTGAATGTTGTAGAGGAGAGTAATATCGATAAGCTGATTATTGAGAAGCATTTGGCTCAAGGTGTAACGTTGAAGATCAGTTTTACTGAAGAACAACGGAAAGCACTTCATCAAATCTATGCACTGTATGAGACAGATCAACCAACAAAAGATCGTTTTGATAAATTGTTTGAGGAAGAGATGACGAAATACCCTTATTTGAAAATGGTAAGGGTATGGTGGGATCAGATCAATACGGTTTTTGAAGTTACTATGACCGGAGTTGTACTTGGTAATGCCAATGCAAATAAGTATGATGAAAAAGTACCGATTATATTCGAATGATTATGATGTAGGAAGAAAGGTGGGAGGTGAGGTATCTGGAGGTGATGGGGTTCCTGGAGATTGAAGGGTAGATTAATGGATTAATCCAAAAGTTTCGGAATAGTCAAGTCCTTCTTTCGAAAAATCAACTATTTAGTGGCGAAAATATGTTAAATATAATAAATTATGAACTTTTTCGTCGATTTATGATAAATTATTGCTGTTATATTAGCAAAATATACTAAATTTGCACCAGAATCAATACCTGGTACACCAATAATATAATGGCAACAAAAGAACAAGTTGAAGCTTTTCTGAAGCGGCTAAAGGAGAAAATCAAGGTGTTTGATATCGTTTTCCGAGACGATAGGGGGAAGAACCTTCAGACACTTGCCACTTTGGAAATCAATACGACCGTTCGCAAACAGGTCATAATGAACATAGAGCCTGAGGACTATGTGGAAGGACCTATTGTGGATATTCTTAATAAAGTGGGGGAGATGTGGGTGTTTGGCAAAAACGTGAAAGGTCAGGAGGTATATATTAAAATCACGTTAGGTCTTCCGAACAATAGCACTATCTGCATTTCTTTCTATATCGCTGAACATAAAATGAACTATCCATTTAAGAACTGAATGTTATGATTAAACAGACAATGACAAGCCCATTCACGGGAGGTGTGGCAATGCTTCTTAATGAACCCTCAACTCTTGTATATAGAAAAGAGACTTTTCGTTATGTTCATCAGTTCTATGAATGCCAGGACTCTCATGAGCGCTTTACTACATCAGAGCTGGATGAAGCAAACTTAGCCCAGGTGTATAACCAGTACCGGGCTAAATATGGTATTCCGTTTCCAGACGAGATTAAGCGTATTCGTCAGCATTATGGGCTTCCAGCCATCAAGATGTCGGAGATCTTAGGCTTTGGCGAAAACCAATACCGGTTATATGAGAACGGAGAAATGCCAAGCGAAGCAAATGGTAAGGTGCTAATGTTGATTATGAATCCTGAGATATTTCTAGCTTTTGTGCTCAATGCTCGAGGACAATTTTCCGAAAATGAGTTTTCCAAGCTTATGGAGAAAACCAGATCGTGGAAAAGTGAGAAATATTCTCATTTTGAGATGGAGCATATATTTAACGTTTGCCGAAGAACCATATTTAATGGTTATGCTACACAGTCGATAGATAAGTTAAAAAACATATTACTGTATTATATAGAGCAGAGTGATGGTGTGTTTTTTACTAAGATGAACAAGTTGCTCTTCTATACGGATTTCTTAGCATATCGATTGACAGGTAAAGGAATGACCGGTTTATGTTACAAAGCCATCACACATGGTCCTGTCCCTTTATATTGGGATAGAGTCTATAGTTTTTATAACGACATTGATCAGGAAATCGTTCAGTATTCAGGTGGAAAAGCTGGCACAAAACTGGTTTCTAAACAGTCGCCTAACATGAGTTGCTTTACAGAAGAGGAGTTGGAGATGCTTGAATACATTCATCAGAGATTCAAGAATGAATCACCGACACAAATCTCTGAAATAAGCCATCAAGAGGAGGCTTGGAAACAATATTTGAACAATGATAGGCTGATCAGTTTTGAAATGGCGTTTACGCTGAAAGCAATATAGGTGTCACGGAGTGACGGAATTACGGAGGTACGGAAGTGCGGATAAGCCCGAAGGGCGGTATGACGGATATACGGAGGGACGGAATAATGGAATGTAGGAAAAAGACATATACCAAGAAGGGGAACTACAATAAGAAGGAATCAAGGAAAGACGAATCTACGGATGTGAGGACTTTTGGTGGTACTTTGAAGCCATTAATGAGTGAAGCGGAAAAGGCTGATGCTCAGGTTCTGGAGCTGTCTTATGACTTCTCCTGTCGCATCATAAGGCTTTACAAATATCTGAATGAAGGGAAGCTGAGCAAGGCGGATAAGGATATTGTTGATGCATTGGGTAGGCAACTGGTAAGATCTGCTACAAGTATCAATGCCAATATGAATGAAGCACAACACCCTCAGAGCGATGCAGATTTCTTGTCCAAGGCGACAATAGCCTTGAAGGAATCACGGGAATCTGAAACATGGTTGCACATGCTATCAGATAACGGATATCTGGATCAACGGATGAGTGAGTCCATTCTACATGATTGTGCGAGGATTAATAAAATATTGATTACGATAACAAGCAAGGTCAAGAGACGGATTAACGGCTAATGCCGGGAGGGACGGAATTACGGAACTATGGAACTACGGAATAACGGAGATATGGAGTAACGGAGTTACGGAACTACGGAAAGACGGAGTGACGGAAATATGGATTAACGGAAAGACGGATCTACGGAGAGACGGAAGTGCGGAGTTACGGAATCAAGGAATTACGGAGAGACGGATTAACGGAAAGACGGATCTACGGAGAGACGGAAGTGCGGAAATACGGATCTACGGAGGGACGGAAGTGCGGAATCAAGGAAATACGGAATTACGGAACTACGGAACTACGGAATAACGGAGATATGGAGTAACGGAGTGACGGAAATATGGATTGGGGACTAAAAAAAACAGAAAAGTTTGCTGTATATTGAGAAGTTTTTGTATTTTTGCAAAAAGTTTTAATTATGGAGAGAATAAATCGAGAAGACTATATCGCTTTGGTTGACAGTTTGCTGGGAAAAGGCGAGGCTGTGGTACTGACAGGGCACAGACGTGCTGGGAAGAGCTGCATATTGGAGCTGCTGGCAGCAGAATTGTCGCCTAAGGGTAATGTCATCTATATAGATATGGAGAACCCGGAGAATGCTGACTTAACAACATTCCGGGAGTTGTCGGAAAGGATAAAAGGGACGGTGGTGAAAGATCGCCGCAACTATGTGTTGATAGACGAAGTGCAGGAAGTGGAGGAGTTTGAAAAGGCTTTGCGCTTCTGGATAAAACAGGATGGTGTAGATGTGATTGTTACCGGAAGCAATGCGGCGATGTTGTCGAGTGATATTGCCTCGTCGTTTGCAGGACGCTACCATCGCATACACGTGAGCAGCCTGGACTATCGGGAGTTCCTGACGTTTTATGGTTTGGAGGATTCTAATAACACTTTCTCACTGTATTTGCGCTGGGGTGGACTACCATTCCTGTATCGCATACCATTGGAGGATGAACGGACACGGATGGAGTATTTGGGCAGTATATATGATACTATCTTTGTGAAAGACATCGTGCGTCGCAAAAATGTGCGTAACGTATCACTACTGGACAATCTGACCCGCTTTGTGGCAGACAACAGTGGCAAGGTGTTCTCTGCCAATAGCATAGCCAAATATCTAAAAGGCAGTGAGATGGCTGTGAGTGCCAATACGGTGAGCGAGTATATGGACGCATTGTGTGACACATATATGATTGACCGTGTGAAACGTTATGACATCAAAGGAAAGAGCGTATTCGAACAGCAGGACAAATATTATTTTGAGGATTTGGGTCTGCGGAACTATCTGTGCCGAGACAAGCGCAGCCTGGATGTGGAAAAGGTGCTGGAAGGAGCGGTGTATTTGAAACTCAAACGCAGCGGCTATGAAGTGTATGTGGGTCAGCTTAGCGGGAAGGAAATCGACTTTGTCGCCCGTCGGGGTGACGAGGTGATATATGTGCAAGTGGCTCTACAGGTGAGTAACGAAGAGGCTTACGAACGTGAGTTTGGCAACTTGAAACTGATAAAGGACAATTATCCCAAGTATGTGGTGACGATGGATTCGAATGTCGGGCTGATTCACGACTCGGGAATCGAGACTTGCTCTGCCAGAGAGTTTATGCTGACAATTATTTAGAGGGAAGAAGGCTGAGAGAGTAGCCAAATACGGAATTACGGAATCAAGGAAATACGGAATTACGGAGATACGGGTTCAGGGCTTACAGAATACAAAAGGAAAAGTCTATAATACTGCGGTAACGCAAAAAAAAAGTGGGTTACCGCAGTAAAATAACGCACTATTTGTTTTGAGTTTCAATAAAAAATGCTATATTTGCAAAAAATAAGATTGATGACAGAGCGTAACTTGAATACTTATAGTTTATGTTTACATTAATTCAACTTCCTTATGCGCCAGAGGCGCTGGAGCCGGTGATTAGCCGGGAGACGATAGCTTACCATTATGGGAAGCATCTGCAGGCGTATGTGAATAACTTAAATGGGCTGCTGGAGGGTAGCGGGTTTGAGAAGGCTACGCTGGAGGAGATTGTATGTAAGGCGACGGGGGGCATCCTGAATAATGCGGGGCAGATACTGAACCATAACTTGTACTTCGGGCAGTTCGCTGCACCTAAGGGGGAGAATAGACCGGAGGGGAAACTGGCGGAGGTGATTGTTCGTGACTTCGGGTCGTTTGAGGCTTTTAAGGAGGAGTTCCAGAAAAAGGGGGCAACTCTGTTTGGCTCTGGATGGGTATGGCTGTCGGCTGACAAGGACGGGAAGCTGGTGATCACGCAGGAGGTGAATGCGGCTAATCCTATCCAGAAGGGTTTGAAGCCGTTGCTGACGTTTGATGTATGGGAGCATGCGTATTACCTGGATTATCAGAATCGTCGACCTGATCATCTTGCTGCCCTTTGGCAGATTGTTGATTGGAAGGTGGTGGCGGAAAGAATATGATACCATTTTTGTCATTGAAGGAGGTGACGGCTCTGCATGGGGCTGAGATCAACGAGGCGGTGTGCCGCGTTGTGAAAGGGGGATGGTATCTCCAAGGGAAGGAGAATGAACGGTTTGA
>JAEEGG010002749.1_pt1 | contig 44937 bp, 39 predicted proteins | sample 9134161 | NCBI WGS metagenome assembly JAEEGG01 (sample SAMN16246543, study PRJNA631951) | gut metagenome | biome: gut microbiome; feature: rumen; material: CR-attached | host: Bos | place: Iran: Karaj | collected 2018-10 | reverse complement strand
GGGGAATCTCTGTTTCAGATCCTCTACAACTTTTGCTGCATTCATAATCTTTTTTCCTTTTTTATTGGTTATACTTATTGAGAATTACTATCATTTCTTAATTTTCGTTTGCAAAATTACAGCAAAAATTTGAAATACCAAACATTTTATCAAAAAAATCGCCAAAAAACTTTCTTTTTGTAACTTAATTGATATAAATCAAGGGCAAAAGGTCAATAGTCTGAGCCTTGCTTGTGCCCGAACACAAAAAGAGCTGCACCTGAAGGGGTACAGCTCTCTTATATATATAATAAGGTGTAATGCCTTATTTGCCCATAGCGTTGAGCTTCTTCTTGATCTTATCCACGTAGGCGTCGATGGTGGCAACAGCCACGATGTTTACGACATCACGAACATTTGCACCGAAGTCGATGAAGTGGATCGGCTTGTTCAGTCCCATCTGGATCGGGCCGATGATCTCCGCATCGGTTCCCAGCATCTGCAACATCTTATAGGAAGAACGGGCAGAAGTCAGGTTGGGGAACACCAGTGTGTTGACCTTCTTACCGCAAACCTTGGTGAAGGGATATTCCTCATCACGCAGTTCGTTGTCGAGGGCAAATCCCAACTGCATCTCACCGTCGATGGGCAGATCGGGATAAAGTTGCTGCATCTCTTCTACAGCATACTTCACCTTCTTCGCACCGTCGCTGGTATTACTACCGAAGTTCGAGTGGCTCACCATAGCGATGACAGGCTTCTCGTTGAAGAAGCGAACAGCTGTCGATGCCAACTTGGCAATATCCACAAGGGTATCCTTATCGGGATTCTCGTTGACGAGTGTATCAGCGATATAATAGGTACCCTTCGGTGAGTTGATGATATGCATGGTACCGAAGTTCTTATACTCAGGACGGATGCCGATCACCTCCTTTACAACCTTCACGGTATTTGAATACTTGGTATAGAGACCAGTGATAAAGGCATCAGCCTCGCCAGTCTCCACCATCATCATACCGAAGTAATTGCGCTCGAACATCTTATCGTTGGCCTCCTGGAAGGTGTAGCCGTCACGCTTACGTTTCTCTGTAAGGATACGGGCATAACGCTCACGACGCTCCTGTTCTGACGGATGACGCAGGTTGACAATCTCAATGCCCTCGATGTTCAGATCGAGTTTCTTGGCGAGTTTGGCAATCACCTCATCGTTACCTAAAAGAACGGGATGACAGATTCCTTCGGCCTTGGCCTGTACGGCTGCCTTCAGCATCGTGGGATGTACAGCCTCTGCGAATACCACGCGCTGTGGATGGGCTGCAGCTGTAGCGTAGAGCTTCTGGGTGAGTTTGGTCTCCTGTCCGAGCAGCACGCTGAGTGAGTTCTTATACTCTTCCCAGTTCTCAATATTCTTACGGGCCACACCGCTCTCCATCGCAGCCTTGGCTACGGCTGAAGAAACCTCAGTGATCAGACGGGGATCAACGGGTTTCGGAATGAAGTAGTTACGACCGAAAGTCAGGTTGTTCACCTTATAGACATCGTTCACGACATCAGGCACAGGCTGTTTGGCCAGGTCGGCAATAGCATGAACGGCAGCCAGTTTCATCTCCTCGTTGATGGCAGTTGCATGTACATCAAGTGCACCACGGAAGATATAGGGGAAGCCGATCACGTTGTTGATCTGGTTCGGATAGTCGGTACGTCCTGTTGACATCAATACATCGGGACGAGCCTCCATCGCATCCTCGTAAGAGATCTCAGGCACAGGGTTAGCGAGGGCGAAGATTACGGGATCCTTTGCCATCGACTTCACCATATCCTGTGACAGCACGTTACCCTTAGAGAGGCCTACGAATACGTCGGCATCCTTCACGGCTTCTGCCAGTGTGTGAATATCCGTACGACTGGTAGCGAAGAACTTCTTCTGTTCGTTCAGATCCTGACGCTCTGTTGAGATCACGCCCTTTGAGTCGAGCATCACGATGTTCTCCTTCTGGGCACCGATGGCCATATAGAGTTTAGTACAAGAGATGGCAGCAGCACCGGCACCGTTGACGACAATCTTCACTTTCTTGATGTCCTTGCCGATTACCTCCATCGCGTTCTTCAAGCCTGCAGCAGAGATGATAGCAGTACCATGCTGGTCATCGTGCATCACAGGGATGTCGAGCGTCTTCTTCAGACGATCCTCAATGTAGAAACATTCAGGGGCTTTGATATCCTCCAGGTTGATACCGCCGAAGGTGGGGGCGATACGCTCCACAGCCTCGCAGAACTTCTCGGGATCCTTTTCTGCCACTTCGATGTCAAACACGTCGATACCGCCGTAGATCTTGAAGAGCAGACCTTTACCTTCCATCACAGGCTTGCCGCTCATGGCACCGATGTCACCAAGGCCGAGTACGGCTGTACCATTGGAGATCACTGCCACCAGGTTACCCTTGTCGGTGTACTTGTAAGCATTGTCGGGATTCTCCTGAATCTCCAGACAGGGATAAGCCACGCCAGGAGAGTAGGCGAGACTCAAGTCGGTTTGTGTACGATAAGCCTTCGTAGGCTTTACTTCGATTTTTCCAGGCCTTCCACTCTCATGATACTCGAGTGCAGCCTCTTTCGAGATTTTTACCATTGTGTATTATTTGTATTGGTGTTATATAAATCCCCGCCAACAATAGCGGGGATTCTGGGTTATACATTTACTGATGTTGTTCGCGAAGCAGGTCATTGACGGTCTTCACGGGATTGAAGGTGCCCAGGGGCACTTCAACGAAGACGGTGCTCCAGTTGCTCATGGCACCATTCCAGAGACCAGGCAACTCAAGTGCCTTCAGTTCTTTACCAGCCTTTGACTTAGAAGAGATGAAACCTGTGGTCTTGTCAACGAAGGCAGGCAGATCAAACGGCTTACCCTGATAGTCCTTGACGGCACATACCAGATCCACTGGGTTGAAGTGAGTGCCCTGAGTGAACATCTTCATATAGGCCTCGTTGTTCGTATCGATCTGTGAACTCTCCAGAATCTGCAGTGATACGGTACCATCCTGATTATAGGTCAGGAACGGACCACCACCAGGCTCGCCCACATTCTTCACGACACCACAGACACGCATCGGACGATTCAACTTCTCACGCAGATAAGCGGCATCAGCCTTCTTACCCTTAGCGTCAGTACAGAGTTTCTCGCTGACGAACTTGGCGATCTCCTCCAATTGGGCATCGGTAGCACCTGCATCGAGCAGACGCAGATACTCGAAGGCCTGCTTCTGCAGAGATACCAGCACACCTGCAATCACCTGCTTCCACTCTACGGTCTCGGGCTTCAGACGATCAGGCACTACATTGTCGATGTTCTTAATGAAGATCACATCTGCATCGATCTCATTCAGGTTCTCAATCAGTGCACCGTGACCACCCGGACGGAACAGCAATGAACCGTCGTCATTGCGGAACGGGGTGTTGTCGGGATTAGCGGCTACGGTATCTGTTGAGGGCTTCTGCTCAGAGAAAGTGATATCGTATTTGATGCCGTATTTTTTGGCAAACATATCGGCCTTCTCAGCCACCTTTGCCTTGAAGAGTTCCATATGCTCGTGGCTGACGGTGAAGTGTACGTGAGCCTCACCGTTAGAGGCAGCGTAAAGTGCACCTTCCACCAGATGCTCTTCCATCGGGGTACGGGGACCCTCGGCATATTTGTGGAACAGCAGCAAACCTTTTGGCAACTGTCCGTAGTTCAGTCCCTCAGCTTTCAGCATATTGGCAGCCACAGCCTTGTAGTTGCCTTCTGCGATGAGTGCCTTGATGCCCTTGCCCTCGTTCTTCTGGCAGGCAGCGTCGAGTGCCTCGTAGAAAGCAAACTTCTCGATGGAGTCGAAATATTTCTTCTCGAAGTCTGTTGTGGGCACATCGTAGTCGGCATCCACAAAGGCAAACATGTTCTTGAACATGCGGCTGGCAGCACCTGATGCAGGTACGAACTTCACCACACGCTTGCCCTCAGCCTTATAGGCATTCCAGATATCCTCATACTGCTTACGTGCAGCGGCGTCTGGGGCGATGATGCCACGTCCGATGCCAGCGGCAGCTTCCAGCTTCAGGAATGGAAAGCCGGTTTTGAACTCATTCAGTTGGTTCTCAATCTGCTCCTGGGTGATACCCTTCTGAGCAATCTGTTTCAGGTCTTGCTGTGATAACATAACTCTCTTCTGTTTTAGTTTGAAAATTTTGTGCAAAGGTACTAATTTTCTCCAAAAAATGCGAAGAATTTCAGAGAAAATTGTACCTTTGCCTCAAATTTCATGGATAATGGCAGATTTATTCGGTTTTACATATAACGAGAAGAGGCAGATGGCTGACCAGACGGCACAGATCCTCGAAGAGGAAATCGGCTTAAAAGGCGATGCCATCCAGGCTGTTCATCTGATTCCTGAGATAGAGGATGGAAGGATCACCATCGAAGAGGTCGAGGAGCAATATGGTCCTCAAGTGTCCCGCATCCTTCATGGCCTGAACCGCATCCAGCAACTCTATCAGAAGAATCCTGTGGTGGAGAGCGAGAACTTCCGTAATCTTCTGTTGTCCTTTGCCGAGGATATGCGTGTGATCCTCATTATGATTGCCGATCGCGTCAACCTGATGCGTCAGATCCGTGACACTCAGAATACTGAAGCTAAGATGGAAGTGTCGCAGGAGGCTGCCTATCTGTATGCGCCGCTGGCTCATAAACTGGGTCTCTATAAACTGAAAAGTGAACTCGAAGACCTCTCACTGAAGTATATGGAGCATGATGCCTACTATATGATCCGTGAGAAACTGAATGCCACGAAGGCGGCTCGTGATGCCTATATTGAAGCCTTTATCAAACCTGTAGAGGAAAAGGTGAAGGCTGCAGGCATCAACTGTCATATCAAGGGCCGTACGAAGTCTATCCATAGCATCTGGCAGAAGATGAAGAAACAGAAGTGCGGTTTCGAGGGTATCTATGATCTCTTCGCCATCCGCATCATCATCGACTGTCCTGAGGATAAGGAGAAGATGCAGTGCTGGCAGGCTTATTCGATTGTCACGGATATGTATCAGCCCAATCCCAAACGTCTGCGCGACTGGCTGTCTGTACCCAAGTCGAATGGCTATGAGTCGCTGCATATCACCGTACTCGGTCCTGAACAGAAATGGGTGGAAGTACAGATCCGAACCGAACGGATGGACGAGATTGCCGAACGTGGTGTCGCCGCCCACTGGCGCTATAAAGGCGTGAAGGGCGAAACGGGTCTTGATGAGTGGCTCACGGGCATCCGTAATATGCTGGAGCATTCCGATGGTCTGGAAGCGATGGACCAGTTTAAGATGGACCTTTACGAAGATGAGGTCTTTGTGTTTTCGCCTCGTGGTGATCTGCATAAGTTCCCCATGGGGGCAACGGTGCTCGATTTTGCCTATCATATCCACTCGAACTTAGGCAATCAGTGTACGGGTGGACGCATCAACGGCAAAGTAGTGCCCATCCGCTACCAGTTGAAGAGTGGCGATCAGGTGGAGATCCTGACATCTGCGAACCAGAAACCGCGTCAGGAATGGCTGTCGATTGTGAAATCGTCACGCGCCAAACAGAAGATTCGTCTGGCCCTGAAAGAAACCCGTCAGCGTGATGGACTTTTCGCCAAGGAGATGCTGGAGCGGAAATTCAAGAACCGAAAGATTGAGCAGGACGAGGCCACCATGTTTCATGTCATCAAGAAGTTGGGCTTTAAGGAGGTCAGCGATTTCTATAAGTCCCTTGCTGAAGGCATGATTGACGTGAACACTGTCATCGAGAAGTATGTCGAACTCAAGGAAAGTGAGAAGACTATTACCGGTGATAATCTGGCACGTTCCGCAGCAGAGTTCGACCTCGACAGCTCTAAATTCTCAAATCTCAATTCCAATCTGACGGACGACACGCTGGTGATCGACCGTAACCTGAAGGGGCTCGATTACCAGTTGGCACGCTGCTGTCATCCGATCTATGGTGATCCGATCTTCGGCTTTGTCACCATCAATGGCGGCATCAAGATCCATCGTCAGGACTGTCCCAATGCTCCTGAGTTGCGTCGTCGCTATGGCTATCGTGTGGTGAAAGCCAAGTGGAGTGGGAAAGGGGCCTCGCAATATTCCATCACCCTGCGTGTGATCGGAACCGATGATATCGGCATCGTGAACAACCTCACGAGTATTATCTCCAAGGACGAACGACTGGTGTTACGCTCCATCAACATCGACTCCCACGACGGTCTGTTCAGTGGCAATCTGGTGGTGATGCTTGAAGATACCTCCCGTCTCGAACAACTCATCAAGAAACTGCGCACCGTGAAAGGTGTCAAACAAGTAGAAAGAATATAAAATAATAACCATATCAACAATTATGAAACGACTTTTCTATATGTCACTGGCACTCGTGCTGATCTCTACTACAGGTTGCAAACGTAATAGGGCAGAACGACAGTATGAACGCTATCTGAGCGACTCCAATCGTGTGGAATTCGTGACACCGGCAACTGATACAGTAGTGGTTGAGGAAGAAGTAGAAGAGGATGATCCAGCTGCCAGCGAGACTGACGGCATTTTCGCTATTCCCGATACACCCGAGCAGCGCGATGTGAACATGAAATCCAACTCCGAAGAGATCGAGGAGATTATGTCTGGTACTGACGTGGAAAAAGAAGCTGCCGCCAAAGACAAGAAGAAAACCGAATAGACTCCTTTCAGCCTATTCCCGATAAATCCAGGCCAGCAACTTGTTCACCCATTTGATGGAGAACCTGAACCATCGATAGGTGCTCTGTTCCTTTCCGCCAAAACGTAGGATAAAATCTCGGAACGGATTCTTCGAGAAAGGCAGTCCTACGTCCATGAAGCACATATGCTGGTAGCCTCTGTCGTAGGCATCCTTCATCGTGTCCCAGATCGTCAGCACGTCAGGGTGCAGATGCATATAGGTCTTCCTTCGGAAAGCCGAATACCACAGATAGGCATTACCCTGAGAATAGGCACAGGCGGAACAGCCGATCACCTTCCCGTGATACTTGGTGACAAACAATCGTGCGTTGTCGCAGTCCTTCATCTGTCTGAAAAAGGTGTCGTCGGGAATAAAGCGCTTGGGCTTCAGGATATTATGACGACGCAGAAGTTTTGAGAATGCCTTGAAGTCCTCTTCCGTCGAAACCACCTCCGTCCTGACACCTCTTTCGTGCGCCGTATCGATGCGCTTCTGCAGTTTCTCGGTGATACGTTCCTCTGGGGCATGACTATGCAGTGAGTTGTGGATACTCATCCAGTTGATAGGGTAGTAGCCCAACTGTTTCAGTTGCCGATAACCGAGCATCTTCTGACTCAGGTGACTCACTTCTATATATAAGGTACGTGTATTCAAAGCCTGAGTCAGCGCCCCCAGCATCTCTCCGAACAACTCTTCCTTAGGGTATTCACTCTCAGCATACTCGCCTTCGCCCAGCACGCGGCAGTGCACCAACAGGAACGGTGGGAAAATGAATGTCCTATATCTCAGGAAACCGAGCATATGACTTAAAATCCGTCCTTGCTCGTCCTCCACCACAACCATATACGGCTTTTGCCTGGGAGTCTTCTGCAGAAACTCAAACAACTGTTTGCTGTGGAAGAAGTTACCTCCCTCCACCTCTGGCAGATCCTTACTTTTCCGATAAATGGTTGTTTTTAGTCCATTCATACTGCAAAGATAATGTAAAATTTCTATAAAGCAAAGATTATTCGAAATATTTTATTATCTTTGTACCCAAAATATACTAAAATTATGACTTCATTCAAAGATTTGGCGCAGCTGCGCCGTAGCCATCGTAAGTTTACGAACGAAGAGATTGATCCAGAGGACTTGAAGTTGATTCTTCGAGCAGCCTTAATGTCACCCACCTCTAAGAGTCAGCGTGCCTGGCAGTTTGTGGTAGTGGACGATAAACAGGATCTGGAGAAACTCGCTGATGCCAAGAACCTCGGTTCACAGTTCCTGAAAGCTGCTCCTGTTGCCATCGTGGTGTTAGGTGATCCCATGCAGAACGACTGTTGGGTGGAGGATGGTTCGATTGCAGCTATCTCAATGCAGTATCAGGCTGAGGAACTCGGACTTGGCTCGTGTTGGATACAGATGCGTGGACGTGGACTCGATGATGGTACACCAGCCGATACCGTGATTCGTGGCGTGCTGGATATCCCCGATAACCTGAATTGTCTCTGCATTCTGGCAGTTGGTCACTGGACCGATGAGCGTAAGCCTCAGGATGAGGAGAAACTGAAGTGGGAGAATGTTCATCTGAATAAATATTAAAAGGTAAAAAGTGATTAATTACGATCTGACAAAGATAAAGGCCATCATCTTCGATATTGATGGTGTACTCAGTAGTGAGACGATTACGCTCAGTAGTGAGGGTCTGCCTCTGCGAACGGTGAATATCAAGGACGGCTATGCCATCCAGTTGGCGATGAAGTTAGGCTTGCGTATCGTGATTCTGACAGGTGCGAATGTCGCCAGTGTCAGAGTGCGCTATGAAGGACTGGGCGTGGAGGATATCTATCTGGGCTGTGCCGTGAAGATTGAGACCTATAACCAGTTTATTGCGAAGTATGGCTTGAAGGATGAGGAAGTGATGTATATGGGCGACGATATCCCTGACCTGGAGATTATGCGCAGGGTGGGCTGTCCCGTCTGTCCGAAGGATGCTTGTCCGGAGATTAAGGAAGCCAGTGTGTATATTAGTGACCGTATCGGTGGTCACGGTTGTGGGCGCGATGTGATCGAACAGGTGCTTCGTGCGCAAGGGAAATGGGTAATGAATGCCAAAGCCTTCGGATGGTAAACCCTTTGACAGGCTCAGGGACCGTAAAATAATGGAGTTAAAGTATAAACTGATATTAGCCAGTAACTCACCGCGACGGAAGGAACTGCTTGCGGGATTGGGAGTGCCTTTCGAAGTAAGGGTGCTTCAGGATATTGACGAGCATTATCCTGAGAATCTGCCCGTGAATGAGGTGGCCCGTTATATCGCCAAGGAGAAGGCGGATGCCTATCGGCGGATTGTGGCTGCTGATGAACTGATCATCACGGCAGATACAGTGGTGATTGTGGGTGATGAGATCTTAGGCAAACCTATGGATGAGGCTGATGCCGTGAGGATGCTCCGCCTGCTCAGTGGACGCACGCATCAGGTGACGACAGGTGTCTGTCTGCTCACAGCAGAGAAGGAGCGTTGCTTCGACGTAACGACAGATGTCACCTTCAAGACACTGACTGATGAAGAGATCCATTACTATGTGAATCGCTATCGTCCGTTCGATAAGGCTGGTGCCTACGGTATTCAGGAGTGGATCGGCTATATCGGTGTGACAGGACTAAACGGCAGTTACTATAATGTGATGGGACTGCCCGTGCAACGCATTTACCAAGAACTTACTAAACATTATTAATATTATGATGAGGAAAACGTTATTAACTATCATTTCTGTCTGTGCTGCTGTGACTGTTCAGGGACAGATTACAAAGCCCGCCATCCCACGTGATGCTGCTTTGGAAGCAAAAGTAGAGAAGACACTGGCCAAGATGACACTCGATGAGAAGATCGGTCAGATGTTGGAGTTGAATCTTGACGTGATGGGCAAGATGACTGTCGAGAATGCCAAGGTGGATCGCGAAAAAGTGCGTTCTGTCTTGCAACAGTACGGCAGATCGGAGGCAGAGGTAAACGATATGCTGAGTAAGACTGATCAGCAGATCATCGACATCTTGGGTGCCTTCCCTGTAGATATCTATCAGGGTGAGACCCGACGTCTCTGGAAGATCAACGAGGTGATGCTCGATACACTGATCTCGAAGTGGAAGGTGGGTTCAATCCTGAATGCCCCAGGTTCCAGTGCCGCTACGATGGAGCAGTGGCAGCAATGGATCCCTCAGATTCAGGAGAAGTCGATGAAGTATCTGGGCATCCCCGATATCTACGGTCTGGATCACAACCACGGTGTGACCTATGCTGTAGGTGGTACCCTCTTCCCGCAGCCTATCAACCTGGGTGCCACGTTTAATCCAGAACTGGCTCGCAGAGGTGCAGAGATTACGGCTTACGAGAGTCGTGCAACCAACTGTCCTTGGGTGTATAACCCAGTGGTGGATCTGAGTCGCGATCCCCGTTGGCCTCGTGTGTATGAGAGTTTCGGTGAGGACCCCATCGTGAACGCCAAAATGGTGGTGGCAGAGATCAGAGGATATCAGGGTGATGACAACAATCATATCGACCAGTATCACGTAGGTACCAGCACAAAGCACTACTTCGCCTATGGTGCCCCCTGGACTGGTAAGGATCGTACACCTGCCTATCTCTCTCCGCTGATGATCCGCGAGAAATATTTCGAGCCCTTCAAGGCTGCAGCCCTTGCCGGTACGTTGACGATGATGGTAAATTCTGCCTCTGTCAATGGCGTACCCCTGCATGCCAGTTATGAGTATCTGACCAAGTGGTTGAAGGAGGATCTGCAGTGGGATGGATTCTTGGTGACCGACTGGGCAGATATTAATAATCTGTACTCGCGCGAGAAGGTGGCAAAGGATAAGAAAGATGCGATCCGTATTGCCATCAATGCTGGTATCGACATGTCGATGGATCCCTACAGCGTGGAGTTCTGTATCCTGCTGAAGGAGTTGGTCAATGAGGGTAAGGTGCCCATGAGTCGTATCGACGATGCCGTGCGTCGTATTCTCCGTGCGAAGTATCGTCTGGGTCTCTTTGAGAAACCGAATACCGGTGGCAAAGGCTTCGAGAAGTTCGGATGCGACGAATTTGCCAAGGCTTCTCTTTTGGCTGCCGAGGAGAGTGAGGTGCTGCTGAAGAACGACGGTATCCTGCCTCTGGCTAAAGGTAAGAAGATTTTGCTCACTGGTCCTAACGCCAACCAGATGCGTTGTCTGCATGGTGGTTGGAGTTACACCTGGCAGGGATCAAGAGCAGCGCATCTCTCAGAGAAATACAATACGATCTACGAGGCACTTTGCAATAAATATGGTAAGGAGAACATTATCCTTGAGCAGGGCGTGACCTACAATGAGGATGGTGCTTACTACGATGAGAACGAGCCTCAGATTGACAAGGCTGTGGCTGCTGCCGCTCAGGCTGACATCATCATTGCTGCCATCGGTGAGAACTCCTATACGGAGACACCTGGTAACCTGACAGATCTCTGGCTTTCTGAGAACCAGCGCAATCTGGTGAAGGAACTCGCCAAGACGGGTAAGCCTATCATCCTTGTACTCAACGAGGGTCGTCCCCGTCTGATTGCTGATATCGAACCTTTGGCAAAGGCTGTGGTGGATATCCTGATTCCAGGTAACTATGGTGCTGATGCCCTGGCAAACCTGTTGGCAGGCGATGCCAACTTCTCTGGTAAGATGCCATACACCTATCCGCGTGAGATCAACTCACTGAATACCTATGATTATAAGGTGAGTGAGGAGGTCGGTACGATGGAAGGTGCCTATAACTACGATGCGAAGGTGAGTCTGCAGTGGCCCTTCGGCTTCGGTCTCAGTTATACCACCTACGAGTATTCAAACCTGAAGGTTGACAAGGCCCAGTTTACTGCTGATGATGTATTGAAGGTGACTGTGAATGTGAAGAATACGGGAGCTAAGGCTGGTAAGGAGGCTGTGCTTCTTTATTCAAGTGACCTTGTGGCTTCTGTTGTGCCTGACAACAAGCGTCTGCGTGACTTCACAAAGATCGAGCTGCAGCCAGGTGAGGTTAAGACGATTACTTTCGAACTACCTGCCAAGAGTCTCGCTTTTGTAGGTGCCGACGGCAAGTGGACACTCGAAGAGGGTGACTTCGTGCTGAAAGTAGGTGATCAGACAGTGAATGCTGCCTGCACGCAGACAAAGGTTTGGGATACCCCGAACATTTGATCCTTCGGCAGGCTCAGGAACCTATGAAAGATAAGGATTGTACTGCAGTTCCTCGGCAATGGTGGTCTTCGGACCATGACCGCTATAGACCACTGTGTCAGCAGGGAGTTTGGCAATGACTTTCAGAAGACTGTCCATCATCTCTTCATAACTGCCACGATCGAAGTCGGTACGTCCAATACTCATACGGAAGAGGGTGTCGCCAGTAAAGGCAATGCCCTCTTCTTTATTATAGAAGGTGACACCACCGGGTGTATGGCCTGGGGTCTTCAGTATCTCAAAGGAGTGATGACCGAAAGTGATCGTCTCGCCCGCTTCGAAATAATGACCTACCTCCGGGTACTGACGATGCAGAGGGAAACCGATCATCGACTCAAACTGGCCTGGCAGATCGTTGATGAGGTAGGCGTCATCTGCAGAGATCTCTACCTTCAGCCCATAGGTCTCGAAGATGAAGTTATTGCCGAAGTTATGATCGAAGTGTCCATGCGTAGCCAACAGATGAACGGGTTTCAGCTGCTGGGTTTCGATATAGTTCTGAATGGCCTGGAACTCTTCTTCATAATAGGCGCCACAGTCGATAATTACACACTCGCGGGTATCATCACTCACCACATAGGTGTTCTCCTGTAACTGGTTGCATGGAAAGGTCTTGACGGTGATCATAACTTTCTGAATTAGACGGGTAGATAAATCACAAATTTCTCCTTAAACCACTCCTCACTGAAGAATCCGCTGATGTCTGTCAGTTCCACGATATGGTGGAAGGGACGGGTCTCAGCCTGCAGATCGCCACCCTTCAGACAAATGATGCCGTTGGGTAAGGCGTTGCGTTGCGGTTTGGCGATGTTTTTCCTGACGATCTTCTCAAGGTCGGGTAATGCCATCACGGCACGACTGACCACAAAGTCATACTTGCCTTTCTCCTCCTCACCTCTCAACTGTACAGGGTTGCAGTTCTTCAGACCGATGGCCTGGCTTATCTCCTGAGCCACACGGATCTTCTTGCCTGTCCCGTCGATGAGTTTGAACTGGCATTCCGGGAAGAGGATCGCCAAGGGGATGCCTGGGAAACCGCCACCAGTTCCGAAGTCCAAAATTTGAGTACCAGGACGGAAGTTGATAATCTTGGCAATCGCCAGCGAGTGGAGCACATGATGTTCGTAGAGGTTGTCGATGTCCTTACGTGAGATGACGTTGATCTTGTCATTCCATTCACGATAGAGGGCATCGAGTTGCTCAAACTGTTGCAACTGTGTCTCCGTGAGGGTGGGGAAGTATTTCTGTATCAGTTCTGCCTTTGCCATGAGGATCAGTGCTTAAACGAGGGGTTCAGTATCTTGCTGACCTCGCTATAGGTGATAATAAGTTCGATGGAGCCGACAGCATAAGGTGCAATCTCGTAGGGATTATAGACAAAGGTGATCGTCTCATCGTTGAGGATGAAGTTTTCCGACGGGAAAATATCCATCGAATAGAGATAACCCGCTTCCTTCAACTCTTTCATGGAGTTGAGGCCCGTCTTTGACTTCAGGGCTTTCAGCAACGTGTTCTTCAACTCAGTCTCATAACCTGGTGCAAAGAGATCAGCTAGAGTGATCTGCTTACCTGTCGCGATGTCGAAGTTGAAGGTGATGAGTTGGTTGATGCCGTGAGCACCTCCTTCGTAATAATCGATAGTAGCCAGATAGGTCAGCGTGTTGGCTGTACCTGGCTGGGTGGTAGCCTCTATGATATAGTGGTATTCATACCAGGCTTTCTTCGTGGTGTCGGCACGATCCTGATTATACAGGGGCAGCATCGTGTTCTTGTAACTGGTGGTATAGTCTTCGGCAAACTTCTCTGCCGCCGTCTGTAAGTCGCGCTCCCCTGATTTGTTGAGGAGTCTTGACATCAGCGCCTCATTGATGATCTGGGTACGATCGCCGTTCTCAGCAGTGGGCTGAAGCAGTTTCAGGTGTACCTGACATCTGGGTGAGTTCTCGTCATTAGAGAGCATGACGGTCTTATCCACAGTGATGGTCTCGAAGTTAAGACTGGGCTCATCAGTCCCCTTGCAAGCGAAGAGCAACAGGGGCAATAATAATAGCAAATAGTGTTTATTGTTGCGCATATATATCATGATTTTCGGGCAAAATTACACTAAAAAGCCCAAAAAAGCAAATTTCTCGCAAAAAAATACTAATTTTGCACCCAAATTTTAATAGACATGGATCAGAAAGTATTCAAGGCAGCCCTTTTCGACCTCGATGGCGTGGTGTTTGACACTGAGCCACAATACACTGTATTCTGGGGTTCAATCTGCCGACAGTACCATCCTGAACATCCGGGACTTGAACATGAAATCAAGGGTTCTACACTCACACAGATCTATGACCGCTGGTTCAGTGGGCCGTTGGAGGCTGAGCGTGCGGATGTGACCCGTAGGTTGGATGCCTATGAACAGCAGATGCACTATGATTATATCTCTGGTTTTGAGGCGATGATTGCCGACCTGCATCGGCATGGGGTGAAGACGGCAGTCGTCACCAGTTCGAACATCCCCAAGATGGAGAGTGTGTATCGCTATCAGCCTGGATTCAAGCGTCTGTTTGATGCCATTCTTACCTCCGAGGACTTCGATCGCAGCAAACCCGATCCGGATTGCTATCTGAAGGCAGCAGCCCGTCTGGGTGTTCAGAAATCGGAGTGCATTGTCTTTGAGGATAGCTTCAACGGCTTACGTTCCGGACGTGCCGCAGAGATGGCTGTCGTGGGGTTGGCTACCACGAACAAGACGGAAGATATTAAACCTTACTCTGATATGCAGATTTCTGACTACCAGTCTGTTAACTATGGCTCCTTTGAGCGCTTGTTGAACTCGATTTGAATCCATGAATTCTCAGAATACACCTGTACATATCCGACTCTGGCATCATGATTTCTGGCGTATGGCGATTGCCAATCTGCTGTTGACGATGGCGGTCTATATCCTGGTACCGACATTGCCCCAGTGGCTGCTTCTGACGCAGGAATTTTCGCTTCAGGAGACAGGTCTGGCTATGGGTGTCTTTGGGGTCGGACTCTTTACATTCGGTGCGTTTGTATCGTTTCTGATTCAGCGCTATCGTCGTAATATGGTGTGTATCCTGGCTGTATTGGCGATGGTGGCACTGTTTGGTGTCATCTATTATGTCGGTATCGAATCAGGTCTTTATGCCGATCTCTCATTGATGCTTATTCAGCGTTTTGCCTTAGGTGCTTGTTTCGGATTGGCACAGATGGTACTCACCAGTACCCTGATCATTGATACCAGTGAGAGTTATCAGCGTACGGAAGCCAATCATGCTGCAGCCTGGTTTGGACGTTTTGCCCTCTCTTTAGGTCCTTTGGCAGGACTGTTGTTGCAGCGTGTGGCAGGTTTTGAAAGTGTGGTGATTGCTGCCGGCGGTCTGGCGACTGCCGCACTGGTACTGATCTTCCTGGTTGATTTCCCATTCCGGGCACCTCTGGATGATACTCTCACCGTGAGTCTCGACCGGTTCTTCCTACCTCATGGTATCCCGTTGTTCCTGAATCTTCAGTTGATCATGCTGGCAGTAGGTTTGTTGTTCTCATTGGCTCTGACGGAACAGTTCTATGCGATGATGATGGTGGGATTCCTGCTTGCTATTCTTGCCCAACGGTTTGTGTTCCGTGATGCAGAGGTGAAGAGTGAGGTGGTGACAGGTCTGATCCTGATGGGAGCCGCGCTATTGATGATGTTGACACGCACGCAACAGATCGTGGGTTATGCAGCACCTGCCTTTGTAGGATTCGGTTTGGGTATCATCGGTTCACGATTCCTGCTGTTTTTCATCAAACTGAGTCGTCATTGTAAGCGTGGCACTTCTCAAAGCACGTTTATGCTGGGATGGGAGAGTGGTATCGCTTGGGGCTTAGGACTTGGCTATGCGCTGTTCGAAGGTGATTCAACACCTATTTTATTAACAGCCCTGGGTCTGGTGCTGGCTTCATTGTTGCTCTACAACTTCGTCCACAACTGGTTCGTCAGCAACAAGAACAGATAATCCGCAACGTTTTTGATAGTTGGATTTCAGGCATAAAAAATGGCTCGCCGCTGCGAGCCTAATTGTTAACCTTAAATCTAATACTATGAAAAACACATTGCAAAAGTACATCTTTTCTCCGATACTTGCAAGCTTTTTGCCGATTTTTTTTCGAATTTAGCCTAAAAAAGCCTAATATTTAACTTCTGTTTACATTTTAGCCTGCTTTATACTTGTTATTCCGCCCGAAATCCACTATCTTTGCACCCACAAAACAAAAATTAGGATGAAGTTCAGGATACTCATTACCTTATTTATAATAAGTTTCCCCCTCTGTATGCTGGCCCAGCGACGCCAGTTACAGGAAGCACGTTCCATCATCAAAAGCGGCAAGAACTATGATCAGGCCGAGAAGATGATGACCAAATTATTGAAGGATTCTGCCAACCTCCATAAACCCCGTATTTACGAAATGTGGCTCACCTCGGTTGAGAAACAATATGATCAGGTGAATGAGGCGATGTATAAGAAGCAGAAAGTGGATACCACCAAGTTCTTCGATCTCACACGACGGATCTTTACGATTGGCGAACGTCTTGATTCTCTGGATATGCGTCCGGATAAGAAGGGGCGTGTCAGCCTTTCATATCGTACCGATAATGCCCAGCGACTGGCCACCTATCGTCCCAATCTTTATTTCGGAGGCACCTACCATCTGCGAAAGAATCAGTTGCAGACGGCCTATGATTGTTTCGAGATGTATCTCGATTGTGATCGTCAGCCACTCTTTACAGGCTATGACTTCTGGAAGAATGATCCGTTGATGCCAACGGTGGCATATTGGGCCACTTATACGGGTTATCGTATGGGAAATCCGGCACTCACCCTGCGTTATGCCAACGAGGCGCGTCGTGACACCTCTAAGTTGGAATACACCATGCAGTATATGGCACAGGCCAGGCTCATGCTCAAGGATGAGAAGGCCTATCTGGCCCAGTTGCAGGAGGGTGTCAAACTGTACCCGAAATCACCTTATTTCTTCCCTCGTCTGATGGATTACTACATGGAGAAGGGCGACTACGAGAAAGGACTCTCTTATGCAGAGGACGCCTTGCAGACGGATAGCCTGAACGAACTCTTCCTGTTGGCTAAGTCCACCATGCTGCTTAATCTGGGACGCAATGAAGAATGTTTGAAGGTCAGTGAGCGTTTGATCCAAGTGAATGTCCGGAATGCCGATGCCTACTACAATGCAGGTACTGCCTGTCTGAACATGGCCCTTAACATGGACTCTCGCCGAGAGAAGAAACAGATCCGTAAGATGTATGAGAAAGCCCGGCCTTTCATGGAGTCCTGTCGTCAACTTTTGCCTGATGCAAAGGAGAAATGGGGCCCTTCGCTTTATCGGATTTACTTCAATCTGAACCTCGGACGACAGTTTGATGAGATTGATAAAATCTTAAAGAAATAAAAAATATTGCCTATTTCCATACGTATTTGACATTTTCTTCTTATCTTTGTGTTTTAGAATCAATTCATTCAATCTAAAACAAATAAATATAAGAAACTATGGCAGATAATGCTCAACTGATTGCTCAGTGCGAGGCACGGGCTAAAGAATGGCTCTCTCCGGCCTTTGATGAGGAGACACGTAAAGAAGTTCAGGCAATGCTTGATGATGCAGACAAGACTGCGCTCATCGATGCCTTCTATCAGAATCTTGAGTTTGGTACGGGTGGTCTCCGTGGTATCATGGGTGCCGGTACAAACCGTATGAACAAGTACATCGTGGGTATGGCTACCCAGGGATTTGCCAACTATATCTTGAAGGCATTCCCCGGCAAGCAGTGCTCCGTGGTGGTAGGTCACGACTGTCGTAACAACGGACGTATGTTCGCTGAGGCAGTGGCTGACATTTTCTCTGCTAACGGCATCAAGGTGTATCTCTTTGAGAGCCTGCGTCCTACACCGGAGATCTCATTCGCCATCCGTCAGCTTGGCGCACAGGCAGGTGTCAACGTTACCGCTTCTCACAACCCGCGTGAGTACAACGGCTACAAGGCCTACTGGGACGATGGTGCACAGGTGCTGGCTCCGCACGACAAGGGTATCATCGACGAGGTGAACAAGGTGAAGATCGAGGACGTGAAGTTTGAGGGTAACAAGGAACTCATCGACATCATCGGTGGTGAGATGGACTGGGATTACCTGCAGGCAGTGAAGGAGGCGATGGTAGATCAGGATGTGATCCTGCGCCAGAAAGACCTCAACATCGTTTACTCTCCGATGCACGGCACAGGTCGTGTCATCATCCCGATGGCACTTCGTTCTTGGGGCTTCCAGAACATCCATGTAGTACCCGAGCAGATGGTGATCGATGGTAACTTCCCCACAGTGGTAAGTCCGAACCCCGAGAATGCAGAGGCTATGACACTGGGTATGAAACTCGGTACCCGTCTGAATGCAGACCTCGTGATTGCTTCCGATCCCGATGCCGACCGTCTGGCTATCGTCTGCCGTAACCCGAAGGGTGAGTGGGAGATCCTGAATGGTAACCAGACCTGTATGATGTTCTCTTGGTATATTATCGCCAACAAGAAGAAACTCGGTCAGTTGAAGGGCAATGAGTTCCTCGTAAAGACCATCGTTACTACTGAGGAGATTGCAGAGATTGCCAAGAAGAACGGTGTGGAACTGCGCGACTGCTACACAGGCTTTAAGTGGATTGCCAACGAGATCCGTGTCTCTGAGGGTGTGAAGAAGTACATCGGCGGTGGTGAGGAGAGCTTCGGCTTCCTGCCGTTCGATAAGGTTCGTGATAAGGACTCCCCAGCATCAATCTGTCTGATCTGTGAGATCGCAGCCTGGGCAAAGGACAACGGCATGACCCTCTACGACCTGCTGATGAACATCTACGCTGAGTATGGCTTCTCGAAGGAGAGCACCATCAACGTGGTGAAGCCAGGTAAGAGCGGTGCCGATGAGATCAAGCAGATGATGGTTGACTTCCGCGCTAATCCTCCGAAGGAGTTGGGTGGTGAGCCTATCGTACTGTGGAAGGACTACCAGACCCTCGAGGGTAAGAGGGCTGACGGCAGTGTAGAGAAACTGAACATGCCGACAACCGCCAATGTGCTGCAGTGGTTCTGCGCCGATGGTACGAAGATCTCTGTTCGTCCTTCAGGTACTGAGCCTAAGATCAAGTTCTACTGCGAGATTAAGGATGCCGACTTCAAGGGTGCTGCTGACTATGAGGCAAGTTCGAAGAAGGCCGATCAGCGCATCGAGGCTATCAAGAAGAGTCTGAATCTCTAAGATCTCTGACAGACAACTGATAAAATAAATCCCCGCCAACAGCGGGGATTTATTTTATCTATCTCTTGGATCAATAGAATATCAACGAGAGCGTGTATGCTACGATGGTAGATACAGAGACGGAGATCAGACCTGGCATCATGAACGAGTGGTTCAGCAGGTACTTACCGATCACTGTCGTGCCAGAGCGGTCGAAGTTCACCGTGGCGATATCCGACGGATAGTTCGGGATGAAGAAGTAGCCGTAGACAGAGGGCAATACACCGAGGAGCACAGGACCAGGGATACCCAACTTATAAGCCAGTGGCAACATGGCTACCACCACAGCACCTTGAGAGTTGATCAGCACGGATACCAGGAAGAATACAATCGCGATACTCCAGGGATACTGGGCTACGATACCTTCGAGAGCGTTCTGCATCTCACTCATATAGTTAGAGAAGTAAGTGTCGGCGAGCCAGGCGATACCATAGATGGCAACCACGGCCACCATACCAGACTGCCATACCGGACCAGCCACAGCCTTCTTCGGCGCAGCCTTACAGAAGATAATCATCAGGGCGGCAGCAGTGATCATCACAATCTGGATCACGAGATTCATCTTCAGACCAACCGTACCTTTCTCTGTTAAGCCTTCGGCTACAATATTGGCTTTGGCAAGGGCAGCGGCAGAAACCTTTACACCATCACCAATGACGAGATCTTCTGCACCCTTGATAGCCTTCACGGTCTCGTAAGAGGGCAACAGTTCCGGTAAGGCAGCAAACATCACGATGACTGCGAGGGCGCCGAGGAAGATGAATACGGCATTCTTAGCCGACTGCGGGATCTGCTTGTCGAGGGTGGTGGCACTAGAACCGTAGATATACTCACGCTGTGCGGGATCGGCAATCTTCTTCTGGAACTCAGGATCCTTGTCAAGGTCCTTACCACGACGATAAGACGCAGCGGCAGCAGCCATCAGACCACAGACGCAGGCAGGGATGGACACCATCAGCACACGGGGGATCGTGATGTCGAAGTGGTTTGCATTAGAGATCGTCACGAAAGCCACCACGGCAGCAGCGATCGGTGAACAGGTGATACCTACCTGTGAGGCGATGGAAGCCACACCGCAGGGACGCTCAGGACGGATGCCTTTCTTCAGGGCGATGTCGCAGATGATAGGCATCAGGGTGTAAACCACGTGACCTGTTCCAACCAGCACTGTCAGGAAGAAAGTGGTCAGCGGAGCCAGGAATGTGATACGATCCGGATGCTTACGCAGCAGTTTCTCTGCAATCTGGATCAACCAGTCCATACCGCCAGAGGCCTGCATGATACCAGCACAGGTCACGGCTGCAATGATGATGTAGATCACATCGGTAGGAGGTGTACCTGGTTTCAAACCGAATCCGAACACGAGAATAGCCAGACCGATACCGGAAATGGCACCAAGGGCAAGACTTCCGTAACGAGAGCCTACCCACAACGCTCCGAGTACAATACAGAGCTGAAGAATCATTGTGAATGTTACCATTTTAATAAATAAGTTTTTAGTTATCTCTTTATTTTGTGTGCAAAAATAAGAAAAATATTTGTAAAACCATACTTTTTTGGGAGAAATATTAAAAAAATTTATTTCCTTTTGCCATATCGAATATTTTTAGTACCTTTGCGCCCTAAATATAAAAGTTAAAAAGTAAACAGGTAAAATAGTAAAATATGGCTAAGAAATTTGCCGAGCACAGTGGTCTGAATCTGACCAAAGTCAACGATGACATCCTGGAGATGTGGCGAGAGAAAAACGTGTTCTGGCGCTCTGTCGAAGAGCGTGAGGGCTGTCCGCAGTTCGTATTCTTCGAGGGTCCTCCCTCTGCCAACGGACATCCGGGTATCCACCACGTACTGGCTCGTACCATCAAGGACACCTTCAACCGCTATAAGACGATGAAGGGCTTCCAGGTGAAGCGTAAGGCTGGTTGGGATACACACGGCCTGCCCGTAGAACTGGGTGTGGAGAAAGAACTGGGTATCACCAAGGCCGATATCGACAACAAGGCATCGGATAAGTACATCTCTACGGAGGACTATAACAAGAAGTGCCGCGAGAACGTGATGATGTTCACCCAGGAGTGGCGTGACCTCACCGAGAAGATGGGTTACTTCGTGGATCTGGATAATCCTTATATCACCTACGACAACAAGTATATCGAGACGCTGTGGTGGTTGCTGCAGCAGTTCTATAAGAAGGGCTTGCTCTATAAGGGCTACACCATCCAGCCGTATTCACCTGCTGCCGGTACAGGTCTGAGTTCACACGAGTTGAACCAGCCCGGATGTTATCGTGATGTGAAGGATACCACGGTAACTGCCCTCTTCAAGGCCCTCGATCCTAAGGAGGAATGGACGAAGTGGGGTACACCTTACTTCGTGGCATGGACCACCACACCTTGGACCTTGCCTTCCAACACCGCTCTCTGTGTCGGTCCGAAGATCGACTATGTGGCAGTGGAGACCTATAACAGTTATAATGGTGAGAAGATCACCATCATCCTGGCAGAGAGCCGACTGAATGCTTACCTCGCACCCGAGGGCAACATCACCGACGGTGAGGAGATGCCTGAGTACAACAAGGGTGAGAAGTTCGTACCTTATCGCATCGTAGGCCATTATACCGGTGAAGAACTTGTTGGTCTGAAGTACCAGCAGTTGATGCCTTGGGTGAAGCCATCTGCCAAACTCGATCAGAATGCAGCCGACTATGTGAAAGCATACGCCGCCGCTCATCCCGAGAAGGTGTTCATGGGTGAGAACGGTAAGGATCAGTTTGTGGAGATGGAGAGCGAGGCTTTCCGTGTGATCCCCGGTGACTATGTCACCACTGAGGATGGTGCCGGTATCGTACATATCGCCCCGACCTTCGGTGCCGATGATGCCAAGGTGGCTAAGGATGCCCATATCCCGAGTCTGTTCCTTATTAATAAAAAAGGTGAGACGCGTCCGATGGTTGACCTCCAGGGTAAGTATTACGTGATGGAGGAACTCGACGACAACTTCATCGCTACCTGCGTCAACAAAGAGGGCTACAGCCATCACGCAGGCGACTACGTGAAGAATGCCTACGCCCCTGAGTTCAATAAGGATGGTAAGTACGACGAGCAGGCTGCTGCTAAGGCAGAAGACCTGAATATCGTCATCTGTATGGAGATGAAGCAGGAGGGTACGGCACTCAAGATCGAGAAGCACGTACACAACTATCCCCACTGCTGGCGTACCGACAAGCCCGTGCTCTACTATCCGCTCGACTCTTGGTTCATACGCTCTACAGCGAAGAAGGATCGTATGTTCGAACTCAATAAGACCATCAACTGGCAACCCGAGTCAACCGGTACAGGTCGTTTCGGTAACTGGTTGGAGAACCTGAACGACTGGAACCTCTCTCGTTCTCGTTTCTGGGGTACACCGCTGCCTATCTGGCGCGACGAGGATGGTAAGGAGATCTGCATCGGCTCTGTCGAGGAACTCTACAATGAGATCGAGAAGGCTGTGAAGGCAGGCTTCATGGCTTCGAACCCATTGAAGGACAATGGATTCGTTCCTGGCGATATGTCTCAGTCTAACTACGACAAGATCGACCTGCACCGTCCGTATGTAGATAACATCGTACTCGTCAGCGAGAGTGGTAAGCCGATGAAACGTGAGACCGACCTCATCGATGTGTGGTTCGACTCCGGTTCAATGCCTTACGCACAGATCCACTATCCGTTTGAGAACAAGGACCTGATCGATAAGGGCATCGCCTTCCCCTGCGACTTCATCAACGAGGGTGTGGACCAGACCCGTGGTTGGTTCTTTACCCTGCACGCCATCGCTACGATGATCTTCGACTCCGTGGCCTTCAAGAACGTGATCTCTTCAGGTCTCGTGCTCGATGCCAAGGGTAACAAGATGTCAAAGCATGTGGGTAACGTGGTGAACCCCTTCGATATGATCGGTAAGTTCGGCTCTGATGCCGTCCGTCTGTATATGATGACCAACTCCGAGCCTTGGGATAACCTGAAGTTCGACCCGGAGGGCGTGGATGAGGTACGCCGTAAGTTCTTCGGCACCTTATATAATACATATAGCTTCTTTGCACTCTATGCCAATGTCGATGGCTTCGATCCGCAGGCAGCCCAGGTGCCCTTTGCAGAGCGCCCGGAGATTGACCGCTGGATCCTCTCTTGCCTGAACACCCTTATCAAGGGGGTAGAGGCAGAACTCGACGGCTATGATCCCACCCGTGCAGGCCGACTCATTGACGCCTTCGTCAACGACGACCTCTCTAACTGGTATGTCCGTCTGAACCGTAAGCGTTTCTGGGGTAAGGAGATGAGCGCCGACAAACTCTCGGCTTATCAGACACTCTATACCTGTCTGATGACGATTGCCAAACTGTTGGCACCGTTCGCACCGTTCTATGCTGATCAGTTGTATAAGGATTTGGGCGGTGAGCTCGATTCCGTACACCTCGACAAGTTCCCCGTGGCTGATGAGGCTCAGATCAATAAGGATCTCGAGGCCCGTATGCAGATGGCCCAGAAGATCACCTCTATGGTACTGGCCCTGCGTCGTAAGGTGAACATCAAGGTGCGCCAGCCGCTGCAGGCCATCATGATTCCTGCTGTTGACGCTGAGCAGAAGAAGCACATTGAGGCTGTGAAGGACCTGATTATGAACGAGGTGAACGTCAAGGAGCTTCGTTTCGTAGAGGGTGCCGGCGTCCTCGTCAAGAAGGTGAAGTGTAACTTCCGTACGATGGGTAAGAAGTTCGGTAAACTCATGAAGGGTGTGGCTGCTGCGATGGATCAACTCTCACAGGAGCAGATCGCCGAACTTGAGCAGCAGGGTAGCATCGCTATTTCAGTCGAGGGCCAGTCCCTGACCGTCGAGGCAGTCGATGTTGAGATCATCAGCGAGGATATCCCAGGTTGGCTGGTGGCCAACGAGGGCAACCTGACTGTCGCCCTTGAGGTGGAACTCACCGAGGAGTTGAAGAACGAGGGTATGGCCCGCGAGCTCATCAACCGCATCCAGAACATCCGTAAGGAGAGTGGTCTGGAAATTACCGACCGTATCGCTGTGGTGCTGGCACCTCAGGCCGATGTCGAGAAGGCTGTGGCTCATTTCAGCGACTATATCAAGACGCAGGTGCTTGCCGACAGCATCGCCATCCAACCCAATGAAGGTCAGGAGGTTGACTTCGATGACTTCACGTTGAACATTAAGGTGACTAAACAATAAAACAATAACAATAACTAAAGAATTATGGCAGAAAAAACCCGCTACACTGATGAAGAACTCGAGGAGTTCCGTCAGATTATCAATGACAAACTGGCTTTGGCCAAGCGCGATTACGATGAGATGATGCGCGTGCTGACCAATCAGGATTCCAACGATGTTGACGACACATCACCCACCTACAAGGCATTGGAGGAGGGTAGTGCCACCCAGACAAAGGAGGAACTGATCACGATGGCAGCCCGTCAGCAGAAGTTCATCCAGGGTCTGAAGGCAGCGCTCGTACGTATTGAGAATAAGACCTATGGCATCGACCGCATCACGGGCAAACTGATTCCCAAGGAGCGTCTGCGTGCCGTACCTCACGCTACGTTGAGCGTTGAGTCGAAGATGAATCAGAGCAAACGGTGAAGACTTCAGGAAGCGCGCTGATTACCAAAGGCAGACTGGCAATCATCTTGGTGGTTGCCATTCTGTTGATTGACCAGGCCATCAAGATCTGGGTGAAGACGTCGATGATGCTCCACGAGAGCATCCATGTGTTCGACTGGTTCTATATCACCTTCATCGAGAACATGGGTATGGCCTTTGGCATGCAGTTGGGCAGCAAACTCATCCTGTCGTTGTTCCGTGTGGCAGCCATCTCTGTGCTGGGATATTATATCTGGAAACAGGTTCGGAAGAATGCGCGCACAGGCTATATCGTCTGTCTGTCGATGGTACTGGCAGGTGCTGCAGGCAATCTGATCGACTGTTTGTTCTATGGTCTGATGTTCACGGAGTCCTCTCCTTATTATGTCTCTTACATCGTGCCTTTCGGTACGGGTTACGCCCCGTTCCTGATGGGTAAGGTGGTGGATATGTTCTACTTTCCGCTGTTTGAGATGGACTGGCCTTTGTGGATGCCCTTTGTCGGCGGTGAGCATTTCATCTTCTTCAGTCCGGTGTTCAACTTCGCTGATGCCTGCATCAGCGTGAGTGTCGTCTGGCTGTTGCTGTTCTACCGTCGGGAGATCAGTGCGATTGGTCATAGTGAAACGCATGAAGAGGAGTAGGTACTATATCGTCCTGCCGCTGGCTATACTGCTGCTTGCAGCCTGTAAGCCGACGGTGCCTAGCCAGGTCATTCAGCCTGACGACATGGAGGAAGTGCTCTACGACTACTATCTGTCAAACGGTATGGCGATCACCCCGGGTGAGGAAGGCGGCAACTATACCAGGGAGTATTACCACCGACTGGCGCTGAAGAAGCACGGCTATACGCAGGCCGACTTCGACACGTCGATGGTGTGGTATTACAACCACCTGGAAGACCTCTTCCGAATCTACGAGCGTGTGCAGCACCGTTTGGGCGAGGATGCCCTGGCACAAGGTACCTCCATCCGTGAACTGCAGCAGTTCACCACCTATTCGCATTCTTCTGACACCACCGACGTGTGGGAAGGCAAGCGTTTCCTGTTGCTCTATCCCCAGGCGCCGTTCCATGTCTATCAGTTCCGTCAGCGTGCCGACAGCAGCTATCATGCAGGCGACAGTTTCCTCATGGCCTTCGGCACCACCTTCCTGGTACAGAGTGGTATGCGTAACGCACAGGTCTATCTGTCGCTGGCCTATGACAATGACACCATCATCACCCGTGAGTACGGTGTTCCCCCCTCAGGCAAAGGCGTCGTCCGTATCCCTGAAGTGGATCACAGACTCAAGGAATTGCGTGGTTTCATTATCTTGAACCGTCGCGACGACAAGCACGTGGAAACCGACGAGTGTATGCTTTTCCTCGACCGTATCCACTTCTTGCGTATCCGTAAAAAGAATCAATAAACATTTAAACTAAAAACCGATATGAAACTACGATTGTCAATCATGAATTTCCTGGAGTTCGCCGTGTGGGGTGCCTATCTCACTTGTATGGGTAACTATCTCGGAGTCGCAGGTCTGGGCGATCAGATCGCCTGGTTCTATGCCATCCAGGGTATCGTGTCTATCTTCATGCCCACATTGATGGGTATCATTGCCGATAAGTATATGCAGCCGCAGCGTGTGCTGGGCCTCTGCCATCTGTTGGCAGGCGGCTTCATGCTGGGATGCTGGTGGCTTGGACTGCAGGCTGGCTTCGGTCAGGAACTGGAGTCGAAGAGCCTCTTCATCGCCCTCTATACGTTGAGTGTGGCGTTCTATATGCCCACCATCGCTTTGGCAAACACCACCGCCTTCACGATCCTGAAGAAGAACGGACTGGACACCGTCAAGGACTTCCCGCCGATCCGAGTACTGGGTACCGTCGGTTTCATCATCACGATGTGGTTTGTCAACTGCGCCTGTTGGGAAGACGGCTCTTTCTCGCTCACCTTGGCAGAGAGTGCCCATAAGTTCCAATACACCTACATGCAGTTCTTCGTGTCGGGCGTGCTGAGTCTGGTGCTTTTTGCCTACTGCTTCACGCTGCCCGAGTGTAAACTCGAACCGAAGAAGGGTGTCTCCCTGGCAGAGAGTTTCGGTCTGAGTGCCTTCAAACTCTTCAAGACCCGGAAGATGGCTTTGTTTTTCATCTTCTCCGCCCTCTTAGGTATGTGTCTGCAGGTGACCAACGGTTATGCAGGCCCCTTTATCACGAGTTTCAAGGGTAGTGCCGATGCGGCCATCGCCTCGTCGTTTGCTGCCAACAATGCTACGTTGCTGACATCCATCTCCCAGATGTCCGAGGCCCTTTGCATCTTGATGATCCCCTTCTTCCTGAAGCGTTATGGTATCAAGGTCGTCATGCTGATGTCAATGTTTGCCTGGGTGTTCCGATTCGGTTTCTTCGGCATCGGCAATCCCGCTATGCCAGGCGTGATCCTCTTCATCCTGTCATGTGTCGTCTATGGTGTCGCCTTCGACTTCTTCAATGTGTCGGGCGGTATCTTCGTCGATCAGGAGTGTGAGCCCTCTGTGAAGGCCTCTGCCCAGGGACTCTTCATGATGATGACCAATGGCGTCGGTGCCACGATAGGTACGCTCGCTGCGGGAGAGATCGTGAACTACTTCTGCAGTTGGGAAGGCGGCTTCCTCATGGGCGACTGGACCACCTGTTGGTTTATCTTCTCTACCTTTGCGCTGATTGTAGGCGTATCGTTCGCTCTGGTTTTCCATCCGGAGTCTAAATAATTGAAAACTTGAAATGAAAGAAACCAGATATTTCTTCGTGCCTGATGCTGCCCACCAGCAGGAGTTGCCCTCCGATGAGGCGATGCATGCCATGCGCGTGCTGCGCCTGAAGGGTGGCGACGAACTCTTCCTGATGGATGGTGAAGGTTGTTTCTATCGTGCTCGGGTGACGATTGCCGCCACGCGTAACTGTTACTACGAGATACTGGAAACGCTGCCTCAGGAGCCCCAGTGGCAGGGTCGCCTGCACTTAGCCATCGCCCCCACGAAGATGCTCGACCGCATTGAGTGGATGCTGGAGAAGGCCACCGAGGTGGGCGTCGATGAGGTGTCGTTCCTCAACTGCGCATTCTCTGAGCGCAAACTGCTGAAGTTGCCGCGTCTCGAGAAGATCGTGACCTCAGCTGTCAAACAGAGCCGCAAAGCCTGGAAGCCTGTGCTCAATGAGATGGTGCCCTTTAAGAAATTCATTGCGGCCCATCAGGAAGGTCCGCGCTACATCGCCCATTGCTACGACGAGATTCCCCGTACGAACCTCTTCGACGAACTGCGCCGCCAGGAGAGCGACGATGCCCTGGTGCTGGTAGGCCCAGAGGGCGACTTCTCCATCGAGGAGGTGCGCATGGCAGTCGAAGCGGGCTTCATCTCCGTGAATCTCGGAACCAGTCGGCTCCGTACGGAGACCGCAGGTCTCTCCGCTGTGATGATGATGCAACTTTCGAAAAATTAAACATTAAACATTAGATAATATGACTGACGAGAAAATCATGGCTACTATCAAGCCTGACGGTGAATGCTGGCAGCCGGAAATCGAGAAAATGCCAAGAGAGCAGCTGGAAGCGCTGCAAGTGAAGAAACTTAAGGAGAGCATCAAGGTTGCCCTGCAGTCACCTTTCTACAAGAAGCGTCTGGGCGACCTCGGCATCACTGCTGATTCCATCAACTCATTGGCAGATCTCCGTAAGATCCCCTTCACCACGAAGCAGGATCTGCGCGACAACTATCCCTACGGCCTCGTAGGCAGGAGTCTCGATGATGCCGTCCGTATCCACTCTACCAGCGGCACCACAGGTAATCCCTGTGTCGTGGTCTATTCTGAGCACGACATCTGCTCATGGGCCAACATGATTGCCCGTAACCTCTATATGGTGGGCTGCCGCAAGAGCGACATCTTCCAGAACTCTTCAGGTTACGGTATGTTCACTGGCGGTCTGGGCTTCCAGTATGGTGCAGAGTGGTTGGGAACGATGACCGTTCCTGCTGCAGCCGGTAACACCAAGCGCCAGATCAAGTTCATCAAGGACTTCGGTACCACCGTGCTTCATGCCATTCCCTCATACGCCATCTATTTGGCAGAGTGCATTAAGGAAGAAGGTATTGATCCCAAAGATTTGAAACTCCACACGCTTTGTATCGGAGCCGAGCCTCATACCGAGGAGCAGCGTCGTCGTATTGAGCGCGTGCTGGGTGTCAAGGCCTACAACTCGTTTGGTATGACCGAGATGAACGGTCCTGGTGTCGCCTTTGAGTGTAAGTATCAGGATGGTATGCACCTCTGGGAGGATAACTATATCGTGGAGATCGTCGATCCCGACACGCTGGAGCCTGTGCCCGACGGTCAGATGGGAGAGATGGTGCTCACCACCCTCGATCGTGATATGATGCCAGTATTAAGGTATCGCACGCGCGACCTCACCCGCATCATTCCTGGCGAGTGTAAGTGTGGACGAACCCACCGCCGTATCGACCGCATCAAGGGACGTACCGACGATATGTTCATCATCAAGGGAGTGAACGTATTCCCGATGCAGGTCGAGAAAGTGCTGGTGCAGTATCCTGGTCTTGGCAGCAACTACCTCATCACGCTCGATACTGTTGGTGATAGTGATGTAATGACTGTTGAAGTTGAACTCGAAGGACTGGATACCGATATCTATCCCGATATGCAGAATATGATTAAGGACATCCAGGCAGCCCTGAAGAGCGAGATCCTGCTGAAGCCTCAGGTGAAACTCGTGAAGAAGGGTTCACTGCCTATGAGCGAGGGCAAGGCTGTCCGTGTGAAGGATTTAAGAGAAGGCAGAGGATGAAACAGTGGCTCGCAGCTTGTCTGCTCCTATGCATAACCAGTGTCTGCTCTGCCCAAGGGTTGGCACTGCGTGATGCGTTTCGTCAGATGCCCGACTCGGTGATGCCTACACTCACGCAGAACAACCGCCTCGACTGCCTCGACTTCCTCGATGCAGGGATGAAGGCAGAGGTCAGGAACCGTCTGGGAGGCACCAGTGTGATGACAGCCTTGACATCCGACAGCCTCTCACTGCAGGTGAGTCCGGCCCTGCGGGTGGATATGCTCCTGCTCACACTGGCAGAGCCCATCGACACGGTGGATCAGGTGATTGTAGTAGGGGAGACCTTCCTCGTGGATTCCATCTACGGAGAGACCACACTCCGCTATTTCACCCCCACCTGGCAACCGATTCCCGTTCCGCCGTTGAGTGAAAGTCAGCAGAAACGGATCGCTGGATTCAGTTTGCAAACGATCCTTAAATGGAGCGACGAACTTATAAAAAAAGTTAATATCAAGATCTAAAATGATAACAAATGTGCATTTAATGGAAAATTTACATATATTTGCATCGTGTTTTTCATGGTATTAGATTATTAAGGTTAATTAATGAATCTTATTTATCGCGAGATAAGTACTTTTCAAACTCCATGCGCAATACAAATCATTTTTTGTAATGCGAATGGTTAAAAAAAAGGGAACCTGAGAAGGTTCCCTTTTTACGTGTATTCCATGCGTGTTACGTCATATTTCCTAGTACACGTAGGAAATATGATTTCTACACCTACAAAATAGTTTTTCTACGTGTAGGCGTAAATGCCCCATAAGGCACGAAGCAAACGAGGCACGTAGCTCGACTATCTCGACCCACGTACCTCGCGCCCCTCGACCTACGTAGTTAGCTGTGTTACGGAAGATATGTAATGGTCGTTCAATAGTCATGTCCAAGTCTTTCAAATAATCCTTTATCCCTATTACAAGGCTGTTGTAAGACCGTTACATGGCCACTGTAAAGGCCTTACAGATTTGCTGTAATACAATTAAAGACTATTTGTAATTTGCTTCGAATCGTCGTTTGTTGTCACCCTGCAAATTGTTGTTACCACCCATAACAAGTTTGTTGTCAGCATGTTATTAGCCTGGTGACAACAAAACAACAAATTCGACGAAAAAAACTTTTGTTGCGTACTGGGGACTGTCCCTGATATTTAAATAGCAAAGGGGCTCGCTTCTCAGCGAACCCCGTATGCTACATTACTAACTCGTAAAAATATATTTTTCCATATGTTTTGGCAGATTGGATTATTTATTCTATCTTTGCAGCGTCAAACCTATTAAACTTTAAGCATGTTACCATTATGAGGAAAAGAATTATGTTTATCTCTGCCCTGCTTATTTCGTTGTTTGTTTCTACCAACGCGTTGGGGCAAGCATTTGATCCTTGGGTCTATGAGAATCCTGAAAAGGAAATCTATGCCATTGAGAAATTTTGGTCCGAGACGCCGTTGAAGGTAGGCAATGATTTTCCTAAGGCAATGATTCGTAATTTCGCCAAAGCTTTCTGTAGTCAGTACCAGAAATATGCGCCCAATGTCGCCATGACGCTGTATCTGAAGAATCCCGGAAACAATAATGTTGAGATGGACAACTATTATATGGAAGACGATCCTCGCAACGGTTTTATCAGGTGTAATATGCCTGGACAGTTTGATTACCTGACAGAAATGTGCTATTGGAAGCGTGCTAACGGCCATTCACTGGTAGGTGTGCTGCTGCAGATGGGACATGAGGGCGAAGGCGTAGATGATGACAGTGTCTTACTGTTCTACGACTACAATCCTTCCACCCGCACGATGACACCCGATATGAAGGTGTATAAGACTGTCAAAGATATTCTTGCCAAACATATGGGTACGCCCACCTTCAATCTGCCAAAAGAAGGCAAAGATATCAGCGTGCATTACATTGAATTCATCCAAACTGATGAGAATGATTTCAAATGGGAGCAAAACACGCTGAAATGGGGAAATGACACGTTTAAAGAGATCGAAGGGGAAACTGGCTATTATTGATAGGGCGACCCCCCAAAAACGAGGCACTCGATGTTGTCGGGTGCCTCGTTATTGTTATTTGAAGGGGAAAGTCATCTTGTCTTTCATTATTTCCCTGGCGGTCTCTTTGTCTAAGGTGAAGACGTGGTTCAGGATGCCGACGGAGACCATTCTGAGTTCGCCTTTGTAATTGATATACCCTATATTATATAAGGTGTGATCCTTGATGATCAGATTGGTCTTGAGATAAGAGTCAGCCATGTTGACGGTCAGCACGGTGCTGATGGATGCCAGTTCGGTGGTGAAGATGTTGGTCTGCTTGTCCACCTCGTCGTTGACTACTTCTGATACGACACTCTTGATGGCCGCCATGTGGGCGTTGCGGTCAGGACAGGTGGCGATGAGCACACCAGCGACTACTGCTAAGAAAACGATCAGGAATATGAACTTCTTCATTTCTTTCTGTTATCCATGTTTACGGAGGTGAAACGGAATTCTGAGGCGTTGATGAAATGTACATCGTACTGTCCGGCACGCTTCTCTATATAGTCTTTCTTCATCTTGGCGTATTTCTTCTCGATGTCCTTGCGGGTGAGGGCCGACACCACGACAACGGTGCGGTTCTTGAAACCGAGGCTGTCTGTACAGAAGTTACGCAACTGGTATGAGTAGTTGCTCTTGCCGGCGAGAAACTTCTTGGGCGTAAGCCATACGCTATCTACTTCCTGGATATCTGTGAAGAAGACAATGGAGTCGGTGAAAGAGGCGGCGAATCCGAACATATATGCCTTAGGCACTACACGGTTCTGAGCCAGAGTGGGCACGATAGCCACTGCCGCCAGGAGTAAGGCAGCGAGGGTGATGTGTCTGATGATTTTCATTTATCCTAAATATGTTTTTAATGTTTTATTCTTTGTACATGTGCGGAGTTTGCGGATAGCCTTCTCCTTGATCTGACGGACGCGCTCACGGGAGAGGTTATATTTCTCGCCGATCTCCTCGAGGGTGAGTTCCGTCTGGTTGATGCCATAGGAGGCCTCGATGATGTTGCGTTCACGCTCATTGAGTATGCCCAGGGCCTCCTGGATCTCCGACTTCAGCGACTCTTCAACGAGGGCCATGTCGGTTGTGGGCGTGTCGTCGTTGGTCAGGACGTCGAGCAGACTACTGTCCTCATCGCTGGTGAAAGGTGCATCTACGGATACATGTCGTCCGCTGATGTTCATGGCCTCGTCGATCTTATCCTGCGGCAGGTCGATGTTGTCGGCAATCTCTTCCACCGAGGGGCGACGCTCGTTTTCCTGCTCAAACTTGTTGATCTCCCGATTGATCTTATTGACGGAACCGACCTGATTGAGCGGCAGTCTGACGATACGGCTCTGCTCGGAAATGGCCTGCAGAATGCTCTGACGGATCCACCATACGGCATAGGAGATGAACTTAAATCCCCGTGTCTCATCGAAACGCTCGGCAGCCTTGAGCAAACCGAGATTGCCTTCATTGATGAGGTCGCTCAGCGTGATGCCCTGATTCTGGTACTGCTTGGCCACTGATACGACAAAACGCAGATTGGCTCGCGTGAGCCTTTCCAACGCTTTCTGATCACCATTCCTGATTCGCTGGGCGAGTTCTACTTCTTCCTCTGCCGTCAGCATCTCCTCCTTGCCGATCTCCTGGAGATACTTTTCAAGGGAGGCACTCTCACGGTTGGTGATTGATTTAGAGATTTTAAGTTGTCGCATTATAATTCCGTTTTTTAGCCAATTTGCAAAAGTAGGGCATTTTTCTGAAACTACCAAAAAAAAAGCCACGAAATTTCAAATTCGTGGCTTTTTTCCTTTTTTTTCGCTTATTCGTTCTGCAAGGGCACTGCGAAATAGCCTTTCTTGCCAGTGGGATAGATACCCTGGATGTAGAGCACGGGCTCCTTACTGGTAGAGGCTTCCTTCACGACATCCTGCAGGTCGTCGATGGTCTTGATACTCTGATCGTTAACCTTCTGGATGATGAAGCCCTTAGGTACGCCGGCATCCTTCAGTTTGCCACCGCTGATCTTCATCACTTCGAGTCCGTAGCCGATATTGAGCTGCTCCTTCTGGGCGTCGGTGATGGCACGGAAACTACCTCCCAGTACGTCGAGGTCGGCATTCTTCACCACCTTCGTGTTACCCTGTTCGTTCTTCAGTGTAGCGCTCACGGTGTGGCTCTTCTTGTTACGCAGATAGGTGAGGCTGACCTTGTCGCCAGGACGTTTCTTTGCGAGGATACCCTGCAGTTCACCGAACTTGGTGACCTTCTGGCCATCGACTGCTGTGATGACATCGCCTTCCTTCAGACCGGCTGCCTCTGCTGCACCGTCTTCAACCACCTTGGCTACGTAGATGCCCTCCATTGTGCCGAGATCCACTTCCTTGTCCTTCTCCTTCTCAGCATCCACGAAGTTCTTCACGTCGGTGCCCTGAATACCGATCATGGCGCGCTGTACGTTACCAAACTGCTTCAGGTCGTCTACCACCTTGTTCATGATGGTGGTGGGGATAGCAAAGCCGTAGCCGATATTCGAACCCGTCTGTGAATACAGCATGGCGTTGATACCTACCAGTTCACCACGGGTGTTGACAAGGGCACCACCTGAGTTACCCTGGTTGATGGCGGCATCGGTCTGGATGAACGACTCTACGCCGTTGGCACCGAGGGTACGGGCCTTGGCAGAGATGATACCTGCCGTGACGGTGTTGTTCAGTCCGAGAGGGTTACCTACGGCGAGTACCCATTCACCGATGCGTACTTCATCGCTGTTGGCAATGGTGATGGCGGGCAGGTTCTTACCGTCGATCTTGATGAGTGCCAGGTCGGTGGTCTTGTCGGCACCGATCACACGTGCGGAATATTCTTTATTGTCTGTCAGACTGACTGTCAGTTCGTCAGCACCATCCACCACGTGGTTGTTGGTCACGATGTAACCATCGGCTGAGATGATCACACCTGAACCGGCTGCGGCACGCTTCGGGGTCTGTACCTGACGCTGGCGTTTGCCGCCGTTACCCTGACCGCGTCCGAAGAAACCTCCGAAGGGATCGGAGAAAAAGTCCTCGAAGGGATCATTGTACTCGACGGTCTGGATCTTGGAGTTCTGTACCGACTTGATATACACCACAGAGGGGAGAGCCTTCTCTGCTGCGTAAGTCAGATCGACAGGTTGTCCGGCAGGAGCTGATGATACAACTGGAGCGGGAGCAGTAGCTGTAGCGGCGTTCGTGTTGGAGATGGCTGCTACAGAAAGAACTAAAGCAACGACGCTTACGGCGGGAGTTGCTACATTTACAATCTTTTTCATATTCTCATTCATTTTATTATGTATTTAAATTCAACATGGGCAGCTGGGCTGCGTTAACTCACTCGCTGTTTGACGGTGCAAAGATAGGGGCAAAATTCCGTTTACTGACAAATTGTCGTGAATATTTGTCCCAATTTAACAATTTCGCCAAGACGCTTAACGGGCATTTGCGATTAACACTTCAAATCTTAAATTAATGACAAATTTAATGGTTGAAGCCATTTTTAGTTGAATATAATTAATTATCGACACTTTTGATGCTGCAAAATTATGCTTTTTCGAATAAAAAGCGTAACTTTGCAGCCGAAAGCACTGTCACGGTCTGTCGCTGGTGTCATTTAGGCACAAGAGGAAAGTCCGGGCAGCATAGGGTACCCCACTTCTGAAAGTGGAAGCTATTGGTGACAGTAGGTGAGGGCAGAAGAAAATAACCGCCTTGCTTCGGCAGGGTAAGGGTGAGAAGGTGGTGTAAGAGACCACCAGCCGGTGGGTGATCATCGGGCTGTGTCTGCTGGGGGCTGCAAGTTCGCGTATACCATCGTCTGAGGGTTGCCCGTCCGATTTACGATGGAGGGTAGAACGCTTGAGCTATGGGGTGACTCATAGACTAGATAAATGACAGACGCCATCCGCAAGGGTGGTACAGAACCCGGCTTATAGGGACAGTGTTTTCTTTTTTAATTGAATAAGGCGTGAAGAGTGGATTCTTTCATAATGAGATTGTGCGGAAGGCGATTCTGACGGTCCGTTTCTTTACCGAGAAACGGGTCATGGCAGAGGCTGCTGCCCTGACGTACTCTTCACTGTTGGCCCTGGTTCCCATCCTGGCTGTGGTGTTTGCCATCGCCCGTGGGTTCGGCTATAACAAATATATCGAAATCTGGTTCCTCAATGCCTTGTCGTCTCAACCTGAGGCGGCCAATGTCATTGTGGGTTTTGTGAACAGTTATCTGGTACATATCCAGAGTGGTGTCTTCCTCGGTGTCGGTCTGATCTTCATGCTCTATACCGTGCTGATGCTGGTGAATAACATTGAGGAGACTTTCAATCAGATTTGGCAGGTGAACAATGCGCGCCCGATCATGCGTTCCCTGGCCAACTATCTCGCCATGTTCCTGCTGTTTCCCATCATCATCATCGTGTCGATGGGTCTTTCCATCGTGATGACCACCCTTGCCGATAAAATCGAGGATTTCATGGTGCTGGGACCTGTGGTCAGTAAGTTGCTCGACATGTCGCCCTCCTTGCTGCTGTCGATCCTGTTTATCGTCCTCTACGTGTATATGCCCAATACGAAGGTCAGACTCTCGTGTGCCATCGTACCCGGTATCCTGGCGGGTCTGGCGATGCATGTGCTACAACTCTTCTATATCTATGCACAGATCTGGGTGACGGGCTACAATGCCATCTACGGTTCGTTTGCAGCCCTGCCGTTGTTTATGCTCTGGGTGCAGTTCTCATGGACCATCTGTCTGTTTGGGGCGCAGTTGACCTACACCAACCAGAACCTGAACCGTATCGGTATCAACCTGGAACCGATGGAGATTCATCCGAAGATCGACATGACGGATGATGAGCGTGGCCCTGAGGCGACGAAGCTCTATGCTGATAACATAGACTCCCTGTAATCAAAGGTTTTATTTGCGGGCCAGTTCCCAGAAGGCTACGGCAGCTGCTGCAGCCACGTTGAGGGAATCGACCTGATGTGACATCGGGATGCGGATCACGTAGTCTGCATCATGGATGGTCTGTGCGGGTAGGCCGTCGCCCTCTGTACCCATGATGATGGCGAGTTTCTCGGTTTGCTTTAACCGCGGGTCGTCTAATGCGATGGAATCGTCGGTTAATGCCATCGCAGCCGTGGTGAAACCGAGGTCGTGAAGGGTGGCATAATCATCGAGCCACGTCCAGGGCACCAGGAATACACTGCCCATCGAGACGCGTACAGCCCGACGGTTCAAGGGGTCGCAGGCGTTCCTAGTGAGCAGGACGGCATCGATGCCTAAGGCGGCGGCAGAACGGAAGATGGCACCGATATTCGTGGTATCTACCACACCGTCGATGACCACGATCCGACGGGCCTGTCCGATGACATCGGCTACGGCAGGCTCAGGCCGACGCTGCATCGCACAAAGAACCCCGCGTGTCAGCGTATAGCCCGTGAGTTGTGCCAACAGTTCGCGCGTACCTGTATATATAGGTATATCACCGCATTTGTCGATGATGTCGGCAGCATCCCCCGTGATATGCTTCCGTTCGCAGAGCAGGGCCTGTGGTGTATAACCTGCCTGCAGAGCCACTCGGATCACCTTCGGGCTCTCGGCAATGAAGATGCCACGTGTGGGATCCAACCGATTACGCAACTGCGCTTCGGTGAGTGAGGCGAAGATGTCCAGACGAGGGTCGGAGAGGGTGGTTATTTCGTGAATCATTCGTCGGTAGCAGGTTTGGTGTAGAATTCGATCAAACGGGTGAGGGCACGCTGACAGACCAGACAGAACTCCGGTTCCTCATTGGTGCGCATACGGCAGTTCTCTAAGCCGCGCCACACGCCATTGGTGAGATAGCCGCCACCCTCGAAGAGACCGGCCTTCCCTTCCTGCACGAGATCCTCCCATTTCCCGATGAAATGGTGCTGGGTGGTCAGATTCGGTTCCCAGGGCTCCGTGTCGGCAAAGTACATCGGATCGTCATTGCCATAGGCATACTCATCGCCCAGACCTCCGAAGGAATGGCCGAATTCATGTACGACGACTGGTAGGAAGTGCTTGCCTCCCGTATAACTGAGGTTATAGGAGTTGTAGATGCCGCCTCCGCCGTAGTGCTCGGTATTCACGAGGATGATGATATGCTCATAGGGTGTGCCTGCCAGTACGTTATGCAACTGCTTCAGATGCAGCGTCGTCAGATAACGGTCGCTGTAGAAGGTGTCGAAGTGGGAACCGAGAGCGGTCTGCTTCCAGATGCCCTTTGAGGGTTCACTGGTACCCGATTCTTCCGATACCGACTTGAGGGCGATGATGTTGAAACGGTCCTGCAAAGACTTGAACGGCTCGTGATGGAAGAGGGAGCCGATGGCCTTCTGGCAGTCGGAGATATAACGGTCCATTTCATCGGCGGTGTATCCCTCCGCCACAAAGGCGATATGGATGCAGCGGGTGGTGTCGGCTGCCTGGTGTAGGATGTCGTAGGGAGTGACGTCACGGAGGCCAGCCTGACGGATCAGGATGTCTGAAGGCACCACGGTGTGCGTCATGGAAACGGCCGTTTCATCGTGGTAGTCGTAGAGTTCTACCGTGATTTCAACGGTATCCTTGGGGAAGGGTACGAGGAAGACATTCTCAAACGACTTCTTCGTGTGTTTCGCCTCGTCGGTAGATAACCATTCCTGAAAAAGTGTCGAGAAAGAGTGACGAAAGATGACCTCATTCTTGCCAAGAGGTCGCATGATGATCTGGCCGTTACCTCGCAGGGGTACCTCACTCAGATGTTGGCGCTTGCCATACCACCGTGGCAGGGCTACCAACTCATCTATATAGATGGCTGATTGCGAATGATCGCCCGCAAACGTGTAGTCGAGTCGGAGGGTTCGATCTTCGAAGTAATCCGAAAATCGCTGCGCACTTGACGATAAAGATAAAAATAATAAAAGACTGAAAACCAGTATATTCTTCATAATTCGTTCATTAAATCCTTTACATAACTTCTGCTCCAGTCACGCAGGTGGTGTTGCTCCTTGTCGTATTGCAATAAGTCGAGGTCGATCGCCACGATGCCATCCTCGTTATGGGTGCGTCCTAACCGTTTCTCCGTTTCTTTCAGTACCTCATTTAACAAGTTCATACTGAAGGCGGTAGTAGCCCTGCAAAGTTGGTTGAGATAGGGTTCCTTACGGATGCAGTTGACGGGTTCTGTCCAGATGGCTGAGGTGAAATGTACCTCGGTGAGCAGTTGAGTCAACTGCGACCTGGCTGCCTGCAGGTTCGCCTCCTGATTCGAATTCGAGGCGAGACTGATGATAATCTGATGTTGCTTTTGAGTCATAACGCATGCAAAGGTAATGATAAAAGTAAAAAGGTAAAAAAGTAAAAAGGTAAAAAATGTAAAAAGGGCAAAAACTAACGGGATAATTCTTCTGCTATCTCCGTTTTTCTTTGTATCTTTGCACCAAAAGTTGTAAAAGAACTGCTATGCAGAGTTGACAAAATGAAAGAAAATGCTTTATTTTTGTGAATTCTTGCTCAAAAATTTGGTCGAATGAAATAAAAAGTGTAATTTCGCAGCGTTTTTCAGAAACATGAACGTATTAACATTATAAAAATAACAATCAAAATGAAGAAGTACAACTTTAATGCAGGTCCCTCTATGCTTCCCCGTGAGGTGATTGAGAAGACCGCTCAACAGTGTCTTGATTTCAATGGTTCTGGTCTTTCTCTGATGGAGATCAGCCACCGTGCTAAGGATTTTCAGCCCGTTGTCGATGAGGCAGTGGCTCTGGTAAAGGAGTTGCTCGATGTGCCCGAGGGTTACTCCGTGATCTTCCTCGGTGGTGGTGCCAGTCTCGAGTTCTGCATGATCCCTTACAACTTCCTGATCAAGAAGGCTGCTTACCTGAACACCGGTGTTTGGGCTAAGAAGGCCATGAAAGAAGCCAAACTTTTCGGTGAGGTAGTAGAGGTGGCTTCTTCAGCCGATGCCAACTACACCTTCATTCCGAAGGACTGGACCGTTCCCGCTGATGCTGACTATCTGCACATCACTACTAATAATACGATTTATGGTACAGAGATCCGTAAGGACCTCGACGTGCCCGTTCGTCTGATTGCCGATATGTCATCAGATATCTTCAGCCGTCCTATCGACGTGGCTAAATATGATGCCATCTATGCCGGTGCCCAGAAGAACCTGGCTATGGCTGGTGTGACCATCATCATCCTGAAGGACGATGCACTGGGTAAGGCTCCTCGTGAGATTCCTACCATGCTCGACTACCGCACACACGTAGATAAGGGTTCTATGTTCAACACACCTCCTGTAGTGCCTATCTACAGTGCGCTTGAGAACCTCCGTTGGATCAAGAAGCAGGGTGGTGTTCAGGCTATGGACAAGTTGGCACAGCAGCGTGCTGAGATCGTTTATGGTGAGATCGACCGCAACAAGATGTTCGTAGGTACCGCTAAGGAAGAGGATCGTTCACTGATGAACCTCTGCTTCGTGATGGCTCCTGAGTATAAGGAGTTGGAGAAGGACTTCCTCGACTTCGCCGTTTCTAAGGGTATGGTTGGTGTGAAGGGTCACCGTTCTGTTGGTGGTTTCCGTGCTTCTTGCTATAACGCCCAGACCATCGAGGGTTGCAATGCACTCGTGGCTTGCATGAAGGAATTCGAGGCTAATCATTAATAATATTGTATAATGAAAGTATTAGTTGCAACAGAAAAACCATTTGCAAGTGCTGCTGTTGAGGGCATTCGCAAAGAAGTAGAGGCAGCAGGCAATGAACTCGTGCTGCTCGAGAAATATACAGAGAAGGCCCAGTTGCTGGATGCCGTGAAGGATGCCGACGCTATGATTATCCGTTCGGATAAGGTGGATGCAGAGGTGCTCGACGCTGCCAAGCAGTTGAAGATTGTGGTTCGTGCCGGTGCAGGTTACGATAACATCGACCTCGCCGCTGCTACTGCCCACAATGTTGTCGCAGAGAACACCCCGGGTCAGAACGCCAATGCCGTAGCAGAACTCGTATTCGGTCTGCTCGTGATGGCTGTACGTGGTTTCTACAATGGTAAGAGCGGCTCTGAGTTGCTCGGCAAGAAACTGGGTATCCTCGCTTTCGGTAATGTAGGTCGTAACGTGGCCCGCATCGCCAAGGGCTTTGGTATGGATGTCTATGCTTACGATGCTTTCTGCCCTGCAGAAGTGATCGAGAAGGCTGGTGTTCACGCCGTGGCTAATCAGGATGCACTCTTCGAGACCTGTGACGTGGTGTCACTCCACATCCCTGCAACACCTGAGACCAAGCAGAGCATCAACTATGCACTTGTTGGTAAGTTGAAGAAGGGTGGTGTACTGGTGAACACAGCCCGTAAGGAAGTGATCAATGAGCCTGAACTGATCAAGTTGATGGCAGAGCGTGAGGATCTGAAGTTCGTGACAGATATCATGCCTGATGCCAACGACGAGTTCCTGAAGTTCGAGGGTCGTTACTTCTCAACACCGAAGAAGATGGGTGCCCAGACTGCAGAGGCCAATATCAATGCCGGTATTGCTGCCGCCAAACAGATCAATGCCTTCTTTAAGGATGGTGATACGAAGTTCCAGGTGAACAAGTAAAAATCATAAGCTATATCCATTCATTATGAAAGGAGCCTCTCTGAGATTGAGAGACTCCTTTTTTATTTCTTGATGATTTTTTTGCCGTTCTGTATAAAGATACCCTTGTAGGGATTGGCTGTCGGTGTACCGTTTAGGTTGTAGATGGTTCCATCGTCAGATCTTTGGTAGATAGAAGGTCTGATGGCAGTATAGCCCTGATCTCCGTAATAGCCTTTGATGATAGCATCCTTCAGATCTGTCTGGTTGAACTCCGGCACAGAACGGTGCTCGCCATCCGACAGCCCCATCCAGTAGAAGGTTCCTATATCATTGGCTTTGGTCTTTTCCACGAAGTAACGGGCGAAACTCAGCATATTCTGACGATAGAGCCCATAGCCATTCTCCGTACTCGTTCCCCATTCGCCGATAATCACAGGTGCACCTTTAGCCACCAGATATGACTTGAGTGAAAGGATCATCTGATCTACTATACTCTTGGCTTTGCTGAGGTCCTTGATGTCGAGATACGAGTGGACCTCGAAGATGAGGTGGTTCTCCACCTTGTCGCTGGGACGTTTCATGTTTCTCAGCGGATCTTGCAGATGCGGGCTCCAAGTGTCTGCACCACTACAGGCACCGTAGGTCGTGACGATAAGGTTGCGTTGGCTGTTGTTTCCACCTGTTGCCCTTACCACGTCCACAAAACTCTGAGCATAGTTGTTGATGGCGTTATAGGCCGCTGTGGCTATCGTATTGTCATAACCTGAAGGGGTTGCCATCGAGGCATAGTTCCACGAGTGGTAGGAGTCGAGCATCTCGTTATAGCCCTCAAAGAGCAGATGTTCGTCATAATCCTTGAATTCCTCTGCGATCTGTTGCCATATCGCTTCGAAACAGTCCTTCTGCTGGGCATAGTCCGACTCGCTGGCTATCAGCCAGGCGGTGTTGGCACTTCCTGTATCGTGATGAATATTGAGGATGCAGTACATACCTTGACTGATCACATAGTCAACCACTTCATGCACACGTTGCATCCACGATTCCTGAATCTTTGTACCGATGGGGTCGTTCGCACGGTCCCATGGGGTCAGCGTATTGGTGCTGCTAATGAGTTTTACGCTATTGAAGGTGGCTTCCATGTGCGGATACCAGGTTATTGGCACTCGGATGGCGTTGAAGCCGGCATCTTTCATCATCTTAATCAGTTCGGGCTTAGTGATAACTTGCCCCCATGACGTCTCATAATCAGATGGTGTCCTGTTGCTCCAATACTCAATCCACATATTGTTGATATCACCAGAGTTACTGTCGAGTGTGTTGCCAAGGTTCCAGCCCACACACATATTCTTGACAGCTTCATTGGCAGTCTCAAAATCTGCGCCTTTACTGTTGATACACGCCAACAGTCCGCAGACGAATAAAAGCAATTTCTTCATACAATCCTGGTCTTTATTGATAGATGGTTTTTATTATCGGTTGCAAAAATACGAATTATTTATGAAATAAGGAATTAATAATAGGAAAGATTTTGCAGATTCAGAACTTTTGCGTATTTTTGCACCTAATTATTCAGAAACTTTAAAACCAAGTATTATGCAAAGTGACCCAAAGCAGTGTCTTTACTGCACCAACAATCAGACACTCCACGATCTGATGATTGAGATATGTGAACTGTCAGTGTCTCGTGCTTTCCTTTTCAAGGAACAGACCTATCATGGTCGTTGTCTCGTAGCCTATAAGGATCATGTCAACGACCTGAATGAACTGTCCGACGAGGACCGTAATGCCTTTATGGCTGATGTGGCTCGTGTCACCCGTGCCATGCAGAAGGCTTTCAATCCTGAGAAGATCAACTATGGTGCCTATAGTGACAAGTTATCGCATCTTCATTTCCATCTGGCACCGAAGTATGTCGATGGTCCTGATTATGGTGGCACGTTCCAGATGAATCCAGGTAAGGTGTATCTCTCTGATGCAGAATATGCCGAGATGATTGAGAAAATCAAGAAATATTTATAATAGTATGGCAATTATTAAACCCTTTAAAGGTATTCGTCCGCCAAAAGACTTGGTGGAGAAAGTAGAGAGCCGTCCTTACGACGTGCTTGACAGTGAAGAGGCTCGCGCCGAGGCTGGCGACAATGAGATGAGCCTCTATCATATCATCAAACCCGAAATCGACTTCCCCGTAGGCACCTCCGAGTACGATCCCAAAGTGTATGAGAAGGCTGCCGAGAACTTCCAGAAGTTCCAGGATAAGGGATGGCTCGTGCAGGACGCGCAGGATCATTATTATATCTACGCGCAGACGATGAACGGGAATACACAGTATGGGCTGGTGGTCTGTGCCCATACCGACGACTATATGGCAGGTCGTATCAAGAAGCACGAACTGACCCGTCGCGACAAGGAAGAGGATCGTATGAAGCACGTGCGTGTGAACAATGCCAACATCGAACCCGTGTTCTTTGCCTATCCCGACAACAGCGTGCTGAATGCCCTCATCATGCGTTATGCCGCCACAGAGCCCGAATACGACTTCATCGCTCCGATCGACGGTTTCCGTCATCAGTTCTGGGTGATCTCCGATGCTGCTGATATGCAGACCATCACCGAGGAGTTTGCCAAGATGCCGTCGCTCTATATCGCCGATGGCCATCACCGTTCGGCTGCTGCTGCCCTCGTGGGTGCAGAGAAACAGAAGCAGAATCCCAACCACCAAGGCACCGAGGAGTACAACTTCTTCATGGCAGTCTGCTTCCAGGCCTCACAACTCACCATCCTCGACTACAACCGTGTGGTGAAGGATCTGAACGGCATGAGTTCCGAAGAGTTCCTCGCCGCCCTGCAGGTGAACTTCATCGTAGAGGACAAGGGTACGGAGATCTACAAGCCCCAGCAACTCCATGAGTTCTCGCTCTATCTGGATCAGCACTGGTTCAGTCTGAAGGCGAAGGAGGGTACCTACGACAACTCAGATCCTATCGGTGTACTCGATGTTGATATCTCCAGTCGTCTGATTCTCGATGAGATTCTGAATATTGGCGACCTGCGCTCTTCACAGCGCATCGACTTCGTGGGCGGTCTGCGTGGTCTGAAAGAACTGAAGCGTCGTGTGGATTCCGGTGAGATGCGTGCCGCGTTGGCACTCTATCCCGTCTCGATGCAGCAGATCATGGATATCGCCGACAGCGGAAAGATCATGCCGCCGAAGGCCACCTGGTTTGAGCCGAAACTGCGCTCCGGACTGGTGATCCACAAACTGGCCTGACACGTTTAAAACTAACTGATACAACTATGAAGAGATGGATGTTATTCGGCTTGTTGTTCGTCGGTATGACGGCACAGGCCCAGACGGCGAGGAAGTTTACCCTCGATCTGACTGACGACGGGAAGGCACAGATGGTGTGCTTCCTTCCGGAGACCCCTTCAGGCAAAGCCATTGTGGGTGTGCCTGGTGGTGGCTACTCTGTACTCTCTAACGG
>JAEEGG010002748.1_pt1 | contig 44946 bp, 34 predicted proteins | sample 9134161 | NCBI WGS metagenome assembly JAEEGG01 (sample SAMN16246543, study PRJNA631951) | gut metagenome | biome: gut microbiome; feature: rumen; material: CR-attached | host: Bos | place: Iran: Karaj | collected 2018-10 | reverse complement strand
ACGTAAAGTGTTGATAAGTGAGTAGTTTTATGCTGTAAAGTGTTTAGCGTTAATATGATATAATCAAAAATATGTCGATATGAAAAGATTTTTTATAGTATTCCTTGCTGCCTTCCTGTTTTGCGGCAGCCTGCAAACGCAAGCGCAGAACGACAGCGTCACGCTGTATTTCAGTGCGGAGGAGATGCCCGACCTCATCAAGTGTCTGCCTCCTCCGCCGGATACGATCGGTGTGGACTTTGCCCACGACATCCTGCGTTACATGTGGGGCAAGACGCAACGCAGCGATTCGGCGCGCGCTGCCATCGCCTTCCGCGATGCCGTGTGGAATTACGACTCGCTCTTTGTGGAGTTTGATGTGCCGTTTGGCCTGAAAATCTCCAAGGAGGGCACCCCCGAGATCTACAAGTACCTGGTGAACAGTCTCTCCACCATCGATCAGACCCGTGTCGAGCCGAAGGCATTCTATCATCGCAAGCGCCCGTTTGAGCGTTTCCGGGAGCACATGCTTACGGTGTATGAGGAGAAGTATCTGTCGGGCGAAGGCTCCTATCCTTCGGGCCATAGCCAACGTGGCTATGCGACGGCCTTGCTGCTCTCGGAAGTCAATCCCGCCAATGCCGACACCATCATGGCACGGGGCTTCATGTACGGAGAGAGCCGTGTCATCGTGGGTGCCCACTGGCAGAGCGACGTCGATGCGAGCCGCCTTTGCGCTGCCATCGGTCTGACGCGCCTGCATACCAGCCCGGCGTTCCTCGAACAGCTCGGTATGGCCCAAGCGGAGTTCCAGCGGCTGACGGGATTGATGTCTCCCACCGACGATGCCAGTCAGTTCGTGAACCTGACGGACGTTGTCCCTGATGCCATCTTGGAAATCCGTTATTACAGCACCTATAACTTTGTCGGTGCCCGTGTGGACGGCTATCTGGAACCTACGGCCTTGCTCACCCGTCAGGCTGCCGACAGCCTTCGTGCCGTAAGTGACGACTTGATGAAACAGGGCTATCGGTTGAAGATCTTCGATGCTTACCGTCCGCAATGTGCCGTTGACCATTTCGTGCGATGGGCCGCTGATGTCAACGATACGCTCATGAAGCCTTATTTCTATCCCGAGGTGCCTCGCGATAGGCTTTTCGAGTTGGGCTATATCGCCAAGAAGAGCGGTCACACCCGCGGCTCCACGGTCGATCTCACCTTGTTCGACATGGCCACGGAAAAGGAAGTGGACATGGGAGGCACTTTCGACTGGTTCGGCCTTGAGAGCCATCCGGATTTCGGTGGCAACCCGAACACGGGGAAATACATTCCCAATGACCGCATCACCGAGGAACAGTTCCACAATCGCATGATCCTACGTGAGGCGATGCTGCGCCATGGCTTCAAGCCCATCGGTGAGGAATGGTGGCACTTTACGTTGAAGGATGAGCCGTTCCCCAACACCTATTTCACCTTCCCGGTAAAGAAACTGTAAAATAAGCGCGCCTCATTCGAGGCGCGCTTTGTTGTTTGCGAAGTTTGGGACGGTTGTTTCAGCATGAAAGATCACTTGCCATAATAGGCTTGGTATACCGTCTCCAAGATGTCATGGAATTGTTCCATGGTGCCGTCCTCGTCGCGGCGGGCCCACCAGTAGAGGAACATCTCGCCGGTGTTGCTATAGACGAAGCTGCCGTCTTCGATGGCATTATTCATGTCGTATAGGAATGAGCCGGCCAGAGTGCCGTATGGATGGCCTTGGCATCCCATAATGCTGTTGAGCACCTCTTGTTTGTCTTCACAAATGCTCTTGTCGTTAAGACCGTCATAGAGTTGCTTCATGATGAGCATCTGGCGCTTCAGGTATTTGTCAACAAGCGGTTTGGTCTTTTCCACGAACTGCTTGTCAGCAACGACATTGGTGGCCAGTCGGTTTAGGTAGCGGACGGCTTCTGGATTATAACGGCCGAATTCGTAGGGGCTATCCAGCTCCCAACGGTTGTAGTGGTGTGGGCCGGAGACGTAGAGCTCGCAGGGAAGCATCCTGTTGAGCGTGCGCAAAGAGATGAGAGAGAAAAGGTGTCCACCGGTGACACGGATGCCGCACTCGGGCCAGTAGTCGAATTCGTTTTCAAAAACCAACGAGGTCTTGTCGAGGTTGTTAGCAGCAGAACGGATGATTTCCACAGCGTCTTTTTCCTTGATACGCTCCTTGTCGGTCACAGGCTCGTCATCTTCAAGTTCACAGTTATAAACGGTATTGCTTCCATAATAATCGCCATCATCGGAATAATCATCTCCTTCATACCATTCTCCTTCACCATACTCTTCCATTTCATTCCAGTAGTCATCGTAATGGAACTGGTATTCAGGATGATATGCTTTATACACCGCGCTGATTGCATTGTAGAAGTCATCCATTGTGCCGTCGCTCCAACGTCTGGCCCAGAAATACAACAGTTGGTCACCGAGACCATAATTGTAAGGGACTTCGTCAATATACATTGAACCGATAAAGAAACATGAGAGATCGTAGCAATAGCCGTTGTTGTCAACCATCTCTTGAAGGATCTCCTCACGGATTGTCTTGACATCGGCTTCCATAAACATACGAGAAGGAAGCTCATTGTCGTGAAGGGCGTCGTAAATGACCATCATGCACTTCATTTTCGGAGAGAGGTATTCATCAACCAAGGTTCTGCTTGCTTGGACGAAACTTTGGTCTGCGACCACTTTCTTGGCAAGCTTAGCGAGGTATTGTATTGCCTCAGGGTTGTAATGCCCGAAGTCACCGTAATTGTTCAGATCCCATTGTCCATCGTGATGAGGGCCTGAGACATAGAGCGGGCAGGGGAGCATCTTTTGAAGTTCATCAAGGGAAATGAGGGAGGCGAGATGGCTGCCTGTGACACGAATACCGCAGTCCGGCCAATAGTCATACACTTCAGTCAAGGTGTGGTGGGTGTTGTTGAGGTTCAATGCGGCTTCTTGAAAACGTTTGACGTTGTCGCTGTCTTTGTTGTTGCAAGCGCTAAGCGCTGCGATGACGGTCGTGACCATAAGTATCACGGTCATTCTTCTCAAGGTAAAATAGCTTTTCTTCATGGTGATTTGAGTTTGCCCAAAATTACAACATTTTTAATATGTCGTGAGATATCGTGCTAAAAAAATTGATTGTAAAGTCTTCCCTGCCAAGTGTCTCTTTCCTTCATCCTGCTTTCGATGCGTTGTAATACTTGGTCATAACGCAGTTTCATCCATGGTTCAGAAACGAGATAACGTGGCGGCACTTCTCCGGCAAAACGTTCGATGACGATGTCTGGGCTGAGTCGCTCAACAAAATCGATGACAAAGTCGATGTATTCGTCTAGATCGAAGAGGTGGAATGCTGTTGGTTGCTCCTGGTACTCTTCGGCCATTTTCGTCCCTTTGAAGATCTGCAGCTGATGGAATTTGACAGTGGTGAGGGGTAGGTGTGAGATGATGTTGGCTGCGTCGAGCATCATTTCTTTGGTCTCGCCAGGAAGTCCGAAGATGAAATGTGCCCCGCAAGGGATGTTGTGTTCGGCTGTCAGCTGGATGGCGCGCTCTGCGGTGGCGAAGTCGTGGCCTCGGTTAACGCGTTTTAAAGTCTCGTCATAGACGCTCTCCACCCCGTATTCGAGCATCACATAATGGGTTTGTTGGATTTCGTTGAGGTAATTCAACAAGGATTCATCAATGAGGTCGGGACGGGTTCCGATGACGATGCCGATAACATCGGGAACTTCTATTGCCTGTTGATAAATGGATTTCAGGTCGGGGAGAGGTTTGTAGGTGTTGGAATAGGGTTGAAAGTAGGCGAGGTACTGGGTGGCCCGACGATAGCGGCGTTGATGGAATTCGATGCCTTCTTCAATCTGTTGCCGGATGCTTTTCTCAGGGCGGCAGTAGGAAGGATTGAAGGCATCGTTGCTGCAAAAGGAGCAGCCTCCTGTGCTGAGTGTCCCATCGCGGTTAGGGCAGCTGAATCCGGCGTCGATGCTGATTTTCTGCACTCGTCCGCCGAACTGCTTGGAGAAGTAGTTGCTGTAGCTGTTGAAGCGTCGTCCGTTGAAGATGGGTTGAGTCATGGGGCAAAGATAGTAAATTATTCGGGATTACCTCGCTTCGCTTGGTCATCCCTTGACGCTCGCCGCGGGGCCCTTGCGTTGGTGGGAAGCCGGCTGGGCGGAGCCCAGCCAAAACTTTTGTACTTCCCAGCCCGTCCGAAAGCAAGCTTTCGTCCTGGCCGGGAAGTACAAAAGCCAGCCCGCTAACGCAGGCTGGCTTCCCACCAACGCGGAGAGAAAGGGATTCGAACCCTTGGAACGCATAGCGTTCAACGGTTTTCGAGACCGCCCCGATCGACCACTCCGGCATCTCTCCTAAGGTCAAAAATAAAAGCGACATGGGTCGCTTTCTTTGCGGAGACAGAGGGATTCGAACCCCCGAAACCTTTCGGTTTAACGGTTTTCAAGACCGCCGCTATCGACCACTCAGCCATATCTCCGCTGCAAAAGTACAACTTTTTGGATTCATACAACCCTATTTGAGAAAAAAAATTTTTGACTATCTTTGCACACCCATTTGTCATACACCATAATTATGAGGAGATTGGCACATATCAGTAGCATCATCAGCCTGGCTTTGGCCATCCTCATCTCCTGTGTGCCCCATAAAAAAGCCTTTCAGGAAAAGACCTCTCCACATCATTTTGCTGAACTGCAACAGGCTAGAAATCTGATGGTTGCTGATAGATCTCAAGCACTGGCTTTCCTCGATTCCCTGCAGCAATGCAATGCTACCGCATCCTGGGCCGAGATTGAACAACAGGAGTTTCTCCTCCTTCGCGCTGAGGCCCTCTACAAAAACCGCCGCCTCTCCAAAGATAGTCCCGAACTCACCTCTACAACCCTCTTTTTCGATAGCCTCGCCACCCTCTTCCCCGACGATGCTGAGCTGCGATTCCTTCAAGCCAATGCCCATTATTATTTAGGTACAGAACATCGGTTTCAACAGCAAGATGTCAGCGCCGCCTCCGACTTTGTTTCAGCATTGAAGATCATGCGCGAGAGGTTCAGCAAAACAAAAGACCCTCTGGCGACGCGCTTCACCGCCCTTTCTTATTTCAGATTGGGCGAAATCCTGATCTCCTACAACATCCAATCGGCCGCTTTCGAAGTCTTTGAAGCTGCCAAGGACCTCTTCAGTCAAGTCGATGATACCTTGGGTGTCGCTGCCAGCATCCGTAACATAGGCGAGGTTTATCAATCCAACAAAGACTACGAAAAGGCTTTGGCGAAATTCCAAGAGGCTAACCGACTGTGGGATTTCGGTAACAACCTTTATGACCATGCCCTGGGCGGAATCTTCTTTAATCATCAGCAGATGGACTCTGCCTGCACCTATCTAGAACGATCCTTCTCGAATAGCGGCCCCTATGCCCGTATCGACGCTTCGGCAAAACTCGCAGAGATTTATAGGGGAAAAGAAGATAAGGAGAAGGAGGACTATTACACCATGTTTTATGTTCAAAACTCCATCCGTGAGGCAAACCGATCTTCCGACAAGATGGAGATTGAATTTATTGCTGACTCGCTTCATGAATCGCAAGCAACCAAGGCAGAGCAAGGGATAAATTGGGGCATCATTTTGCTCGTTGTTGCGGCCTTGTTGGTCATCATTGTCTTGGCTTCCATCATTATCCATAATCGTCATCGAATCAGTTCAATCGAAAAACAACTCTCCACCATTAAACGACAAAATCAAGGAGAGCCCAAGCCCAAAGAACATGCTCCTAAACTGCATATCGACTTCGATCAGGCACTTGAGTCCTTTATGAAGGCACCTATCACCAAAAAAATCCATAAGTCGGTCGAAGGAAAAGATATCATGACTAAAAGTGTCGGTCTGTATCCCCAGCTGAAACTCTCTGAGTTGGAATTTATCGAGGTTGTTCACACCGCTAACAGGTGCTTCCCGAATTTCTCCTCGCAGCTACTTCAGGACCATGCTAACCTCTCTACCTCCGACGTGCGTCATTGCTGCCTTGGACTCATGGGACTGAACGATGCCGAAATCGCTGTCTTGGAAGGCCTCACCTATAGTGGATCCAACCGTCGTACGAACCGTATCCTCGCTGTTATGAAAGGAAACGCTGGTTTGGAAGAATGTGTATTGCAATACTTAAAGTCGTTATATGATTGATAATGAGTTTGTTATAAGCGATTTGTTGATTATTGTGGATAAAGTGAATAAAGAATAAAGAAGAATTATAGATTTAGATTGTAACTTTGCAGCAAATTTAAACTGAAATAAAATGAAAAAGTCATTCATCCTGTTCCTGCTCTTGCTTATCCTGACGCCATCCGGCTTCGCGCAAAACAAGGCTGTCCAGTCATTTTTCTCCTATACCACTTATCTCGTTCCAGGAAAGACTCCTTTCGTGGAGAACGCCTTGGCCTTCGACTGCTCTTCGGTGGTGTATAAACAGTTTGAGCCGGGAAAGTATAAGGCTACGGTTGAGATTCAGACCATCTTCAAGCAGGGTGAAAAGGTGTGCAACTATTCTAAGATTGCCCTCGATAGCCCTGTGGTCACCGATACGGCTAAGATCAGCGGTGCATTTCTCGACCAGCAAAGGTTCTCTCTCGAGAATGGTGAATATACGCTCGAGATCAGCGTGATGGACCTCAACAACTCCTCCAAAACCCCTTACAAAGCCGAACAGACCATTGTGGTCAACATGCCTGCGGATCATCCTGTGGTGTCCGACATCCTTTTGGTGGATACCTATAACAATGCAAAGACCCCTTCGGAATTCACCAAGAATGGCTACGACTTGATTCCCCGTGTTTACGCTTACTATCTGCGCAACAACAACACCTTGACTTTCTATGCCGAGGCCTATAATAGCGACAAGTACTTCAAGGATGGGGGACAATATATGGTGAACTACTACATCGAATCGTACGAGTCGTCGAAAAAGATGAAGAACTTCAATTTCGTCAAACGTGTCGATGTCAATCCGGTTAACGTGCTCTTGAACAGTATCGACATCAGCTCCCTTCCCACTGGAAATTACTATCTGGTGGTGGAAATGCGCGACAGGACCAACCAGCTGATGGCCTCAAATAGCACATTCTTCCAACGTTACAACCCTGGCGTCGAAGTGGAGGTGGAAGACCTTTCCTCCGTTGCGGTGCAGAACTCCTTCGTCGCTGAAATCACCAATATCGACACGCTGCGCGAGTACATCCGCTGCCTCAATCCCCGTTGCTCTGAGATGGAACGCGACTACTCTAACAACCTGGTTCGCACCAATGACATCAAGACCATGCAGCAGTTTTTCCTCAACTTCTGGTCAACGCGAGCTCCTCTCAACCCGAAGGGAGCATGGGAAGAGTATTACGCTCAGGTGAAACGTGTCAACGCTTCGTTCTCTACACGTACCAAGAAAGGCTATATGTCGGATCGAGGCTATGTCTATTTGAAGTATGGCACGCCTGACAAGATCAACGAAGAACCCTATGAGCCGGGTGCTTTCCCTTACGAGATTTGGCATTATTACGAAGTGGCCAACCAACGTAACAAGCACTTTGTCTTTATGTCAAGAGACATGGTGACCAACGACTACACCTTGATCCATTCCGATGTGGTTGGCGAGGTGAGCAACTACCGTTGGCAATTGGAAATCTATTCCCGCTTCTATGGCCCGGACTATACCGGCGATATCATCGACCAAACTACGGTTCCTGATGCATGGGGCACCCACGCCGGTGATTTGTACAACAACCCTAGATAATTTGCATCGAAGGTCATGAAGAGAATCGGTTTTTGGTTTGCCAAAGCGTTCGCGTATTTGATTGCCATTACGCCGTTCTCCTTGCTTTACCTTCGTTCGGATTTCTATTATTTCCTTGTATATCACCTTGTTGGATATAGGAAAAAGGTGGTTCGTGACAACTTGGCAAAGTCGTTTCCTGAGAAGTCCAAAGAGGAAATCAAACAAATTGAGAAGCAGTTTTACCATAATCTGTGCGATGTGTTCGTGGAGACCTGCAAGCTGCTGCGGGTGAAGTCTGATGAGCTGTCGCAACATGTTACTTTCACCAACCCAGAGCTGCTTCAGGACTTGTATGAACGGCGCAAGAACGTGTTTACCGCACTTCCCCATTCGGGTAATTGGGAGTGGTATGGCAAGCTCATGCACTTGGCTTCAGCTCACAAGGCGACAGCAATCTATAAGAAACTCAGCAATCCCTATTTCGATGCTTTCATGCTCAAGTTGCGCAAGAACTACGATCTTGACCAAGAGGATATGCTGGAGTCGTCGGTGGCACTTCGAGCCTTGGTCCGCAGAAAAGATCTCATGAACTCAGTCCTTATTTTGGCAGACCAGTCGCCGCGTGGCCTTGAGTCTGACTATTGGGCGGAGTTCCTGCATCGTGATACCTGTTGGTTCTTTGGACTGGAACGGATGGCCAAATTGTTGGATTATGCCGTGGTCTTTGTGGAGATGGTCAGGACGGGACGAGGACGGTACCAGGTGACATTCAAGATGATCACCGATGACCCGAAATCTACTCCTGAGGGATTCATCATGGAACAATATGTACGTCATATCGAGCGTTTTATACAGAACAATCCCGACAATTGGCTGTGGTCGCATCGCCGATGGAAACGCAGTCGTCAACCCCTACATCAATGAAAAAGGTAGCCGTAGTCATATTGAATTACAATGGCAAGAAGTTCCTCGAACAGTTTCTGCCTAACGTCATCGAGAATACCGATGCGACGTTGGCTGATATTGTCGTTGCCGACAACGCCTCTACCGACGGTTCTGTCGAGTTCATGAAACAGGCGTTTCCTGATATTCGATTGATTGTCAATGATTTCAATGGGGGATTCGCAACGGGATATAATCAAGCTCTTCGGCAGGTTGATGCGGAATACTATGTGTTGCTTAACTCTGATATCGAGGTGACACCCCATTGGATTGAGCCCGTCGTTGAATTGATGGACGCTGACCAAAGTATCGCGGCCTGCCAACCCAAGATCCTTTCGTACCACGACCGAACGAAGTTTGAGTATGCAGGAGCGGCGGGCGGCTATATCGACCAATATGGATATCCTTTCTGTCGAGGTAGGTTGTTTCAGCACCTTGAGACTGACCAAGGGCAGTATGACGATACCAAGGAGGTGTTTTGGGCTACCGGAGCCTGCCTATTTGTGAGGGCGGAGCTGTATCTGCAACATGGGGGGCTTGACGACTCGTTTTTTGCTCACATGGAGGAAATCGACTTCTGTTGGAGGATGAAGAACTTGGGGTATAAAATCTATTGTTGTCCCCAATCTAAGGTGTATCATATTGGAGGAGGCACTTTGCCGAAGAGCTCAGCGCGCAAGACCTATCTGAATTTCAGGAACAACCTCTCCTTATTATATAAGAATCTCCCCTCCGGTCGGGTGTTTTGGACCTTGTTCTACCGTGTCCTTTTGGATTGGGTGGCTGCCATCAAGTTCCTCGCCGGTGGTGGGTTGGGCGACTTTTGGGCCGTCATTCGTGCCCATTTTGCCTTTTACAGAAGAATTCCCTCGCTGAAGAAAGTGCGTCAACAGCATCCTCATGGCAGGGTGGGAGAGATGTATCTCCGCAACATCGTCTTCGATAATTATTTGAAAGGGAAACGCCGTTTCTCCGAATTAGATCCCGAGAAGTTCTCGAAGGCCTAACTCATAGCCTTCTAACCCATATCCTATGATGCACTTTTTGCACGCCTCTGCCGTAAACGAATGGTGGCGGTAGGCCTCGCGTTGCATGATGTTGGAAATATGCACCTCGATGACGGGGATGCTGATGGAACGGACACAGTCGGCGAGGGCAATTGAGGTGTGCGCATAGGCTCCTGGATTCATCACTACGCCCAGATAAAGGTCGTCGGCTTCCTGGAGCTTGTCGATGAGGCAACCTTCGTGGTTGGATTGGTAATAGTCAATCTCAATGTCTGGATACGAGGCTTTTAGCTGTGTCAAATAATCCTCAAATGAACGGTTTCCGTAAACCTCGGGTTCGCGTTTTCCAAGAAGATTGAGATTGGGTCCGTTGATAATCAATATTTTTTTCATTTTGCAAAGGTAGAAAGAAATTTTTTTATATTTGTAGCAAAATCGGAACAGAGATGAAAAAGGTATCAATAGGCAACACCGGCTTGTCGGTGAATAAAAACGGTTTTGGCGCATTGCCAATCCAACGGATCAGCATGAAAGATGCAGTCAGCTTGCTTCATAAGGCCTATGACAACGGTGTTGACTTTTATGACACGGCCCGTTTCTATACCGATAGCGAGGAGAAACTAGGCGAAGCCTTCAGCGATCGGCGGTCGAAGATTGTGATTGCCTCGAAGACGGGCGCTTCGACCGTTGAAGAGTTTTGGAAAGACCTTCATACCACGTTGACCAACCTCAAGACAGATTACCTTGACATCTATCAGTTTCATAATCCTCCATATTGCCCAAAGCCTGGCGACAAGGCGGGTCTGTACGATGCGATGAAGGTTGCACAGCGCCAAGGTAAGGTGCGTTTCATCGGCATCAGTAACCATAGGCAATCCGTGGCTTTGGAAGCTATCGAACAATGCGGTTACGATACCTTGCAATATCCGTTCTCCTACCTCTCGTCAGATGAGGATCTCGCCATCGTGGAGGCCGCTCGTGGGCATGGCATGGGCTTTATCTGCATGAAAGCCCTCTCTGGAGGCCTGATCACTGACTCGGCCTTGGCTTACGCCTTTCTCGATCAATACGACTATGTGCTGCCCATCTGGGGAATCCAAAGAGAGAGCGAGTTGGATGAGTTCATCTCTTACCAGACCAATCCTCCCGTACTGAATGCCGAGATGTGGCAAAAGATCGAGGCGGACCGAAAGAGCCTCTCGGGCGATTTCTGCCGAGGATGCGGCTATTGCATGCCTTGTACGGTCGGCATCCAGATCAACGACTGCAACCGCATGAGCCTCTTCCTGCGCCGCGCACCATTAAGCGTTTACCTCACGGAGGAATGGGCAGAAAAGATGAAGTTGATCGAGAATTGTGTGCATTGCGACCAGTGTAAGAGCCGATGCCCATACAACCTCGACATTCCGGATCTGCTGAGAAGAAATTATGAAGATTTCCAAACATTTTGGAACAACAAAAAATAAAAAGCGTATATTTGCATCCGATATGTGGTGTCCGAAAGGACTCAATAGGGAATCGGGTGTGAATCCCGGACAGTTCCCGCTGCTGTGTTGGTTGCAGGCTTGCCACAATGCCACTGTCTGACGCCGGTTGGATGGGAAGGCGACAAGCTAAAGCTGAAGTCAGAAGACCTGCCTCATGTCGTTGAAACAAAGCTTTCGGGATAAGAGCTGGCCTTCCTCTTTTGAAATAGGTGTACCCAACCCGTCCTAAAAGTTTTGAGGGAAAATGAATTATTAACCTTTAAAACGATTGCGTATGCGTAAAAACTTTACCCTTTTGTTCCTTATGGGAATTTTCAGCCTGTTCTGTGTTAACGCTCAGGCACAACAAGATTCAACTATCGACCCCGCCGACATCCGCTTTTGGATTGGCGAAGGTGAGAACCAAGCTATCCTTGCTGTCAATTGGGCTGAGCCCGACACCTGTCTGGCTTGGGGATTCCGTTTCGGTTCCGATCCTACGACCGTGAAAGAGATGATGGCAGCCATCGCTGATGCCGATTACCGCTTCTCGTTTGATGCTCCTGCAAGTTTTGTCAATGATATCAAATTCAATGATGGTTTTCTCGATCTTGGTATCACTGAATATGGTTATTTTATGTACAATGTCAATGGTGAGATGTCAATGGAGTATTATGACACTAAAATCATCGTGGATGGTGACCTTGTGAAATGGGGTGACACTAACTGTGGAACCATCATCGATCCAGAAAACTGGGTCTATGTCTGGGAGGCTCCTGTGGTCCCTGTCTATCCGCTGGCTGAAGAGGCCATGATCGACTCCGAGGAAATCGTGTATTGGGTTGGCGAGGGCGACCACGCCATGGTGTTTGCTGTCAACTGGGCTGATCCTGACACTTGCCTTGCTTGGGGTTACCGTTTTTCTTCCGACGAGGTGATCCTCAAAGAGGTGATGGATGCCATCGCAGAAAAGGATAGCCGTTTTGCTTATAGTGCTGACGGCTCGTTTCTGACCGACATCACTTTCGATGTCAATGGTATCCACTTGGGTCTTGTGGGCATGTATTGGATGTATAACCTCAATGGCTCCATGGCATGGTATGGTTTTGATGAGCAGCCCATCCAAGATGGCGACTTCGTCAAGTGGGGCGACGAGTCCTGCGGAACCGAGATCGCTCCATGGACGCTGGTATGGGAAACTCCAGTCACTCCAGTCTCCAACAACACCTCAGTCATTGAAAATGCTACGACTCTCTCACTGTACCCCAACCCAGCATCAGCTTTCTCCATGCTCAGTATTGATAAGATGAGCGGTAACGCCATGGTGACGGTCAGCGACCTTCAGGGAAGAATCCTCAATAGCTTTGCTGTCAATACGACGGCAGATCCTGTCCGCATCGAGACTGCCAATTACGTGCCTGGCCTCTATTTTGTCACCGTTGAGGACGCTAATAGCAGGCAGACCGTCAAGCTCTCTGTAAAATGAAAAAGTTGTTATCCATATTTTTAGTTATCCTCCCGATTCTGTCGATGGCGCAGTTTGCGCCACCGGCAGGGCAGGAGGGAAGTACCGCCATCAACGCCGACTCGTCGGCGTTTGTTGGTTGGGCTACCGGCTGTGTCGTCGAACGTGGACCTAGACGTATCGACAGACCTGCGATGGGCCTCGCCTCATATGGTGTCGAAGAAGATGCCTTGGGAAAAGCTGACGACACCCTGTTGGTAAGCCTCGGTGATGGAGGCAACGCGGTGCTGACCTTTGCCTCGCCCATCTGCAACGGACCAGGCTTCGACTTTGCCGTGTTTGAGAATCCACTGAAATCTGAGCAGGATACCAACCTTTACTTCCTTGAACTGGCCTTCGTCGAAGTGAGTTCCGATGGAGAAAACTATTTCCGTTTTCCTGCCATAAGCAACATCCCTGAAACGCCACAGGTCACTTCGTTCCAGTGTACTGATCCTAAGTTGGTCCATAACTTTGCAGGGAAATACTTCCCCCATTTTGGCACTCCTTTCGACCTGGATGAACTGCCCGACACGGAGTTGCTCAACAAAAACAACATCACCCATGTGAAAATTATTGATGTGGTGGGCACTGTCAAACCTGAATTTGCATCCTATGACTCAGAAGGACATGTCGTCAATGACCCTTGGCCAACTCCCTTCGAGTCCAGTGGCTTTGACCTCGATGCCGTAGGTGTCATCCATGATCTGGCACATTATTCCGTCAATAGCGTCAACGACCTCTCCATCAAGTTGCTGCCCAATCCGGTGCGCGACTTGTTGACTGTCCAAGGCAACAACATACAATCCGTTGACATCTTTACCCTTGAGGGTCAACAATTGTTGAATACTACCGAGGCTTCGATCGAGGTGTCGAGCTTTGCACCTGGCATGTATCTTGTCCGTGTGGTCGCTGACAATACAATGATCGTCAAAAAACTGATAAAACAATGAAAAAAGCAATCTTGTTCCTTTCGGTCGTCCTTTCCCTGTTGCTCTGTTCATGCCATCCCGATGACCCTGTCACTCCTTCGGGCATCAACATTGGTAAAGGAGTGTTTGTGTTGAATCAGGGTACATATATGTATGCCAATGCCTCGCTTACCTTCTATGATACTGAAGCGGATACAGCGGCAAACAATCTGTTTTACCGCGTCAATGGTGCCCCAATTGGAGATGTGGCCCAGAGCCTTGCGCTGATTAATGGGAAGTTGTATATCGTGGTCAACAATAGCAACTATATCTATAAAGTTGATGCCCAGACTCTTAAGTGTGACACGACACAACCTTATCTTCTCGATGGATTTATCTCGCCAAGATACATGCTTCCACTGGCACCGAATAAGGTTTACGTGAGCGACTTGGCTTCTGCGGATCTCTACATCGTTGATCCCGAAGAGATGACCATCACTGGTACGATTGCCATGGGAAAACCCACGGAGACCATGGTTTTGGTGGGCAGGGAGGTCTATGTCACCAACTGGTCGAATTATTACAATACTTCGGTGGTGAACAATACCGTGATGGTTGTTGATGCTCAAAATGACTTGAAAGTACAAGAGATTGTGGTCGGCAAGGAGCCCAACGGTATGGTCGTCGATCGGAATGGTATGATATGGGTGCTTTGTGAGGGAGCTTTCTGGGATGAAGAAGAGGAATATCCTTCTTTGTGGTGCATTAACCCATTGACAAAAAAGGCTACTTGTGAGCGTAGCTTTGCTTCTAGCGCTGCAGAACTGGCCATCGATCCGCGAGGGGAATACCTCTATTGTATTGTGGATGGTAATGTGCTTCGTATCTCGGTGAATAGCCCTCAAAGTGACGATCCGTTCCTTATCTCTGGAGAGGGGAAGACCTTCTTTAAGATTGCCGTTAATCCATCGAATGGTGACATTTACGTCAGCGATGCCAAAAACTACATGGTGAATGGCCAAGTGTATCGTTACTCTTCTGATGGTGTCTTGCTGTCCTCTTTCTCTGCGGGCGTCTGCCCCGGATATTTTCTTTTTAAAGGGATTTGACTATGAAGAAACAATGTCCAAGATGTGGCAAGGAGTTCGAGTGCATCCACTCCAAGGATTGCTGGTGCTCCAAGGTGCAATTGACTGAAGCCACTCGTGCTAAACTAAGTGTCTATAACAATTGTCTATGCAAAGAGTGTCTCGAAGCTTTGTCCGAATAAGTATCTTCCTCGGATGCGCGTTCTTGCTTGTCCTCGCTGCATGTAGGGGGCGGAACCAGCAGTCTGTCTCTACCACTACTTCCGAGAAATCGGTTTTGAGTGAAAACCTCTTTCGTTATGCCAAGAACGTGACCGCCTATGTTACCGACTATGGTTACCGAATGGAAGTCTTGAATCCTTGGGATTCGACGGCATCGTTAGGGAGTTTTGCTTTGGTTGATGAACAACATGATGCTGCAAAAGTCACTGATGGGCAGGCTGTTGTGGTTCAGCTGCCAGTGCAATCGGTGATTTCTTTCTCTTCCACCCAATGGTCGGTGTTCATGCAATTGAATGAGATCTCAAGGGTAAAGGGAATCCTTGAAGGACGTTACGTGCATGATCCTCAGATGATTGCCCTGCTAAAGGAAGGCGTGATCAAGGACGTCGGCACCGAGTCGGCCATGGATGTCGAATCGGTGATTCAGATGCGTCCCGACATCATCTTGTATTCTCCTTATTTCGATGGTAACCAGACGAATCTGAAAGTCACTGGCGCCGCATTGTTTCCCTTCGCCGATTATCTGGAAAACACTCCATTGGGCAGGGCAGAATGGATTCGTGTCGTGGGGATGATGACTGGACGTGAAGAAGAGGCGGATGCTTGGTTTGAAGATATAGAGACTCGTTATCAGCAGCTTTCTGGTCTCTGTGCCGAAGTGTCGGAGCGTCCAACCGTTTTTTCCGACTTGGCCTTCAATGGGCAATGGTACATCGCTGGTGGACAGAGCTACATTGCCAAACTTTTTGCTGATGCCGGAGCCGATTATATCTGGAAGGACAATCCTTCCACAGCCAGTTTCCCGCTCGACTCCGAAACGATCTTGGCTCAGGCAAAACACGCCGACTTTTGGAGGGTGGCCAATTCCACCTCCTTGCCGATGACCTACGAGTCGTTGAAGAAAGAGAATGCCATCTATGCGCTATTCGATGCCTATAAGAACCACCGAATCTTGGTGTGCGACATCCAAGAGACGGGTTACTTCGAGAAGTCGCAAATCGAGCCTGACATCTTGCTTGCAGACTTCATCTGTTTTTTCCATCCGGAGATCATGGCCGATTATCAAGAAAATTACCAGCCAAAATATTACCATCTGATGGTTGGACAATAGAAGAAATGTATATCTTTGCTATTGTTTTTGTCTAACCATAATCTTTTTTGCCATGTCAGATTACGATAACCTTCAAGATTATAAGGCTGAATCGACCGTTTCTTTCGATGGAAAGACGTGCCCGAATTGTGGGGCAACGGTGACATTTGATCCTAAAACAGGGGAGATGGCTTGTGATTATTGTGGCTATCACTGTAAGTTGCCAGATCCTTCTACCCAAGGTGAGATCTGTGAGATTGACTTTGAGTCGGCGGTCAACAAGGAGAGTTTTGAGTGGGGTGCGGAGAAGAAAACGGTGGAATGCAAGAGCTGTGGTGCTGTCACTATCTACGACGCTCTTGAGACCGCAGCAGTTTGCCCTTTCTGTGGCTCGACGCATGTGATGCCCAATGCTACCGAAAACTCTATCGCTCCCGGTGCTGTTTGCCCGTTCTCTGTTCCTAAAGACAAAGCGGGCGACTACTTCACGAAGTGGCTCAAGAAAAAGCTCTTTACCCCTCGCAAGGCGAAACAGAGCGCACAACCCGAGGCATTCCAAGGGGTGTATCTCCCATATTGGACTTTCGATGCCCAGACTACCAATAACTTTACGGCACGTGTGGGTTATAACCGCACAGTCAAAAGAGGTGACAAGACGGAGACGGTGACCGACTGGCATAGCGTGAGTGGCGTATATCAGGAGTTCTTCGATGATGAGACGGTGATGGCCTCCAAGCGGCATGCTGACTCGGGAGTGAAGCAATGTGAGCCCTTCAACTTCTCGAAGATGGTGCCTTATTCACCCCAGGTGGTGGCTGGCTTTGCTGCCGAGCGTTATTCCATAGGTCTGAAAGATGGTTGGGAAGAGGCGCAAAAAAAGATACAGTCGAAACTGAGAACCGATATCAGCCAGTATGCCAAGGGCAAGTGGAGAGCCGATAAGGTTGACTCGTTGCGATTCTCTACCCTTTACAGTAAGATCACCTACAAATATCTCTTGATGCCTGTATGGATTTCCTCCTTCAAGTTCAAGGAGAAAGTCTATCAGTTCGTAGTCAATGGTCAGACGGGCAAGGTCGGTGGCAAGGCTCCTGTCTCTGCCCTGAGAGTTATCTTGGCCGTTCTGTTGGGCATCGGCGTTTGCGTCGGCTTGTACTTCTTGACGAAGTAAGAATTGCCCAAATCAGGGAACAAAAAAATAAGGGGTTTTGATAAACCCCTTATTTTTTTTGGTGTTATTTCGATTTGTCCGGGAACGCTGGGATTGCGGGGATCTCAGGATAATCTTTCATCTGTTTCAAGATGATTTCGATGGCTTTGTTCAGCTGGTCGTCGATGCCCTCGAACTCATGGGCGGGATCGTTGTCGATGACGATGTCGGGATCGACACCATAACCCTCAATGACCCAATTGCCCTTTTCGTCAAATGGAGCAAACTCCGGACGAGTCAAGGTGCCTCCGTCGATGAACGGCAAGCTGCCACGGATTCCCACAACACCACCCCATGAACGGGTGCCGATGGTGGTGCCGATCTTGTGTTTCTTGAACTGGTAGGGGAAGAGATCTCCGTCGGAAGCGGAATACTTGTTGAACAACAGTACCTTGGGGCCTAGCACCATCTTGGTGGGTTTAGTCTCGGGTTCGCAGTTGCGCATCATGTCATACATGGAGAGTTCGCGGCGCAGGCGCTCGATGATCATCGGGCTGACATTGCCGCCTCCGTTGCCGCGGTCGTCGATGATGAGGGCTTTCTTGTCGAGTTGAGGATAGAAGTACTTGGCAAATTCGTTCAGGCCATCCACGCCCATGTCAGGGATGTGGATGTAACCCACTTGGCCGTTGGTGGCCTTATTTACCTTCTCGATGTTGTCTTGAACCATGTTGTAGTAGTACAGTCCGTTCTCGTCGGCGATGGGTTTCACCACCACGTCGCGGCTTCCGCTTTCAGAGGCTTTGCCGTTGACAGTGAGAAGCACAGGGGTGTTGGCTTTGCCAACCAGTGCCTTGTACATGTCTTTCATGTCCTTGGTGCTCTGTCCGTCGATGGCGATGATGTAGTCGCCTTCTTTCACGTCAATGCCCACTTCGGTGAGGGGCGAACGAGTCTTCTCGTTCCAGTTCTCGCCTTTGAGAATCTTGTCAATCTGGAAGTATCCCGACTTGTCGCGGTGAATCTGTGCGCCAAGCAGTCCGAGCTTGATGCGTTCGGGTTTGAGACGGTCGCCATCGCCGACATAGGCATGGCCGATGTTGATTTCACCAATCATCTCACCAATGAGGTAGGTGAGGTCGTAACGGTCGGAGCAATATGGCACAAGTCGTCCATACTTCTCTTTCATGGCAGGCCAATCCACGCCGTGCATGTTGGGCGCATAGAAGAAGTCGCGTTCCTGTCTCCACGCTTCGTTGAGCATCTGGGTCCATTCTTCCTTCAGGTTGACCCATTTCTTCATCTGTCCGAGGTCGAGTGTGCCGTCGTCTTTGCTATTGTTGCCGCCCATGCCTGCAGGTCCTTCCTTGGAGCCTCCACCCGGCATTGGGCTTTTCGGGGCGTTGATGATCTTATAACCACCACGTTCGCGAATTAGCATCTTGCTGCCATCGGCAGTGAGCTGGTAGCCCATGCCTCCACCGATGTTAGTGCACTTCTTGGTCTTGGCATCGAAGAATCCCAATCCACCACTGCCACGTCCTCCGCCAACATAGTAAAGGCCATCCATGACACCAGTCAGGTTGCGGTAGCTGCCAGCGTTGACCGGTAGTACGACGATGCGGTGGGTGATGCCTTCAAAGTCGATCTTCACTTCTTTGGGAGCCTCTTTCTTCGATTTCTCCGGACCTGGGCCAGGCTTGTCGCCGCCCTTGCCTTTCTTGCCGTCTTTATGTTCAGGCTCTTTCGCATCCTCTTTTTGACCATCTTTCTTTTCTCCTTCAACCTTCACCTCGTCGTTTTCCGTGAGGAACGGTGAAGGGGTGTCTTTTTGTAAGGTGAGCAGATAGATGCGGGTCATGTCAGTATAAACGTGGTTCCATTCGGTCCAGTTATAGGTGGGTCGGAAGTCGCGCTCGGAGGTGAAATACAGGTATTTGCCGTTTTTGTCGAAGGTGGGGCTGGAGGCGTTGAACAATTCCTCGGTAACCACTTCGTCTTTGCCTGAGACCACGTTGTAAATATGAATCTGGCTCACGCCGAAGGTGCTAGGCATGGTATAAGCAATCCAGCGACTGTCAGCCGACCAGGCATAGTCGCGCATCTCACCGGTCTTGTTCTCAGCCACCACAGTGACTTTCTTGCTGCTGACCTCCACAATGTTAAGACGGTTCATCTTGTCGTACCATGTGACATATTTGCTGTCGGGCGACCAACTTGGATCCATCTTGTAGGTGTCGGAATGATCGGTGAGTTGGATGGCCTCTTCTTTTCCGTCTTGGCTTTGGATGTAGATTTCGTCTTCTCCAGTCCGGTCGCTGATATAGGCGATGTATTTGCCATCTGGTGACCAGGCGACATCACGGTCGTGGACGCCATCACTTTGGGTGAGGTTGCGGGTGATACCCGACTTGGCGGGAACGGTCCACACGTCGCCACGGGCTCCGAAAGCCACACGCTTGCCGTCAGGGGCAATAGAGCTTGAACTGATGAACTTGCTGCAGTCGATGTATTTGCTGCGGGTGGAGTTGCCGTCGTCAACAATCTTCACTGGAATGGGATATACCTTGCCGTCTTTCAGGTTGTAACGGAAAAGTTCGCCACCGTTCTCATAAACGATGTCGTTGTCCCCCAGCGAAGGATATTTGATGTCATAATAGGTGTAGTCGGTCACCTTGGTGGTTTGCTTGGTCTTGAGGTCATAGACAAAGAGGTTCATCGTGCGATCACGGTCGCTGCAGAAATAAACCTTGTCGCCCACCCACATAGGGAAGATGTCTTGGGCATCGTTGTTGGTGATGTTTTCGATCTTCTTGCTCTTGAAATCGTAAATCCAAACGTCGTCAGCCATACCTCCCTTGTAGTATTTCCAGGTGCGGAACTCACGCATTACGCGGTTGTAGGCAATTTTCTTGCCATCGGGTGAGTAGGAGATCCAGCCGCCTTCAGGGAGCGGGAGTTGCTCGGCAATGCCACCTTCGATGTTGGCGATGAACAGCTGGCCGACGAAGTCGTCCCAGCTCTGTTTGCGCGAACGGAAAACAATGTTCTCGTTGTCTTTCCAAGTCATCACGATGTTGTTCGGACCCATGCGGTCGCTCACGTCATCGCGGCTCAATGTCGCCGTATAGGTGAGTCGGGTAGGGGTGCCGCATTCAGGATAAGGCATTACATAGACTTCGGTGTTTCCATCGTATTGCCCAGTGAAGGCAAGGTGTTTGCCGTCGGGAGAGAAACGAGCGAACATCTCATAACCGTCAACGTCGTTGGTGATCTTGTGTGCGACACCACCGTTGATGTTGACGCTGTAGAGATCGCCACCATGGGTGAAGACTACGGTGTTGCCGTGGATGGTGGGGAAACGGAGCATCTTTGCTTCTTCTTGGGCCATCGTCAAGAGGCCCATGCTCAACAGAAGAACCAGCGTAATTAGTTTTTTCATAGTTGCTTGCTATTTATGGATGATTTGAATGTTGTTTTCGTTGAGGTACACCAAATAGGCATAAATTGGTTTGGTGACCATGGTCTGGAGGATGCGTTTGTATCCTGCCAGCTGCTCGATGTCGTCCTTGTTCGGCTGCCCCGTCTTGTAGTCCAACAGATAAATCTTGTCAGGCAGCTCGGCAAAACGGTCAGGACGTTTGGTGGTGTTGTCATCGGTCAGCAGCTCACGCTCGTTCCTCACCTTGGCCTGAGCACTGAAAGCCTCACTGATGGTGGGTTCGTTGACCATGTTATGGAACACCTTCGCCAACATGTTGGCTGTAGGTTCGTCTATGGTGCCGTCATCAATGTAAGGCTGAAGAACTCGGTCAAGGTCTTCGGAATGTTCAACCTCCGAAAGGATTTGGTGGACCAGCAAACCCCATTCGCGAGGCTCGAAGCTCCTGCTTTCAGTAGCCCAAAACATGCTGGGATTAGGGTCAATGCTGATCTTGTTGAACCAATCGCCCGAAGAGGACTCATTCAAAAATTCAAAGACTTGTTCATTGCCTTCATTGTTTTTCTTCTCGACCTTGTTGGTTTCGGGATCTCCCAATTGGTAAACAGAAGGCCAATCCGTCTCATTTTCAACGTGTTTGATGTCTAAGTCGGATGGACTGTTGGGACTTTGCAAGAAAGCATTGATGGGCATCTTATCGAAATCTTTACTTGCCTGAGTCATAACGTAAAGCCGCTGTTTCGCTCTGGTGAACGCGACATAATGGAGATTCATCTTGTCGAGCTGCATCTTGTCGCTTTCAATCTTCCTGAGTGTAGCAACTTGTGGCGTCCATTTTGAACGACTGTCACTTAGCGTGAATTGTATCTTGGAGATGTTGGGTATCGGTTGGAATCCTAACTGCTCTGGAGTAAACCATTGAGCCTTAGCTGTTTTTTTGACAATATCATCGTTGACGAACGGATAGATTACCACGGGGAACTCCAAGCCTTTCGACTTATGGATGGTCATGACTTTGACGGCATCCGTGTCGTTGGTAAGGATGGAGAGCGTGTTTTGTTTTTTGTCCCAATAATCGAGGAAGCGCTCGATTCCGTGTGCATCGGCCGACTGCCAATCATAAACCTTGTCAAGAAGGAAATTGATGAAGGAGTCGCTCACCGTGTTGAATCCATAAACTCGAGCGATGGCCGAACAGAGGTCGTAAAGGCTATAGGCATTGGCCAACAGCGAATGGAGCTGATGAGGTGTGAGCTGTAATTGCTCTTCAAGGCTGGCTTTTCCATCAGCGATGTCGTTCACCAAAACAAAGGTCTGGCTGACGTCGCCCTTGAAATCAGTTACATGGGTGGCATTCCAATGGTAAAGAACATTGGCAATGGCTACCTTGTTGTCGCTATGGATTAAATATTGCAATGTGCTGATAATCAGCAATACTTTTTCTGACGATTTCAATAGGATCGCCTCCGGTGAAATCACTTCAATACCTTGGCTGTGAAGATAGTTAGCCACCAGTGATCCTTTTGAGTTATAGCGAACCAAAATGGTGATGTCTCCTTTGTTGAAGCCGTGGTCCAGCAATTCTTCAATCAATTCCTTGATGCGGGTGAGCATGGGCTCATCCATGGGTTCTTCGGGGTCGAACAATTCAACCTGGACTAAGCCTTTTTCCTCAATGACCCCCTCTTGCTTGATGCCTACATGTTTGTTTAGCACTTCGTCATTGTTGACATAGACCTTCTTGGCTTCCTCTGATAGGTAATTGTTGCTTCCGAAAAGGAAAAACGCATTATTGAAATCAACGATGTTCCTGAAAGATCGATAGTTATGATCTAATTCATTGAAATTGAAATTGTTAACAAGATTTTGCTCGATGATGTCAAAAGCTGGACTCTTTTCGGGCTTGTTGAAGACCAGCGGCAAGCTGACAATCTGCCCGACCTCACCGTTGCGCCAACGATAGATGGATTGTTTACCATCGCCAACAATCATGTTCAAATGCTGATTGGCCAGATTGTTGTCAATAAGTGGAAGGATGTTTTGCCATTGCAAGATGGAGGTGTCTTGGAACTCATCGATGAAGATGTGTTTGAAATGTTCGCCTAAACGTTCATAGATGAAAGGCACCGAGAAGTCACCCAAAATATCGTTGATGCGTTTATTGAATTCGGAAATGTGAACGACCATCTCCTCTCCAATATAATCGTCGATTTCTGCCTTGATTTTTGACCGCAAGACATAGAAACTCAGTTGTTTGATCTGTTCTTTTAAAAATAGGTAGTTGGTGATTTCACTTTGGTATCTCTTTATAAAAGGAATTGTCAGATCGCGGAATTGGTAATCAAGTGTGGCGATTCGGTCGTTGGCATACCAGATGTTGTCATCGTCAAGGATCTTTTCCTGTGAGGCAGTGAGCAGTTCGTATTTCTTTTCTTTTAGTTTGTTTACCAGGGATAGGATTGGACTTCTTGATTTTCCTTTGAAATCATTGACAGTCAAAGTGTTGTCATTGAGAAATTTGTCAAATTGAACCAGAAAACCCTTGCATGACGATTCAAAACCGTTAATGTTCTTGTAAAAGTATTCCTGAGTTTCTTTGTATTGTTCTTCAGTGAGGAACTGATTCTGTTCGTTTTTCTGGAAGGTGCTTTCCTTGAATAGTTCTGTGACAAAGGAGTGGATGTTCTGGGCTACTTTGGGTTTGCTATCCGACTCAAATTTCATCTCACAATAGTCTTCCAGTATCTTGGTCAGAAATGGGTTGTTGACGCCCAGTTGTTCTCCGATACGGTCGGTGATGGCATCGGCCACCTCATCCTCGTCGATGCTTACGTTGAACTGTGAAGGGAGGTTGAGGTCTTTGGCAAAGGTGCGTGCGACTTTTTGGAAGAATGCGTCGATGGTCGAGACACAGAAACTGCTATAGTCGTGGATGATCTTTTGGAACAGCAGCTTAGCGTTGTTTTTCAGGGTGTTGCGTTCGATGTTGAGCTCCTCGATAAGGTCGGCTTCCATGTTTTGGGGTGCCTCGTTGGGGTCGCTGTCGATGATGAGATTCAACTGGGCAGTGATCTTTTCCTTCATCTCGTTGGCCGCCTTGTTGGTGAAAGTGATGGCTAAGATATGGCTATAGTTGGCTGTGGAGGCCTCGCTTTTCAGGCATAACGACAAGTATTCCTTGACAATGGTGTAGGTTTTACCGGAGCCGGCTGAAGCCTGATATACTTTGAAAGGTTTATTCTGAGGATTCATTGTCGTCTTGGTTTTGGTCGTCTCTTTTTTCGATGAATGGCCGGTTGGGCCTGATCATTACGGGTTGTTTCTTGAAGATGTCCTTGAACTTGTCGAAACTCTTATTGTAGGAGAGGCCGATGCCTTGTGTGTATGGAGCCATCTTGTAGTAGGAGTACTGGTAGTACATGGTGTTGTAGTTGGACCGGTTGAATACCTGTGCGCTGAACCGTCCGTCCTTGGTGATCTTGTAATCCATGTTGACGTCACCTACGATGGCGGTGGAGCTATTGGTGTAGGTATTGGTCGGAATGATGACACCGAAGTTGGTTTCAATGGTGAGACGGTCGTCAAACAGTTGCTTTCGCATGGCCACGGTCATCTCTTCGTTGTTATAGTCGGTTCCGGCCTTGTAGTTGAAGTTGATGTCGAGGTCGCTGACAAATTTCGACAGGTAGTCGGTGAGTTGGCCGGTCACCAAGCCCATGCCATCGAAACTCTCGCCGTAGTTAAATGAGTTGAAAGCCAGCAGATACAGGGTTTGGGTGAACACCACGGATTGGTTGGTGGTGTCGATGATGCTAAAGACGGCCTGTTGAAGGTCTTCGGTGGCGTTGGGCAACCTGAGGCCAAAGGTGATCTCGGGGTTCATGAGTTTGTCTTTCAGTCGCACCAAGCATTCCACTTTGACGTTGGTGTTGTTCATGTTGGTGGAGTCGCCCAATCCCAATGAGGCGAGGGAAGCTTTGGTTTGATAGACACCCGTTGCGTTGATGGTTCCGTTGACAGGGTCGCCAGTCCACGATATCCTACTTCCTGGATCGAGTGAGAAGCTTTTGTGAATTAAATCTTGGATGTTAAGGCTCAGGCTGCCGTCGCTGATGACATAATCGCCGATGAGCGACAGGTCGTTGCGGCTTACGCCAAGACGAATGTTGCCGTCGCCTCTGGCTTCCATCGCCCCGAGGCCGTCAGGTAAGGCAATCTTGATTTGGGCATCGCTGTTGACCGCCAAGTTCAAACCGATCCGGAAGTTGTTGGCAGGTTTTTCTTTTTTCTCTACCACAACGACTTCTTCTTCATCCACTGCTTTCTCCCGATTGTCAACAAAGACGATGAAATCGTGTTTGCGTACACTGGTTTTGCCTCCAATGGGGATGGTCATCACGGTACCTTTGTTAGTCCTCGCCCTTACGGATAGTTCTATGTCGTTGAATGGGCCTTTGACTTCGACGATGCCACTAGCGATGGCTGTGCCATAGAACGATGGGCTGGTTGAAGCATTGGATGCCATGGCCAAAAAGTCTCTGGGTGCCATCCTGAGATTTAGATAGAAATCCTTGAAACGGTCGTGTGACACATGTCCCACTACTGAAGCAGAGTTTCCCAAGGTGTCGGTCAAGGAGAACTCATTGATAGAGATCAAGCTGTCGTTGATGGTGATGGAAGGACTGAAGGTGTAGTAGGTGTTGAGGAAGTCGATTTTGGCACCGCCTTCCTTGATTTTTAGGAAACCATCAACTTGAGGCCTGCTGAGTTCACCTTTCACGCTGAGGGATCCATTGCCCAAACCTTGAATGCGTTGGGCGATGCCTTGAGCAAAGGGCTCTAAAATCCCAAGATTTAAGTCGTTGATTCCCAGGTTGAAGTCGAGGTTGTCTTGTTCCCGTCGCGGATAGAAGGCTCCTTTAAGGTCGATGGTCTTATGCTCATGCTCAATAAGCCCCAAGTCCAAATCGATGCTTTCCCTCTCGTTATCCCAAAGGCTAAGGATCTCCGCATCGCCGAAGACCTCACCATTGATGCCAAAGTCCTTGACTAAAAGATTGGCAACGAGGGTAGGTTTTTCTTTGATGTCGCACACTTGGGCTTTCCCGTTGACTCGTCCGGCAAGCTCCATGCCCTTGCCCTCTAAAATGAAGTTTATATTACTGAGATTGAAATGGTTAAATGAGGCAAACAATGTGTCGTTGACGGTGTTGGGAATCCTGCCGTCGATTTTGATGCTTTGGTTGTTGCTGACCAGTTCTACATTCGATAGTTGTATGTTGCTGCTATCAATCTCGATGAAATTATTCGGGTTGAACGTCCATAGGGTGTCGTTCAGAAGAATGCTTGACTCATAGATGCTGAAACGCCCGCCATTGGGGTTGATCACCATGGCAGTACGGATGTTGGCCCTGTTGTGGTCATCGATTGTGGCGTCATCCCATAGGATGTCGGTCATGATGCTGTCGTTTCGCAAGTTGGCCACAATGCTAAGGTCGTCCAAGCCGATGACTGAAGGGCTCTTTTCCGTGCTATCCCTCAAAATGATATTGTCCAGATGCAATCGAGTGGATGACCGTCTTGGGGAGCTTTGGCTTCTACATTCGATGTTGTTTATTTTTATATTGTTGATATTCAAATATTTGGATCTCATTGTGAGATTCAGCATATTGGATCGTGAGGTGAATGTGCCATTAAAGGAGGTGTTTTTGGCTATGCTTATGTTGGGGATGAACATCTGAGTGAGTGGCTTGGGGTTTTTGAGGTTCATCTGTACGATGAAGTCTTGGTTGGCAATTCTGTCCTCTTGTTCAAAGGCTTCGAGTTCTTCTTGCCATTGTGGGATGGTCACATAGGAGTTCAGGTATTGTTTGAAGCTGGTGGCAATGGTAGCAAAGTCCATCTTGCCGGCCATGGTAAAGTCGAAGAAGTCGCAGTCGAGTTGGATCTTTTTCTGCAAAAGGTTGTCGTTGGCGATGGATGCGGTGAGTTCGTCCATGACGAGTTTCCCTTTTCTGTTGGCAAAGACAAGGTCGTTGATGATGAGGTTTCCTTCAGCATTGTTGAAGTTGTTGATGCTAGTCATGTCAGCGGTGATGGAGGCTGACAAAGAGGCTTCTTCATCGTCTTTGATGATATTGAGTTTGTTGAGGTCGGCTTTGACGATGTCGGCTTGGAAGTCTCCGCCGAGCGATTTGGGGTCGCTAAAGTCGAAACGGCCTTTGAAGTCAAGGTCGAGCTCGTCATCCTCGATACTGATCTTGCCGTTGAATTGGTTTTTGTGCAGGTTGCCGTTCATCGAGATTTCATCGATGGAGTTGCCTAGCAGGATGGCGTCATAGGCATTGCCGTCAATGTCGAGGTCGATATCGTTGCCCTTTCCGATCCTGCAGATGACGTTTGATTCCAGACTGATGGTCTTGATGACGTTGGAGGCGTTGGCCAGAGTGCCGATGTCTAGATGCTCAGCATTGATATATCCTTCATAGACATCGTAGTTCCACTCGTTACGGTGCTTGGTGATGTCGGCCTTGAGGTTGCCAATCTCAGAAGTGACGTTAAGGTCGGCGATGAACTTGTCCATTGATCCAGAGAACACTCCGTCGATGGTTCCTTTACCCAAAGCCTTGAGCATTGGTGGGAGGGGAATGGTCTTGGATGGTCCGGGGATGCGGAACCTGGCCAGGTCATCGTAGGAGTAGTTCAGTTTCTTGATGTTAAGCATCTGGTTGCCGTTGAGGAAGTCGATGGGCTCCAAGGTGATGTCACCATCAAAACGGGTTGAATCGCCAATTCGTACCTTGAGTTTGTTCAGCTGAAATCGTTTGATCGGCCCATTCATCAGCCCTTCCATCCTGATGAGGTCGGGCATGTCATACAAAACTTTTGAGAATGGTCCCAAGTCGCTGAGTAACAGATCGCTTTGCCGTATCTTGCTGTCGAAAATGACGGAGTCGAGGAAGCTGCCCAACGCTTTGTATCGAGGATAGAGAAGGTGGAGGTCGAGATCCAGTTGGCTGTTGTTCGTCTCCAGGTTAAGGCTGTCGAGCAAGATGCCCGAAGGAGAAACGTTGACCTTGGCACCCAAATGATTAAGGGTAAAACCACTTTGCTCCACAGCGGCCAGACGATGAACCATGGCGGTGATGGAGTCGCCGACGATGTTCAATCCTTCCAAGTTGAGGTTGATGTCATTTACGACAATATGGGCGTAGTTCATCAATCCATTTCCGGTCGTGGTCACAGTGTCTTTGTTTTGGTCCCAGAACTGGAAATCCAGATCGTTGACGACAATCTTGTTGACTTGGATGGGTATGGAAGGGGTGTCTTTCTTTTTGGGTTTTCCTGTGTCGAACGCATCAATCAAAAACTGGAAATTCAGATGTTTCTCGCCTTCATAGGTGATTAGGTTGGCGTTGGCATCATTCAATTCTACCAGGTCAATGTTGATGTCACCGTTGACGATGTCCTGCATGCTTGGTCGAACAATCAGCTCTTCTACTTTTAGTAAATCGCTGTTGTTTAAGTCTTTAACAGAAAACTTTTCGAGATGAATGGTGAAATCAGGAGAAATATACAATCGTCCGATTTTCACGTCGGCTCCGGTTTTTGATGAAAGATAACCTCCGGCGATACGAATTGCAAAGTTCTGAATGATAGGGTCTTGAATAGCAACAAAGAGGCTCATGATGAACGAAATGAACACCACAATGATCACAAGGATGCTATGTATAATCTTTTTTTTAATAATTTTGAGCCTCCAAATCTCAGTTCATGAACGAGTATATTTTAGGTATCGAATCTTCATGCGACGACACCTCTGCCGCAGTTCTTCAAGGCACGCGTGTCCTCTCCAATGTCATTGCTGGTCAGAAGGTTCACGAGAAGTACGGCGGGGTTGTTCCCGAGCTTGCTTCACGTGCCCATCAGCAAAATATCATCCCCGTCATCGACACGGCTTTGAAAGATGCAAATATAGACAAAAAACAATTATCTGCAATCGCTTTTACGCGTGGACCTGGACTTTTAGGCTCCCTGCTCGTAGGGACCTCATTTGCAAAGGCTTTTGCTCAGACTTTGAACATCCCGATGGTCGAGATCGACCACATGAATGCCCATATCCTGGTCCATTTTGCCACCGATGAGACCCACACTGAGGTGCCCGATTTCCCGTTTTTGTGTCTTACTGTGTCTGGCGGACATACTCAGATTGTCGTGGTGAAAGACTATTTCGACATGGAAGTCATCGGAAAGACCATCGACGATGCTGCAGGTGAAGCCTTCGACAAGACTGCCAAGATCCTTGGACTTCCTTATCCCGGTGGCCCCGTTATCGATAAGCTGGCAAAAATCGGGAATCCCGAAGCCTTCAGCTTTGCCAAGCCCAATATCCCAGGTTTGGATTATAGCTTTAGTGGATTGAAAACCAGTATTTTATATACTGTCCGTGACCAACTTAAGCTCAATCCCAACTTCATCGAAGAATATAAAGCCGACCTTTGTGCCTCGGTGCAGAAAACCATCATCGATATCCTAATGGGTAAGTTGGTGAAAGCCTCCAAACAGACTGGGATCAAGACGGTTGCCATTGCTGGTGGAGTGAGTGCCAATAGTGGCCTTCACAATGCGATGTTGGCCATGGGTGAGAAGTACCACTGGAAAGTGTTCATCCCTCGTCTTAGCTATTCCACCGACAATGCTGCAATGGTTGCTGTTGCTGGTTATTATAAGTTCTTAAGAGGTGAATTCGCCTCCCAAGATCTCACCCCCTACGCCCGTCAATCTCTTAACTCATAGTTTTAACTCTCAACTCTCAATACCCATGATCTGGCCCGCTCTCCTCTCCACTCATCGATACGCTTCTCCGCATAAGAGTGTTGACATACGCAGCTCTTTTCAGCGCGACTATGACCGTATCATCTTTTCGAGCGCTTTTCGGCGGATGCAGAACAAGACCCAGGTGTTTCCTCTTCCAGGAAGTCAGATGGTTCATAATCGCCTTACCCACAGCCTCGAAGTGGCCAGCGTGGGACGCTCCATCGCTTGTCGGGTGGTGCAGAAACTGACGCCTCTTCATCCTGAATTGGTTGATCATCAGTCAGATATCGAGACGATTGTCACTACCGCCTGCCTGGCCCATGATCTCGGCAACCCGCCATTCGGTCATTCGGGCGAAGATACTATAAGCAGCTTCTTCAAAGATGGAGCAGGTAAGGTGTTCCAAAACCAGGTGCAACCGGCACAGTGGACCGACCTGGTTTCTTTCGAGGGGAATGCCAACGCTTTCCGGCTGCTTACCCACCAGTTTTACGGCCGTCGCCCGGGAGGCCTCTCGCTGACTGCCGCAACCTTGGCTACCTTGGTGAAGTATCCTTATCCCTCCTTTGACAAAGGGAAACGAAAGAAATATAATGTGTTTTGCTCGGAGATTCCCGTCTTCGAAGAAGTCATGCGTGAGTGTGGCATTCCAAGAATGGACACAGAGCATCTGGTCTATGCCCGTCATCCATTGTCTTACATGATGGAAGCCTCCGACGACATCTGTTACCTGATCCTCGACATGGAAGATGCTCACAAACGCAGTATCGTCAGCACGGAGGCCATAGAAAAAGCATTCCTCTCGTTCTTTGATTCAAAGTCCGATAAAGGCTTCTTCCAGCATAAGGAAGAGGTGTATCGTGAGGTGAGTGACGAAAACGAAAGGATGGCTTTCCTGCGTGCTGCTTTGATCAATAAGCTGGTAAATTGTGTGAGTGATGTATATGTAACTCATTATGAGGAGATTATGGATGGTTCTTTTACCGGAAGCCTAATCAATTATCTTCCTGACTATGAAGAGAAAGCTTTGAACGAATGTCGTGATTATTCGGTGAAACATATCTACCGTCATCCTTCTGTGGTTAAAATTGAGCTAACTGGTTTTAATGTGGTGGGCACTCTTCTAGAAGAGTTTACCGCTGCCATCATGGAACCCGGGAAGACGTATCACAAAAAACTGCTTAGCTTGGTTCCTGAGCAGTTCAAACCCTGGAATGACGATGCCTATTCAAAAATCCAGTCGGTGCTCGATTTCATTTCGAACATGACGGACTTGTATGCTGTACGACTTTATAAGGACTTGAGGGGAATTGAGAATTGAGAGATTAATAGGGGTTGTGTTTGTACTGGCTTTTTCATTGCAGGGGATGGGCCAGTCGGCGAAGCCGTATCTGGTAACGGATTTTGCTGAGAAGGATTTTGAGTCGGTGCTTGACCGCTGTCACCAAGGGGGATTTGAGTATCTGTTGCATCGTTATCCGTTCTCAACCTATGGGCATTATATTTGGAATCCTGACTTCGCACCTCAAGGCGACCGTTCCGTGATCCAGATGGTCCAAGAGGCGGCTTCTGAAGGTGTGGATCTCGGCATCTTTGTCCATGCAGATGCCATCAGTACCAACGATGCTTTCTTCGCTCCGCGGTTCCAAAAGCAATTGTTACGTCAAGGGGAGGTTAGGCTATATGACGACATCAACGCTGAGCAACGTGACATGGCCATCTACAAAAGTGAGGTCCTCAACGTGCCTTCCACCTTGAACCTGTTGCTGATCGACGATGAGTTGATCTCTTATGGTACGATGGAACCTGCCGGTGAATTGATGTTGCTGCATCACTGTCAACGGGGAGTCTTTGGTACCAAGGCGGTGGCTCATCATCATCGGACACCCACTTATAAAGTCTCTGACGATCCTGAACGGTATGTGTATCCCGATGGCTCTCTTAGGGATTCCGTGCGTCAACGGTTGACAAAACGCATCAACGACGTTGGAATTACCTTTGTGGAGTATTCCATCGCTCCTGGCCATGAGCTGCTGAACGAAGCACAGCGAGTGCAAAATGTGGAACGTTGGTCGGCCATGGAAAACGCTGGAACGGGCGACCCGTTGATGTTGGGATGGTTCCGCATCCATGTCGCAGATCGACATCAACATAGTTCTACGCTCGAAGACCTGGAATGGCTTTTGGCGAAGTCAGCCGCCTTTGACGCTGGTTATGGATTGGTAATTGGACAAACCATCATGCACAAATATGGACAGGTCGATAGCATCATGACGCTGACTCGCATCTGGGACGAGTTGAGGACATCGGGTAAGCTTGATGAGGAGCTAAAAGAGTCTTTGAAGGATCCTTACCAAGATTGGCATCTCGAACAGAATTACCTTGGACAGTTCCTGCTTTACAAACAGCAGGTCTCACGACGTTTCCGCTGCAATTTCGCCCCTTCCGATACAGAACAACTCTCTGCCGAGCCTATGGAATGGAAGGCAGAAGAGGAGGGTGGTTTCGCGTTACGTATCCAAGTGGAAGGCAAAGTGGCCATCACCGACCCTACTGTCCGCATCGCTGGAGAAGAGTTGACCTTTCCTTGCACCATTCAACCGAATCAGTTTTTAGTATATGGCTTCGATGCTATAGCCCGCATCACAGATCGGGACTTTAATGTCCTTGAAGAAGTGACTCCCATCGGTTATGTTGTGCTGCCCCAAGGGAGATCTGAGGTCTCTTTTACGTGTAAGGTGGCCAACAAAAAGAACCGCCCCGAGGTGAGTTTGCGTTACTTGACTCGCGAGTCGCCGCTAGTCATCGATTGAAATCCCTATTTTTGACGAGTCTTTTTGCTGTATTTCGCTACTAATAGGGAGGACGAGAAAGGAGATTAAGATGTAATTTTGCAGGTTAGAATAGGAGATACATACCATGATAACCTTAGATAAGCAAGAAATAGGCCACTCCGCCATCATCCATAGCGTTGAAGGCGAAGGTCCCCGTCGTCAACATTTCCTCGACATGGGATTGATTCCCGGAGCCATTGTCAAAGTCGTGAAGTATGCCCCTCTGGGAGACCCCATGGAGGTGTTGATCCATGGTTACTCCCTGACGCTCCGTAAGGACGATGCCTCTCTCATCACAGTCGAAGCGTATCCCGAAGAGGATAGGCCTGCCGAGACCAAAGCGCCCAACAAGCTTTACGTGACTTCATTGCACGACCATAACGCCCACCCTGGCTTGGGTGAGGCGGGTATTTATCATGACAAGACCCATGAGACTCCACTGCCTAAAGGCACAAAGCTGACCTTTGCCCTGGCTGGACAGCAAAACTGTGGCAAGACTACTTTGTTCAACCAGCTGACTGGGGCCAACCAACATGTGGGTAATTTCCCTGGAGTCACAGTTGATCGCAAAGACGGCGTCATCAAGGGACATCCTGAGACCTTGGTCATCGACCTTCCAGGTATCTACTCGCTGTCGCCCTATACCTCCGAGGAAATCGTTTCTCGACAATTCATCATCGATGAGAAGCCGAAAGCCATCATCAATATTGTTGACGCCAATAACATCGAACGAAACTTATATCTGACCATGCAATTGATGGAACTTGGCGTTCCTATGGTATTGGCACTCAATATGATGGATGAAGTCCGTAACAATGGTGGCAGTATCCTGATAAATGAGATGGAGCGTATTCTTGGACTTCCTGTGGTAGCTATTTCCGCTGCTAAAAACGAAGGTATCTCTGAGTTGGTGGACCATGCCTTGCACGTGGCCCAGTATCAGGAAGCGCCTGTGCGTCAGGACTTTTGTAGCAAGGATGACCATGGTGGTGCGGTTCATCGTTGTCTGCACAGCATCATGCATCTCATTGAAGATCATGCCCAACGTGCCGATATCCCTGTTCGTTTCGCCGCTTCCAAGTTGGTTGAAGGTGACCCGCTCGTGCTTGAAGCCCTGCAATTGTCGCAAAATGAGAAAGAGACTTTGGAGCATCTTATCGTTCAGATGGAAGATGAGCGAGGATTGGACCGTGCTGCTGCAATGGCCGATATGCGTTTCACATTCATCAAGAGACTTTGTGACCAGACGGTTGTGAAGCCCAAAGAAAGCAAAGAATACCGAAGGAGTCGTCATATCGACAAGATTCTCACCGGCAAATGGACGGCAATACCGATCTTCGTCTTGGTGATGGTGGCTGTGATCTGGCTCTCCATCGATGTGCTTGGCGCACCCTTGCAAGACTGGCTTGACCAAGGTATATCATGGCTTGCTGGAGTCGTTGGCAACGCTCTTGCCCGATGGAACGTCAGTCCAGCGGTTCAGTCGCTGGTAGTCGATGGCATCTTTGGTGGTGTGGGCAGTGTACTGAGTTTTGTGCCCATCATCATCTTGCTCTTCTTTTTCCTGAGTCTGTTGGAAGATAGTGGTTACATGGCCCGAGTGGCTTTTGTGAGCGACAGCTTCTTGAGGAAGCTCGGTCTCACTGGTCACAGCATCGTCCCGATGCTGATCGGCTTTGGTTGCACTGTGCCTGCAGTCATGGCCACTCGAACATTGCATTCCACCCATGACCGTTGGCGCACTATCCTATTGACGCCTTTCATGAGCTGTTCAGCAAAAATTCCAATCTATGGTTTCTTTACCAGTATGTTTTTCCCTCATCATGGTGGGCTAGTGCTCATCGGTTTGTATCTGTTAGGGATCATCGTCGGAATTATCACGGCTTTGTTTACCAAATGGTTTGGAACCAAAGGCGATGTCGCTCCTTTTGTCATGGAGCTGCCCAACTACCGTATGCCTGGAGTGAAAAACGTGGCGCATCTGTTGTGGGATAAGACCAAAGACTTCGTCCAGCGTGCCTTCACGGTGATTTTCCTGGCTACCTTGGTGATATGGTTCCTTCAGACCTTCGACTTCCATTTCAAGATGGTAGAGAATGGCGAGGGGAGTATCTTGGCTTCTGTGGCAGGCTGGATTGCACCGGTGTTTCGTCCATTGGGGTTAGGAAACTGGCAGGTGGTGACAGCATTGATTAGTGGTTTTATGGCCAAGGAGAGTGTGGTCGCCACACTTGAGGTGCTGAATGCCATGCCATTGTTTACCACGGTGTCCTCAATCTCGATGTTGGTGTTTTGCTTGCTTTATACGCCTTGTGTGGCAGCCATCGCTTCTATTCGTCGTGAGTTGGGGACCAAATGGATGTTTTTCATCATTGTCTTCCAATGTCTTGTAGCTTGGGTCTTTGCATGGTTTGCTTATCTTATTGCTAACGCTATCATCTCATGAACCTTGCCACCGTCATAGTGCTGTTGGTTGTCCTTGCCCTTGTGGCTTTGGCAGTCGTTGCTTTGCGTAAAGGCAAAGGCAGCTGCTCCTGTTGTGACGGAAAGAATAAAAAAACAGGAGGCGGTTGTGCCTCCTGTAATGTCAATTGTCCTTTCAGAAAGTGAAAATGAAAGGAATCTTTCACCTTTCAATTTTCACCTTTCACCTTATTTCGGTGCATTCTTAAGAATATCGCAAAGGAAGTCCCAGAACATTTGCACGGTCTTGATTTCGATGCGTTCATCGGGGGAGTGGACGCCGCGGAGGGTGGGCCCGAAGCTGATCATGTCCATGCCTTGGATCTTGTCGCCGATGAGGCCGCATTCCAGTCCGGCGTGGATGGCGCGCACTTTCGGGTCTTTGCTAAAACGTTTCTTGTAGGCTTTCACGGCGATGTCGCAGATCTTCGACTTGGGGTTGGGTGTCCAGCCAGGATAGCCATCGGTATGTTCCACGTCGGCACCGGCAAGGTTGAAGACGGTCTCCACCATGTTAGCGACATTTTCTTTGGCCGACTCGATGGAGCTACGTTGTGAGGTTTGGATGAAGAAATAGCCTTCTCTCTTCTTGCAGGAAGCAAGGTTAGTGGAGGTCTCTACGAAGTTCGGGATGGTTTGCGACCATTCGATGACGCCGTGCGGGCAGGCATAGAGGGCGTTGAGCAGCTCGAACTGCGACATCTCGTCGATGACCACGTCGGGTTGGATCTCAGCCTTTTCAGCGACCACGGTGATGCCTGGATCGGCAACTTGGTATTCGTTCTTGAAGTTGGCTTCCATCTCCTTGCAATATTTCACGAAGTCGTCGCAGCATTCGTTGGGTAGGTAACCAACGGCAGTGGCTTCGCGTGCGATGGCATTGCGCAGGTTTCCGCCTTGGAAGTCGTAGAGGGCAAAGTCGTAACGGCTGGTAGCTTCAAACAGGATACGTGTCAGCAGTTTGTTGGCGTTGGCGAGGTTCTTGTTGATGTCGTCGCCGGAGTGACCGCCTTTGAGGCCTTTGACAGTGACGCGGTAGGCAGTGGCTTCTTCCGGAGCCGGCTCCAGTTCATACCACATCTTCGCGATGGTATCCATACCGCCAGCGCAGCCGATGAAGATCTCGCCTTCATCTTCGGAGTCAAGGTTGAGCAAGATGCGCGACTTCATGTGTTTTGGGTCGAGGGCCATGGCACCGGTAAGACCGGTCTCTTCATCGACGGTGAAGATGCACTCCAGTGGACCGTGTTTCACCTTGGGGTCGGTGATGACTGCCAAAGCAGCGGCGACGCCAATGCCGTCGTCAGCACCGAGGGTGGTGCCGTTGGCATGCAGCCATTCGCCTTTGATGACAGCCTCGATGGGGTCTTTCTCAAAGTCATGGACCTTGTCGCCGTTTTTCTCGCACACCATGTCCATGTGGGCCTGCAGAGCGATCATCTGACGGTCTTCCATGCCTTTGGTGGCCGGAACGGTCATGATGATGTTGCCACATTTTTCCTTGGTGTATTTAATGTTGTGATCCTTGGCCCATTGTTCAAGGTACTTGACCATTTTAGCTTCTTTCTTTGAAGGACGGGGCACGCCGAGGATGCCTTGAAACTCCTTCCATACGCCTTCTGGCGCGAGTTTTGTGATTGATTCGTTCATCTTTTTTTAAGTTATTCAGTTGTTCAGTTTGTTTTCTCTTTTGCTCTCCATGCTGCCGTGAGCCCCCATGCTGCCATGGGCCCCGCACTTCCGTGGGCCCCGCACTTCCGTGGGCCCCGCACTTCCGTGGGCCCCGCACTTCCGTGGGCCCCGCGCTTCCGTGGGCCCCGCACTTCCGTGGGCCCCGCACTTCCGTGGGCCCCGCACTTCCGTGGGCCCCGCACTTCCGTGGGCCCCGCACTTCCGTGGGCCCCACACTTCCGTGTGGGGTTAATGAGGGGACGGCTCTTCGAGCCTTTGTTTTCAGGGACAAATATAAGCTTTTTTTTAGTTGGTGGGAAAAAAAAGCGTGGTTTTTTGTTTGTAGAGACTGTAGCGGCGCCTCGAAGAGGCGTCCTTTCCATGGCCCCATGCGGAAGCGTGGGGATGTTAGTCAGTTAGGACGAATCGTTCGTCGATGACAATGTCATTGTCTTTTAGAAATTGTCTGTATTCTTCAACGAAAGTTTGATTGATATGATGCTTTTTCTGGTTCTTGATATAGTTGACGATGATGTTTTTTTCTTTGATTGAATATGAAAATGCTGCATATTCCTTTGACCAAGAAGTGAATAACGGGAAATGTGGATTTGTCTTAAGCCAGGCACTGGTGACTGCTTTGACCTCTTGAACAAACTTTGCAATTGGCATCGTTGTAGGGAGATCAACTAAAAGATGAATGTGGTCGGGCATACCGCCAATCCGATAGAGGACAATACCCCTTCTGTTGCACATGTCGAGGATAAAAGCATAGAGTTCCCTGTCATATTCCAGGCTGATGGACGGGATTCTGTATTTGGTACAGATGACGATATGATATAGTAGTCGTGTATAGCTCATGGTGTTTTGACCTCCACACTGTCGAGCGGCCCCTACACTTCCGTGTGTGCCCCACACTTTCGTGTCTGCCCCACACTTCCGTGTGGGGTAACTGAGGGAGGCTCTCTTCGAGAGTGGATGGTGTTTTGATTTTAGTAACAATACTGTGATATATTTAGATGCAAAAATATATAAAAATTACATAAATTGCAAAAAAAGTGAATAATATTACACTATTGCAATTATTAATACTACAATGGTGATAATTCGGGCGGCTATGGCATGTATTACTACGGCCGCTGCTGCGGTCTATCTGTCCGAGCAGGGCGAAAAAGTTGGCGAGGGGTGCGCACAATTCGTTGTGACGTATGCGCGTATTAGGACATATTAGTTCTTCATTATTTTAATGGCCTCTTCGGGATCCTCTGACTTGAACACGGCATTGCCTGCCACTAATATGTCTGCCCCAGCTTCGAAGAGGGCTGCTGCGTTCTGTGTATTCACTCCGCCATCGACTTCGATGAGGGTGTCCAAGCCTTGTTCGTTGATCATCGCCTTCAGTCTGCGGATCTTCTCAAAAGTGCGTTCAATGAACTTCTGTCCTCCGAAGCCTGGGTTTACGCTCATCAGCAACACCAAGTCGAGATCACCAAGGATGTCTTCCAGTACGGAAACGGGTGTGTGAGGATTCAGCACTACACCGGCCTTCACACCTAGGGTTTTCAACTGCTGCACGGCACGATGGATATGGGTGCTGGCCTCGTAGTGGAAGGTGATGATGTCGGCACCTGCCTTGACAAAGGCCTCAAAATATTTTTCGGGCTCTACGATCATCAGGTGGACGTCCAAGGGCTTTTCAGCTTGTTGGCTGATGGCTTGCACCACGGGGATGCCGAAGGAAATGTTTGGCACGAAGCGGCCATCCATGATGTCGCAGTGGAACCAATCGGCCTCGCTGTGGTTGACCATGTCGATGTCTTTTCCTAGGTTGAGGAAATCCGCAGAGAGGAGGGAAGGGGCGAGCAATTTCATAGATAATAGATAAAAGATAAAAGCAAGAGTTTTATTGTGGCAAATATATTCAATCTTCGTGGAATGATGAAGGTTTTTTTTGATTTTTTTAATTACTAGATAAGTTCTATATTATTGAAGTTTTGATTATTATTATAAATTAGAAATAAATTAATTAAATATAACGTAATAATCAAAATATTTATATTATCTTTGCTGATGAAATAACAAAAGAAGCTATCAATAATCGAAAAAAAGTATCCCATGAAAGCGCTAAGTATTCAAAAAAGCAGTTATCTTCGCAGCATCAATAAAGCAATTCCAATGGATAAAGATTTTTATGCTCCGACAACCAGAGAAGAAGCTCATCGTCGTATCGAGGAAGCGGAGCGTGATATCGCTGAGGGGAAAGTAGTGCCACATGAAGAAGTAATGAGGCGGGCTTGGGAATTGCTTAAGAAATATGGTTGTTGATTGGCGTGAAAAGGCTCAACAACATTGGATTGAGCAGTTGATTTATCTTTTTTTCATATCTATGAACCACAATTCAAATCTATTCAATATGAAACCTATTTTAAAACTTATTTTTGCCATGATGCTCATGACGGCCATGGCATTGGTAACGGGATGTAAACCCGAAGAGAATCCAGACAGCGGAAATACCTTGAATGGTCACGAATACGTTGATCTTGGCCTGCCGAGCGGCACCCTATGGGCAGCTTGCAATGTTGGCGCGAATACACCCGAAGAATATGGTGACTATTTTGCCTGGGGTGAGACTGCACCGAAGACCACTTATTACTGGAGCAATTACAAGTACTGCAATGGTGGCGATGGTTGGAATACGCTTACCAAGTACTGCGATGATGCCAGCTACGGTTACAACGGTTTCACCGACAACCTGACCATCTTGCTGCCCGAGGACGATGCCGCCACGGCAAATTGGGGCAGCGGATGGTGCATGCCTACAGCCTACCAATGGGATGAACTGAGAGACAATACCAACACATCTTGGATAACCCAAAACCGTGTGGGCGGTTGCTTGTTCACTGCGAGCAACGGCCACAGTCTCTTCCTGCCCGCCGCTGGCGACCGTTGGGGTGGCGAGCTCATCGACGCTGGCAGCATCGGCGGCTACTGGTCGAGTTCGCTCTATACCGACGATCCGAACCTCGCGTGGAACTTCTACTTCGGTTCGGACGGCTACCTCATGGGCAACGGCGGCCGGTTCGGCGGTCTATCTGTCCGTCCAGTGCGTTCCTCCCCCCAGAACTAATCCTTGTTCCGTCCTACGGGCAGGGTCAAAAAAAGTTGGAGGGCGGGGTGCGCACGGGAGTGCGCCACCCAACCCCGTCCTGCAACTTTTTCGTGCGTGGGAAGTTTTTTCTGAAGTCACCCACCGTATGCTGAAAGGCGGTGATGACATTGTCTTCGTGGGATTTCCGCTCACCAGTCTCGACCGCTACACGCCGCAAGGAGCAACCGTTTCTCCATCGGACGACAAAAGCATCGTGATGACGCTGCCCACTGACGTGTTAAAGATTGGCTTTGTTCTTTGGCCCCAAAGGTAAAGACCATACTGAAAAAACGTTTGGGACTTGATTTCCATGATGGGAAACTGAAGATTACATCGATATGGCATGGAATTGAATTTTTGGGTGCTTGGCTGAAACCTCATAGGGTCTATGTTTCAAGGAATTGTGTAGGGCGTATTAGTAAGAAACTTGATGTTTTAGAGAAGGAACATCCTGAGAAATGGTTTGCGCCGCTTAATTCCTATTGTGGTTTGCTTTCACATGGCAATAATTATAATCTTAGGCAACAACTGCTGATGAATGATAGGAGTTTTGAGAGGTTTGGAGCGTTTGATTATGGTATTAAACACTATTATCTTTCATTGTTTTTGTTTTAATCCATAATAATATTAAAAACTTTGCAAAATCTCTTGACAAACAGTGGTAATTTTGCTATTTTTGCTCTCTGAAATAGTGGAAATGAAATACAAGGAGCTACATAGAAGGTTTATCAAAGCTGGATGGCGTTTTGATCACGCCGAGGGCAGCCAGTATTTCTATGTAAAGGATGGCGTGTTGTCAGAACCGATTCCCTATCATGGCGCTCATGAGATGCCGATTGGGTTAGCAAGTAAGTTGATAAAGAGATACAAAATTTGAACAATTAAAAGTTAGAGTCATGGAAAAAATCATCATGGTAATTGAAAAATCAAGTGATCATTACGGAGCCTACTCTGAAAACTGTGATGGCATTTATGCTGCCGGAAAAAACGTAGAAGCCGTAAAAGCCGATACTTTTGAAGCTATTCGTTTAATTAAGAAGAATTTGCCGGAAAACCGATGGCCTGAACAAATCAAAAGAGACTTTGAAATCGAGTGGAGAATGGAAGTCCCAAGTTTTTTGGAATACTATTCATCTTTCATGTCGCTCGCAGGCATGGAAAAAATGACTGGAATCAACCAAAAGCAACTTTCCAATTATTTGAATCGCCGCACTACACCTCGCAAGAAGCAAAGTGAACGAATCTGCGAGGGGATCCATCGGTTTGCTGAGGAATTATTAAGTATTACGCTATAACACTAAAAAAGCCCTCTGTTTCCGGAGGGCTTTTTTAAAAAATCCAAAGATCTTAACCGAGATAACTCTTAAGGATCTTGCTTCGGCTGGTGTGTTTTAACCGGCGGATGGCTTTCTCCTTGATTTGACGCACGCGTTCACGCGTCAAGTCGAATTTTTCACCAATCTCCTCGAGGGTCATCGGGTGGCTGCCGTTGAGTCCGAAATAGAGTCGGACTACATCGGCCTCACGCGGTGTCAGTGTGGAGATAGCTCGGTCAATTTCTTTGCGTAACGACTCGTACAGAAGTTCTGTCTCAGGGGTGGGTGCCTCTTCGCTCTTCAAAACGTCGTACATGGTGTTGTCTTCGTCCTGGATGAGCGGGGCGTCCATCGAGATGTGACGTCCGGCATTTTTCATGGATTCCTTAACCTCGGCCTCCGTGATCTCAAGCACTTCGGCAATCTCCTCTGCATTGGGTTCACGCTCATACTCTTGCTCCAGCTTTGCGTAAGCTTTGTTGATTTTGTTGATGGAACCGATTTTGTTCAGAGGGAGACGGACAATACGAGATTGTTCGGCCAGTGCCTGGAGGATGGATTGACGAATCCACCACACGGCATACGAGATGAATTTGAAACCTCTGGTCTCGTCGAAACGTTGTGCGGCTTTTATCAGCCCCAAGTTACCTTCGTTGATTAAGTCGGGAAGACTTAGGGCCTGGTTCTGATACTGTTTTGATACGGAGACGACGAAGCGCAGGTTGGCTTTGGTGAGCTTCTCCAATGCCACTTTGTCGCCTTGCTTGATACGTTGCGCCAATTCAACTTCTTCTTCAGCTGAAATCAGTTCAACCTTACCAATCTCTTGCAGGTACTTGTCGAGAGACGCGGTCTCACGGTTGGTAACCTGCTTCGTAATCTTTAACTGCCTCATTTATAACGTTTTAAAAATGTTTTTGTGATATTATTACTTTTGGTTTCTTGGTTGTATTGCTTTTGCTGTTTCCGCTACTTTTTTATTGCTATCGAATAACTCATTCGTAATTTGGAAAGTGCAAACCGATTCCCATTGGTCTTGTTTTTCAATAATCCATGCATTAAGATCAAAAAAACCTTTCACAGAATTCTCACCTGAATGATAACTTTTGAAAACAGTTTGAGATGAATCGGAGTACCTGATAAAGATAATACTATCGCAAATTCCTTGTAAAAGTTCGTTAATTGATTCGTCTGAGGAAGGTTTGTAAACCTGAGAATAACCTTGCCAAGAAGATAAAACCTTTTGTCCGGATTGAAGTGTAAAGTCTTTTAAAGAGCCAACAGATTGATTTGATACAGTAGAATCCAAATAGATTTCATATAGTCCACTCCATGCATTATAGCCTATTACATGAATGGGGCTTGCCGTATTGTTTTCGATGTTGTAGTTGAAAGTATATAATGGATCAAAATGTTTGAAATAGCAGGAATATATGGCTAAAGAACTTGCAACGATAGCTAAAACACAAAACGTTTTCCTTATGATTGGATGTGCTGAATTAGAATCCATAGCGATTAAATAGTTGGTCAATCAAACTTGATTTATTTGGGTAAGCGATTTTTAAAGCGTTTTTTAGACTGTTGGCATCGGTTACAGAACTAATTAAGCAAAGGTGGAGTGGTTGTATGTTGTTTAAGTCACCTATCGAAACATTATCAATGATGTTGTTGATAAAAGACTCATCAATTTTAAGGTAGATGTTTTTAAATAATCATATATTTTCTATATATAAATATGACAGTAATAATTCTTTTAACTGCCTCATTTATAACGTGTTGGTTAACCAAAATTTAGTTCTTATGGTTGTTGTTGCGGTTGCCGCCGTGGCCGTGACCGCCATTGCCGTGACCGCCGTTCTTGTTGCCGCCGTTGTTTGGACGGGGGCCGTTACCGCTAGGACGGGGGCCGTTGCCGCCTTTCTTCTCCACGTAGCCTTCCGGCTTGGGCAGCAACTCTTTCCTGGAGAGGCGGAGCTTGCCAGTCTTGCTGTCGATCTCAATCAACTTGACATCGATCTCATCACCTTCTTTCAAGCCGGTTTCTTCCATGGTGTTGTAGCGTTCCCAGCCGATCTCGGAGATGTGCAGCAAACCGTCCTTGTTGGGCAGGATCTCGACGAAGGCGCCGAAAGCCATGATGCTGACGATTTTGCCGTGATACACTTCGCCAACCTCAGGCACTGCGACGATACCGCGGATCTTGGCCTTGCAGGCTTCGATGTCGGCCTTGTTCTGAGAGGCGATCTCCACGATACCCTTCTCTTCGTCTTCGGTGATGGTGATGATGGTGTTGGTGACCTTTTGCAGCTCTTGGATGACTTTACCGCCAGGTCCAATAACAGCACCGATGAAGTCTTTCGGGATGTAAAGCTTCTCGATTCTCGGGACGATCTCTTTGTAGTCGGCGCGCGGTTCGCTGATGGTCTTGGCCATCTCGTCGAGGATGTGCAGACGGCCTTGGCGAGCTTGTTCGAGGGCTTCAGTGAGTACCTCGTAGCTGAGGCCATCGACCTTGATATCCATCTGGCAGGCGGTGATGCCGTCGCGGGTACCGGTGACCTTGAAGTCCATGTCGCCGAGGTGGTCCTCATCGCCGAGGATGTCGGTCAAGATGGCGTATTTGCCAGTCTCGCTGTCGGAGATCATACCCATGGCAACGCCAGCGACGGGTTTGCGCATTGGCACACCGGCATCCATCAGGGCCAAGCAGCCACCGCACACGGAGGCCATGGAGGAGGAGCCGTTGGATTCGAGGATGTCGCTCACGATACGGACCGTGTAAGGCATAGTCTCATCGTGGGGCACCATCGTTTTCAGTGCTCTTTCAGCAAGGTTGCCGTGACCAATCTCGCGACGTGAAGTGCTGCGTGCAGCCTTGGCTTCTCCAGTGGCGAAGCCGGGGAAGTTGTAATGCAGGGTGAAGTTTTTGGTGCCTTCCACCACGGCGCCGTCGATGGTTTGTTCATCGAGCTTGGTGCCGAGGGTGATGGTCACGAGGGCCTGAGTCTCACCACGGGTGAACACAGCTGAGCCGTGAGCTGAGGGGAGGATGTCAACTTCCGTCCAGATGGGACGCACTTGATTGAGCTGACGGCCGTCGAGGCGGGTGCGCTTGTCGAGGACGGCGTTGCGCACTGCCGAGCGCTGCACATCATGGAAATAACGTGCGGCCAGGGGCTTCACGGTCTCAAGTTCTTCTTCGGTATATTTTTCGAGATATTTGTCGAGGATGCCTTTGAACGTGTCTTCGCGGAGGTGTTTGTCGGCGCAGCCTGACAGGGCGAAGTCGTAGCAAGCCTGATAGCAGGCCTCTTGCACTTCGGCGCGGATGGTCTCGTCGTTCACCTCGTGGCAGTATTCTCTCTTGGCTTTTCCGACCTTCTCCATCAGTTCGATCTGTGCCTGGCACTGGATCTTGATGGCTTCGTGGGCGGCTTTAAGGGCGCCGAGCATCTCTTCTTCGGAAACCTCTTTGCATTCGCCTTCCACCATGCAGATGTCCTTCATGGAGGCGGCCACCATCAGTTCGAGGCGGGCTTCTTCTTGTTGTTCGAAGGTTGGGTTGATGACATATTCGTCACCGATGAGGGCGACGCGCACTTCGGAGATCGGGCCGTGGAACGGGATGTCGGAGACGCTGATGGCAGCGGAGGCAGCCAAGGCTGCGAGGGCATCGGGGGCCACGTTCTTCTCAGCGGAGAGCAAGTTCACCTGGACGATGGTCTCAGCGTGGTAGTCATCAGGGAACAGGGGACGCAGGGCACGGTCAATCAGACGAGAGATGAGTACTTCGTAGTCGGAAGGCTTGGCTTCGCGTTTGAAGAATCCACCGGGGAACTTGCCCGCGGCGTAGTATTTCTCGCGGTAATCCACTGACAGCGGGAAGAAGTCCGTTTCGGGGGCGACTTCGGTGGCTGAGCAGACGGTGGCGAGGAGGACGGTGTCGCCGCAGCGAAGCAGGGCGGAGCCGTCGGCTTGTTTGGCATAACGGCCGGTGTTGATGCTGATTTCCTGACCGTTAGGCATCTTTATGATTTGAGTAATTCCTTCTGGACCCATCAATTAATTCTTGTTTTCTTCTTACTTCTTACT
>JAEEGG010002745.1_pt1 | contig 44966 bp, 29 predicted proteins | sample 9134161 | NCBI WGS metagenome assembly JAEEGG01 (sample SAMN16246543, study PRJNA631951) | gut metagenome | biome: gut microbiome; feature: rumen; material: CR-attached | host: Bos | place: Iran: Karaj | collected 2018-10 | reverse complement strand
TAGGCGGTCAGGATGATGACCAGCACCGTACCGACCTGCCGCACGAAACTCTTGAGGCCGTTGTAATAGAAGGCCACCTTGCGGGTCTTCATCTGGTTCTCCGTCACCTGGTTCTGGATGTCGAGCTGTTTGCCCGCCTCGATCTTTTCGCGGTTGAAACTCTTGATGACGTTGATCGAATCGATGATGTTCTTAATGCCCTGGCTCTTGGCCTCCAGATGGCCGCGCATCTCGCGCCGCCAGCCTTTCAGACGCCTGGCCTGCCGGTACGTGATCCAGAAATACACCGGCACGATGCCCAGGGCCACCAGGCCTACATATACATTGGCGGCGAACATCAGGATGAGGGCCAGGATGGCCGTAGAGAACAAAGGCAGCAGATCGATGAAGAAGTTCTGCACCGTACGCGACAGGCTGCTGACGCCCTGGTCGATACGCGCCTGCACCTTGCCGGTGGCGTTTTCATCGCTGTTGAAATAGGCCATCCGGAACGTCAGCACCTTCTCGACCACGGCCTGCGAGAGGTCGCGCGAGACGAAGATGCGCATCCGTTCGCCGTAGTAGTTCTGCGCGAAGGTGATCAAGGCCGACAGGATCTCCTTGCCCAGCAGGACGATGGAGATGATGGTCATGATGCGCGCGGCCTGCGGCCAGGTGAAATCGGTGCCGATCAGGGCGTTGATGGCGTCGACCGTGCGGTCGAGCACGATGGCGTTGACCTGTGCCATCAGGGACCCCACCAGCGTGAGGATGAGGGTGATGACAACCAGCCAGCGATACGGCTTGACGAAAGGCCGTATGTTCTTGAAGAGTTGGAAAAGGTTCATGCGACTTTTAATCCCCGTCGCCGGTCCATTCCCGGTAAGGGCGATGGAAATCCATCAGGTAACGGACCACTTCGTCGGTCTCGTCGGTAATCTGGAGGATCAGGTTCCTGTACTTGCCCCGCTCCTGCAGGTCGACCAGCAAGGGATAAATGGGTGAGTCTTCGGTATAGTAATGGGTACCCAGGAAAATCATCGGACTGGAGTAACCCAGGGTCTCATAGTGGTTCTGCGCGGCGTCCTGGAAAATTTCCTGGAAGGTGCCGGCACTGCCGGGCGTGTAGATGATGCCGCCCTTGGGCACGGAGATGATGTAGTTCTCGCGTATGCTGTTGTCGAAGAACTTGGCGATGTCCGTGGCGAAAGGGGTGGCGGGCTCGTGGCCGTAGAACCAGGTGGGGATGCCGAGACTGTGGAACTGCGGGTCGCAGGGATACTTTTCCATCACCTCGAAAGCGTGGGTGAGCCAGCCCGGATCGCGGAACGTGGGCGACACCGACACGATGTTCAGGGCATCGCGAACTTCCGCTTCCGTGCGACCGGCCATCCAGGCACCCAGGTGCACGGCTTCCATGGCGCCGGGACCGCCGCCGCTGACCATCAGCTTGCCGAGTTCGGTGAGCCGCTTGCTGATCTCCACGATCTGGCAGTAGGATTCGTCGGTACGTTTGACGGCGTGGCCGCCCATCACGGCCACGATATCTTTCTCGTCGTACTGCTTAACGAACTGGTCGAGGGCGTTGCCGATGGAATGGTCGTGGAGCACGCGGCAGAGGGTTTCCTTGATGTCGCTGGTTTCCTTGCCGTGGGCCATGTAGCGCTCGTAGCAGATGGTGTCGTAGCAGGTGTAGAACGTCTCGTGATAGCCCGGCTTGTAGTGCAGATACAGCGACTTGGCGTCGTAGAGCTTGTTGGGAAACACCTTGTAGGGCATTTTCACGCGCGGGAAGACGATGCACTCGCCGTCCATCGCGTAGTACATCCGCGGCGGGATGTGGCAGCCCATGAAGAGGCAGTCTTCGAAGCGGTAGTTTTCGATGGGGAACCCACAATTCTCGAAGTTGACCGCCTGAAAGGCACAATGACGGATGATCTCTGACTGAGACAGCAATTGTCGCAGGGCGAACAATTCTTCGATTTCGGTGTAGTTTTCTCTCATAACCGGCGGGGGTCAAGCGGAGAACTGTTCGCGCAGCGCGGCGTTGCGGGCATCGGCGTCGGCGCCGCAGGCGCTGAAGTAGTATTTGATCTTGGGCTCAGTGCCGGACGGGCGGATGGTCACCTTGCAACCGTCCTCGCTGAAAATCTGGAGCACATTAGACTTCGGAAGACCGGTCTTCTCCGGTTCATTGTAGTCCACCACTTTCACCACGGGTGAACCGGCCAGGGTCTTGGGCGGTTCGGTGCGGAAGTCGGCCATCATCTGCTGGATCTGCTCGATGCCGCTCTTGCCCTTCTTCGTGACCGAGAGCAGGCTCTCCTTGAAGTAGCCGTACTCGGCGTAAATTTCCTGCAGATAGCCGTAGAGCGTCTGGCCGCGGTCGGCCAGCCAGGCGGCGCACTCGCAGAGGAGGCAGCAGGTGATCACGGAATCCTTGTCGCGGACGAAAGAGCCGGCGTTGAAACCGTTGCTCTCCTCACCGCCGCAGATGAAGGTCTTCTGACCTTCCAGAACGCGCTGTTTCTCGGCGATGTATTTGAAACCGGTGAGCACGTCGAAGATCTCGACACGGTATTTCTTGCAGATGGCCTTGAGCAGGTCGGTGGTCACAATGGTCTTCACAAGGTATTGGGTACCGTCGAGTTTGCCCAGTTCGGCCCAGCGGGTCAGGGCATAGGAGGAGACCAGCGTGGCGATCTGGTTGCCCGTAAGGAGGACCATTTCGCCTTTGTCGTTGCGCACGGCGCAGCCGACGCGGTCGGCGTCAGGGTCGGTGCCGAGGGCGATGTCGGCGCCCACTTCATCGGCGCGGTCCATCACCATCTTCATAGCCGTGGGCTCTTCGGGGTTGGGCGAGACGACGGTCGGGAAGTTGCCGTCGCTCACGTCCTGGGCATCGACGTGGTAAACTTTCTCGAAACCGGCTTGCTTGAGGCCGGCCGGCACGAGACGGACGCCCGTGCCGTGAAGCGGCGTATAGGCAATCTTCATATCCTTGTGTCGGGCGATGCTTTCGGGCGAGAGCAGCAGCGAAAGCTGGCTGTCGAGGAAGGCTTTGTCGACCTCGGCACCGATGCCCTGCGGGTAGCTGTTCTCGTCGATGAGCACCTGGTCCATCGAGGTGATCTTGTTCACTTCGGCGATGATGTTCTTGTCGTGCGGGGCGATGATCTGGGCGCCGTCCTCCCAGAACACCTTATAGCCGTTGTATTCTTTCGGGTTGTGCGAAGCGGTGATCATGATGCCCGCCTTGCATTTGAGATAGCGGATGGCAAAACTCAGTTCCGGCGTGGGCCGGATGTTGTCGAACACATAGGTCTGGATGCCGTTGGCCATCAGTACGTCGGCCGACACTTTGGTGAAGAGGCGGCTGTTGTTGCGACTGTCGTAGGAGATGACGACCGAGATCGGCTGGTCTACGAAATTCATCTTCAGGTAATTCGCCAAACCCTGCGTGGCCATGGCCACGGTGTAGCGGTTCATGCGGTTGGTGCCGGCGCCCATGACGCCGCGCAAACCGCCGGTTCCGAATTCCAGCGTGCGGTAGAATGCGTCCTCCAGTACCTTGGGATCGCCTTTCATCATTTCCAATACTTCCCGTTGGGTTTCTACATCGTAACTGTTGCTGAGCCAGGACTTGGCCACGTCGAGATAATTTGCCATTGCGTTATCGGTTTTAATCCTTCAAATATAAGAAAAAAGCCGTAATTTTGTCGTGATGACGGAAGAAAATTTCAGCAATTTCGTACTGGCCCACGACGACGACGATCCGGCGCGGCTGCTGCTGTCGGCGGAGCGCTGGCCCGATGTGGACGTGCGTCGGGCCGCCCGGGCCATCGAGGCCCGCCGTAAGGTCCGCGACAAGATTCCGTCGTGGCTCGCACACCCCGCTATCGACTACCCATCTTCCCTCTCCCTCGAACAGTGCAGTTCCGAAGAAACCGCCCGCTACAAGCAGGCCTTCGTGCCGGAGGACGCCGCCATCGCCGACCTGACCGGCGGCCTGGGCGTCGACACCTGGATGCTCGCCCGACGCGCCGCATCGGTCGACTACTGCGAACGCAAGCCCGAACTCTGCGCCGCCGCCCGGCACAACTTCGCTGAACTCGGACTGACCAACGTCACCGTCCACGAAGGCGACGGCGTGTCCTGGCTCCGCAGCCAGTCGGGGCGCTTCGGCCTCATCTACCTCGATCCTGCCAGGCGGGGCGGCGGATCCCGGCGTCTTTACGACATCGCCGACTGCGAACCCAACCTGCTGGAAATCTTACCCCTGCTGCTCGAGAAAGCCGACTGCGTCCTGGCAAAAATCTCCCCGATGGCCGACATCACCCGTACCCTTTCGCAGCTCCCGGAAATCCGGGAACTCCACGTAGTCGCCGCCGGAGGCGAAGTCAAGGAAATCCTCCTGCTGATGAAGACCGGACGGCAAGCCGACCCGAAGATCGCAGCCGTCGACGGAGGCATCCGCTTCGAATTCACACCTGACGAAGAGCCTGAGGCCGAAGTCCGTTACGCCGACACCATCGGCCGATATCTGTTCCAGCCCTCCAAAGCTTTGCGGAAAGCCGGTGCTTTCCGTCTGCTTTCCGCCCGCTTCGGCCTGACCAAACTCGCGCCCAGCACCCATCTTTATACGGGCGACACCCCCACGCCGGATTTCCCCGGCAAAACCTTCGAAGTCACCGAAGTTCTCCCCTGGAACAAAGCCACCATCAAAGCCCTTCACCAGCGCTACGACCGCATCGATCTGACCGCCCTCAACTTTCCCCTCGACACCGACGCCCTCCGCCACCGCCTCAACATCCCTACCGGCGGCCCCACCCACGCCTTCGCCACCACGCTCTCCGACCGACAGAAAGTCCTCATCGTCTGCCGGCCCTAGCGGGCAAAAAAAGCCCGGCCGAAGCCGGGCAAATCATCATTTCTTTTTAAAATAGTCGAACAATATCTCCGGGAGGGGTTGCTCGAGGAGGTAGCGGTACCAGAACTTGTAGTCCTGGAGGGAGGAGTGGACGCCCTGGTCGCCGCGGTAGCCGTGCATGCCGTCGGGATAGATCATCAGTTCGAAGTCCTTGTGGTCTTTCTGGAACTGCTCGATCAGCTGGAGGGAATTCTGGAAGTGGACGTTGTCGTCGCCGGTACCGTGAGTCAGGCGGAGCATATTGGTCGCATCGCCGCGGTAGTTGCCCACACGGTCAATGACGCGGCTCTTGGCGTAACCGTCGGGATTGTCCTGAGGACGGTCCATATAACGCTCGCCGTAGTGCGTGTCGTAGAGGCCCCAGTCGTAGACGCCGCCGCCGGCGATGCCGTACTGGAAATGCTCGTTGCCCTCGGTCACGCAGAGGGCGGTCATCGTGCCTCCGAACGAGAAGCCTTCGACGCCGATCTTGTTCTCGTTGACGAAAGGCATCTTGCGGAAATGGTCGATACCGTCGCAGAAATCCTGCAACTCCAGAATGCCGAGATAGCGATACACCGATTCCACGCCTTTCTTGCCATAGTGGCCACCGGCACGGTTGTCGAGCGTCACCTGTATCACACCGTGATTGGCCCACCACTGGCTGTTCATCGAAAGGCCGCGCCAGCCTTCGCGCACCTGCGGATTGTCGGGACCTCCGTAAATGTTGACTTTCACGGGATAACGCTTGTTCTTGTCGAAATCGACGGGCCAGGTCACCGCCGCCGGAATCCGCACGCCGTCGCGGGTGGTGATGTACACCAGTTCGGGCAGCGCGATGGCATAGTCGCCGAACTTCGGGCCTTTCGAATCATAGACGACCTGCACGTGCTTGGCCGGATCGACGTCACCCTTGGACGGCACCGTGATATAAACCAGCTGTGTCGGCGTGCGATAGTTCGAAAGCAGTGCCGCAACGTTCTTCCCGTCATCCGAAACGACGGCTCCCGAGAAATTATACGCCCCATAGGAAATCCGCTGCAATTCTTTGCTCTTCAAATCAATCCGGTAGATGTCCACCCGCGTGGTGGCCTCGCGCTTGGCCGTGAAGAACAAGTGTTTCTTGTCCACTTTCAGCAGATGGACGCCCCAGTTCTGCCCGGATGTCAACTGCTCGAAGCGCTTGCCGTCGTACGACAGGAAATAGACTTGCTGCCAACCGGTGAAATCGCGTACGATATAGATACCTTCCTTGGTGAAAAGCATATCTTCCATCCAGTCGATCCAGCTGTCCTGATGCTCTTTGTACACAAGCACCTTGCTGCCTGTCTGCGGCGTGACGGAATACAGCCGCAGGTTGTCCTGGGCACGGTCCATCCAACTGACCATCAGCTTCGTGCCGTCGCCGCTCCAGAAGGGCGTGCCGAAATACTGGTCTTCCTTCGGATCGAAGTCGGCCCAGACGGTCTCTCCGCCCTTCACCGACACGAAGCCCAGTTTCACCTCGGGATTCGGATCGCCCGTCTTCGGATAGCGCGTCTGGTTGAGCGATCCGTGCTTGCCCTTGGCGGAGTAGATGGGGAACATCGGGACTTTCGAATTGTCGAAACGGTAGTACGCGATGACCTTGCTGTCGGGCGACCACCAGAAAGCGCGGTACATCGACGGACGGCCGAAGATTTCCTCGTAGTACACCCAGGAGGCGTAACCGTTCAGGATCAGGTCGCTGCCATCGTAGGTATGGCGCACGATGTGGCGGGAATGCACGTCAATCGAATAGAGGTCGTTGTCCAGCGTATAGGCGATCTTCGTGGAATCGGGCGACCAGGTGGGATTGACCCAGCCGGGCACCAGGTTCTCGATGTTCGCGGCCTTGAGACGCGGCTTCTGCGGGACCGGCGAAGCGACGCCGGTCTTGGGAGCCCAGGCGAAACGGTCGCGTCCCACGGAGTAGAGCAGCGACCCGTCAGCCGCGAAACCCGTCGGGAACGGAGCCGGTTTGACGAGTCCTTCGGGGAAATCGTTCAGCAGCTGCGCTTCTGTGAAGCGCTTGCCGGTAAGGGCGGTCTGCCCCTGGGCCGAAAGGGTTGCCAGCAAGGCCAGCGAAATGAGGAATATGCGTTTCATACAGAATCTTATTTTCTTCCGGTAAAGATGGAGAGATAATAGATGAGCGTGGCCAGCGAGCTGAGGGCGCCCACAACATAGGTGTAGGCGGCTGAGCGCAGGGCACCCCGGGCCTCATCGGCATTCGACGGGTCGATGATATCGGCCTGGTTCAGCCAGGCGAGCGCCCGCCGGCTCGCGTCGATCTCGACCGGCAGCGTGACGATACTGAACAAGGTGGTCAAGGCGAACAGGCCGATGCCGATCCACATGATCTGCGGGAAAATATTGATCAGCAGCATACCCACCAGCAACACGATCGGGACCAGCCGCGAACTGACCGAAACTACGGGAACCAGGGCAGAACGGAGCTTCACGGGAAAATAGCCGGTGGCGTGCTGCACCGCGTGGCCGCACTCGTGCGCGGCCACCGCGGCAGCCGCCACATTGGTCTGGGCATAGACTGCCTGGCTCAGATTCACCGTCTTGTTCGTAGGGTTGAAATTGTCGGTCAGCTGGCCCGGCGTGGATGTGACCTTCACGTCATGGATGCCGTGGTCGGAAAGCATCCGCACCGCGACTTCGCGTCCGGCCATTCCGTTGAGCAGGGGCAGCTGCGACGCTTTCTGGAAATTTTTCTGGAAGGAGGCCTGCACCACATAACTCAGCAGGGCGACTCCGATAAACAGGATCCAATACATAGGATTGATGATTGATTATCTTCTTCCCGTAAAGATAATGCTTTTTTAGGAAATAACGCTCCCGCCTTTGCAACGGGCACCGGCCTATTTCACATCGTAGAACAGCGACAGCACGCGGACGAACGCGCGGGCGGGGAGGATGCGCTTGAGGGGGATGGAAAGTTTCTGGATGAATGTGGCGATGACGTAGCGGAACTTCGGGTGTCTGCTGCGGACGATCTTCGCGACCTTGCGGGCGAGATACTCCGGCTTGAGACCTGTCTGCTCGTCTTTTTCGAAACTGCTTACGGACCGGCGGAGCGAAGGATAGGCCGCGACAGCGGCATCGGAGACCTGTTTGATGCGGGCGGCCGTGAAACCGGTGGAGAAGTCGCCGGGCTCGATGAGCACGACCTGGATGCCGTGGCGCCGGACCTCAATCTGCAGGGCTTCGCAGAAACCCTCGACCGCGAACTTGCTGGCCGAATAAAAGCCTTGGAACGGGAGGCCCATCACGCCGCCGATAGAGCTGAAACACAAGATCTTGCCACTCCCCTGCTTCCGCATCGCGGGCAGTACGGCCTGCGCGAATCGCACCTGGCCCATGAAGTTCGTGTCCATCTGCAGCTGAACGTCCGCCTCGGGTGCGAATTCGACCGGACCGCCGATACCCATTCCGGCATTGTTGATGAGCACGTCGATGCGTCCTTCCGCTGCAAGCACCGCGTCGACGGCGGCCTGCACGGACGCCGTATCACGCACGTCGGCGCGAAGATAATGCACGCCGGGAAGCTGTTCCACGTCGCGCCGTACCGTTCCGTAAACCGTATGCCCGTCAGCATTCAGCTGCCGCGCCATCGCGAGCCCGAAGCCCGAAGAAATGCCTGTAATGAGGATAATCATCGCCGTATCAGATCAGTGTCAGGGTGTGACCCGTGAAAGGAATGTATTTTTCCAGAAGGTCCCGGGTCCGGATCTTCACGAAACAGGTGGCGGTGCCGTCGGTACAGGCGTACCAGTCGGAATCCGCAACACTCCGGTCCATCACCAGATGGACGGAGACCGCCTGCGGCAGAACGGCGCTCAGCAGCGTCGTGGCGCCGACCAGGACGCCGGTCAGGTCCCAGAGTTTCCCGGCAGAAGCAAACGAGACGCGGGGAATGCCCAGCGCACTGCAGAATTCCCGCGTGACGAAAGGCCTGTCGTCGGTCGTGACATACAGGTAGAACTCCGTCTGCTGGCGGTTGCACAGGAAGATGGTCTTGACGATGCGCACGCCGATCTTCGCGTCGATATGCTGACAGTCTTCCATCGTGATGCCGGGATCCGTATCCACCCGGGTGAAGGAAATGCCGAGCGCGGCGAAAGTCTCATAGACCTTCCGCTGCAGCTCCGACGCAAAAACGGCCGGAGGAGTCGTGACGGGTTCGCTGACTTTGAAACCGGCCATGATTATCGGATGCCCCAGTCGGAAAGCCGGACCGTGCTTTCGACTTTTTCCTCGATCTTGTCGTCGAGCAGCGGGAAGAAGTTGAAACCGGTGAGCGTTTCCAGTTCGTCGACAGTCAGATAACAGTCTTTCAGATAATAGCGTTCGTCGTCGTTGTCCATCACGAAGGCAATGGCGCTGTAGGAGCCGTTTTTCTTCTGGATGAGCAGGGCCTTGAAGAAGGAGTCGGGGACCACCACCTCGCGGTCGCCGATCGTGCCGTAGCGGTTCTCGCCCACGATGGGGCCCGTCACCACCCAGATGTGGCCATAGCGGTTTGCCCACTGCCGGACGCGTTTCTCGAGATAGGCCCAGTCACCCGCATTGAGGGTTTCGTCCTGCGGGCAGATGTTGGTGAAGTAGAAGGTCTCGCCCATCGTGGTGGTGCTGAAGGCCGCGTCGGCCGCGGGCATCAGGTGGCCCTTGGTCCAGCCGGAGCCAGAATAGTCTTCGCGCATAGCCTGGGTGACACCCCGAAGGGTCGGGTCCATACGGAACTCGATGCCGCCGCGCGATTCCGTGCCGCCCGTTTCATCGGCGGTAAGTTCATAGGCCACCCAGTCGGGAATCAGCGTCTCCTCGTTGTAGGACGACACATAGGCCTTGTGGGGGACTATGGGGCTGTACGATTCCGAAAGGTCCGGGACTTCCATCAGCGAGGCGACGTTCGAGGGCACATCGGTGCTCACCCGGCCGGGATTGACGACGGGGGCGGCGGGGTCGTCGGGTTCGACGGAGCGATGGTCGAAGACATAGTAGAGCACGGCGCCCGCGAGGACGAGCACCAGCGCCAGCAGTTTCGGGAGAAGCTTCTTCATGACGGACGGTACATTTTGTTACAAATTTACCATTTATTTTGATTATCTTTGAGGGATAGACAAAAAAACATGAAAGCCTACATCCGCCCTGAATACCTGAAGGAAGGCGACACCGTCGCCGTGGTGGCCCTGGCCTCCTCGCTGAGCGAGAAGAGCCGGCAAACGCTTTACTGGAAAGAAATGCTCGAATCGTGGGGTCTCCGCGTGAAGACGGGCAAGCATCTGTACGACAGCGCTCCCGGCGAGTTCGCCGGCAGCGATGCCGACCGTGCGGCCGATCTGACGGAAGCGCTGCTCGATCCCGAAGTCAAGGCCATCATCTCGTTCCGAGGCGGCTACGGCTCGATGCGCACCGTGCGGGCGCTCGACCTGAGTCTCTTCGACCGGTATCCGAAATGGCTGGTGGGCTTCAGCGACATCACCGTTTTCCACGCGATGCTGCAGAGCCACGGCATCGAGTCGATCCACGGGGCGATGCCCAGCACGATCGGGCCTGACACAGGCGACGAATCCCGTGTCAGTGAGGCGTCACTGCGAAAGGCGCTTTTCGGCAAGGTACGCTCGTACCGCACGGCACCGCACCCGTTCAGCAAGACGGGCAAGGCCCGCGGCCGGCTGGTGGGCGGCAATCTGAGCCTGTTCGTATCGTGTCTCGGCACGCCGTGGCAGAATCATCTCGACGAAGACAGCATACTCTTCCTGGAGGATGTGGACGAACGGATGTACAATCTCGACCGGATGCTGCTCACCCTGCAGCAGGGCGGCGCTTTTGAGCGCGCGAAGGGTATCATCATCGGCCAGTTCACGGACACCAGCGGCGAGGACGAGTGGCAGCGCAAGGCGATCGACCTGGTGAACGAATATATGGCCCCGCTCGACAAGCCCGTTCTTTTCGGCTTCGAAAGCGGCCACGAGCACCCCAACTACAGTCTCTATCTCGGCCGTGAAGTCACCCTCGACGTCAGCCCCGACGGCAGCTGCCTGAAATTCATCTAGAATATAAAAACAGAACGATATGCTTAAAGACGGACAACTCTACATCGCGCACAGCGACAACGGAAACATCAACCTGGTCGGCAATATGGCCAACCGTCACGGCCTGATCGCCGGCGCCACCGGTACCGGCAAGACCGTCACCCTGCAGGTCCTGGCCGAGACCTTCTCCCAGGCCGGCGTACCCTGCTTCATGGCCGATATGAAAGGCGACCTGAGCGGCATCAGCCAGCCGGGCCGGCTCAGCGGCTTCATTGAAAAACGAATGCCCGAATTCGGCATCGAAAACCCGCAGTTCGCCGGCTGCCCTACCCGCTTCTTCGACGTCTTCGGCGAACAGGGCTTCCCGATGCGCGCCACCGTCTCGGCGATGGGTCCGCAGTTGCTCGCCCGGCTGATGGAACTTACCGAGGTCCAGGCCGGCGTGCTCAACGCCCTGTTCCGCATCGCCGACGACAACAACCTGCTGCTCATCGACCTGAAAGACCTCAAACTGATGCTCAACTTCGTGGGCCAGAACGCCGCCCAGTTCACTACCCAGTACGGCAACATCGCCCCGGCGAGCGTCGGCGCCATCCAGCGCGCCGTGCTGCAGATCGAAAGCGAGGGCGGTGACAAGTTCTTCGGCGAACCGGCCTTCGACGTGAACGACCTCTTCGCCGTCGAGAACGGCCGCGGCGTGATGAACGTCCTGGCCGCCGACAAACTGATGCTCAACCCGAAACTCTACTCCACCTACCTCCTGTGGCTGATGACCGAACTCTACGCCACTCTCCCCGAGGTGGGCGACCTCGACCTGCCGAAATTCGTGTTTTTCTTCGACGAGGCCCATATGCTCTTCGAAGGCACCTCCAAGGCGCTCGTTGACAAGATCGAGCAGGTAATCCGTCTCATCCGTTCGAAGGGCGTCGGCATCTACTTCATCACCCAGGTGCCGAGCGACGTGCCCGTCAACGTCCTCGCCCAGTTGAGCAACCGCGTGCAGCACGCCCTGCGCGCCTATACGCCGCAGGACCAGAAGGCGGTCCGCGCCGCCGCACAGACCTTCCGCGCCAATCCCGCCTTCAAGACGGAAGACGCCATCCTCGACCTGGGCACCGGCGAAGCCCTCGTCTCGTTCCTCGACGAAAAGGGTGCGCCCAGCGTGGTCGAACGCGCCAAGATCCTCTTCCCGCTGAGTCAGATCGGCGCCATCACACCCGGCCAGCGGATGGACATCCAGGCCGCCGCACCCGCCAAACTCAAGGACTACGAAAAGTTCTTCGACCGCGAGAGCGCCTATGAGATGCTTACCGAAGCCGCACAGAAAGCCGAGGAAGAGGCGGAAAAAGAGCGCAAGGCCCTCGAGAAACAGAAAGAAAAAGAGCTGAAGGAAAAGGAGCGCGAGAAAGAGAAAAAAGCCAAAAGTTCCAAGAAAGGGGTCGGCCGGACGATCCTCGGCACGATGATCGCGGCCGCAGCCACGAGCTTCGCCCGCAGCGCCGGCACCCGTATCGCCAAGAATATCGGCGGCAAAAGCACCAAGAGCAGCACGGCCAAGAAGAGCACTTCCACAAAAAAGAGCACGACCACGAAGAAGAGTTCCTCCACCCTCGGGACCGCCGCCAAAAAAGCCACGAAGACCGCCGTCAATACTGCCGCCCGCAAGGTGACGACCGAAATCCTGAAGAGCATCTTCAGCTAGTGGGAAACTTCGCCGATTTCTACGCAACCCGGCTTTACCCGGGCATCTCCGCCTCATTGTCGTGGGTGGCCTCCCCGTTCAGGGGCTCGCTCACGGAATGGCTCGTCATCCTGGCCGTTGTCATCTTCATCTGGTTGATCATACGGGCCATCCGGAAAAAGGAGCGCTGGTGGAAATGCCTGCTGAAGGAGGCGGCGCTGCTGCTCGGCATCTATGTCTGGTTCTACGCAGGCTGGGGCTTGAACTATTCGCGCAGCGACCTCCACACACGGCTCGGCTCGATGCCTATGCCCTATGAGGAGGCGGAATTCCAGGAGTTCCTTACGGAATTCGCCCGGCAGCTCAACGAGAACTGGTGCGACGCTGAATCGGTCGACGAAGCCGCCGTGGAAGCGCACGTCAAGGCCTGGTACGCCGCCCTTCCGGCGGAATGCGGACTCTGTCAGCCCAAACCCTGGCAGCACCCGAAACGCCTGATGTTCAACCGTTTGTTTTCCGCCGTAGGTGTCCTGGGCTTCATCGGCCCGTTCTTCGACGAGATGCACGTCAACCACGACGTGTCGCCCGTGGAATATCCGTTCGTTTTCGCACACGAATACGCCCACGTGCTGGGCGTCAGCAACGAGGCGGAAGCGAACTTCTGGGCTTTCGAGAACTGCCGGCACTCCGGCGACCAGACCATTCGCTACGCCGCCTGGTATATGCTCCTTACCTACGTGGCGGGCAACATCCGTTCACTGCTGGGAGAAGAGGATTTCCAGGCCTGGGCCGACACGCTGCGGCCCGAAGTCCGGCTCGACCTGGAACTGTCGCAGCTCCACTGGAAGGAGCTCCGTTGGGATGCTCTCGCAAAAGCCCAGCGCCGATTCTACGATTTCTTCCTCCGCAGCAACCACATCGCCGACGGCACCAAGAACTATGGCCAGGTGCTGCGGCTGGTCCTCACCTACTCCGACCTGCACCTGCACGAAGATGGCGAAGAAGGATAACGCTCCGGCCAAGACCAATGCCGCCCGGCTGCTCGACGCGGCCGGCATCGCGTATGAACTTGTTCCCTACGAGGTGGATGAGAGCGACCTGGCCGCACAACACGTGGCGGAGCAGCTGGGCGAGGACATCGAGCAGGTGTTCAAGACCCTGGTGCTCCGCGGCGACCGCAACGGCTTCTTCGTCTGCGTGATTCCGGGCAACTTCGAAGTGGACCTGAAGGTGGCGGCACAGATCTCGGGCAACAAGAACTGCGAGATGCTGCACGTGAAAGAGCTTCTGCCCACCACGGGCTACATCCGCGGTGGCTGCTCGCCCATCGGGATGAAGAAGCCCTTTCCCACTTTCATCCACGAAAGTGCCCTCCTCTATGATTATATCTATGTCAGCGCCGGCATCCGCGGCCTGCAACTGAAGATCGCTCCCCAGGACCTGATCGACTTCATCGGGGCGAAGATTTACCCCCTTTGAAATTTTTCCTGACATTTCTGTAGTTTTCGGAGCGAAACTGCGTCTTATGGGCAGAAACAAGTTGAGAGACTATGACCGAACGTGAATTTGAGAAGATGATCCGGGAACACAAGGGGACGATCTACACCGTCTGCTATATGTTCTCGACCGACCGCGACGAAGTGGCCGACCTTTTCCAGGAAATCCTCATCCACCTCTGGCAGGGTTCCGGAACCTTCCGGGGTGACAGCGCGCTGAACACCTGGATCTGGAAAGTGAGCCTGAACACCTGCATTTCCTTCGACCGGAAGAAGAAGCGCGGACTCAGGACCGAGCCCCTCTCGCTCGACATCGATCTCTTCGACGACCGGGATGAAGAGACCCGGCAGATCGGCCTCCTCCGGGAGCGGATCGGCAAGCTGGGCCCTTTCGACCGGGCCATCGTCCTCCTCTGGCTGGAGAATCTCTCCTACGAGGAAATCGGACAGATTGTCGGCATCACGCCCAAGAATGTCTCCGTACGGCTTGTACGAATCAAGGAACAACTCAAAAAGATGCAGTAATTATGGAAAACAACGATACCACCCTCCGTGAAATGCAGGAGCAGATGCAGCAGCTCCGCGACAAACTCGACAACCAGAAGATCGTCAACGAACGGATTCTCAAGAAGTCCTGCAGCCAGACCGCCAGCCGTCTCCGTTTCAAGGCCAACCTGCCCATTCTCTTCGGCGCCGCCGCCATGCTGATGATGCCTGCCCTCCGCATCTACGGCGTCTCTATGGGGTTCATTATCTTCACCTGGGTCCTGATGCTGGTCTGCATCGTCGCCACGATCCTGACCAACCGCCACATCCCGCAGATGGACCGCGACCTGGTGACGGCCACGCAGGAGCTCACCCGCTTCAAGAAGATCCACGCCGAATGGATCAAGTTCGCCATCCCGATGATCATTGTCTGGGTCGGTTATCTCTGCTGGGACCTGTTCCGCAACGGAAGCGGCATCGACCCGATGCTCCGCTACGGCTTCCTCGCCGGCATTGTCACCGGTGTCATCCTCGGCGGTCTCCTGGGCTTCAAGCTCCGCCGCGACCAACTCAACGCCGCCGACGAGCTCCTCAACCAGATCGAGGAGCTCCAGCGAGACAAATAACCCTTTTTTCGCTGCAATGTACACACCTGATATTCAGGCGCTTATAAAAGATAATCCCTCTCAAAACGAGGGGGATCATCTTATGTAAAGCCCTGACCGACAAGTGCGTACATTGCAGCGGAAAAAGGGCAGAAGGACGGAAGAAGTTCTAAACGGTCACTTCAAGCACGTGCCCCCCCGGACTGTAGGGGATGAACACCTTGCCGGGGCCGCCGTCCGTGCAACGGACGCTAATATCGTACTCAGCGTCACGGAAACGCCGGTGTATCCGGTAGGTCCCATACTTGAGCGGGATGCAGGGTTCGATGAGCAGGCCGTCATACTGGGGTTTTACGCCCAGAATGAACTCGCTCACGCACTTCCAGGTCCAGGCGGCGGTGCCGGTCAGCCAACTGTTCTTGCCCTCGCCGGGACGTGCGGCTTCAGCGCCGGCCACCATCTGGCAGAAAACATAGGGCTCCACCTTGCGAAGGTCGTGGCTTTGCCGCCCGAATGCGGGGGTAATCTTGGTATAATGCCGCCACGCGTCTTCTACGTGGCCGGCCATCGCTTCGGCGATAATGACCCAGGGATTGTTGTGGCAGAAGATGCCGCCGTTTTCCTTGTAACCCTGCGGATAGGAACTGATTTCTCCGTATTGGTACAGATACGATGAAAAGGCCGGGGCATTCAGTACAAGTCCGTGCTCACATTCCAGATGCTTCACGGCCGAATCCAGGGCCTTGTCGCAAAGTCCTTCGCCGGCGCCGATGCGGGCCATGGCGCACCAGCCTTGACTCTCGATGAAGATCTTGCTCTCGTCGCATTCGCGGGAACCGATCTTGCCGCCGTGGAAATCATACGCCCGCAGGAACCATTCGCCGTCCCAGCCGTGCTTCTTGACGGAATCTTCCATCGCACAGACCGCAGAGCGCACTGACGAGGCATCGGCATCGCCCAGCCGCTCCAGCAACTCGGCGAAATCCTTTCCCTCAGCTACGAACAGCCCGGCGATCATCAGCGACTCAGCCTGTCCGCCGGCTACGTTTTCGGTAGTCTGGAAAGATTCGTCCGGATCGAGGGAGAAGCAGTTCAGGTTCAGGCAGTCGTTCCAGTCGGCGCGGCCGATCAACGGGAGTCCGTGGGGACCCAGGCCAGTGGCCACACGCCGGAACGAAATCTTCAGATGCTCCAGCAGCGAAACTTCGCTGCCCGGGACATTGTCGAACGGCACGGGTTCGTCGAGAATCGAAAAATCACCCGTCTCCTTCAGGTAAGCCACCGTTCCGAAGATCAACCACAGGGGGTCGTCGCCGAAACCGCCTCCGATGTCGTTGTTGCCGCGTTTGGTGAGGGGCTGGTACTGATGATAGCAGCCGCCGTCGGGGAACTGGGTCGCTGCGATGTCGAGGATGCGCTGCCGAGCCCGGTCAGGGATCATATGCACGATGCCCGCGAGATCCTGATTGCTGTCGCGGAATCCCATCCCCCGCCCGATTCCGCTCTCGAAGTAGCTGGCACTGCGGCTCATAAAGAAGGTGATCATACACTGGTACTGGTTCCAGACATTCACCGTCCGGTCCAGCTCCGGAACGTCCGATGCCACCGTGAAACGGCCCAGCAAATCGTCCCAATACGCACGCAGGGCTGCGAAGGCGGCATCCACCCGGACGCCGGTGGAATAGGCTTCCAGCATTTCCCGGGCCGCCGTCTTGTTGATGACGCCGGGAGCGGAGAATTTTGCGTCGGCGGGATTCTCTACGTAACCGAGGACGAAGATCAGTTCCTCCGTCGCGCCGGGAGCGAGTTCCAGATCGAAACGCTCCGCAGCGACCGGGCTCCAGCCGTGGGCGACCGAATTCCCGGACGTGCCGGCGAGCGCCTGCACGGGAGCGTCAAAGCCGTTGTACATTCCCAGGAAGGTCTCCCGGTCGGTATCGAATCCGTCGAAATGGCGGTTCGCGCCGTAGAAGGCATAGTGGTTCCGACGCTCCCGGTATTCCGTCTTGTGGTAGATGGCATCGGGCTGGACCTCCACTTCCCCGGTGGAGAGGTTGCGCTGGAAATTCTCCATATCGGTCGAAGCGTTCCACAGGCACCATTCGACGAAAGCGTACAACCGGACCGTCTTCGGGTGGTCGGAGCGGTTGGACAATTTCACCCGGTGCACTTCGCAGCGGTGCTCCAGCGGCACGAAGAACAGCGATTCCGCCCGGAGACCGTCCTTCTCCCCGCAGATACGGGTATAGCCCATTCCGTGACGGCATTCATAGAAGTCCAGTGGCGTCCTGCAGGGCTTCCAGCCCGGGTTCCAGAGGGTATCCCCGTCCTTGATATAGAAATAGCGTCCGCCCGCATCCATCGGCACGCCGTTGTACCGATAGCGCAGGATACGCCGGAATTTGGCGTCCCTGCAGAAACAGTAGCCTCCGGCCGTATTGGATATCAGGGAAAAGAAATCCCCTGTCCCCATATAATTGATCCAGGGCCAGGGCGTATCGGGCCGCGTGATGACATATTCACGTGAAGCATCGTCAAAATGTCCGTAGGAATTCATCGCGATAACAGGTAAATTACTTTTTGATGGGATATAGGCGGAGCAGGAGCAGGATCAGCAGGGCGATGGCCGCCGGGAAGAGCGAGAAGATCGCCCAGATCATCCGCTGGACGGCCGGCTCGTTCGTAATCGTGACGACGGTCTGCCCCGTGGCGGGATCGGTGCCGGAAATGAAGCCGGCAAAGCCCAGGAACAGGGCCACAAGTGCACCGGAGATGGCCGAACCGAACTTCTGGGCCATCGTGCCCGACGAGAAGATCAGGCCTGTGGAGGACGTTCCGTTCTTCTCGGTAGCATAGTCCGCCACGTCGGCATACATCGACCATAGCAGCGGCGAGTACAGGCCGATGCCCACGGACGTGAGGATGACCGTCGCAACCATCAACCAGATGTATTTCGGATCCATCGGGATGAAGAAGAAGCCGATGGAGGTCACGGCACAGATGACGGCCGCCCAGGCGAAAGCCTTGCGTTTCGACCCGACCCACTTCGTGAAGCGGGGCGACAGGCCGCCGAAGATCATGCAGGTCACCTCGCCGAAAGTCATGAACACCGTATAATTGATGATCAGGCCCGAGACGGTGACGTCGCCGTGCAGACAGTACTCCAGCAGATAGCCGGCCACCGCATAGCGGAACCCGTTGAAGAAATTGGTGCAGATGCCGATGAGCGTCAGATAGATCCAGGGCTTGTTGCGGAACAGGTCGGCAAAGGGTTTGAAACTGAATTTCTCGGCCCGGACGGGTTTCAGGCGCTCTTTCGTCAGCAGGCCGCAGGCCAGCGTGCCCAGCGCGGCCAGCGCGCCAAGCACCACACCCAGTACGGCATACTGATGGGATTCCGATCCGCCCACCATCTTCTGCAGATACGGGAACGACAACAACGTGATGAATCCCATCGCGTAGGCACCGACCATCCGGTACGACGAGAACTGGTTCTTCTCATTGTCATCGGCCGTCATCACGCCCAGCAGCGAGCCGTACGGCACGTTGACGGCGGTATAGACGACCATCATCAACAGATAAAGCGTATAGGCATAGATGCGTTTGCCGGCGGGACCCAGGTCGGGCGTATAGAGCAGCAGGGCGAACACGAGTCCCAGCGGAATGGCGCCGAAAATAAGCCACGGCCGGTACGTACCCCAGCGTGACTGTGTCCGGTCGGCGATGGCGCCCATCACCGGATCGGTAATCACGTCGAACAGGCGCGCGACCAGCATAAGCGCCGCCGTATCGGCCACGGTAAGGCCGAAAATATTGGTGAAAAACAGCGGAAAAGCGATGGACATCACCTTCCAGGTAATGCCGCCTGCCGCAGCGTCACCCAGGGCATATCCCAATTTCTCAGATAGTTTTGCCATAGACTGATTCTTTATCATTTCTGTTTCCATTTCAAGACTACGGCCCCTCCGGGGCCTATCCCTCCCAAAGCAAGCTTTGGGCCCCTCCCACTCACGGCTGCGTGGGCGCAGACGGTCTTGCAATGGAAACAGAAATGATCATAATTCAAACAATTTCAATACTTCAAGACACATACGGGTGTTGTGATACGGGCACTTCCAGAAGCCCGCCTTGGGCTGGGACAGGTCGGGCGAGCCGTCGGGCAGGATGGCCCAGTACCATTCTCCGCCCCGGCGGTCGACCAGATGGTCGCGGATGTAGGCCCAGCAGGCCAGGGCACGGTCGGCTCCGGCATCGTCGCCGTGGTACTTCCAGAGCCAAAGATTGCCCACGACGGTTTCGGCCTGCACCCACCACTGGCGGGAATCGTCGAAAGTGCCGTCCGTCAGCAGTTCATATCGCATCGACCCGTCGGGCATCAGGCCCTCGTTGCCGGCACAGCCCAGAGCGGCGGCGAAAGGTCGCACGCGGCTTACCACGTCGATGTCGCGGGTAGCGAAGGCACATTCCAGCAGCAGCCAGGAAGTCTCGATGTCGTGCCCATAGGAGACAGCGCCCGGCAGGACCGACCAGTCCCGCCGGAAATACAGCTGCAGATGTCCGTCCGGCGCCATGACGCGCAGGCAGATGATATCGAGCAGCCACACGATCGCGTCTTTCAGCGCAGGATCCGGCCATACGCCGTACAGGTTGGCATACGCTTCCAGCAGATGGAGGTGTGAATTCATCGTCTTGTCGGCGTTGATGTCGTGGGCCGAAAGGGACATATCCTCCAACGGGGAGAAATCGCGCGCCAACGCTTCGATGTAGCCGCCGTTTTCCCGGTCGGCGAAATGTGTCTCCACCGTCCGGAAGAGCGCGGTGGCGGCCGTGAGGGCCGCCTGGCTGTTGGTCACCTTGTAATACTCGCTCAGGCCGTAGATGGCGAAGCCCTGGGCGTAAAGCTGTTTCTTGTCGTCGGACGGCGTGCCGTCGGGCGCGACATTCCAATAGACGCCGCCGTTGACGGGATCGGCGTACTGCGCCAGAAAACGGTCGCAGGCATCCCGCGCCGCAATCAGGTATTCCGACCTGGACAGCGCCGAATAGGCTGCCGAAAAGGCCCAGACATACCGGGCGTTCAGGATGACGCCCTCCAGTCCGCGCACGTCCAGCCAGTAGTCCAGGATATTGTGTTCCAGGACATCGGCAACCTCCTGCAGCAGGATATCAGTCCGGGTTTTCATCAAATGTTCGGGGTATCCCAGACTTTGGTTTCCGTACACTTGACCATCACGCCCAGGCCGCTGCAGGCCAGCCGGAAGTCGCCCTCCTCGAGGCGCCACTTGCCGTCGGCGCCGACGAAGGCCAGTTCAGAGGCCGGAAGTTCGAAGGAGACGGTCTTCGTCTCACCCGGTTGAAGCTCGATCTTCTCGAAACCGCGGAGACGCTTCACGTCGGGAATCAGCGACGCCACCAGGTCGGAGCTGTAGAGCAGCACGGCCTCCTTGCCGGCGCGGTCGCCCGTATTGGTCACCTTGACGGAAACCTTCAGGACGTCGCCGGCCGCGAAGGAGGTCTTGTCGACCGTCAGATCGCTGTAGGCGAAAGTCGTATAGCTGAGGCCGTGGCCGAACGGCCACTGGACGTCCATCACCGCGTCGTAGTTGTAGGAGCCCTCCATCACCTCGCGGTGCTCGGAGACCTTGTAGTCGTAGGTATGCAGGGCATTGATGTGCTTGGAATAGGTGAACGGCAGCTTGCCGGAGAAGTTCTCGTCGCCGGCGAGCAGCGCAGCCAGGGCGTCGCCGCCATAGTTCGACGGAAGCATCACGTCGACAATGGCCTTTGCCAGCGGCTCGATGTCCCCGATAATGCGCGGACGGCCTTCATTGAGCACGAGTACGATCGGCTTGCCCGTGGCGGACAGGGCCTTCACAAGGTTCTTCTGGTTGGTCGAGAGGTTCAGGTCGTCCATGTTGCCCGGAGTCTCGCAATAGGAATTCTCTCCCACACAGCAGATGATCACATCGGCGGCGCGGGCCGCACTGGCAGCCTGCTGGATGCCGGTCGCCTTCTCATACTGCCAGGCCATCGGAATCTCGACATACTCCACGCCCGGAACATAGTTCACGCGGGAGAAGCGTTTCTGCAGGGCTTCGAGGATGGTGTTGTACTGCGGCACGAATTCGTCGGCAGAGCCCTGCCAGCGATACGACCAGCCGCCGTTGAGTGCGCGGAGCGTGTTGGCGTTCGGGCCCGTGACCAGGATGCGTTCCGTACCCTTGAGCGGCAGCACGCCTTCGTTCTTGAGCAGCACCTCCGATTCAACCGCGGCGGCGTACGATTCCTTCGCATAGCGTTCGCAGGCGAAATCGGGATACTCGCAGTCCCAGGTCGGATTGTCGAACAGGCCCAGGCGCACCTTCAGGCGCAGTACACGGCGCACGGCGTCGTCGATACGCGACATCGGTATCTCCCCTTTCTCCGCCAGGTCGACGATCACGTTCACACATTCGGGATCGTAGGGATCCATGATCATATCGATGCCGGCGTTGATGCCCAGCGCCACGGCCGCGCGCTTGTCAGCGGCGACGTGGTCGCGGGTAAAGAGGTTGTCGATGTCGGCCCAGTCGGTGACAAGCAGGCCGTCCCAATTCAGCTGCTCCTTCGCCCAGCCGGTCAGCAGCAACTTATTGGCGTGGGTCGGAATGCCGTTGATGGAGGCGGAGTTCACCATCGCGGTGAGTGCGCCAGCCTGGAAGCATTCCTTGAACGGACGGAAGTATTTCTCGCGAAGGTCGTTTTCGGCGATGTAGGCCGGGGTACGGTCCTTGCCCGAAAGCGGCACGCCGTAGCCCATATAGTGCTTGAGGCTCACGGCGACGTGCTCAAGGTCGATATGGTTGGGATCGGCACCCTGGAGGGCAAGCGTTTCGATGCGGGACATTTCCGCCTGGAGATACGGGTCTTCACCCCAACTCTCCCACAGGCGCGGCCAGCGCGGGTCGCGGCCCAGGTCCATCACGGGAGAGAACACCCACGGCACCTGGGCAGCGCGGGTCTCATAAGCCATCGCCTCGCCCATCATACGGGCATACTCACGGTTGAAGGTCGCACCCAGGTTGATCTCCTGCGGATACAGCGACCCTTCGATCAGGTAGGAGGCGCCGTGGATCATGTCGAGACCGTAGATGCAGGGGATGCCGAGGACTTCCATCGACTTTTCCTGGATCTTCCTGACCATCGCGGCAGTGTGCTCGCGGGAATGGGCGGCGTCGTGCATCACATTGAGGATCGAGCCGACTTTGTATTCGCCGATGATCCGGTCGAGTTTGACCGGGTCGATCGCCTCGTGGGTATCGTCTTCGAGAACGACGATGGAAAGCTGGACCAGCTGTCCGGCTTTCTCCTTGAGCGTCATTCCTTTCAGGACTTCCTCGACCTTTGCCTCGACATCCTTGTCGTGCGGAATGGCCGGTGCGACGGTCTGTTTCGGCGTACAGGCGACAACGGCCAATAACAGCGAAATGGCGATTATGGGAACGAATCTTTTCATAGGATTTAATGCTTTTGTTTCTTAGCGGAGCGGTTGCGCCAGAGCGCGGTCATCTCTTCGAGGGTCTTTCCCTTGGTCTCGGGGACGAGGCGCCATACGAAGATGGCGGCGACGATGCAAATCAGGCCATAGAGCGCATAGGCGAAGAAATGGCCGAAACTGTCGCCCATCGCACCAAGCTTCATATTGTACATCGGGACGAAAGTCGAGCTCACGATGAAGTTGAAAATCCACTGGAACGCCACTGCCCAGGCCGTCGCCTGGCTGCGGATGGTGTTGGGGAATATTTCCGAGATATACACCCAGCAGATCGGACCCCAGCTGAACATGAAGCTGGCGCTGTAGACCATAATGCTGATGACAGGCACCCAGGCAGGCAGGCTGACCACGTTGGAGAGCGCCACGCCCAGTGCACCGACAGCCATTCCGATCGAGCCGGAGATCAGCAGCGGCTTGCGGCCCAGTTTCTCCACGGTAAACACGGCCACCAGTGTGAAACTGATGTTGATGATGCCCATAATGACCGTGAAAAGCATATTGTTGCTCACGCCCATCGACTCGAAGATGCGCGGTGCGAAATAGAGCACCGCATTGATTCCGATCACCTGCTGGAAAACCGAAAGCATACAGCCGATGAAAATGACGATGAAGCCGTAGGCAAAGAGTTTCTCCCGCTTTTCGACCACGGTATCACGGATTTCCTGAAGGATCGTCCGGGCCTTCTCCTCCCCGTTGATGCGGGCGAGGATGCGGAAGGCCTGGTTGTCGAGGCCGCGCATCACCAGATGGCGGGGCGACTCGGGCACAAGCAGGATAAGCAGCGTGAAGAGTCCGGCCGGGAACGCCTCGGACACGAACATATTGCGCCAGCCCACCGTATTGGTCCACTCCACGATCTGCGGGTCGTTCTTGTGCGACTGGATGATGAGGAAGTTGACAAAATAGACCACCAGCTGGCCGAAGATGATGGCGAACTGGTTCCACGATACGAGCTTTCCGCGCTGGTTGGCCGGCGCCACCTCCGCAATGTACATCGGGCAGATGGCCGAGGCGAGCCCCACGCCGATACCGCCGATGATACGGTAGAAGATGAATGCCACGAGGACGCCCTTGGTGGCGACACCGTGCGGGAACAGGAGGAATTCCGGATCATACGATCCCAGCGCGCTCAGGAAAAAGAGGATGCCCGCGATCAGGAGCGACCTCCGACGGCCGATCCGGGAAGTCAGCAGACCGGAAAGCAGGGCGCCGATCACACATCCGATCAGGGCGCTCGAGGTGGTAAAGCCGTGAAGGCCGTCGGAATAGCTGAAATCTCCCGCGCTCTGGAAGAAAGCCTGCAGGCCCTTTTCCGCACCGGAGATGACGGCCGTATCATAACCGAAAAGCAGGCCGCCCAGCACCGCGACCAGCACGATGCTGATCAGGTACAGGTTGCTGCCTTGTTGACTGGATTTGCCCATAAGAGACTATTTGCAATAAAGTGCGACAATGGTCTCATAAAGCTCCTGTCTGCCGGAGATCTGTTTCGGTTCTCCGTTCGCCTTGGCATAGGCCACGAGGTCTTCGAGGCAGAGCTTGCCCTCTTCGAATTCCTTGCCCTTGCCGCTGTCGAACGACGCGTAGCGTTCTTTCTTCATTTGCAGGATGGGAGACTCTTCCCAGATTGCGGCGGCGTTGACCAGCGCACGGGCCATGGCGTCCATCGCGCTGATGTGGGCGATGAAGATATCCTCCGGATCGGTGGAGTTGCGTCGCAGTTTGGCGTCGAAGTTAGAGCCACCGGGCGCCAGGCCGCCGTTGCGGATAATCTGCAGCATAGCCAGCGTGAGTTCGTAGTTGTCGATCGGGAACTGGTCGGTATCCCAGCCGTTCTGAGCGTCGCCGCGATTGGCGTCGATGCTGCCCAGCAGGCCGCAGTCGACGGCGGTGGCCAGTTCGTGCTCGAAGGTGTGGCCCGCCAGCGTGGCGTGGTTCACTTCGATGTTCACCTTGAAATCCTTGTCCAGGCCGTGGCGGCGAAGGAAGCCGATCACGGTTTCCGTATCCTGGTCGTACTGATGCTTGGTCGGTTCCATCGGTTTGGGCTCGATGAGGAAGGTGCCTTTGAAGCCGTGGGCGCGGGCGTAGTCGCGGGCGGCGACCAGCATCCGGCCCAGATGCTCCTTCTCGCGCTGCATCTGCGTGTTGAGCAGGCTCATATAGCCTTCGCGGCCGCCCCAGAACACATAGTTCTCACCGCCCAGCTTGATGGTGGCGTCGAGTGCGTTCTTGATCTGGACGGCGGCACGGGCCACCACGTCGAAGTCGGGATTGGTGGCGGCGCCGTTCATATAGCGCTTGTGGCCGAAGACGTTGGCAGTACCCCAGAGGTTCTTGATTCCGGTCTCCTTCATCTTGACCAGGAGATAGTCGGTGATGTCCTTCATCCGGGCCTCATACTCGGCGATGTCGTCGGTATCCTCGACGAGGTCGATGTCGTGGAAACAGAAGAACTCGATGCCGAGTTTCTGCATGATCTCGAAGCCGGCGTCGACTTTGGCCCTGGCACGCTCATAGGGGCACTCGGCCTTATCCCAGGCATAGCTGCGGGTCTGGCCGCCGAACTGGTCGCCGGACGCCTGGCCCAGGGTGTGCCACCAGGCCATCGCGAAACGCAGCCAGTCTTTCATTTTCTTGCCCAGCACGAGCCGGTCGGGCTCATAGTAATGGAATGCGAGGGGATTTTTGCTTTCGGTTCCCTCGAAGGGAATCCTGCCGATTGTAGGGAAATACTCTTTGGTCATGGTGATTATTGATTTAAATATGATTTCCAACGTTCATACGCAGCGATATATGCTTCCCGGTCTTCCGGTTCGATGACGGCAAGACGTTCCAGCGTGGAGAATGCCTCCTCCGCGGAGCGGTAGATGCCTGCGCCGATACCGGCACCGCGCGCAGCGCCGACGGAGCCGTCGGTGTCGAACAATTCGATGGTGGCGCCGGAAGTCCCGGCCAGCGTCCGGCGGAAAAGCGGGGAAAGGAAGAGGTTCGCCCGCCCGGCGTGGATGCGGTCGACCTGAAGGCCCATTTCCTGCATAATCTCGATGCCATAGCAGAAAGAGAAAACAATGCCTTCCTGCGCAGCCCGCAGCAGATGCGCCCTGCTGTGCCGGTTGAAGTTCACGCCATGGATGCTGCATCCCGTGTCGCGGTTGCACAGCATCCGTTCCGCCCCGTTGCCAAACGGGAGGATGGAAACTCCGTCGCTGCCTATGGGAACGCCGGCAGCCAGGTCGTTCATTTCCGCATAGCCCAGGCCATCCGGAGCGACAGTGCGCCGCATCCAGGCGTTCAGGATGCCCGTGCCGTTGATGCAAAGAAGGACACCCAGGCGGGGCGTTTCCGCAGTGTGGTTCACGTGGGCGAAAGGATTCACACGCGAAAGCGGGTCGTGTGCAACCTGCCCGATAACGCCATAGACCACGCCGGACGTTCCCGCAGTGGAAGCGATCTGGCCGGGGTTGAGAACGCCCAGACTCAGCGCGTTATTGGGCTGGTCGCCGGCCCGGTATGTGACCGGCGTCCCCTCCTGCAGGCCCAGTTCCCGGGCGGCGGCACCCGTCAGGCAGCCCTGCACACCGAAGGTGGGCCGGATTTCCGGCAGCACGGATTCATCAAAGCCGAAGAAATCCAGCAGACGGGAAGAAGGCCTGTTTTCCTTGAAATCCCAGAAAATGCCTTCCGAAAGGCCGCTGACGGTCGTACAGACCGTGCCGGTGAGCCAGGCGGCGACATAGTCGCCCGGAAGCATCACCTTCCAGATTCGGTCGTACAGATCCGGTTCATTGTCCTTGACCCAGGCCAGCTTGGCGGCGGTGAAATTGCCGGGCGAGTTGAGCAGGTGTTCCAGGCACCAGTCCTCTCCCAGCGCCTCAAAAGCCCGGCGGCCGTACGGGACGGCGCGCGAATCACACCAGATAATGGAAGGCCGGAGCACGTTCAGGTCTTTGTCGACACATACCAGTCCGTGCATCTGATAGGAGATGCCGATGGCCTTGATGTCTTTCCTGTCGATGGAGCCGGCCTGCGCAAGGACGTCCCGCGTCGCTTCCTTCAGGCAGGAAAGCCACTGCGCAGGATCCTGCTCGGCCCAGCCGGGCCGCTCGGAGCGGATCGGGGCCTCGCTTTTCGGGTAGAAGGCGGATGCGACGCATCGCCCGCCGGCAGCCTCCACCAGTGAGGCCTTTACGGACGAACTGCCGATATCGTAACCGAGTAAATACATGGTTCAGATTTTAGGGTAAGAAGGATGTCGCCGGGCTCGCCCGTACTCTGGATGAGCACCTGGGCCAGTCCGTTGAAAGTATCGATGGTAAAGGAGCGGGCGGCGGGATCCGTCGGCCGTTCGGCGGCGCGGAATGCCGGATCGCCGTTTCCGCAGCCCAGGATGCGGCCCGGACCTTCGACCGTGAGGGTTACGGGCAGGCAGGCCGTCGGAACGAAGCGGCCGCGGCCGTCAAGGACGGAGACCTCCACGACGGCCAGGTCGCGGCCGTCCGCGCAGATCTTGCCGCGGTCGGCGGCCGCGTGCAGCGCGGCGGGTGCGCCGGTCGTCCGGACGGTCTTATCCATCACTTTCCGGCCGTTCTTGTAACCGACCGCGCGGACACGGCCCGGTTGATAGACGGCCGTCCATTCCAGATGCCCGCCTCGGGGCATCTTTTTCCGGCCGAGATTTTTTCCGTTGACGGAGAGGGCGACCTCGTCGCAGTTGCTGTACACCCACACGGACACTTTTTCCCCCTCGTGGCCTTCCAGATTCCAGTGCGGCAGGATGTGCAGCACGGGCTCATCGGTCCACCAGGATTTCAGGTAATACGCCTCGTCTTTCGGGAAGCCGCAGTAGTCCAGGATGCCGAATTCGGAACCGGTGGCGGGATATTTCAGCGGATTGGGCTCACCCCGATAATCGAATCCCGTCCAGTAGAACAGGCCGGCGAGCCAGGGACGGGCATCATAGAACTGCCAGCCCCGTTCAATGCAATTAAAGAGGCTGTCGGGCCCCTGCGGGCTGCGGTTGATAGCCGCCATACGTCCGTTCTCCACATCGTCATAATAGATGCCGCGCGTACCGCAGCCCGAGGTCTCCTCGGTGCCCAGGGCCACGCGGCCGGGATAGTCGGCCCGGTGCCTGTCGACCGGATTCTGGAGGATATAATTGTAGCCGGCGACATCGGTTCCCTTGACGATTTCCGGGCCGCTGCTCGAGGCAACGATCACGGGACGCGTGGGATCGATGCTGTGGCAGAATTCCGTCATCGTGCGGGCTATACGCTCGCCCTTCACGTTCCATTCAATCCCCCACTCCTCGTTTCCGATGCCCCAGAGGATGATGCAGGGATGGTGCTTGTCTCGTTCGATCATCTTGCGCAGGGGCTCCAGCTGCGCCTCGTTGGTACCCATCAGGCGCGTCTCTTCCAGGACATACATTCCCAGGCTGTCACAGATATCGAGCAGGGCGGGCGAAACGGGATTGTGCGAGGTGCGGATGGCATTGAAACCGTACTTTTTCAACTGTTTGATGCGCCACACCCAGAGCGCGTCGGGAATGGCGGCACCCACGCCGGCGGCGTCCTGATGGACGTTCGCACCGCGCAGGCGGATGACCTGGCCGTCGAGCAGGATGCCGCGGTCCGGATCGATTTCAATCTTCGGGAGATGCAGACGCGGCTTTTCGGGGGATTCGCCCACCGTTAGCCACACGTGCCGGTAGATGCCGGCCCCTTCGTAGAACCAGCCTTCCTCGAACGTGGCATCGACACGGACCGTCACCACATTGTCGCCGCCGTAGTTCAGGTATTCGGCGATATTATAGGTCGCCGTCGCATAGCCGCTCTTCTCGCCGCCCAGCCAGAAACCGTTCACCCATATCTCCGAATCGCGGAAAATGCCGTCGAAACGGAGGGAAACCGGTTTGCCGAGCGCATCGGCGGGAACGGTGAAATGCTTGCGGTACCAGCCGACGCTGGTCTCGGGCCATTGCCAGCCCACGGTCTTATAGCCGTGACTGTGCGACGCTTCCGCTGCAAACGGCAGGTCCACCACCCAGTCGTGCGGCAATTGTACGTCCTTCCAGGAGGAGTCGTCGAAGTCCAGGGCGTACGGCCCCGCGTTATGGATCGAAGCCGCCTTGGTGTAGTAGTTGAAATACTCCGTCCCACGTCCGAAATCCTTCTGCGGCGACGATGCATTGCCGAAAGCGAATTTCCACCCGTCGTCAAACAAAAGCTCCTGGGCGGAAACCGGTAGAGATGAAATGAAGATGAAAAGGATAACCATATTCCATTTCCAAAGTACGGCCCCTCCGGGGCCTATCCCTCCCAAAACCGGCGAGCCGGTTTCGGGCCCCTCCCACTCACGGCTGCGTGGGCGCAGACGCTTCTGAAATGGAATATGGTTATCCTTTCTCATAGTATTAAAGATTTAAAGTTACGGTTTTCCCCTGATAGTCGCAAACCGTTCCTTTGGCATCGGGGTCATAGCCGTGCGGATGGGCCGGGTCGACCACGATCACGTGGAAAGCCCGCGTCTCCGGCATACCGGGGAACGCGCCCGTCCGGTCGCCGATCGTCAGCGTTCGGGCCGCATCGTCCCAGTGGATCGGAATCGTGCTGAAAGATCCTTGCTCATAAGCATAGGTCAGGCCGTCGTCCTCGTACAGTGTGAAGTCGGCATCGGCGCCGGCATAGACGAAGAGCCGGATGGCGTCGGCCGGTTTCTGGTCGGACCATTCCATCGCGGGGCCGAACGGGATGACAGAACCCGCCCGCACGAAGAGAGGCATCCGCTCGTACGGCGCCGGGACCGTGCGGCGAATGCCGCCCGTATAATAGTCGCCGCTGTAGAAATCATACCATCCGCCCGCCGGGAAATAGACGCTCCGGATGCGGGCCTTGTACTCGCTTACCGGACACGGCATCAGCGCCGGACCGAAAAGCCACTGGTCAGACAGGTCGCGGACGGCGGGATCGTCGGGGAAATCCATCGGAAGACCGCGAAGGATCGTATAATCGTCGAGATAAACGGCGCCCGCAAGAGAATAGAGATAAGGCATCAGCCGGTAGCGCAATTGCATATACCAGAGGATGCTCTCATAAGAGGCCGAGCCCTGCGGGGCGATGTTCCAGAGCTCCCGCTGCGGCCACTGGCCGTGCGTGCGGAAAAGCGGAACGAAGGTGCCGAACTGGTGCCAGCGCGTCTGCAGTTCCCGCCATTCGGTGAGGTTCTTCGGGTCGTAAAATTTGCTCATTACCGAGAAACCGCCGATGTCCATACCCCAGAACGGGATGCCACTCATCGAATAGTTCAGGCCGGCGGCCATCTGCATCCGCATATCGGTCCAGGAAGTGCCGATGTCGCCGCTCCACGTGGCCGTGCTGTAGCGCTGCAGTCCGGCGAAGCCGCTGCGGGTAAGCAGGAACACGCGCTTGTCGGGATCCACGCCGCGCTGTCCGTTGTAGATCGCGTCGGCATTGACGATGGAATAGGCGTTCAGATATTCGGTGGAAGGGCCCAGCGCCGTCGGCGTGATGAGCCACTTGAAATAATCCATCGGCAGACAGTCGCGCAGGTTCGGCTCGCTGGCGTCCATCCACCAGGCGTCAACCTTGCGGCCGTATTTGCTGTAAAGGTCTTCGTCGATCTGGCGCCAGAACATCTCGCGGCCGCCTTGCGCATAGGCGTCATAGAACGTCTGCCTGTGGCCCAGCCAGTCCACCAGGCCGGTATCTTCAGCGTGGGTGTAGGCATAGCCCGCCGCCTTGAGTTCCTGATAATTGTCGGTATTGGTGTAGAATTTCGGCCAGACGCTGATCATAAAGCGGCCGTGCATCGCGTGGACGTCGTCCATCATCTTCTCCGGATCGGGATAGCGCGTCTCGTCGAACTCGTGGCTTCCCCACTGGTCGTCTTTCCAGTACTGCCAGTCCTGGACGATGTTGTCGACGGGGATGTGACGGCGGCGGAACTCGGCGAGCGTGCGGACCACCTCGTCCTGCGTGGAGTAGCGCTCCCGACTCTGCCAGAAACCGAGGACCCATTTGGGCATTACCGGCGCCTTGCCGGTCAGGGTGCGGTAGCCGCGGATCACACCGTCATAGTCGTCGCCCGTCACGAAATAGAAGTCGGCATAGGGCTCGAACTCGCTCCAGAAGCTGAACTGCTGCTTCTCTTCCGCCTTCTGCAGGGCAGCCACGCGAAGGCCGAAATACGACACGTCGCCGTCGGGCTCCCATTCGATCCGGACGGGCGTCCTGATACCTTGTTCCAGGTGCACCGTAAACTTGTAGCTGTTCGGATTCCAGGCCGGACGCCAGCGGCGCGACATCATTTCCTTCCCGCCGACCGAAGTCTGCTGGAATCCGGCGTAATACTGGATGAAATCGTAATCGCCCGTCTCGGGCGCTTCAATCCAGCCTTCATAGACCACCTTGGCGCCGTTGAGCTTGACCTTGGGCAAATTCTGGATCAAGGCCTCATTCTCGTAATAGAGGGAATCCTCCCGCTGCACCAGCGTCTCGCCCTGGGCGGGCATATAGGTTCCTGTCAGGGCACCTTCCACGCCGTCCTTGTCATAAAGCTTGAAAGCTTCGCCCAGCTGGCGGTAAGGCGCAGGATTGCCCCAGCGCGACAGCGAATAGGCATCGAAGAGCAGGCCGTAGCCGCGCGTCGAAACGACGAAGGGAACACTTACCTTGGTGTTGTATTGGAAGAGCTCTTCGTTCCTTCCCTTGTGGTCGAATTCGCCGGCCTGGTGCTGGCCGAGACCGTAGAACGACTCCTCCGGATCGGTCTCGAAGCACGTGCGGACCGACCAGGCCTTCTTCCCCTCCACTTCGACGGGCGCGAAGGTAAAACCGCCTTCCTGCAGGAGCGGCGTTCCGTCGCCCCGGAAGAAATTCACGATGCCCGGGGTTTTGTAGATCTCCACAACCAGGCTGTCGGTGGCCAGACGCACCTTGCCGCCGGCCTCCGTCACCTCGAAATCCCGGCATCCGGCCTGCGGCACGACGGCCAGGCTCTGCCGGTCGTTGAAACGGTCGCCGGGCACGGCGGAGACCCGGACGATATCGGGGGCGACGACCTGAAGCCGGATGGTAGCGTCCTTACAGGGAACGAGCACCTGGTCGCCTTTCACGGTATAGGCGCGCTGGCACGAGACCAGCAGAAGCGGAAGCAAAAGGAAGAAGAGAGCCTTTTTCATATTCAGTATCGGTTTTAGTCATTATAAGGGCCAGTCGTCGCTGCGGAACGGAGGAACGGGAATCCCGTAAGAGGTCTGCAGATTGGTATCCATCAGATTGCGGTAGCTGTAGCGGACCGCCACCGGCTTGGGAACCTGGTCGCAGCGGACATAGACCGTCTGCCCGTCCCAGTCCACTTCAGCATCGGAGAGGTGGAACACGCGGTCGTCACCGGCCAGTTCGAAGCCCTTGACCACGCGGTCCTCGATCGACTGGAGGTTCGACCAGACATTGTTGAAGAGGATCTTCACGCGGCCGTCGTCGAGGTATTCGATGGAGCGCGGTGTCGGGTAATCGACCGGCATATACACAGGTACGCCGTAGGAGGAGTTCAAGGCCCGGAGGACCATCATATCGGCCACTTCCTGCTTACGCGAGGGATGGATGGTGTGCTGCGCACCCAGTGTTTCCAGGCACACGGCGTAGCAATCCGGCACGAGCTGCTGCACGTGCATCTGCGTTTCCACGAAGGCGGGACGCGTCCTCGCATCAGGCTGGCCGTAGTCGTGCGGTGCCAGCAGGGCATAGATGAAAGGCATATCTTCCCTGCCCCATGCCTCGCGCCAGAGTTTCACCATCGCGGCCTGCAACTTGTCATAGCAGCCCTGCCCGAGGTTGGAGCAACCCTGATACCAGAGGAATCCCTTGGCGGCATAGCCGGCAATCGGAGCCACGCGGCCGTTCCAGCAAGTCGCCACGCTGCTGGGCCAGGTGCCGGCCGTTTCGTGCAGTTCCTTGATGAAGGCCAGGTCTTCGGCCGGAACACCGGCCTTCTCCACGGCTTCCATCGTCATCCACGGCTCGATGCGGCTGCCGCCCCAGGCATTCACGATGATGCCCACGGGAACGTCGAGATTGCGGGTCAGCCGCTTGGCGAACAGGTAAGCGACCGCCGAGGTTTCGGCATACACAGCCGGGTCGGTATGCTGCCAGGTGAAATCCATGTCGCGCTGCACGACGTGGGTCGTATCGGCCTTGAGGTTCAGCACGCGGATGCGGGAAGCGTATTCCGCCGCTTCGAGCAGATTCTCCCGGAAACCGTCGATCTGCTGAAAACCAAAGCCTCGCATGGGCATTTCCATATTCGACTGGCCGCTGCATACCCAGACCTCGCCGAGCATGACGTCGGAGATGGTCAGGCTTTCCTTGCCCGACTTGACCGTCAGCGTATATGGTCCGCCGGCGGCGGCGGTCGGGAGGGTAACGCGCCAGGATCCGTCGTCGGCCACCTTGGCCTTGACGGCTTCCTGGGTCCAGGAAGCGGTGACAGTCACGGTCTTGCCAGGCTCGCCCCAGCCCCAGACAGGGGCCGCGGTCTCACGCTGGAGCACCGCGTGATCGGAGAATACATGGGCCATCTGCAGGGGCTGCGCGGAAAGCAGCAGCGCGGCAAAGAGCAGAAGGCCGGTCAGGCTCAGTCGTTTCATATCGTTTTCAGGTTCTTGTCGATGAGTTTATTGAGCGTTTCCACGGAAAGACCGGTCCGCAAGCCGTCGGGGGCCGTGTGCAGGCAATAGTCCACCAGCCGGTCGACGGAAGATGTAGCCACGTGGAGCCGGGTGTCGGACGAGGCGTAGTAAATGAATACCTTCCCGTCGGGATCGCAGATCCAGCCGTTCGAGAAGAGGACGTTCATCACATCGCCGATATACTCGCCGCCTTCCGGCGCCATGAAGAAGCCCGCCGGCTCGGCGATGACGCGGGTCGGATCGTCGAGCGCGGTCATATACATATACAGGACGTATCGCAGGCCGGAGGCGCAGCCGCGCACGCCGTGCGCCAGGTGCAGCCAACCCTGCGGGGTCTTGACGGGATGCGGTCCCTCCCCGTTCTTGACTTCCTTGATCGTATGGTAATGGCGGAGGTTGATGATCTTCTCGTCCGTCACTACGGCATGTTCCATCGAGTCGACGAGGGCCCAGCCGATTCCGCCGCCGCTGCCGGCGTCGATGAAGCCATCCTGCGGACGGGTGTAGAAAGCATACTTGCCGTCCACGAATTCGGGATGAAGCACGACATTGCGCTGCTGGCTCTTCGACACCAGGTCGGGCAGGCGCTCCCAGTTCACCAGGTCGCGGGTGCGGGCGATACCGGCGGCGGCCACGGCGGACGAGAGGTCGCCGGCCGGCGCCGCCGGATCCTTGCGTTCCACGCAGAAGATGCCGTAGATCCAGCCGTCCTCGTGGGCGGTCAGGCGCATATCATAGATGTTGGTGGCAGGTTCTCCATATTCCGGCATCGTCACGGGACGTGGCCAGAAGCGGAAATTGTCGATGCCGTTCGGGCTCTCCGCCACGGCGAAGAAAGATTTGCGGTCGGCACCCTCCACGCGGGCGACAACCACATATTTCCCATTCCACTTGATGGCGCCCGCATTGAACACTGCATGGATGCCGAAGCGTTCCAGCAAGTAGGGATTGGTGTCTTTGCACAGGTCATAGCGCCATTCCAGCGGCGCATGCTCCGCAGTCAGCACGGGGAACGCATAGCGTTCATAGACGCCGTTCCCCTCCCGGGCCACATTGGGCCGGGCGCAGAGCTCATCGTGGGCCTCGGCAAGCCGGGCCAGCCTTTCTTCGAAAATCATAGGAGTACAATATCTTCTTTTTCGCTGAACTGCTTGAAATCACCGGCATTCTCAAAGCCTTTCCAGGGTGCGTAGAAATGCTCCGGCCGGTCGTGGGCATTGCGCCAGGTAAGCACATAGGCGGCACCGGATCCCGAGATGGCAGGATACAGCACCTCGCACCACCAGTGCGGATCCTTCAGGCTTTCCAGGCCGGTTTCGGAAAGGCAGAACCGTTTGCCGTGTTCCGCCGCAAGGCCGCGGAGTTCAAAGAGCATCCCGCGTACCTGGCGGATAAAGCGCCGGTTGGCTGCTTTCTGGCCATCCGGGCCGACATATTCATAGATGTCCGTGCCCAGATAATCCACATAGTCATCGCCGGGATAGCGCGACAGGTAGTCCGACATGCTGACCGGCCCGTTGGGCGAATAGCACCACTGCAGGTTCGTCAGCCCGCGTTCCCGCACGAGGTAGTCGTGCGTCATCCGGAACAGGGCCACATACTCGTCGACCGTGCAGAGCCGGCCTCCCCACCAGAACCAGCTGCCGATGTTTTCGTGCCAGGGACGGAAGATGGCCGGCGCGCCGTCGAGGCTCGCCAGGAAGTCGCCGGCACGCTGCAGCCACACCATGAACGCATCGTGTTTCGAGCCGCCCGGCAGGACAGAACGCACTACTTCCGTCGACGAGATGTCCCACGCATCGCCGCCGGTAAAGGGATTGCGCGGATGCCAGGAGAAAGTCACCGTGCCGCCTCGTTCCACGTGTTTCAGCGCAGCCCGCCGCATCAGGTCGAAAGGCACGCCGTCGAGATTGCAGGCGTTGCCCAGTTCAATGCCGCCCAGGTCGAACCCCACGATGGCGGGATACTTTCCCGCTACGTCACGGACGTCCGAACGCTCGAGCGGATCACTTTCCACGTCGGTCACCACCCAGTTGTGGCCATAGACCAGGTCGTCCTGATGGCCATACAGGATCTTGCCGGGGTTTTCCGCCCATTCCCGTCCATTGGCTTTCGCAATGACGCCGACCGTCGAATCGGAAACATAGACGCCGTTCAGGCCCTGGGCTTCCTGGGAAGGGTCGCCCGTATAGGGATCACCGCTCTCCCACTGCTCGTGCGGCGGAACGGCGAAACCGCTCCAGCCCCAGAAATTCGCACCGTCGAGTTCTTCGCCGATGCGGGAGAAAACATAAGAATAGTATGCATCACGGGCATTCGTGGAAGCATCCATCGAGGTCTGGAAACCGTCGCGCGGGAAACCGAATTCCTCGGCGACCACGGGCAGGCCCAGTTCTCCGGCCAGCGCCTTGTGGAACGTCAGATACGCGGCGGTCTTTTCGATGGCGGTATCCACGTCTTCCTCCAGACTGTCGGGCCGCACCCAGCTCCAGTTGTAGGGCCAGATATGGATGGTCATATAATCGATGCCGGAAATCTCGTTGACAGCCCGGACCAGGGCCGGGTCCTCCTCGCAGCCCATCAGGCCTTCATTGCCTGTGGAAAGCAGATGGTTCGGGTCGAGTTCCTTCACGATTCGGGCCGCCTCCGTCATCCAGCCGATGAAGCCTGCGCGGATGTCGGGATCATCGGAGAAGCAGCGCGGTTCGTTGCCCAACTGCCAGGCGAAGATGGCCGGATCGTCCTTATAGGGTTTCCCCGTGATGGAATTCACGCGGGAAACGATGTTGCGAAGATGATTGAAGTACAGTTGCTGCGCTTCCCCGGAAGTCTGGAACTTCCGCATCTGCTGCATGAATGGCCAGTAGCCGTCCACCAGCGGGATCAGCGTCTTCTCGCCGGTAGCCCATTCCAGGTACTGGCCATAACCCCCGCTCCATTCCCAGGAGTTGTTCACGTAGAGGACCGCCTGCATATCCCGTTTTCCGAGCTCCACCAGGAATCGGTCGAGACCCACGAGCAGCGTATCGTTGTATACGCCAGGCGCAGTCTGCAGTGTGGGTTCTACACGGGAATAGACGCCATCCGCACCGTCCCCGCCCACAAGGACACGGAGATTTTCAATACCCAGGTCCTTCATAGCGTCGAGTTCGCGGACAAGGCGGTCGTAATCACCGCCCCGGCCCTCGGACGCCAGGATGGGGCCGTACCAGAAATTGGTGCCGACGAAGGTATAGGGTTTTCCGTCGCGGACGAAATGGCCGTCCTTGACCGTGACAAATGAGGCTTGCGGGCGACCGCAGGCAAAGGCGGAAACCGCCAGGATGCACATCGCCAGGACCTTGAAAAAACGTTTCATAAGCGAGCCGGGATAAACTTGATACCTTAAAAAGAAAGATATGCAAATTTATGTTTTTTACCCGGCCCGAGCCAGCAAATAATTATTAAAAACCAATACTATTTTTGCAAGGGTCAGACATAGATGCGGTTCTTGGTAAACAGCGCCCGGAAGTCGCGGGGCGTATAACCGCGCCTGGCCTTGAAGGTACGGTTGAAGTTGGAAAGGTTATTGAACCCGCATGCATAGCAAATCTCACTGACAGAAGTAGTTGTGTCGACAAGCATCCGGGCGGCAACACCCATTCGGACATCGATGATATAGTCCACAGGACCCCGGCCGGTGTATTGCTTGAAAAAGCGGCTGAAGGCGGAAGGTGACATCGCCACGAGGCCGGCCAGGTCGTCGAGCTTGATTTCCTCCGTATAGTGCTGCGCGATGTACTCCTTGACCTTGTTTACGCGGCGGCTCTCCCGGCCGGTGACGGTCTTGGCAAATGAATTGGAAGCAAGCGTGCGGGCGCCCGTGTCGAGTGAGAGTTCATAGAGGATGCGGAGCATGTCGAGGAATTGGTCCATCCGCTCCTCCTTTGAGGCCAGCGTGTCGATCAGGCAATACACGCGCATAATGGCGGGCATCGAGAAAGTCAGGCCCATCCGAGCCCGCTCAAACATCTTTCGGATCGATGCGAACTGATTGCGGGACAATAACTTGTCATCAAGAAGCCGGGACGAGAACTGGATAGTGATCTCCCGGATGTCCTTCTCCCGGCAGTCGCCCTGCTCCCAGGCGTGCTCCAGGCCGTCGCCCGTGACGAGCGTCAGTTCGAAGTCGCCGATGGTCTCGATACTGTCGCCCACCACGCGGCGGACGCCGCGCCCGCCCTCGATGAAATTGAGTTCGAATTCCTCGTGGGAATGAATTGGAAAAGTGAACTCGCTCTTATGCCGTTCGACGATATAAAAACAGTCATTGTCCGTAATGGACGTGATTTCCCGGAGTACATTGGCCATAACAGGACAAAGATACGAAAAAATTGTATTTTCTCCCTATTTACTGATACTTTTCCAACATGCCGCCTTTCCACCGATACCTTATATTAATTTTATTTTATACCTTTAAGCGTTTAATTGCGCGCTTGTGTGCACGCACACGGAAATACACGATATTTAAACAATAACTTAATTTTTAACCAACTCAATCCAACCAATGAAAAGCAAGTTTTTTGCTTCTCTGATGTTTCTGCTCCTCGGCATAACCGCAATGGCGCAGACCGTACGGATCACAGGTACGGTCACCGACACATACGGTCCTGTCATCGGAGCGAGCGTCATTGAGAGCGGCACCCAGAACGGTGCCTCGACCGACTTGGATGGTAATTTCACACTGAACGTCCAACCCGGCGCGACGATCGAAATTTCATCCATCGGTTACAAGACTCAAGTGATTCCGATTGGAAACCAGACGGTTTTCAACGTATTCCTTGAGGAAGACGCCGAGTTCCTTGAAGAAACGGTGGTCATCGGTTACGGTGTTCAGAAGAAGAAACTCGTGACCGGTTCGACCGTCCAGGTCAAGGGCGAGGAACTGGCCAAACTCAACACAACCAGCGCTCTGGGCGCCATGCAGTCCTCTACGCCGGGTGTGAGCATCATGAGTTCCAACGGCCAGCCGGGCTCCGGCTACAACGTCAACATCCGCGGTATGGGTACCACCGGTTCCTACGCCCCGCTCTATGTGATCGACGGCGTGACGGGCGGTGACATCAACTCCCTCAACCCTTCCGACATCGAGAGCATCGACGTCCTGAAGGATGCCGCATCCTGCGCCATCTATGGTGCCCGTGGTGCGAACGGTGTCATCCTGGTCACCACCAAGCAGGGCAAATCCGGAAAGATCACCGTCACCTATGACGGCTTCTACGGAATCCAGAATGTCCAGAGAATGCCCCAGCTCCTGACTGCCCAGCAATATATGGACATCCAGGACCAGGTCAACTTCAATATGGGCAAGGAGCCCGTCGACTGGATCGGAACCCTGAATCCTGCACTTTACAACAGCATCAAAGACGGTTCCTTCACCGGAACGAACTGGCTCGACGCCATCCGCAACGTAAACGCCCCCAATATGAACCACGCGGTCAACATCATCGGCGGTTCGGATATCTCCAAATTCTCGATGGGTGTGAGCTACACCGACCAGGAAGGTATCTTCGGCAAGCCGGTCGCTTCCAACTACAAGCGTCTGACCGCCCGCCTCAACTCCGACCACGTGATCTGGCGCAATGGCGACCTCGACATCATCACCTTCGGCGAGAACGTGTCCTTCACCACCAGTTCGAAAGGCGGTATCGGCACGGGCAACCACTATTGGAACGACGTCTATAATATGCTCTCCGCCAACCCGCTGGTACCCGTCTACCTGCCCGACGGAGGCTATACCGAATACGACTGGCTGAGCCAGAGCGGCATCTGGAATCTCGACCCGTACACCGGCAACCCGATTGCCTCGATGGTTTATTCCTCCCGCGGCAACAACGAGAGCCACAACTACGGTCTGAATATGTCGGCAAACGTCCGTATCCAGCCTATCAAGGGCCTGATCTTCAAGAGCCAGTTCAACTACAAGATGAGCTCCTATACCTACCGTCAGTACGGCCTCGCTTACAAGCTCACCAACTACGCATTCTCGGATGTCGACAACGTCAGCCAGAGCGCGGGCGCCGGTTGGAACTGGTCGTGGGAAAACACCATCAACTACGTGCTCAACCTCAACAACAAGCACAATATCGACGTCTTGGTCGGTAACACCCTCGAGCACAGCGGCTTCGGCGAAGACGTAGGTGCCGGCAACAGCAGCGTCCTCTGGCCGAACCAGTGGAAGTACGCTTACGTCAGCAATACGTCGGGCGATCCTTCACTCACCGACGTTTCCGGCTCCACCTGGGGTGACAGCGGTCTGGTCTCCTTCTTCGGCCGTGTCAACTACAACTACGACGAACGCTATATGCTCTCCCTCATTCTCCGTCACGACGGTTCCTCCAACTTCATGCGCGGCCACCGCTGGGGTACCTTCCCCTCCGTTTCCGCCGGTTGGGTGGTTTCCAACGAGCCGTGGTGGAACACCCGTCTGGTCAACTTCCTGAAACTCCGCGGAAGCTGGGGCCAGAACGGTAACTGCAACATCTCGAACTTCCAGTACCTGTCGACCATCTCGGTCGGCGCGGCCGACGGCGGATACTCCTTCTACACCGGTCCGACGTCCACGACTTCCGGTACCGGCGCCTATGCCGACAAGCTCGCCAACCCCGACATCACCTGGGAAACGTCCCAGCAGCTTGACCTCGGCTTCGACGCCCGTATGTTCGACAGCCGTCTGAACATCGCCTTCGACTGGTACCAGAAAGATACCAAGGACTGGCTGGTCAACGCTCCGATCATGGGTCACTTCGGCGCCAACGCCCCGTACATCAACGGCGGTGACGTCCGCAACACCGGTGTCGAGCTGGCTCTCAGCTGGAACGAAGCCCGCAGCCAGGACTTCTCCTATACCATCGGCGTGAACGGTGCCTACAACAAGAATATCGTCACCCGCATCGCGAATGACGAAGGCATCATCCACGGCCAGGGCAATGTCGTCCAGGGCATCGCCGAGCTCTACCGCGCGCAGGTCGGCTTCCCGATCGGCTACTTCTGGACTTTCAAGACCGACGGTGTCTTCCAGAACCAGGATGAGATCAACGCTTGGAAGGCGGCCGGCAACGGCACCATTGTCAGCGACATCGTCCCCGGTGACCTGAAGTTCATCGACCTCAACAAAGACGGCGTAATCGACGACAAGGACAAGACGATGACGGGCGATCCGAACCCGGACTTCACCCTCGGCGTCAACTTCTCCGTGAACTTCAAGGGCTTCGATTTCGCCCTGAGCGGATACGGCATGTTCGGACAGCAGATCTTCCGTGCTTACCGCCGTTACTCCGACAGCCAGTGGAACAACTACACCACCGAGGTGTACGACTACTGGCACGGCGAGGGAACGTCCAACCACTATCCGCGCCTCGTGGCCGGTACCAACTACAACTATATGAACAACTCCGACATCTTCATCGAGGATGCGGACTTCTTCAGGATCCAGACCGTCACGTTCGGTTACGATTTCAAACGGCTTTGGAAGAACGCCCCGTTCGAGAAGTGCCACCTCTATGTCCAGGCTCAGAACCCTTGGGTCTTCACCAAGTTCAAGGGTCTTGATCCGGAAGTCGGTTCTTCCTCCGGTTTCGACGGATGGGCCAAGGGCATCGACCTCGGTTACTATCCGCAGGCCCGCAGCTTCGTCGTCGGCCTCAATCTGGCTTTCGGCGGCGGCGCCTATAACAGCAAGGGCAACGAATCCGCCCAGGTCGTGAATGCCTACGTTCCCGACAACTTCACGCAGAAGGTGATCGAGAAGGAAGTCATCAAGGAAGTTGTCAAGGAAGTTCCCGTGGAAGTCGTCAAGGAAGTCGTCAAGGAAGTCAAGGTTCCTGTCGGCTCCTCCTTCACGGGCCCTTATACCGACGATCTCTACTTCGTGATCAATCAGGCTGAGCTCCGTCCGGACGAGGCCTTCAAACTGGGCCGGATCGCCCAGATCATGAAAGACAACCCCGATGCGACCATCTCCGTCACGGGTTATGCCGACAGCGGCACCGGCAACGCTACGATCAACAATGATCTCTCCCAGCGCCGTGCCCAGGCCGTCATCGATATGCTCAAGCAGGCGGGCATCGCTGCCAGCCGCATCATCAGCAATGCCGTCGGCGGTGACCGGGACGCTTCCCGCAGCCCCGAATCCAACCGCGTTGCCGTATGTATTGTCAAATAATTAGAACGAAAGCGTCATGAAAAGAATATTGAAATTTGCGGCCATTGCCGCCCTCACTCTTTCGTTTGCATCCTGTGAGTCGTTCCTCGACACCACGAACTACTGGTCGAAAGACAGCAGCAACTTCCCGGTGAACGCTACCGATGCTGAGCAGATGCTCGCCGGTATCTACAACAACCTGAACGTCTCGATCGGCAACAACGTCCACCTCAACCACTTCCTGTGGTCGATGGCGGCTTCCGACGACGCCCTCGGCGGAGGTGGTCAGAACGACCAGGCCATGCAGGCGGAAGATCTTTTGCTCAACTTCGGTTCCGATATGTACAACGGTTTCTATGTGGACCGCTACAAAGGAATCGCCCGTGCGAACGCCGCCATCGAGGCTATGCCCAACTGCGGTGTCGCGCAGCTCAACCAGTACATGGGCGAGGCTTTCTTCCTCCGTGCCTGGTACTACTATGAACTTGCCTCCATGTTCGGCAATATCCCTTGCCCCGTGAGCTCGCAGGCCGACCCCACCCAGCCGCAGATCAGCGGTGAAGAACTCTGGGGCCAGATCATCGAAGACTGCAAGATCGCTGCCGACATCATGCCTGCCAAGCAGGCCATCGGCGACGGACACGTGGATAAGTATTGCGCGGAAGCCCTGCTGGGCCGCGCCTTCCTGTTCGCCACCGGTTTCTTCGGTCTGGACGCCATCACCCTTCCTGCCTATGAGAATGAAGCTATCGGCGTGAGCATCGCTGAAGGAACCAAGATCACCAAGTCTGAAGTCGGCGCATACATTACCGACTGTGTGAACAACTCCGGTTACACCCTTGTCTCCGACTTCCACAACCTCTGGGCCTATACCAACCGTTGCACTATCAACGACACGAAGAACCCCTGGTATGGTAAAGGTTACAAGTGGGTCGAAGATGACGGCGCCCGCAACCCCGAGGCCATGTTCATCATCAAGTTCAACACGCAGCCTTCCTGGAGCACCACCATCGGTTATTCCAACCAGACCGCCCTTTTCCTCGGTGTCCGTGGCCAGAATCTCGACAACGGCGAGTGCATCCCGTTCGGCGTGGGCTGGGGCATGTGCCCGGTCAACCCTTCGCTGGTTTCCGACTGGAAAGCGCTTGAACCGGACGACGCCCGTCTCGATGCTTCGATCATTTCTGTCGACCAGTTCAGCGGAACCTATAAGTACGGCGGCGACAGCAACATTCAGGAAAGCGGTTACTACCAGACCAAGACCATGCCCGTCATGGCTTGGAGCGATGAACAGGGCAAGTATATGAAGAGCTTCACCAACGTGATGTTCCCCGACCTGACCTGGTCAAGCGGCAACGAAGACAACTTCCAGCTCAACAGCGTCAACGACATGGTCATGATCCGTTTCGCCGAAGTGCTGCTGATGGATGCCGAACTCAACGGCAGCCAGGCTTCCTTCGACAAGGTCCGCGCCCGTGCCGGCCTGCCGAGCAAACCGCTCAACGATGAGAACCTGCGCAATGAGCGCCGCTGGGAGCTCGCCTTTGAAGGCGTCCGCTTCAACGATATGCGCCGCTACGGTGAAAGCTACGCCGTCAGCGCCCTCGACAAACAGCAAGGCGTGAAGGTGTGGAACAACGGCGTGGAAGGAACGAACGACGCCGCCAAGTACAACGGCGGCTACGGCGCACGTTACACCGCGACCAAGGGCTTCGTTTCGATTCCGAGCAGCCAGATTTCCCTGTCTGCCGGCGCCGGCGAAGAGTATAAGTTCACCCAGAATGCAGGCTGGGGTTCCCAGTTCGACTTCCCGGGTTGGTAGCAGATCTTACCTTAAGTATTTTATGTCATGAAGAAATTAGCATACTTCTCTATCCTTGCCCTGGCAGGTCTGCTGCTCGTTTCCTGCGAGCCTGTGCTCATCGAAGGGCCCCAGGCCAGCGCTCCTATCGCCGCGAACGAACTCCAAAGCGCGTTCGTCATTGACGGACAGTTCGCTGACGCCGCCTGCACCCAGCCTCAGACCGACGGTAACTACATCAAGTACCACACGTCGCCCGCTCACACAGTGCAGGTCTTCAACTTCAAATCGGACGGTTCCAAGAACGTCCTGGCCATCGGAGCATCGGGCGTTTTCAACATCACGCCGCGCCGTGGTGCCGATCCCAATCAGCTCTTCAACGTTTCGACCATCAACCAGGATGCTTCGGTCGTCTCTTTCCAGAGTTCCGTCAACGTCTATGTGCCGGCCGACCTGGCTCCCGAAGTGAAAGTACTCACCGGTGAATCCGGCGCCAAGGCCTGGAAGTGGAACCCGATCGGCGGGTCCACCTGGGGCAATGCCGGTTACATCGGTGATGCCGGTCACGGCGCCAATGTGGCTGCCGGCGAGATCCCCGGTCTGTGGTGGGGCTGCGTGCCTGCCGATCTGGAGACCGAACAGATCCAGCACGCCGGCGGAACGGTCTACGGCTATGGTGACGACAACGCCTATATGGTCTTCAACGAAGACGGAGAATGCATCTCCTACAAGGCCGACGGCACCCAGATTGCCAAGGGCACCTACGCCCTGAACAACTACGACCCGGACTGCACCGACGGCTACCACTACGGTACGCTCGTGACCACCGACGCCCCGATTCTCTTCCCGTTCATCATCAATACGGGCGGAAAGCGGGCCAACGAGTTCGACGTGATCTATGTGGATCCCAACAACCTCTCGCTGGTCTGCGCCAATGGCCAGGGTGCCTGGAGCTGGGGCGAATGCACCTGGTGGAGATTCAAGAACGCTTCCGACCCGGATGCGGCTCTCGCCGGCAGCGGCGAGCGCGCCTGGACCTACTACCCGATGAACGGTTCCACCTGGGGTAATGCCGGTTACATCGGCGATCCCGGTCACGGCTCCAACCTTGCGGCCGGTGAGGTTCCCGGCCTGTGGTGGGGCTGCACGCCCGAACAGTTGGAGACCGAGCAGATCGCCCACAGCGGTGGCGTGGCCTACGGCTACGGCAGCGACGACGCCTATATGGTGTTCAACAGCGTGGACGGCACGGTTACCTCTTACGATGCCAGCGGCAAGCAGATCGCCTCTTCGGCCTACGCCGTCGAGAATTTCGACTGGCAGGCAGGCTACAAGATGGGTGACCTGGTCACCACCGGCGGTTCCGGTATCCTCTTCCCGTTCATCATCAACACGGGCGGTACGGTAGCGACCAACTACGAAATCGTTTATATGGACGGCAACCTCCTCACCCTCATCTGCGCCAACGGCCAGGCCGCCTGGAGCTGGGGCGAGTGCACATGGTGGAGATT
>JAEEGG010002744.1_pt1 | contig 44967 bp, 38 predicted proteins | sample 9134161 | NCBI WGS metagenome assembly JAEEGG01 (sample SAMN16246543, study PRJNA631951) | gut metagenome | biome: gut microbiome; feature: rumen; material: CR-attached | host: Bos | place: Iran: Karaj | collected 2018-10 | reverse complement strand
TACAGGTCCGTAATAATCATTTTTCCAACGGATCAAAGCCTCGGCACCTACTATTTTTTCAGTCATAGCATCTACCACCGGCTGATAAACCATTGAAAAACCATCGAAATCCTGCATGATGGATGAAGACTTCGCAAGCGTAGGAATCAGCCTCACCGAGAATGGCGCCATGTACCCGCAGGCCTCCGTGAGCGGCCTCTACATCAGCCACCCCGAAATCGACTACTTCCACGTGAAGGAACGGTAAAATTCTATCTTTGGGCCGATGAAAGCGATTCTGATCATTGCGCACCACTGCATTTTGCCCGGAGCCTACAAGGGTTTCGAGGAAATCCTGGACAAGCTGCACCACGACTTGCCTGGTACACGTGTGGCTAGCACGAGCCTTTTGGACTTGGAAAACGACCTGCGCACGCTCCTGCGCGAGGATGTGGAATCGGTGACGCTCTTGCCGTACCTGCTTTTGAACGGCCAGCATTCAAAGAACGACGTGCCGCGCGTGGTCGCGAAGCTGCAGGAAGAATTCCCGCGGATTCCCATCACGCTGTTGCCCTGCCTCGGCGACTGGAAGGAATTTGCCGACATGGTCGTTTGCGGCATCCGCAACGCACAGGAACCGCGCGCCTGCGCTCCGTCGTCCTCCTCGACCCCCGAGCATCGGACCTCGAATCTCTTCTCCATCGAAGTGAATCTCGAAGGCAAGAACGTCCTGGTGGTGGGCGGTGGCCGCATTGCGCTACGCAAGGTCAAGACGCTTTTGCCTACGGGTGCCCGCATCACCGTTGTCGCCCCGCAGTTCGACCCTGAATTCGGTGCGCTCAAGTCTGGCGAGCCTGCATCTTCGATTGTCTTCAAGAATCGTCCTTACGAGCCGCTCGACCTCCGCGGCATTTTCATGGTCTTTATCTGTACCGACCAGCCTGCCGTCAATGCGCAGGTCTCTAACGACGCCCGCGCCCGCCGCATCCTGGTCAATAATGCCTGCGATTACCTCGACGGCGACTTCATCGTGCCCGCCCGCATGGATTTTGGCGAAAACATCGCCGTGACCGTCTCCACGCAGGGCCGCGCCCCCTCGCTCGCCAAGAAGCTCAAGCAGAAAATTCAGGCCGAATGGGCCGAGGGCCTCGAACAGGCTGAACGTGATTTTTTAAATTCATGACACTATGATTATCCGTCCTCGTCGCTTACGCAAGAATGAAACCATCCGCAACATGGTTGCGGAAACTGCAATCAACCCCGATTCCCTCGTGTACCCGATGTTCGTGGTCGAGGGGGAGGGTGTGAAAGAAGAAATCCCGTCGATGCCCGGCCAGTACCGCTTCTCCATCGACGAAATCCTCCAGGAACTCGAATCCTGCGTCATCGCGGGAATCAAGTCGATTCTCCTGTTCGGCATCCCCAATATCAAGGACGACATGGCGACATCGGCCTACGACGACGATGGCATCGTGCAGCGTGCGGTGCGCTCCATCAAGGCGAAGTTTCCCGACCTCTTCGTGATTACGGACGTGTGCCTCTGCGAATATATGAGCCACGGCCATTGCGGCATCGTGAAGGACGGCGACGTGGATAACGACCCGACGCTCGAACTGCTGGCGAAGACTGCGCTTTCGCATGCGCGTGCGGGGGCGAACATGGTTGCTCCCTCCGACATGATGGACGGGCGCGTGGCGGCAATCCGCGCAAAGCTTGACGAGAATGGCTATGCGGATACTCCTATCATGGCCTACAGCGCGAAGTTTGCGAGCGCCTACTACGGCCCGTTCCGCGATGCAGCCGATTCCGCGCCGCATTTCGGGAACCGCAGGAGCTACCAGATGGATGTGCGCAACGCTCGCGAGGCCCAGCGCGAAGTGGAACTCGACATCGAAGAAGGTGCCGATATCGTGATGGTGAAGCCCGGGCTTGCCTTCCTCGACATTTTGCGCCAGACTGCAGAAATCAGCACCGTTCCCGTGGCCGTCTACAACGTGAGCGGCGAATATTCGATGGTGAAGGCCGCCGCCAAGAACGGCTGGATCGACGAAGACGCCGTCATCCGCGAGAACCTGCTTGCGATGAAGCGCGCCGGTGGCGACATCATCATCACTTACCATGCGAAGGAAGCGCTCGAGAAGGGGCTGGTATGAACCACTCCTTGAGCGAGAAACTTTTTGCCGAAGCCAAGACGCTCATGCCGGGCGGCGTGAACAGCCCGGTGCGTGCCTACGGCAACGTGGGGGCCACACCTCCGTTTATCGCCCGCGCGAAGGGTAGCCACATCTACGATGTGGACGGCAACGACTATATCGACTACGTGGGCAGCTGGGGACCGATGCTCCTGGGACACGCGCACGATGCGGTTATCAGTGCGGTTGCAGAAACGGCAAAGAACGGCCTGAGTTTTGGTGCTCCGTGCGGGCTCGAATCTGAACTCGCGAAGCTCGTGATGGGCCTCGTGCCGAGCGTCGAGATGATCCGCATGGTGAACAGTGGGACCGAGGCGACTATGAGCGCCATCCGTGCCGCACGCGGGTTTACCGGCCGCGACAAGATCGTGAAATTCGAGGGCTGCTACCACGGCCACAGCGACAGCCTGCTTATCAAGGCGGGTTCGGGCATGCTCACGACGGGCAAGCCGAGCAGCAAGGGCGTTCCGGCGGATCTCGCGAAGTACACGCTCACGCTCCAGTACAATGATGTGGCAGGCGTTAAGGAACTCTTCGACAAGATTGGCGACGAGATTGCGGGTGTCATCGTGGAGCCGGTGGCAGGCAACATGGGCGTCGTGCCCGCGAAACCCGAATTCTTGCAAACGCTTTCCGCAGAAACCAAGAAGCACGGCGCGCTCCTGATTGTGGACGAAGTCATGACAGGCTTCCGTGTTGGCATCCACTGCGCGCAGGGCCTTTACGGCATCAAGCCCGACCTTACGACCTTTGGAAAGATTATCGGTGGCGGCATGCCGGTGGGCGCTTATGGTGGCCGCCTCGACGTGATGCAGCAGATTGCGCCTCTCGGAGGAATCTACCAGGCGGGAACACTTTCAGGCAACCCGGTCGCGATGGCGGCGGGACTCGCCACGATGCGTGAACTTTCGACACATCCGGAATTGTACGTACATGCCGAGGCGATGACCAGGCGCTTGATTGAAGGCCTTCAGGACGCGGCAAAATCCGCGGGTGTCGCAATTTCCACGAATCAGGTCGGCTCCATGGGCTGCATCTTCTTTACCGAAGGTCCGGTCACATGCTTTGCCGACGTGCAGAAATCCGACCTGGAACTCTTCCGCAAGTATTTCCTCGGCATGCTCGACGAGGGCATTTACCTGGCCCCGAGCCAGTTCGAGGCCATCTTCGTGAGCGCGGCGCATTCCGAGGCCGACATCGACCGCACGGTCGAGGCTGCGCGCAAGGTGTTCAAGTCGCTTTAAAAATCTATATTTGGCGAAAAAGGTGAAATTGTATGCAAATCGTAAAAGTCACTCCGAAATCTGCTGAAATCGAACGCATTTGCGGGCGCGAAGTCGCCCCGAGCAAGGAAATTCACGACAAGGTGATGCAGATCCTTGCCGACATCAAGAAGGGCGGCATCGCTAAGGCGACCGAATACGCCCAGAAGTTTGACGGTCTCAAGGGCAAGAACATCCGCGTGCCGGCTTCCGCCATCGCGAAGTCTGCCGCCAAGTGCCCGAAGGAACTCCAGAAGGCCCTGAAGCAGGCCATCAAGAACGTGCGCGATTTCCACCAGAACCAGATGGAAGAATCCTGGCTCATGGAAGGGAAGGACGGCGTCGTGCTCGGCCAGCGTATCCGCCCGATGAAGCGCGTGGGCCTCTACGTGCCGGGCGGTGCGGGCATTTACCCGAGCACTGTCATCATGAACGCGGTCCCGGCTCTCGTTGCCGGCGTGGAAGACATCGTGGTCGTCACTCCCATCAAGGGCGAAATCAACCGCGCCGTGGCTTTCGTACTCCAGGAACTCGGTATTACCGAAGTCTACCATATCGGTGGCGCTCAGGCGATTGGCCTGCTTGCTTACGGTGCGAAGGATGCGAAGGGCAAGACCGTCGTGGAACGCGTCGACAAGATTGTGGGCCCGGGCAACGTGTTTGCGGCAATCGCCAAGAAGGAAGTCTTCGGTGTCGTGGATATCGACATGGTGGCTGGTCCCAGCGAAGTGCTCGTGATGGCCGACAACACCTGCGATCCGGACTTTGTGGCAGCCGACCTCTTGAGCCAGGCGGAACACGGTTCCGGCTTCGAGGCGGCCATCTGCATTACCGACAACATGGAAACCGCCCAGATGATTAGCGCCTGCGTGGATATCCAGGTCGAAAATTCCCCGAAGCGCGAGCTCCTTGAGAAGGTGCTGGGCAACTTCGGGCGCATCCTCGTGGTGAAGGACTGGTTCGACGGCGTGGAAATCGCGAACCGCATCGCTCCGGAACACTTGGAAGTGATGACTGCGGAAGCCGAATCCATGGCGGCGCAGATCGAGAACGCGGGTGCCGTGTTTATCGGCCCGTGGTCCAGCGAACCGGTGGGCGACTACTTCGCGGGCCCCAACCACGTCCTGCCTACGAACGGCACGGGCCGCTTCTTCAGCCCGCTCGGCGTGTACGACTTCCTCAAGCGCATGAGCATCATCCGCTACAGCGAGAAGGCCATCAAGAAGAACGCAAAGGCCATCGCAGCCGTCGCGACCGAAGAAGGCTTTATCCACCACGCTGCCGCGGTGCTCAAGCGTCTGTAAGCATCCGTTTCGATTAGAAAAGCGTAAATGCAAAAGAGCCGGCATCGTCTGCCGGCTCTCGTTGTTTCTGTAGAGGCCTTATTCGCCGAGGCAGTTGTCCATCGCGGCGATAATCTTCTTCTTGTCCATGTGCTGGCCGATGAATACGAGACGGATGATGCGGTCGCCGTATTTCTCGTCCCATACCTTCACCAGGTCGGGGTTCTCGCGCAGCAGGCGCTTCTGCTCTTCTTCACTCTCGCTGGCGAACCATGGCCCGAAATTCTGGGCGGAAGCCTGCTTGCCGGCCTGCTCGAACAGGTAGCTGTTGTTGCGTTCGTCCTCGAACCACACGAGGCCCTTGGTGCGGATGATACTCGTGGGGTAGTTGTCGAGGAACGTCTCGAAGCGGTCGCGGACAAGCGGACGGCGGCGTTCGTACACGAACGTGCTTATGCCGTACTCGTCGCCATGCGGATGGTCCTTGTCGTGGTGATGGCCGCAATGGGGACAAACGTCTTTATCATCATCACCAGAATGGTGATGATGGCCATGCTCATCGTGATGAGCATGGGAACATTCTTCATCTTTGTCGCAGTGGCTATGGTCTTCGTGGTCGTGGTCATCGTCATGGTCGTGATGATGGTGATCGTGCTCGTCGTGTTCTTCCTCATCACCGTGGTGATGAGGTCCATGCTCATCGTCATGATGAGCATGATTGTCGTTTGTTTCATCATCTTCCGGAGACGTTTCCTTCATGAGTTCCTTGGCCCAGGCGGCGGAGTTCCCGACCTTCTCGAAGTCGAACTGCTTGGTGTCGAGGATATCCTTCATCTCGACCTTGCCGTAGTTCGTCTCAATCATCTTGGCTTCGGGCTGCAGCGCGCGCACCACCGCCTTCACGTGCTCGAGGTCGTTCTTGCTGATGGAATCGACCTTGTTCATGATGATGGTGTTGCAGAACTCGATCTGCTGGATGAGGAGGTTCGCAATGTCTTCTTCCTCGAGGTCGTTCGAAAGCAGCTTCTGGCCGCCGGCGAACTCGTCGGCGAGGCGGGCCACATCCACGACGGACACGATGTTGTCGAGGTGGCAGGCGAGGGGGCGACCGTCGCGGCTCTGCAACTGGCTACCCGCCATGCAGATGGTCTGCGCGATAGGTACGGGCTCGCAAATGCCGCTAGCCTCGATGAGGATGTAGTCGAACTTGTTCATCTCGAGGAGTTCGGCAATCTGTTCCAGGAGGTCGGTCTTGAGGCTGCAGCAGATACAGCCGTTGCTGAGCGGCACCACCTTGCCGGAATCTTCCTTCGTGATGTTCCCGCCCTTCTCGATGAGCGTCTGGTCGATGTTCACTTCGCCGATATCATTCACGATGACGGCGACGTGGTAGCCCTGCTGGTTGTTGAGCACGAAGTTCAGCAGGGTCGTCTTTCCGGCTCCGAGGTAACCGGTGAGCAGCGTTATAGGTACAGATTTCATTTTCGCATCCTTCGGATGAAAGTTCTTTGTTAAAAAGGCCGCAGGCCCTGGAGCCGACGGCCTATTACGGAGTATTCGTCATCCCCGACCGGGGATCTCCGTTTTACAGTTCCGGCTTGTTGCCGGTGAGACGCACGAAGATTTCTTCGTACTTCGCGAGCGTGTTCTTCACGACTTCGGCCGGGATTTCCGGACCCGGGTAGGTCTTGCCCCAGTCGAGTGTTTCGAGCCAGTCGCGGACGTACTGCTTGTCGAAGCTTTCCTGGTTCTTGCCCACCTGGTACTTGTCGGCCGGCCAGTAGCGGCTGGAATCCGGCGTGAGCACTTCGTCGATCAGCACGGTTTCGCCGTCGATTTCACCGAACTCGAACTTGGTGTCGGCGAGGATGATGCCCTTCTCGGCAGCGTAGTCGCGGGCCTTCGTGTAGATGTCCAGCGACATGCTCTTGAGCTCGGTGGCGACCTTTTCGCCAACGATGTCGAAGGTCTGTTCGAAGCTGATGTTCTCGTCGTGGCCCACGTCCGGCTTGGTGCTCGGCGTGTAGAGCGGAGTCTCGAGCTTCTGGCAGAGCTGCAGGTTGGAGGGGAGCACGTGACCGCAGATGCGGCCCGTTTTCTGGTAGTCCTTCCAGCCGGAACCCACGATGTAGCCGCGAACGATGCATTCCACGGAGTGGCGCTTGGCCTTCTTCACGATCATGGAACGGCCGCGGAGGTAGTCGGCGTGCTTCTTGAGCACTTCGGGGTATTCTTCCACGTCGGCGGTGATGAGGTGGTTCTTCATGCCGAGGTGCTTGAACCAGAACAGCGAAAGCTGGTTGAGGATTTTGCCCTTACCAGGGATCGGGGTGGGGAGCACCACGTCAAAAGCGGAAAGACGGTCGCTGGCGACCATCAGGAAGCTGTCGCCCAGGTCGTACATGTCGCGTACCTTGCCCTGGTGGAACAGTGGAACTTCGGTAATGGGGGTATCAAATTTAAGACTCATAGTGAGTGTAAATATAGAAATTTACCCCCTTTTTAGCTAGACCCCTCTTTTTGATGAAGTTGGGGATTCGGGGCTATTCGACCTTTTCGGGCCACGGGTGCTTGGGGTAGCGGCCACGCAGTTCCTTGCGCACTTCGGCGTAGGTGTTCTGCCAGAATCCGGTGAGGTCCCAGGTCTTCTGGATGGTTCGGAAGTTTGGCGCGAGGATGTCGTAGCGGACCTTCAGCTTGCCTTCGGCGATTTTGTGTTCGCCGCGCAGCTGCATGAAGTCCTCGATGCGAGCCGAGATTTCCACGAGGACGCCTTCGATACTTTGTACGGACTTGCCTTCGTCATCGGTCGCGACGGCCTGGTAGCTATAGCGGGCGCGTTTGCCGTTGGGGAGCATGTAGTGGTCGGGGAATGTCTTGTTGAGCCAGGCGAGCATCGATTTTCCGAAGTAGTCCTCGACGATGGATCGGTAGCGGTCCTCGTTGATGTCGCGCAGCAGGAACTTTCCGCTGGTGAGTTCGTCGAAGATCAGTTCCATGTCCTCGTCGTTGAATTCGGGGAGCCCGTATTCGGGGTAGAGCCTTGCGGCGAGGCGCATCTTGATGAGTAGCGTTTGGATGTCCTCGGTGAGGTACTTGCCGCTCCAGTTCTCTTTCTCGATCTTCTCCTTCCACGCCTCCACGGTGAGTTCCTTCAGCTTCTCGAGGATATCGGGAGCGGCTTCTTGCGTGATGATTTCTTTTCGTGAAAGTTCGGTGGTGCTGCCGTCTGCGCCTGTGGCTTCGCGGATTTCGACTCCGATAAACCTTTCCTGCCCGCTGCGCCACAGCAGTTCGTAGCGCGTGGTGGCGTTGTCGCCTTCGAGCATTTCCTTTGCGATGGATGCGTAGAGGTTAACCTTGAGTTCGGACCTCGTTGTCCCGGCGCGTAGCATCGAGAGCGCGAGGATGGCGTAGGGCGGTTCGGTGACCTGCAGGCGGATGACGTTCTGGTTTGCAAGCTTGTATGCACTGCCGCTCGGGGTCGCGAGCCTGTCGGGGAAAGCCTTGAGAAGTTGCCTGCAGACAAACGCGCGGGCGCCTTCTGTTGCCGGCCTCGTGGAATTGTCATTGCGAGCCGAAGGCGAAGCAATCTTGTCGCGATAGTCCCGCAGCTGCCTGAGTGTAAAGATCACTTCGCGTGGTGCGGCGATATTCTTGGACAAGGTGTCGGCGGCGAGCGATAGGATGTCGTAGGCGACCTTGGACTTCTGCAGGAATTCGGTGCCGGAATGTATCCAGGCGAGAGCGGCGAGCAGCAGGTCGGGGAGGTCGTCTTTGCTTTGAGCGGAGGCGAGCAGCAGCGCGAGCGGGATGCTCGAAACCGGCGTGCGGATGGCCTTGAGGCCGAGTGCGGTGATGGCGCCGCCTTGCAGCATGCCGAATTTTTCGAGGAGGGCGGTCGCCGTCTTTTCGCGGGCCTCGGGAATCGCCGTCGGCAAATCGAGGGGCGCATTGTCGGATTCGAGAGCGGCCTTCTGCAGCAGGAGTTCCGAGGGCTCGATTTGTGTCACCTCGGGGATGATTCCCCTGGGCATGCGCTTTTCGGATTCCTCGCTCCACAGGCGGATGGCGCATCCGTTCTGCGTACGGCCGCTACGGCCGCTGCGCTGGATGGCGTTCTGCATCGAGATGGGTAGCGTGCGCAGCACGTTCACCTTCTCGCTGTCGTCGTAGAGGCTCACGCGTTCGATGCCGCTGTCGACGACGCCCGTCACGTTCGGGACGGTAATGGAGGTTTCCGCGATATTCGTGGTGAAGATGACGCGCGGGCGCTCCGTCACTTCGAAGATGCGGTCTTGCGTTTCGCGGTCCTGCCCGCCGTAGAGTTCCAGGAATTCGGCGCAGTTGTTGCCGAGTGCCTCGGAAGCGGCGCTGTGGCAGCGGGCGATTTCGGCCTTGCCCGGCAAGAATACCAGGGTGGTCTGCCAGATATTGTTGTGGTAGAGGGTCTTGAGCGCCCGCACCACTTCGGCGTCAAGGCCCACGCCCGAAACGAGCGAGGTCCCCGCGGCGGGAACTTGGTGGATTATCTGTACGGGGAAGAGCGGGTGGCCGAGACTCAGGCACTTGACGCCGAGAACCGCTTCGAGTTCGGAGCGGTTCAGCGCCGCCGACATGACGGCGATGCGCGGTGCGCGAGCGTTTCCCAGCATGTAGGCGAACAGCAGGTCCATGTCGGCCTTGCGCTCGTGGTATTCGTCGAACACCACCCATTCGGCGTCCATCTTCCCGTGCAGGAGTTCTTGCAGAAAGTTTCCGTAGGTTTGGAAGAGGATGCGCGTCTCGGCGCTTTTGCAGCTGTCCTGCCGGAACTGGTAGCCGACGGTCTTGCCGCACGGTTCGCCGTGGAGCTTCGCCGAAAACTGCGCAAGCGAAAGCGCCGCGATGCGGCGCGGTTGCAGGACGACGACGCGGCCGCTGCAGTGCTTGCTTAAAAAGTAGGGGACAAAGAGCGACTTGCCCGAGCCGGTGGGGGCTTCGATAAGCAGGTTGCGCGACTCCGCGAGGGCCGCTTCCAGCTTGCCTTCTTCTTCGGCGAGGGCGAGGTCTTTGTAGGTCATCTTTCCGCTATTAGCGCGGGTACTTGAGCTTTTCGCCGGTGGCCACGTCCATGTAGGGCGGCTTGCCTTCGCGGAACTTCTGGTTGATGACCAGGTTCTCGATGCGGCGGCGGAGTCCCTGTTCCGTCTTGCAGAAGAAGTACACGACCTTGTTGGTGCCCGGCACAAGGAACATGGCGAGCTTGTACTTCTGCTTCACGGCGCGGCGGAAGAACATCATGTCCTCTTTCTTCGGCATGACGATGTTGCTTCCTTCCTTGGTTTCGCAAATCATGTCGGCGTCGGCGAGGAGCGCCTTGGACTTCTGCTTCAGGGCGGCGAAATTCGGGGCGGTGTTCTTCTGGATGGTTTCGAGGTTGAACGCTCCGCCGCCTTCCTTGAGCGCCTTGCGGAGACCGCGGAACGCGAAAATAGCCAGAACGAGAACGACGACGGCGATGAGCCAGGGCCAGTAGTTTGCAAGAAAATCAAGCATAGAAACCTCGGTGTTTCTCCTTTTTTTGACGCCCCAAATATAGAAAAATGATTATTTCTATATTTCGTGAGAGTGAAAGATTGTTTAAAAATCGTGGGCTTTGCCTTGCTTGCGCTTGTCCCGGCCGCGTTTGCGGATGCGGCCCCCGCCTCCGGCGGCTGTACCGACGGTACGGTTGTCGCGTCTATCGGTTTCGATGGCCTCAAGCATACGAAGCCCCGCGTGGTGGAACGCGAGCTTATGAACCGCGTGGGGGAGCCGTTCTCGCAAGAAAAGTTCGAGGCCGAGAAACGCCGCTTGCAGGACCTGGACCTCTTTACCGAAATTTCCGTCTCCTGCGAAGGCGCGAGCCTCAAGTACAGCTTCAAGGAAATCTTCCGCTGGATTCCTTCGCCCGCGGGCAAGAAGACCGACCGCGATGGCCTGATGCTCGGGGCCGCTTTTGCAAACCTCAACGTGCTGGGAGAGGATATCCGCGCCGAGGTGCAGTACCGCACGACGGTCGACCCGTTCTTCGACAAGAACGAGTATGCGCTCTACGTGAGTTCGCCCTACCTGTTCGGACTCCCGCTCGGCTGGAACTTCGAGTTCCTCGTGACCGACAGCTACGACAACATCCGCAATTTCCAGGAACAAAGCATTTTGTTCGACCTGGATCTGGAATACAAGTTCTTGCCGCACCTGTCGTTGCTCGGGACCCTTGCCGCCCGTGATTTGTGGCAAGCGGCATTCTTGCCTGAGATAGGTTTTGGCTTTGCGTTTGATTACCGCGACAGCAAGCTCGATACGCGCGAAGGCGTGTATTTCGAGTATATGCTCACGCATGTAGGCGAGGGTGACGACAGCGATTCCGACTGCGGTGCCGGAAACTGTGCAGGGATGGGCGGCGAACGCTTCTGGGAAATTCTCACGGACGCGCGTGCCTACAAGACCTTCTGGCGTTTCATAACGGGGGCGACGGCGCTCGTGCGCTACCGTCCGGGCGACGTGAAGTTCTACGACTACTATTATCATGGCGGTGCGAACACCTTCCGCGGGCATGATGCCGATTCCGCGCACCTGGGTGTCCACGAGGCGCTGCTCACGCTGGAAGAGCGTTTCGTGCTGGTGGAACGCCATGCGGCAAGCCTCTGGGGCATCAATTTCTTCTACGGCGTGCAGCTGGTCGCGGGTCTCGACGGAAGCCTGCTTTGGGACAAGGGGCGCCCCGGCTGGGATGACTACGAGGGCGCCGTCTATGGCGGTATCCATCTCGTGATTCCCGCGCTCGACCGTCTGCGTTTCGAGGTGGGCTACAGCCCCGACAAGGGAGAACCGGTATTCTATTTCGGCCTGTTCGACAAGGTGACGTCGTCCAGATGGCGCAGCCGGTGAGAAAAAGCCTTGAAAAATCTTGCATAAATGTTAAATTTGACTTTACAAACTGAAAAATGAAACAATCTCGGGCTCAAGGTGGGCCCCTGGAGTATAAATGGCAATTAACTACCTGGATCTCCCTATCGGACGCAAGTACCCCTACGAAGTCGACTGCGTCGTGGAAATCGGCAAGGACACCAGCCTTAAGTACGAATACGATGAACGCCTGCACGTGTTCCGCCTGGACCGCTGCCTGCTCAGTTCCATGAGCTACCCTTGCACCTATGGATTTATCCCGAGCACCAAGGCCGACGACGGCGACGCGCTCGACATGCTCATCTACAGCCCCGCATCCATGATGACGGGTACGGTCTGCACCTGCCGCGTGATTGGCGCCTTGGACATGACCGACGGCGGCAAGAAGGACTACAAGGTCCTCGGCGTGCCGACGTTCAACCCGCGCCCCATCAAGGACATCGGTGACGTGGACCAGATGTTCCTCCGCATTACGCGCAACTTCTTCCAGAACTACAAGGAACTGGAAGGCAAGGATGTGCAGATCGGTGATTGGAAGGATGCCGCTTTTGCGCGTGAACGCGTGATTGCCGCCCACAGGGCCTACTTCCAGAACCAGGTGCAGGTCCCCGAGACGTTCTACCAGGAACCGGAGAGCGCAGAACACCTCCCGCCCGACGAATTGATCTAACGGTTTTTAAATGGAAAAAAGTCCGCCGGGTTACTCTGGCGGACTTCTTTTTTTGAGGGATCTCCCCTTTGGATGCATGGGAAACCGCCGGGGTTGCATGCCGCTTTTTTCGGGTGTTTCTAATCAAAAAAAATGTCGTTTCGTCGAGTTTTTTGGGCGTTCGTGTGTTTTGCGTAGAAAAAAAAGTATATTTAGGCCATAACAAATCAGTCTAAAACTCTTATATAAAAGGAGAACAAATGAAAAAGCCCCTTCTTGCAGTTATCGCTGCGACTCTGATGCTTTCTTCTGGCGCATGGGCAGGATTCTCGGTCCATGTAGAGAACAACAGGAAGACCGCTCACCGTAACGATCCGCCTCCTCCGCCTCCTCCGCGCGAACGCCTGGAATGCCGCTTCGAGAAGCCGGACTGCCGTCCCCGTGATCGCGGTTTCCGTCTCGACTACCGCAACCGTCGCGTGATGGTTGAAGGCCGTTGCGACCGTGGTGAAGCCGAAGGCCGCTACGACTACTACTGCAACGATGGTACCCGTTGGATGATTGTGGACTTCCACCGCAACCGTCCGGAACGCGTCGACTGCCTCGACCCGCGCCGTGGCCGTATGTTTGCAGCACGCAACGTGCGTGAATGCGTCGACATCCACGACCGCTAGTCTGTCCTAAATTTTTACAGGCTGCCCCTCCTGCCCAGGAGGGGTTTCTTATTTTGTTCGAAACATTGGCAGGTCATTGGCGAAAAGGTGAAGGCCCCCGCTGTTGGCGGAGGCCTTCGAGTCGAGTAGTTGTAAGCCGGGTTCTGTTCCCCTTGCGGGGCGATGACCATCTCTCTGGGTCAGTCGTTACCGACCGCCTCAAGCGACCTACCCGGAAACCAGCTGGCGCGGGCAGCACCAGGCCCGCATTGCTGCGAGCGGAATCCTGCTTGGTCTTGCACCGGATGAGGTTTACCATGCCATCCCTGTCGCCAGGAATGCGGTGAGCTCTTACCTCGCCATTTCACCCTTACCTCGACGGGCCGAAACCCGTGCGGGGCGGTTTGCTTTCTGTTGCACTGTCTGTCGCGTTTCCGCGCCTGGACGTTATCCAGCATCCTGCCCTGCGGTGCCCGGACTTTCCTCCAGCATTGCTGCCGGCGGCCATCCGCTACCCGCAGGCAAATTTAGAAAATAGGCGCTGTCCGTGCAAGATGCGGTTTTTCTATATTGTGCGCGTGCGTTTCCTTGTTGCTTTATTATTGCTTGTTTCGCTTTCTCTTGCCGCGGATTTGCCTGCTGCGGATTCTTCGGCCTATTTCCGCGTGGATAGCATTGTCTACGATATCGGCGACGCCTTTGACGATTCGAAGGCGCATACCAAGTATGATCGGCTAGTCTATGACCTGTTGAACTGGGTGCATATCGAGACGAAGGAGATGACCGTGAGGAAGCTCTTGCTCTTCAACCAGGGTGACCTTGCGAATCTCGACCTCATGCTCGAATCGGAACGTTTCTTGCGCGAACAGCGCTTCTTGAGCGACGCCTCCATCATTGTCTCGCAGGATAGCGGGATGAATGTCGTGAAGGTGCATACGAGCGACAACTGGACCTTGACGATTCCGGTGAGCTTCGGATTTTCGGGCAGCGAGTGGAGCTACGACAACCTGAACTGGGGCATCGGCGTGCAGGAAAGCAACTTCCTCGGGCTCGGCCAGCTTCTGGGCTTCTATTTCGGGCACAACGAGTTCCGCGACATGTGGCAGGTGGAATACGGCGACCCGCATTTCATCTTCCGTTACAACCACCTCGACTTCTTGTATAGCTACAATACCGACGGCTATCTCGCGAGCTGGCAGATGTATGTGCCGTTCCTCAGCCGAAGCGTGAACCAGTGGGCCTACACGCTTGCGGGCCTCAAGAACGAGAGTTACTACTATGTCTACGGCAGCGGCGACATGCCGCCGGGCACGGTCGAAACGCCTACGGACAAGCCGCTTGATTCGCTGCAGCGCTACAACGGCAAGAAGTCGGTGCAGCTCATGCAGGTGAAGGAATTCGTGAGCGACTCGCTGAGCTTCAGGGTGAGCCGCTCGTTCGGCGGAACCCAGCGCAAGCTCTACCTCGGGGCGACCTACGACTACCGCAGGCTTACCGCGAGCAAGGGCGATATTTCGCGCTACCTCTTTACCGACGGCGAGAAGTCCTATGCAGTGGATTCGGCCTCCGCGGTCAATGAGTGGCTCCCGGAACGCAAGGATTCGCGCCTGGGCGCCTATATCATGTATTCGAACCTCCGCTACGAAAAAATCCGCAACTTCCATAACGCGAAGTGGACAGAGGACGTGGACCGCGGCTGGACGGCGAAGGTGCAGCTGTCCAAGAACTACGAGCAGATCGGGGCCGCCGACAACGATATCCGCCTCGATTTCTGGATGAACCTCTACCTGGGTTTCGGCATGAACCACCTGACGCTTTCGTCTAATGCGAACTTCTACCTGGACCATGGCGAAAGGCGCGATTTCTACGGACGCCTGAAGGGAGAATACATCTTCCACCCGAACGACAGGTTCTCGACGGCGCTTACGGGGCTCCTTGATTTCTACGATAACGCGCGCTACGGCTACCAGCTCACGCTTGGCGGTTCGGACGGGTTCGTCGGTTTCCCGACGGGCTATTATGCGGGGCAGGCCAGGGCGTACGGCAGTCTCGAACAGCGCTGGTTCCCGAACTTCGAAATCTTTACGCTGGTTCCCGTGTTCGTCGGGTACGCGAGCGTGGGGGAGACTGCCTGGAGATTCTCGGATATCCGGCGAGACGACCTGGTCTATGTCCTCGGTATCGGGGCGAGGTTCGTGCAGACGAAATCCATCACCAAGCTGATCAACAAGCTCGACGTGAGTGTTCCCTTGAACGGGGCGCGCAAGGGCGAATTCTACTATTCCATCACGACGAGCTATTCGCTCTAGTCTTTTTATATTTTCGATTATGGATGAGCAAAAACAAAAAGAGGTCCGTTCCCTGGCGCGCAAGCTGAAGTTCATGTTCCTGCGCGTCGAGGTCATCATCGGCTTTTTCGCGATGATCGCGGGCATCGTCGTGACCGTCATGGTCTGGAACGAGGGCTACTTCGCCGGTGCGCTGATGATGGTGCTTACGGGAATCCTCAACATGTTCCTTGCCGTCAAGGAACTGGTTGCGCCGACCGACGGCATATTGCACTGGCAGGCCGTTTTCTTCATGATCGTGCGCCGCGCCATGTTCTTCCTGAACATCGCGCTTCTGGCGCTCGTGCTCGGCACGTTTACCAACCTGATTTAGCGGGATAGGTGTTGCGTCTTAGTGGACGCCGTCCTCGTTCGCGAATTCTTTTTCGCCGTACCACGCCTGTATTTTTTCGCGGGCGCTGTCGGCGAAGGCATCCCTGTCGTGCAGGATATGCTCGGCGGTCTCGATGGTGCGTGAGATGAGTTCCTGGTCTTCGATCCAGTCGAACCAGCGGAATACCCAGGCGCCGCTCTGCTCGTTGCCTTCGAGGTTGCCTGCGCCGCGGTTCTGCAGGTCGAGTTCCGCGATTTCGAACCCGTCCTCCGTCTGCGAAAACTGCGATAGCCGCTCCATGCTGGTGTCTGCGGCGTCCCCTTCGGGAATCATCAAAAAGCACCATGCCTGGGCATCGCCGCGGCCTACGCGGCCGCGCAGCTGGTGCAGCTGCGCCAGACCGAATCGGTCTGGCTGGTCGATGACCATGAGGTTCGCGGAGGGCACGTTCACGCCGACTTCGATGACGGTCGTCGCCACGAGGATGTGGATTTCGCCTTTCGCGAACCGCGCGATGATTTCGTCGCGTTCGGTCTCGTCCATCTGGCCGTGGACTCCCGCTACCTTGAGCGTCGCGGCTCCTGGTATGGCGCGTCCCGGACCTGCGATGTAGTTCCGCAGTTCCTCGACAATTTCGTCGACGCTCCGGGCGCTACCTTCCTCGTCCGTACCGACGCGGCTTGCAATCCAGTAACAGAGGTTTCCGCCTGCGGCCTCGGTACAGATGAATTTCTTCATGTCGTCGCGCTTGGAGGCGTTCACGAGCCGCGTCTTGATGGGCTTGCGGCCAGCGGGTTTTTCCTTGACGCTCACGACTTTCAGGTCACCGTAGAGCGTCATCGCGAGGCTCCTGGGGATGGGGGTCGCGCTCATCACGAGCATGTCGGGATAGTCGCCCTTGGCAAGCAGCGCTTCGCGCTGGCCCACGCCGAACCTGTGCTGTTCGTCGATGATGACGAACCCGAGTTTCGCGAACGTGACATCCTTGCTGAACAGCGCGTGCGTGCCGATGACGACGTTTGCGAGCCCCATCTGCAGCTCGCCGAGAATCATCTTGCGTTCGGCGGCGGGGGTGGCGCCTACGAGCAGCCGCACGTTGAGACCCGCGGCGTCGAAAAACGGCTTGAGCGACTTGTAGTGCTGCCGCGCGAGGATATCCGTCGGCACCATCAGGGCGCACTGTTCGCGCATCCCGGCCCCGGTGGAGCCCGCGCCGCATACGGCCATCATCGCAAGCATCGCGACGACCGTCTTTCCGCAGCCGACGTCGCCTTGCAACAGCGCATGGAACTGCCTCTTGCCGTTGAGCCCAGCGACAATCGTGTCGAGCGCTTCCTCCTGCCCGCGCGTGAGCGAGAACGGGAGCATCGCCTTTGCCGCCATCACGGAGCCGAGGTCGATTTGCCGCTCGTGGCCGCGCAGCTTCTGGTTTTCGCGGCGCTTGACCATGCGCAGGCAGAACGGCAACAGTTCGAGTACCTTGAGTTCGCGCTTCGCCCTGTATATCGACGGAAAATCCTTGGGCATGTGCAGCGTGCGCAGGTTCTCCATCACGGGCGCAAAGTGCAGGTAGTCGGTGAGTTCTCTGGGGCAGAGTCCCGAGAGCGTGAGTCCCGGGAAGTTGAAAACTGTCTTGTAGAGGCCGCGGAAGAATTTCTGTTCCATGCGCGCCTCGCGGCAGACCTCGCTGATGGGGTAGATGGGCTGGATGCAGCCGTTGAACTGTTCGTCCTCGTCGAAGGCCTGCATGTCGGGGTGCGTAATCTGCAACCCCCTGTATTCGCCGACCTGCCCGGTGACGAGCCAGCGCGTGCCGTTCTTGATTTTCCTAGCCCAGAAGTTCGTGCCGCGGAAGAACAGCAACTGGATTTCGCCGGTGCCGTCGGTGAGGGTGGCGATAAACCTGGAACTGCGCCCCCGCACGATTCCCGAGCGGCTGATAGTCCCGATGAGTACGACTTTTTCGCCCACGCGGCAGTTGCCGATGGCGGTCACCTTGGTCTGGTCGAGGTAGGTGCGCGGGATGTTGTAGAGTAGGTCCGCGACGGATGCGATTCCGGATTTCCGGAGGGCTTCTGCGCGCTTGGGGCCGAGTCCCGGAAGTTGCGAGATTTCCATGGGTTGAACCTTTGCCTTCGCGGGCTACTCGCCGTCGGCGGGGGCCGAATCCGGGAGGCTCTCTCCCTTCTCCGCGCGGAGCTTGGCCTTCTCGCGGGCGGTCTTGCCGATAAGGTTCGTGTTCTTCCAGGTGAAGAGGCTCACTTCCTTGCCGTTTTCGTCGTACATCTTGACGCCCTTCGTGTCGATGGCGGCGATGAGCGCCTGCGTCTTCTTGACAAGGTCGTTCGCGTGGTCGACGAGGTCCTTCGTGTTCAGGAGCTTGTCCACGGCGGGTGTGCTCTCGATGCTTGCGATAATCTGTTCGGCCTTCTTTGTGCCTTCGGCGATGGCCTGTACGACGCTGTCGGCCTGTGCAATCTTCTCGTTGATGGCGCCCGTGGTCGTCTTGACGGTCGTGTCCACCTGGTTTGCCATCTCGGCGACGGAATTGGCCGCCTGGTTCAGCTGGTCCACGAGCTGCTTCACGGCGGGGGTGAGCTTGTCGAGCGTCTTGTCGGCGTTGTCGAGGATTCCCTCGGTCGTCTGCATCACGTATTCGTAGATTTCCTGCGCGGACTTGTGGGTGGAGTCGCCCTGGGTGATGAGCGTGATGACCTCGCGGACGCGCGTGAGCTGCTCGTTCACGTCTTCCATGTAGCGCAGCGCCTCGGCGATGCCGGGTTCGAAGTTGCCCTGGTGGATAAAGTCTTCGGGGAGGACCTTGCCGTTCTTGTTCGGGACGATTTCGAGGCGGCGCTGGCCCATGAGCGCATAGTTCACGTCGTTGAACTGGGTGCCCTCGCGGATGACGGTGGGCTCGTCGAACTTGACTTCCACGCGTGCGCGGTCGCCCATCCAGGTCACCTTGCCGATAGTGCCCACGGTGTACCCGCGGATGACCACCGGATCTTCGGGCTGCAGCGAGCCGAGCTCCGTGAAGTCGACGTAGGCCTTGTAGGTCACCTTCTCGTGCGCCTCGAACATGCCGTAGGCGATGCCCGCGAACAGCCCGAGTAGGGCGAGCAGCGAAAAGTAGCCGATGGCCTTGTCCGAAATTCTCATGCGGTGAAATTTAACAAAAAAACGCAAAAAGGCGTGATTCGTGCCCGAAAAAAGCATATATTCATTCATAGCGAGGTGTGTATTATGGGTTCAGGAAAAATTCTTTGGAATGTCGTCTCGATTTCGGCTTTCGCGTGCGCGGTTGCCTTTGCCGAGGAATCTGCGCTCGATACGTTCGGCATCGAGAAGTTTTATCCCACGAAGGAGGGCTCGGTCGAGTGGAATTCCGCGCATTGGGATAACGGCCACGAACGTGGTATCGACTGGGACGGCGATCCCGATGACCCGCTGGAATGGACCGACAACCGCAGCGCGGGCGACGCGTCGCCTTTCTTCAAGATAGACGGCAAGGGCGTAATGCAGATGATGAGTTCTGGCCCGCGATTCCACATCAACAGCCAGACATCGTGGGCGGCGAAGAAGCAGTTCTACCGCGACGTGGAGTTTACCGCCTACTACCGCAGGGGCGAGGCTTCTGCAAACGGTCCCGACTACGGCGGCATGGTGATGGGCGTGCGGAGCGGCGCGCTTGGGCATGCGAGCGGCGGGGGCAACAACTGCGACGCGAACACGTACTACGCAAGGTTCCGGCACGACGGCAAGTGGGATTTCGAGAAGGAATGGAAGCATCCCGGCAGCTACTACCAGAGCGAGGGAGTGATGGGCAAGCAGACGCCTCTCTGGGGCGGCGCGAAACTCCCGACGGGGCGCTGGATCGGCATGAAGTTTATTGCGTACAACATAACGGATGTGTCCGTGAAGCTGGAACTCTACATCGACTCGACCTCGAACGGCGAACCCGCGAGCGCCAAGTGGGAGAAGGTCGGCGAGGCGCTTGACGAGGGAAAGGACTGGTCCGGGGCTTCGGGCGGGGCCGCGAAAATCGACGGCTGCAAGGATTATAACGGTCTCGAGGACGCGTTCGCGCCTATCGTCGAGGGCGGGGGAATAGCCCTCATGCGTACCGACGGCAGCACGGACAACGTGGTCCAGGGCGAATATAAATATGTAAGTATCCGCGAAATCGACCCGGAAGGCTCGTTTGGGGGCGGTCCGACCTCCATCCGCCGTCCTCCCTACGTCCGCCGTGGCGAAATTTCCCCGGAAACGCCCCGGTTCGACCTCAAGGGGCGGTCCGTGTTGACAAGAATGCCCTATTTTCTATATTTGCCGCACCGATTTTAATCGGAACCCTCCCGGGGCCAATGTCGGTTTCCGGGCGATAGACCAAAGGGACTCATTATGAGACAATACGAAACGATGGTTATCATCGACGCTATGATCTCTGACGACGCTATCAATGCCGAAGTCGAGAACATCGGTGCCATGATCACCAACGGCGGCGGTGAAATTCTCCGTCGCGACGACTGGGGCAAGCGCAAGCTCGCCTACTCCATCAACAAGCGCCAGCACGGCTACTACGTGATTTTCTACTACAAGGCTGAAGCCTCTGTGGTGGCGAACATGGAAGCTGCCCTCAAGCTGAACGAGAACGCTCTCCGCTGGATGACCCTCGCGGATTATCCGATGAGCGAGATCGTCTACAACCAGGATATGGCTCAGTCCACCGAGGAAATCATCCCGGTCGACGCAGAAGAAGGGGAGGCTGAATAATGGCTTTTGAAGACAAGAAACAGGCTCCGCGCATCCGCCGCAAGAAGACTTGCTGGTTCACGGAAAACAATGTCAAGTTCATTGACTACAAGGACGAGAAGACTCTCCGTCGCTTCATCTCTGAACGTGGCAAGATCATCCCGCGTCGCATCTCCGGCACGTCCGCCAAGTACCAGCGCATGCTGAACGAGGCTATCAAGCGCGCCCGCCAGATGGCCATTCTCCCGTTCGTTTCGGACAGTCTGCGCTAAGGAGGAACTAGACTATGGAAATTATTCTTAAGGCCAATGTTCCGCACTTGGGCAAGATGCTCGACGTCGTGAAGGTGAAGGACGGCTACGCCCGCAACTTCCTCTTCCCGCGCAAGCTCGCTGTCCGCGCTACCAAGGAAGCCAAGGCTCAGATCGAAAGCAACCGCGCCGCCCTCGAGGCCCAGTTCCAGAAGGAACTCGCCGCTGCCGGTGACGTCGCTGCCAAGCTCTCCCAGGTTTCTGTCAACCTCGAACGCCGCGTCGTGGAAGGCGAACGTCTGTACGGTTCTGTGACCGCTGCCGACATCGCCGATGCCATCACCAAGCAGGGCGTCAAGGTCAACCGCGCTCAGGTTGCCCTCGAAGAGCCCATCAAGCAGCTCGGTGTCTACACTGTCACCATCAAGGTGTTCAGCGACGTCGAAGCCCAGGTCAAGGTCTGGGTGGTCGCCGAGAAGTAATAGCGCCAACAAGGTAAAACTTGAAAAGGCCGTTCCCCGCTCGGGAACGGCTTTTTCTGTAACCTCTAATTTGCTATTTTAGGGCTATATGCGCAAGTTCGCTCTTTCATTTGTTGCCTGTGTGGCCAGTGTCTTTGTGGCCCAGTCCTTTGCTCAGCCGCGTGACCTTTTTGCGGAGTTCGAGGCCGAAAACGAGGCCGCCCAGGAAGTATCCAGTTCCTCGGTGGCGCAGTCCTCGTCGAGTGTCGCGGCTTCGTCTAGCTCGGTTGCCTCGTCTTCCAGCGTACCCGTTTCGCCGTCGAGCGCCCCGCTCTCGTCTTCTGCCGAACAGCCTGCCGAGGCGCCCCGTGATAGCGCTGTGATTGCCGACACGACCGCCCCCGCTGTGGCGGACACGGCTGCTCCTGCCGATACGGCAGTTGCCGACTCCGCTGCCGGCGATTCCGCGAAGCAGATGACTCCCGAAGAAGCCTACGCCGCGGAGATGAGGAGGCTTTCGGAAGAAAACCGCATCCGCGACTCGCTCGCCGCGCTCAGTTCCAGCAGTTCCGAACAGCCTGCGCCGGACATTTCTTCCAGCTCCATGAGCCGCCGCGACTTGCTCGGTCCGGTGAAGGTCTCCAAGGTCTACGGCATAGACGAACTCAAGGGCCGCTACAAGAGCCCGCGCAAGGCCCTGTTCATGTCGCTCGTGGTCCCGGGTTCGGGCCAGCTCTACGTGGGCGGCACCACGTTCACCTACGTGCGTGGTGGTGCCTACCTCGCGCTCGAGGCCGCTCTTTGGGGCAGCTGGGGCTACTTCTCGGTCTACAAGTACAACGACCAGGTGCGCAAGTACAAGCGCTTCGCGAAGGACCATTACTCCATCGGCCGCTACGAGGCGAAGATGCGTGAACTTTACGGGCAGCTCTCGGACGAGACCGAGGAATCCCGCTTCGAGACCCGCTACATGAACAACCGCGAGGCTTTCTGCGAGGCCATCTATGGCGATGCGGGCAATTCGGGTTGCTATACTTCGGGTAGGTTGTTCTACAAGGACAAGGCCCATACCGACCGGTTCTCCGTGATGAACGCCTCCGCGCTCGAGGATGCCTCGCTTGGGGAGGAAACCAAGGCGGTAGGTGCGTTCTTCGACGCCTCCGCCCTCTACCAGCAGATTTCGGACAAGTCCTACGTGCTCGGCTGGGACGACGTGGAAGACCAGGCGGTGGCCATCAATCTCGGCCTGGAAGACGACGATCTTGAAGACGGGATCGTGCCGCTCGGCAAGTCCTCGAACATGGACAAGTACCGCACCATGCGCAACAAGGCGAACGACTACGCCGACATGCAGGTGTGGTTCTTCGGCGGGCTTATCCTCAACCACATCATCTCGGCTGTCGACGCGGCGTTCACGGCGAACGCGCACAACAAGGTGCTCTATTCCGAGGAACTCTCGTGGTACGACCGCCTCCACTTCGACAGCTACGTGAACTTCTTCAACGGACTCGACGTGGGCGTGCAGGCTAGCTGGGGATTCTGATGCGCCTTCCTCTGTCGGTCATTTTGGCTGTCCTCCTGGCGGTATCCGCCGCGTTCTCGCAGGTCGTGATTTCGGTCGACGAGAGCGTGAGCAAGAACCAGGACAAGAGCCTCCTGCTCTCGCTCGGGGCATCGGCGCTCCTGCCGGGCATGGGCGAGCTTTATCTGGGCGAGAAGTCGCTGGTGAGGCCGTTCGTGTGGACGGATGCCGCCCTCTGGATTACGGCCATCAGTTCGTACTTCATCGGCGAACGCTACATCACCTCGGCCCACAGCTATGCCGTCAACCATGCGGGGCTCACGACATCGAGCAAGGACGTCGCGGTGCTCAATACGGTGGGCGACTACCGCAGCCGCGGAGGCGTGGCGGGTCAGAATTCGTCGCCCGACATGGACGAGGACTACAACCAGGCGATGATCCGCGCGGGCAAGGACGTCAACAGCGAGCTGGACGAGAGCATCCAGTGGGACTGGGGCGCGAGCGACAATCCCGAGACCACCGAACATATCGACGAGTTCAAGAGCCGCCTGCGCCACTACCGCGTGAGCCGCATATTCTTCCAGGTGTCGGTGGGTGCGCTGGTGCTGAACCGCGTGGTTTCCATGCTCGACGCCATGCGGATCTACCGTGCAACGTCCTCCAAATCGTTCACGGAGCGCTTCGAGGTGACCCCCGAGTTCTATGAAGACGGCAGCGGGCTCCTTTTTAACGTGAAATTTTAAAAGCCATGCAACCATTTGTTCCCGATATGCATCTAAACAGCGTGAAAAAAGTACTTGTTTTCTTTTTGATGTCTCTTTTCCTAGCTGCCTGCGGTGGCGAAGGCGATTCCGCGAAGGGCGGCGCGCCCGGTGCCGGTGCGCCCGGCAAGGGCGGTCCCGGCGGCAAGGGAGGCCCTGGCGGCAGGCCTGCACGCGAAATTGCGGTGGAAGGCTATATCGCCGAGGCTCACGAGGGGGCCAAGGCATTCACGGCGATGGCGACCCTCGAACCCCTGAACAGTGTTTCCCTCACGGCGGCTGCTTCGGGCAGGCTCACGAACCTTTACGCGAAGGACGGCGCCCAGGTGCAGAAGGGGGCTCTCCTTGCAAAGATTGACGATTCCGAACTGAAGGCGCAGCTCAAGCAGGCCGAATCGAACAAGCAGCTCGCCCAGCAGAAGTTCGACCGTGCGAAGGGTCTCTACGAGAAGGACGGGGCGACGAAGGCCGACATGGAAGCGGCCGAAGCCTCGCTCAAGTCGTCGGAAGCATCCGTAGAGCTTATCAAGGCCCAGATTGCGAAGACCGAGGTCCGCGCCCCGTTTGCGGGCAAGCTTGGGTTCGTGAACGTTTCCGTGGGCGCATGGCTCACGACCGGCACGCCGATTGCGACCCTCAGCGAAGTGAAGAAATTGAAGGCGAAGTTCGCTCTCCCGCAGCGCTATGCCTCTGCCCTCAAGGTGGGCGATGCCGTGGATGTCAAGGACGAGGAACGCAACGTATCCCGCTCGGGCAAGGTGAAGGCTCTCGAGGCCGGCCTTTCCGAAAGCAGCCGTACCCGCCAGGTCATGGTGGAAGTCGACAACGCGAATGGCGAGCTCCTCTCCGGTTCGTACGCGAAGGTGAATGTCGCCATGCAGTCGGGGGTGGCCAAGAGCATCCCGATTCCGGCCGAAGCGTTTACGCTTGACAAGGACGGCGCCTATGTGTTTGTCGCGACCGGCGGCAAGGCGAAAATTAAGCACGTGGAGACTGGTCTCCGCACGCCGATCACGGTCAATGTGGTGGGCGGGCTCGACGAGGGCGACACGGTGATTACTTCCGGCCTGATCAGCTTGCGCGAAGGCATTTCCGTGCGCATCCGCGAAATCCGCCACAATGCTGACTACGAAGTGGAGTAGGTGAGCGATGAGTGTTGCAAACCTCTCCGTACGTCGCCCGGTGCTCATGACGGTGATGGCGCTCGTCATCATCCTGCTGGGTGCGTTTGGCGCTACGAACTTGGGTGTGCGTGAATACCCGAACGTGGACTATCCGCTTATCCAGGTGCGTACCTCGTACCCAGGTGCTAACGCTGCGGTGGTGGAAGCCGAAGTGACCGAAATTCTCGAAGCGTCCATCAACAGTGCATCCGGTATCAAGGCACTCACCTCTACGAGCCGCGACGGGTTCTCCTTCATCAATATTGAATTCGAGACAGGCATGGATCTGGAAGCGGCTGCGAATGAAATCCGTGACCGCGTGAGCCGCGTGCGCCGCAGACTCCCCGACGATGTGGACGAACCGACAGTCTACAAGTCCGACAGCGACAACGACCCGATCTTGATGGTGAGCCTCGTGAGCGACAAGCTCGACCCGATGGAAGTTTCCGAAATCGCGAACAACTTTGTGAAGGAGCGCCTGCAGACGATCAATGGCGTGTCCGAAGTCGCCATCTGGGGCGAGAAGCGCCCGACGGTGCGCCTGTGGATTGACCCCGTTCGCCTGCAGGCTCTTGGTGTTTCGGGCGCCGAGATGTCGGCGGCGCTCAAGAAGGGCAACCTGGAACTGCCCTCGGGTTCCATCGAAGGTAGCGAGACGACGCTTTCCATCCGTACGCTGGGCCGTATCGTTGACCCGAAATCCTTCGAGAACATTGCGGTGAAGAAGGCCGCTGACGGCACCGTCATCCGCATTTCGGATGTGGCGGATATCCATTATGAACCGAAGGATACGCGTACCGGTTTCCGCCGCAACGGCAAGAATTCTATCACGCTCGCGTTGATGGCGCAGCCGGGTTCCAACCACGTGGAAATCGCCAACGAGTTCTATAGGCGTGTGGAAGACATCCGCCGCGAGATTCCCGATGGCGTGCAGCTCCTATACGGACGCGACACCTCTATCAACATCCGCGCTTCCATTAAGGAAGTGGTGGAAACCATCTTCATCGCGTTCCTCCTGGTGATTGCGATTATCTTCGCTTTTTTGCGACAGGCCCGCACGACGCTCATCCCGATGGTGGTGGTACCGGTGGCCGTCATCGGAAGCTTCTTCGTACTGTACCTGTGCGGGTTCTCGATTAACGTGCTGACCCTGCTTGCGATGGTGCTTGCGATTGGCCTCGTGGTCGACGACGCCATCGTGATTGTGGAAAATATTTATCACAAGATTGAACGCGGCATGACGCCCAAGCAGGCGGCGGTCGCGGGAACGAACGAAATCTTTTTTGCGGTGATTGCGACCTCGGTCGTGTTGATGGCGGTATTTGTGCCGGTGCTTGCGCTGGGCGGAACGACAGGCCTCCTGTTCCGCGAGTTCGTGGCGGTGATGATCGGTACGGTGTTCCTTTCGACGCTCTGTGCGCTCACGCTCTCGCCGATGCTCTGTTCCAAGTTCCTGAGCCGCCAGAAGCAGGGTTGGTTCTTCCGCGTTACCGAGCCGTTCTTCGACTGGCTCAACCGCGTCTACTCGGCTCTCCTAGGACTGTTCCTCAAGTTGCGTTTCTTGCTGTTCCCGGTCGTGGCCGGGCTTTTGGCTATCGCGTATTTCTGCTTCAACAACATGAGTAGCGAAATGGCCCCGACCGAAGACTCCAACGCGGTCATGGTGAACCTGAACATGCCCGAAGGCGTGACGCTCACGCGCACCAAGCGCATGGCCGATGCTTTTGCCGAAGAGGTGATTGCGCTCATGGACTCCAACGAGTACTCCGAAATCCAGGCCGGTGCTTGGAACGCGGGCAACTCGAGAATGCGCATATTCCTGAACGACGACAAGAAGGCGCGCCGCCCGCAGAGCGAGATTGCGCATGCCATCCAGATTCTCGGAAACGAGTATCCCGACCTGCGCGTGATGGTGTTTGAACCGCAGAGCATCAGTACGCAGCGCGGTGGCCTGCCAGTCCAGTTCGTATTGCAGGCCCCGAACATCGAAATGCTGCGTACGCTCGTGCCCAAGTTCGAAGAAGAGGCGAGCAAGAGTCCCGTATTCAGCGTGGTGAACAGCAACCTGCGCTTCACGAAGCCGGAACTGCATATCGCGATTTTGCGCGACAAGGCGAACGAGGAAGGCGTTTCGGTGAACGATATCGCCCAGGCGGTGCAACTTGCGATTAGCGACCAGAGCTACGGCGAGTTCTACAAGGACGGCCGCCAGTACGATATCATCGGCGCGGTGGGTTACCAGTACAGGAGCATGCCCGAGAACATCGCGATGCTTACCGTGAAGAACGGCAAGGGTGAACTCGTGAGCATCGACAACTTCATCACGTTCAGCGAGCAGTCGGCTTCGCCGTCGCTCCCGCGATACAACCGATTCAGTGCAGCCACCATCCAGGCGGGCCTCGTGCCCGGCAAGACGATTGGCGATGGCGTGGAAGAAATGCGCCGCATTGCGAAGAAACTCCTGAAGGATTACCCGAGCGTAAGTACCGCATTGAGCGGCTCATCGAAGGAATTCGAGGAAAGTTCCAGCGGCCTCTACATCGTGTTCCTGCTGGCCTTGGCGCTCGTGTTCCTCGTGCTTGCGGGCCAGTTCGAAAGCTTCCGTGCGCCCTTCGTAATCTTCTTTACGGTGCCTCTCGCGCTCGCGGGTGCGCTTACCTGCCTGTTCATTACGGGGCAGACGCTCAACATCTTCAGCGAGATTGCGCTTATCCTGCTTATCGCGCTCGTGACGAAGAACGGTATTCTGATTGTGGAATTCGCGAACCAGATTGCGGCGAATACGGGTTGCGGGAAGCTCGAAGCGGCTCGGATGGCGGCGGAACGCCGCTTCCGCCCAATCCTGATGACAAGCCTGTCAACAGTATTGGGCGCCGTGCCCCTGATCCTCACGGGCACCCCGAGCCGCATCGCGATGGGTATCGCCATTGCGGGTGGCCTCACGTTCGCCACGTTCCTCTCGCTGTTTATCGTGCCTGCGGCCTACAGCTTCTTTGCGGGCAAGGTCGACGCGTCCATGACGACCGACGCATCGAAGATGGCATAGCGCTTCGTTAGCCCTTAAAATCTGAACGTATCTTGAACGCCATGATGGCGAATGCGCCCGCGACGTTCATGCTCGCCTTGCGGCCGGCCATGGGGATGGTCACCTTCATCGTCGCCTCGGCCATGAGCTCGGGCGCGATACCCAGTTCCTCGTTCCCGAGGATGACAAGGCCCTTGGCGGGCCACTTTACATCGTTGATGCTCGGGATGTCCTCGCCGGTCTCGAGCGCGATGATTTCGTAGCCGTTGTCCTTGTGCCACTTGACGCAGTCGAAGGGACTCTCCCAGCGCTTGATGGGAATCCATTCCTGGCACCCGCGTGCAGCGCTTTTCACCGTCACGTGGTCGGGACCGCAGCTGTAGCCGCTCAGGTGGACGCCTTCGAGCCCGAAACAGTCGGTGCTCCGGATGATGGAACCTACGTTGAAGGCGCTCCTCAGGTTGTGTACGAGGACGGCGAAGGGGAGGGGCGTTTCGTTCGGGGTTTCGCGGTCGCCCGGTTCCTGTTCCAGGTAGATATCGCGCTCGAATCCGAGGCCTGCGCGCGTGCGGAAGGTCTTGTAGAGGTCTATCATTTGAGCCTGGTTCTTGCCGATGAGCCTCTCCTCTTCGGGGAGGCGCATCCACTCGGCATAAGTCTCGAATTCGCGCCTTGCACGGGCCACGTCATCGCCCAGTTGCAGGATGATGACGCGGAGGAGTTCGGCCATGCGTTTCGCCTTGGACTTCTCCTTCATAGCCAAAAATTTAGGTTCTGTGTACATCGCGCAAAAAGCTAGAAAAATACACCGATTTTTCCTTAAATTTTTCTGTTTTTTCTATATTTCGCATGACATGCAGAACACGCAAAAACCACGCGTCCTCATCACGAACGATGACGGGATAAGAAGCGGCTATATGCTCGCTTTGGCGGGTGCGCTTGCGCCCATCGCGGATGTCTGCGTGTTTGCGCCCGAAGAGGAACAGAGCGGGGTTTCGCACGCCTTTACGGTGCGCCGCGCGCTTTCGGTAAAAAAAGTCAAGATGGAGGAGCCCGTCGAGGCCTATTCGATGTCCGGGACTCCTGCTGATTGTGTGAAATTTGCCCTCGGGCATTTTGCCTCCCACGGTCTTTCTACCGAGGGGGCCGGTCCGGGGCCCTTTGACGTGTGTTTTTCGGGCGTGAACCTGGGCGAGAATTCCGGGGTCTCCTCGCTTTACTCGGGGACGGTTGCCGGTGCGCGCGAGGCTGCCCTCTGGGGGGTTCCTGGCATTGCGCTTTCGCTGCACGGGGTGACGCCGAACATGCTTGAATTTGCAAAGGTGTTTGCGGTTCGCATTGTCCAGGGCCGCCTTTTCGAGCGGATTCCCGCCGGTGTCTTTTGGAACGTGAATTTCCCGAAGGCCACTGCCGAGACTTTCAAGGGTTTCAGGGCGACCCGTATGGCCCTGGGTATGTTTACGGACCACTACTCTCACGAGGGTGGACTTTGGCAACTGGATGGCGACAAGCTGTGGAACGAGCAGCCCGTGGATAGCGACGATTACCTGCTGGAGCAGGGCTATGCGACGGTCACCCCGCAGCGCATCGACCAGACCGACGAAAAGAGCTTAGAAGTAATAAATGGAATGCTTGCCGGCAACGGCCAGCCATTAACTAGAGGATAGAGAATGTCAGAAGAATTGGTACCAGGATCGCAGTTCAAGAGCCTGATCGAACAGGACATGCAGGATAGCTATCTGCGCTATTCCATGAGCGTGATTGTCGCCCGTGCGCTTCCCGATGCGCGCGACGGCTTCAAGCCGGTGCACCGCCGCGTGATGTTCAGCATGCACAAGCTGGGTGTGGTCCCGAACAAGTCTACGGTGAAGAGCGCCCGTATCGTGGGCGACGTGATCGGTAAGTACCACCCGCATGGCGACTCTGCCGTGTACGAGACGCTCGTCCGCATGGCACAGGACTTCTCGCTGCGCTACCCGCTGGTATTTGGCCAGGGCAACTTCGGCAACATTGACGGTGACGGCGCTGCCGCCATGCGTTACACCGAAGCGAAGATGAACAACGTGGGCGCCCTGATGCTCGAGGACCTCGAGAAGGACACCGTCGACATGGGCCCGAACTTCGACGAGACGCTCGACGAACCGCTGGTGCTGCCTTCCGCGCTTCCGAACATGCTCGTGAACGGTACGACGGGTATCGCCGTGGGCATGGCGACCTCGATGGCTCCGCACAACCTCCGTGAAATTGCCGCCGCGATCCATGCGGTGGCCGAGAATCCCGAAATCCCGGGCGAAGACCTGCTCCAGTACGTGAAGGGTCCAGACTTCCCGACGGGTGCCATCATCTGTGGCCGTTCCGGTTTCCGCGAAGCCTACCTCACGGGCCACGGCCGCGTACGCGTGCGCGCCCGTACCGAAATCGAGACCGATTCCAAGGGCAAACCGCGTATCATCGTGACCGAAATCCCCTACATGGTGAACAAGTCCGAACTCTGCAAGAAGATTGCGGAACTCGTGCGCGAGAAGCGCGTCGACGGCATCACCGACATCCGTGACGAATCGGCCAAGGACGTCCGCATCGTGATCGAGCTCCGCCGTGACGCGGTGGGCGAGGTAGTTCTCAACAACCTGTACAAGTACACGCAGTTGCAGACGACGTTCAGTATCTACAACCTGGCGCTCGTGAACAACCTGCCGAAGCTCCTTACGCTCAAGGACCTTATCCAGATTTACATCGACCACCGCATGGACGTGGTGACCCGCGCGACCCAGTTCGACCTGAACAAGGCGAAGGCGCGCCTCCACATCATCGAGGGCCTGCGTATCGCGACCCAGAACATCGACGAGGTCGTGCAGATTATCAAGTCGAGCAAGACGACCGAAATCGCGAAGCAGAGCTTGCAGGATCGCTTTAACCTCGACGAAATCCAGTCGCAGGCGATTGTCGATATGCGACTCTCCCAGCTTACGGGCCTCAACCTCGAAAAGTTGGAAGCGGAATACAACGAACTCATCGCGACGGTCGCGGACCTCGAGGATATCCTCCAGAAGCGCGAACGCCGCATTGCGATTATCCTCAAGCGCCTCGACGAGATTGTCGACAAGTACGGCGACGAACGCCGCACCACGATTGGCGAATCCGTCGACGACAGCGACTACGAAGACCTGATTGCCGAAGAGGAGCAGGTGATTACCCTGAGCAAGGAAGGCTACATCAAGCGCCTCCCCATCGATACTTTCAAGGCGCAGAACCGCGGCGGCAAGGGTATCATCGGTGCAACCCTCAAGGAAGAGGACAACGTCGAACAGATCTTTACCGCAAGCACGCACAGCTACCTGCTCGTGTTCACCAACAAGGGCCGCGCCTACTGGACGAAGGTCTACCGCCTGCCCGAAGGCACGCGCAACGGCAAGGGCCGTCCGATCGTGAACTTCGTGGGGCTTGTCGAGGGCGAGAAGGTCCAGGCGATTGTGCCCGTGCGCAAGTTCGGTGGCTATTTCTGCCTCGTGTTTGCGACCAAGAAGGGTATCATCAACAAGATGGACTTGACGCTGTTCAGCCGTCCGCGCAAGGCGGGCGTGAACGCCATCAGCCTCGACGAGGGCGATGAACTCGTGAAGGTGCAGCTTGTAGGCATGACCGAAGAGGAATACAAGGCCTCCCAGAATGCCGGCGAAATCGACGACAACGCTCCCGAAACAGAAGCCGCCGATGCTCCGGAAGTCGAAGGCGACGACGCCGACGATTTGGAAGCCCGACCGATTCCTAAGGACTTGCTGATGCTTGCGACCCGCAATGGTCAGGCCGTGACTTTCCCGATCAGCTGCTTCCGCGCCATGGGCCGTGGCACGCACGGCGTGAAGGGCATTACTTTGGCCGAAGGCGACGAAGTGATTTCGCTCCTGTGGCTCAAGGCCGGCAACAAGATCGTGACGATTACCGAGAATGGTTTCGGCAAGCGCAGCGAACCTTCGACCTACCGCATTACGCGCCGCGGAAGCAAGGGTGTGCGCAACTTGAACGTGACCGACAAGGTGGGCGCCGCCGTGTTCGTTGAAAGCGTTGCCGACGACTACGACTTGATCATCACCAGCCGCGAAGGCCAGGTCATCCGCATCAAGGCTGCCGACATCCGCCTCACGGGCCGCAATGCCCAGGGCGTCAAGGCCATCAGCCTCCGCGAAGGCGACGTGGTGCAGGACGCTACCGCGCTCCCGAGCGTCGAGGATATCGAACAGGATAGTGCCGAGGCGAAGGAAACATTTGATCACGTCGAGGGCGTGGAAGTCGATGACGACTCCGTCGAGAAGGTCGACCCCGCCGATGCCGCTCCGGAAGCTCCCGCCGAAGAATAGCTCTGGCAATACATATAACACATATTAACAAAGGCGCCTCCGGGCGCCTTTTGTCGTAAAATAAGTTTACAAAAACTGCCCGAATTTTGACAAATTCTGCGTTGAAATTTACAACAACGCTTTGTATATCTTGTGTAAAAGAAAAGAACGTTTTCAATATAAATTACAGATAAGGGATCGCGTCGATTCTTTATAGGAGTAATTATGAAGAAATGTTCTTTGGCCGGTATTGGCCTTGCCATGACGCTGGGGTTAGCGGTATCGGCTTTCGCTGCTGATGCCTGCAACGACAACATGGGTCATACAGGAAACGGCTCACAAGTGAGCGGCAACAGGGTGGGGTCTATCAATGGAACCCCGTGGGGCTTTGAACAGTGGTATCAGGGTGGCAACGCCTCGATGACCTACTACAGCAATGGTACGTTCAAGGCCAACTGGAGTGGTTCTAGCGACTACCTGACACGCGTGGGTTACCAGTACAATGGTAACGGCATTAGCCACAAAACAAAGAACTTTGCGGTCGATTACAAGTACACCAAGAGCGGCAACGCCCAGTACGGCTACATCGGTGTTTACGGCTGGACCAAGAACCCCGAAACCGAATACTACATCGTGGACGACTGGTTCAGCAAGCCGAGCGAACAGTACGTGGGTGAAAAGTTTGGCGAAATCACCGTTGACGGCGCCAAGTACTCCATCCACGCGTTCCTCCGCCAGCAGGAACCCTCCAAGTCGGGCACTTCTACGTTCGTGCAGTTCTTCAGCATTCGCGAGACTCCGCGTCAGTGTGGCCATATCGACATTTCTGCCCACTTCAAGAAGTGGGACGAACTCTTCACCGGCCAGCAGAAGCAGCTCCGCGGTTCGAAGGGTGGTGCTTCTGCTTCGCTCAAGTTCGGTAACGTGACCGAAGTGATGCTCATGACCGAAGCGGGTGGCAATGCTACGGGTTCCGTGGACTACACATACTTTAATATGGTCGACAATGCTACGCCGTCGCCGACTTCTAGCGCCTCGTCGAAGTCTAGTTCCTCCGTGGCAAAGTCTAGCTCTTCTAAGGGTGGGACTGCAGTTTCGGGCACCATCGACGCCTGCAAGGACGCTATGGGCCATGAAGGCCAGAGCAAGACGGACAATGGCCGCAATAACTCAAGCTCTACGGGCAATATCGGCTCCACTGGTTACCATTACGAAATCTGGTACCAGGGTGGCAACAACTCCATGACCTACTACGACAATGGTACCTACACCGCCAAATGGAGCGGCACCAATGACTTCCTTGCCCGCGTAGGCTTCAAGTACAACGAGGACAAGACTTACGATCAGGTTGGTCCCATCGATGCTTACTACAAGTGGAGCCACCAGGGCAGCGCAGGCGGTTACAACTACATCGGTATCTACGGCTGGACGGTCGACCCGCTCGTAGAATACTACATCGTGGACGACTGGTTCAACAAGCCGGGCGCAAACCTCCTCGGCCAGAGAAAGGGTGAATTCACGGTTGACGGCGATACCTACGAAATTTACCAGAATACCCGCTACAACGCCCCCTCTATCAAGGGCGACCAGACCTTCCCGCAGTACTTCAGCGTGCGTAAGAGTGCCCGTCAGTGTGGCCATATCGACATCACGGCTCACTTCAAGAAGTGGGAATCCCTCGGCATGAAGATGGGCAAGATGTACGAAGCCAAGGTACTCGTAGAAGCGGGTGGTGGAACGGGTTCGTTCGACGTGACCTACTTCAAGATGACCGACGCCAAGCATCCGCTCCCGCAGCCGGAATCCAGCTCTTCTGAGGCTCCGAAGTCCAGCTCTTCTGTGAAGTCCAGCAGCAGCACCGAAGCGCTCCCGGTGGAATTGCAGATGGCTGTCACGGGCGGCACCTTCCAGGTGTTCGACATGCAGGGCCGCTTCCTGGGTAACCTCGAAGTCGCTCCGGGCGCCACGCTGACGAAGGCTCTTAAGGTCCGCTTCCAGAATGCCGGCGTTTACCTGGTAAAAAATGGGAAAACAATGCAGCGTATTGCGGTGCGCTAGCCCAAAAGTGCTGAAATTCGCCTAAAAACGCCAAAATGGTGTTGTTTTAGACAACAACGGAAAACAATATTGAATACTCCGGTTTTATGCCGGGGTATTTATTTTTATTTCAGATTTTATCAAGGAGTACAAAATGAATAGGAGTATTGCAAAAATTACGAAGATGGGGCTTGCCATAGCCGCAATTGCGTCATCCATTTCCTGGGGACAGACCGTTACCTGCTCTAATGGCCAATCCCAGAAAATGGGAACCGCTAGTGGCTATGATTACGAACTCTGGAGCCAGAATGGTGCCGGTACCGCAACTATGACGCTTCACGCAAACGAAGAAAATGGTGGTGCTTTCGAAGTTGAATGGCAGGGTACTATCAACATGTTGGCCCGTACCGGAAAGCGTTGGGGGTCTAACTCCACTGTTACCGTACAGAATGTGGGTAATATTACCTCCGAATTTGAAGTGGAATGGAGCTCCTCTGACAACGTGAAGTATGTCAGCGTCTATGGTTGGGGCTATTACGACCAGCAGGACATTCCCAGTGGTTTCAGCAATGAAATTGAATACTACATTATCCAGGATCGCGGAAGCTACAATCCTACCCAGGGCGGTAAAAAGTTCGGTTCTGCAACTATCGATGGTATTAGCTACGATTTCTATACGACCGACCGTATTCAGCAACCTTCTCTTTCGGGTACCAGCACCTTTAAGCAGTATTGGTCCATCCCGTCGAATACGAGCCAGCATCGCACCAAGGGAACCATTTCTATTTCCAAGCACTTCAAAGCATGGGCTGATGCGGGTATGAAGATGGGAAAACTGTATGAAGTTGCTTCCATGAAAATTGAATCCTACACCGGAAATACGGGCACTGCAAAAGGTTGGGCTAAAGTTAAGAAGAACCTGCTGAAAATCGGTGGCAGTGCCGATGAACTTGCCCTCAATGTAACTGCATCTCCGGCTGCTGCAGGTACGGTGACAAAGAGCCCGAGCGCTAACTATTATGCTCCGAATTCAACTGTACAGCTCACCGCCAAGGCTAACGAAGGCTGGAAGTTTGTGGGTTGGGAAGGTGCTGTTACCGGCACTTCTGAAACCGTTTCTGTAACCATGGACAAGGAAAAGTCTGTGGTCGCCAAGTTTGAATTGGTAGGCGAAACCACCGTGAACCTTCTTAAGGATGGTGATTTCCCGAGCAGCAGTGTGATTTCTACAAGCCAAGATGCATCCTGGTTCCTGGGTCAGGGTACAAACTGGGGCAACTCTGCTGCAAAGACTTCTGTTTCTGGTGGCACGGCTACGGTTAACGTTACCACTATTGGTTCAGAACCTTACCAGCCGCAGCTTGTTCAGTACAATCTGGCTCTTGATAAGGACATGACGTACAAGTTGACCTTTAAGGCTAGCGCTGATGTAGATCGCAAGATTGAAGCTACTTTCCAGCAATCCGTAGACCCCTGGGGTGCATACGCCACTAAGGAATTTGACATCACCACTACGGAAAAGGAATACACGTATATCTTTACTATGGAAGAAGCTTCTGATGATGCCGCTCAGTTTGCCTTCAACTTGGGACAAGCTACAGGTTCGGTCAAGTTTAGTGACGTCAAGCTGGTCTTCACCACTGCTGAACCGGGTTCCGAAATTGGTGAAGGCCCGACTGTGATTGCCCAGCCGGTCAGCCTGAACATGATCACTGGCACGGTCCAGGTGTTCGACATGCAGGGCAAGTTCATGGGCAAGGTGGAACTCTCTGCGGGCACCTCCCTGAACGAGGCCATCGCCGCGAAGTTCCAGAAGTCCGGCATCTTCATGGTGAAGGGCGCCCAGGGCTTCAAGAAGGTCCGCGTCATCAACCGCTAGTTTTAGCATAGCTCCCTCTTTTGATGAAAATCCCTGCCTTCGGGCGGGGATTTTCTATTGACGGCAGGTTAAAAAAAACCTAAATTCAGAACAGGTTTATACCCTTTTCGAAAGAGGTGTGTATGAAAAAGATATCTGCTGGTTTCGTCGCCCTGTTGGTGACGCTCGTGTTCTCGGTTGCCGGTTTCGCTTATGACCTTACCGGTGGTGGATATGGCCAGGTCCAGAAGACCAAGCCTTCCATTGCGTTTGTCCTCACGACATGGGAAAAGAAGGGAATCGCCATCTCCAAGACGACGACCCAGAACACCAAGGTCCAGGGTTCTCGCGAGGAAGCCTCCGAAAGCGGTTTCGATGGTTCGAGGACCGACATCGAAACGAACACCCGCTCGCAGACAGATTCTACTATCGGCATATTCACCGAGGATATCTGGAAGAAGATTCCCGATGCCCAGATTGTCGACAAGTTCCAGCAGCAGTTCGTGAAGCAGCAGTTCAATGTGAAGGCTGCCGATGTGGCTCGTAACATCGCGCTTGCTGCCTCTCTCGCAAAGACGGGCGTCGATCCTTCCGACCGTGCCGCCGTTCGCAAGCTCGCCGAGAAAGAAGGCGTGAATTACGTGGCGCGTGGCGAGGTGGCTGTCATCAACTACCAGCGTGCATCGGGCAACAAGGTCAAGGCGTCTCTCCAGATTGGTGTCGAGGTTATCAACGTGAACTCCGGCGAAATTGTCGCCTCGTTCTCCAACGCCGTGCACACGGTCGCATCTACGATGGAAGTGGCCCGCAATGGCGGCATCAACAAGGCGGCGGTTGTCGCTGCCCGCACTCTTTCCGAACAGGTCATGGAAGCCTGGATCAACGCTGCGGACAACGGCTCACAGTACACGGTCGAACTCCGCAACATGAAGTCCGCCCGCAGCCAGAGGATGCCCTTCGAGAAGGCGCTCAAGGGAATTGCGACGCTTAGCTCGCAGACCCAGCCCCAGAAGGATGTCGTGACCTACTCCGTCGTGTTCAAGGGCTCCAAGAGCGACCTCGGCATGGCTATTCTCGAAGCGATTGGCGACAAGCCCGGCTTCGATGAAAAATCCTTCGAAGGTCCCGGCGACGAAGACGGCAAGATTATATTCGAATTCCTAAAATAACGGAGAACTCCTAGAATGAAAAAGACATGGTTTGCCCTGCTTCCTGCAGCCGCTTTTATCCTTATTTCCTGTGCGGCATCCGGCCCGCACGTGGATGCATACAAGCGCGCGCAGGCCGCCTATGCCGACGGCAAGGATGACAAGGCTATTGAAGAGGCTCTCAAGTCCTTGAAGATTCAGCCCGACTACCAGCCCGCCATCGACTTTCTCAACAAGACGTTCGACGATGTGGTGACGGCGAAGAGCGATACGATTGCGATGCTCAAGAAGCGTGAAGACTCGAACCCGAAGCGCTGGGACAAGATTGTGTACATGGAAGAGCAGAAGGCCGAATACGCAAAGCAGATCAAGCTGATTGCCCGTCGCAACGACAAGATCAAGCTGAGCGTGGATTTCGACCCGTCTTCCCTCAGGGATGCAAAGGATAGCGCAGCGGCTTCGCATTACGCAGCCGGCCTCGAGAAGATGAACGGCCGTACCAAGTCCGACCAGCAGCAGGCCGCCATCCATTTCCGCAAGGCGTTCACTTACCACGATAATTTCGAAGATTCCAAGAGGCTTTATGCAGATTGCAAGAAGCGCGGTACCGTGCGCGTGGCTGTCGACCCGTTCAACAACGACTACAGCGGACGCATGGATGCTGCCCTGATTGCCGAACTCCAGAAGAACAAGGACGCTTCCGAATTCCTGCAGTTCCTCACGAGGGCGGACCTCGACCGCCTGCTCGAAGAACAGCAACTGAGCTCTTCGGCTGATTTCCAGGACAGCGAAGGCGAGGAGATGATGGGTAAGCTCCGCAGTGCCGAATACCTCATTGCGGGTTCCATCGAGAAACACGTGTGTTCCGACGACGAAAACGATGTCGAACGTGACCGCGAGGAAAAGGAAAACTCCGCCCGCGTGAAGGTCGGTAGCCACCAGGAATGCGAAACGCTCAAGAGCGGCAAGCGCCGTTGCTTCGACGTGAACGATTACGACAATGTCTATGCTACCATCATTACCGATTCCCTGACCAAGAAGGCTTCGACCTCCGGGTTCATCCAGATTCTCGACTTCGCGACCGGCGAAATCAAGAAAAAGGCCGATATCCGCGTGGGTGTGATGTCGTCGGGAATTGTGGCCGGGTGCTCCGGCGATACCCGCGCCTATAAGCCGGTATGCAAGCATACGACGATTACGCTGCGCGCCTGCAGCGAGATGAACGACCAGATGACGGTTGACTTCGCCCGTAAGGCCGTGGTCGAAATCTCCAAATTCATGAAAGAATTCAAAAAGTAACAAAGATTCAGAACAAATTTTTCTAAATTTTGCCGAAACAATTAAACCCCTCTTAAGGAGAGAACTCTATGAAGAAAATGTTCCTGTTCCTCGCGGCCGCAAGCCTCGTCAGCGCGACTGCGTTCGCCCAGGATGACTATGATTACGGTGAAGACGACTACGGTTCTTCCGAGTCCGCCTCTGCATCCGATGACGGCTACACCGACATGGGCAGCGAGGAGAAGGCTTCTGAAGAACAGTCTTCGTCCGATGTCGAATACAAGAGCATGGATGACGAAAGCAAGAAGACCAGCCGTAACGAAGGCGAAGGTGGCTCCGTGTTCGACAAGCCGTACAACCTCGGTTGGAACTTCGGTGCGGGCCTTTCCGGTCTCTTCAGCACGGAAGTCTGCATCCCCAACATCCCGGGTTCTTGCGACGATTACGGTGGAGACCTCTTCGGTGGTGCTGTTGAATTCGGTGGATCTTTGAACTACCACTTCAACAACTTCTTGAGCTTGATCGCCATGGCTAACCTCGAAGTCAAGATGTACTCCGCTGACATTGGTGCCTTCTATGTCACCTACTACGATGATTACGGCTACAGCCACAGCGAATGGAGCGAACTCGCGATTGACGTCTACTCGCTCGCTCTCAAGGTTCCGGTCCTTGCCCGTTACAACTTCACTCCGACGCTCTTCGCCGAAGCTGGTCTTGGTTTTGAGCTGAACCTGGCTACGGGCCATGGATTCTCGGATGATGAAGGTACGGAAGTTTCCGGCCTGACTCAGAGCGATCTCGGTGACAAGTGGATTTACAACTACTTCGATGTCAACGGCTTCGTCGCCGCTCTTGAAATTGGTGGCGGTGTCACGCTCGATGTGGGCAAGTTCTATGTCGACCTCGGCCTCCGCATCATCATCGATGTGTTGCCCTACGTCAAGCTTGATGATATCTTCACCAGCGCCGGTTACGAAAAGAGCTCTGCCAAGGCTTGGCAGGTCCAGTTCGTCATGAACCCCTGGTTCAAGTAATCGTCTGACGGTTCAAGACTTTGGCCCCGCAAATGCGGGGCCTTTTCTTTTGCCCTTGCGGCGGTCGCTGCTGCGGCAATAAAAAACACCCTCGCATGGGCGAGGGTGTTAAACGTTTGCCTTGGGCGACCGCTTACTTCTTGCTCTTCTTGGGCGGATGGGCGGCAATCTTCTTTGTGCCCTTGGCCTTTGCGGTTGCAGCCTTCGCGGCCTTCTCTTCGGCTTCGAAGATGGACTGTGCCTGACGGAGAGCGTCGGTCGGGTCAATCTCGATGGCTTCGGAGGCTTCGTCCACGAGTTCGGCGAATTCGTCGTACCAGTCGGCGAAGATTTCCACTTCGAGGTGGTCGACACCCGGAACCGTGAGGCGAGCACCGCAGGCTTCGCCGATGCGGTCGAGGTACTTGGCCATCTGCGGCTTCAGGAGTGTGAGGTCGAGACCGTCGAGGTCTTCGGGTTCGAAGTAGACGGCATCGACATCGCTGTCGTCGTCCTTGGCCTTCTTCTTGCCCTTCTTGCACTTGCAGTCGCCGCCGCACTGGCATTCGACATTCTCGTTGCCGTAGAGCGCCATGTATTCGTCATCGTCCATGCCGCTGTCGTAGTAGAATTCGTCGTCTTCGAGGTAGAGCTCTTCAACGAAGATGCCCTTTGCGCCGAGGAGCTTTGCTGCCGCAATGAATTCCTTGAGGTCGCCACCGAAGTAGCGTGTCGTTTCCGCATCCTCGTTCAGGGTCTGCACGGGAATGGGGGAGAGCTTCTGCTTCTTGAGGTAGTCGCAGATTTCGTCAGTAATGGATTTCTGAATCTTGGCCATTTGATTCTCCTTGGAAAATTAAACGTGGTACTTCTTGAGGCTCGGGGCCTTCTCTTCGATCAACTTCATGATGCGGGCGACAGCGTCGGCGCCGTTGGCAGTGTCCTTCACGCTCACGAGCGGCTGGAACAGCGGGCTGTTGAACAGCGTGCCGAGAGGAATCGGGTTCTTGCGGCAGAACGTGATGTCGATGAAGTCGCGGGCGTCCTTCTGCAGGTTGTGCGCTTTTTCCTTGTCGCCGGCCTGGAATGCCTTGTAGAGTTCGACGAAGGTCTTCGTGGCTTCAGGAATGTTGCCCGAAGCGCTGATGAGGCCCGTGCCGCCCATCTCGAGAAGGTCGGCGAAGAGGCCGTCTTCACCGCTCATCACGGCGAAGTCCTTGCCCTTCGTTTCCTTGATGACGCGCATGGTGTCTTCGTGGAACTTCTCGCCAAAGCCGAATTCCACAGCCTGCTTGAGGCCGATGATGTTCTTGTCTTCGGCAAGCTCGATAAGGGTGTCGGGATGCACGTAGCTGGAGGTGCGGCCCGGAACGTTGTAGATAACGATCTTGGCGCCCGTCTCGCTGCTGAGCGTGCGGTAGTGCTTCAGGAGGCCTTCCTGCGGCGGGTTGTTGTAGTAGCCAGTCACGCAGAGGACTGCCACCGGGGCAATCTTCTGCACGTTCTCGATCATTTCGATGGATTCGCGGGTGCAGTTGGAACCGGCACCGGCAATCACGGGCACGCGGCCGTCCACGTAGTCGAGCGTAAACTTGATGACATCGAGGTGCTGCTGCGGAGAGACCGTCGCACTCTGACCCGTGGTCACGGCAGGGAGCACGCCACTTGCGCCGTTAGCAATCACGTCGTCGATCATCTGACCCATCTTCTTGTAGTCGATGGAGTTGCGAAGGTTCTTGGGATCGTCGTTCTTGAGCGGGGTGAACAACGCGGGGAAAACACCGGTAAGTTGAGAAGCGTTAGTAATCTGCATAGTGCCTTAAATATACTAAAAGGCGAGAGTCGCGGCAAAAGCTATTTTGTTTTTGACATGGATGCCTGTGAAAAAAGCTATATTTGCGCGCGTAAAAAACGGGATTCTTTATGAACGCAGAAATCGAGAAACGCCGCACCTTCGCCATTGTCAGCCACCCGGACGCGGGTAAGACCACCATCACCGAGAAGTTCCTGTGGTACGGGAACGTGATTCGCGAGGCGGGCCACGTGCGCGCCAAGGCGAACAAGAGCTACACCGTGAGTGACTGGATGAAGATCGAGCAGCAGCGCGGTATTTCGGTTTCGAGCTCCGTTTTGAATTTCCCGTTCGAAGGTTGCATGTTCAACCTCGTCGATACCCCGGGGCACCAGGACTTCTGTGAAGATACCTACCGCGCCCTGACCGCCGTGGATGCGGCCCTCGTGCTTATCGACAGCGTGAACGGCGTGGAAAAGCAGACCATCAAGCTCATGGACGTGTGCCGCATGCGCCACACCCCGATTATCACGTTCATCAACAAGATGGACCTCGATGGCCGCCACGTTTTTGACCTGCTCGACCAGATCGAAAACATTTTGCATATCAAGACGGCACCGTTCACCCTCCCGATTGGCGTGGGCAAGCTCTTCAAGGGAGTGTACTCCATCGCCGAGAACACCTTCCATACCTTCAACAAGGAAGAAGGCCACCAGGAAATCATCCAGATGGAAGGCCCGGACGATCCGCGCCTCGTGGAAATGTGCGGCGAGAACTGGGTGAACCAGTTCAAGGAAGAATACGAGATGGTCACCGGCGGCATGGACCCGTTTGACCACGAGAAGTTCCTGAAGGGCGAGATGTGCCCCGTGTTCTTCGGTTCCGCGGTGAACAATTTCGGTGTGCGCCAGTTGCTGAACGCTTTTGCGAAGCTCGCGCCGCCCCCGATGGTGCGCGAGACCGACAAGCGCCCCGTGAGCCCCGACGAGGATGCCTTCAGCGCGTTTGTCTTCAAGATCCAGGCCAACATGGACCCCAAGCACCGCGACCGCACTGCCTTCCTGCGCATCTGCTCGGGCAGCTTTACGCGCGGCGAGAAGGTTTATCACGTTCGCACTGGCCGTGACATCCGCCTGGCCGCTCCGACGGCGTTCCTCGCGAAGGACAAGGAAGTCATCGACCACGCCTGGGCCGGCGATATCGTGGGTATCAACGACCCGGGACTCTTCCGCATCGGCGATACGCTGACCGACGGCGAAAAGATAAACTTCACTGGCATCCCGGATTTCGCTCCGGAACATTTTGCCCGCGTTACTTTGTTGAACCCGCTCAAGTCGAAGCAGATGGCGAAGGGCCTTGCCGAACTTTCCGAAGAAGGTGCGACCCAGCTTTACGAACCGCTCAAGTCGGCCATCCCCGTGATTGGTGTGGTGGGCGAGTTGCAGTTTGATGTGCTCAAGTTCCGCTTGCAGAGCGAATACGGCGCCGACGTGTCGCTCGACCGCGTGCCCGCCCACGGCATCCGCTGGGTGTCCGGCCCCGAGAAAGACGTCGCGAAGTTCGCCGAGGAATACGCGATGGACTGCATGATGGACAAGGAAAGGAACCTCGTGTGCCTCTTCCCCAACGAGTACCGCCTGAACCTCGCGATGAAGAACTACGAGAACCTGAAGTTCGCGGAAACATCCCAGGGCTAGAAACAAAGTAATTCTTGCTGTTGTGGCCTGGAACAGGGCTTCTTTGCTATATTGTTGGGTGATTGGTTTAAATAAAGGAGTTCTCGATGAGATATAGATTCTTTGTAGCGGGCGTTACCGTGGCGGCGCTCGTGATGTTGGAAGGTTGTGCCGGGAGCGTCAACGCGAAGAGGCCGGTTGAATTTGCAGAAGCAAACAAGGCTATCGCCGTAGACGCGAATGCCGATTCCGCCCAGATCGTGTCGCCGAACGCGAAACTCGATTCTGCCAAGTCCTTGCTGACTGCCGGTGAAAACGAGCAGGCCGCCGCCCTTGCCGAACAGAGCGTTATGGAATACAGGCTCGCCGTCGCGAATGCCGAACTCGAAGCCGCAAAGAAGGAAGATGAACGCGTCGAGAAGGAACTCCGCGATGACGTGGAACGCAAGCTCATCTACCAGAGTATCCTTGACCAGGAAACGAAGAACGGGAGGGCAAAGTAATGAAGATGAAGAACCTCTTTGTTATCAGCGCTTTCGCGGCCGCCTTCTGCTTTGCCGCCGAAGAAACCGCTCCCGCCGCAGCTCCCGCTGCCGAAGCTCCGGCTACGGAACAGGCGCCCGCTGCCGAGCCGAATGCTGTCGACAACTGCAAGGCCGCTCTCGATGCTGCCTCCAAGGACATGCCCGCGAACGCGGTCTCTGCAAAGTATTCTCTTGCCGCGGCCAAGTCGACGCTTGCCGACCTGGAAGACGCCTATAAGGATGACCCCGAATCTGAAACGACCAAGGCGCTCGCCGCCAAGTGTGACATCTACGCGAAAATCGTAGCGGCCCAGGCGGAAACGCAGAAGCTCCGCAACCATACCGCCGAGAACTGGGAAAAGCGTGCCGCGACGGCCCGCTCCATCGAGGCTATCCAGGAACAGATCAACCAGGCCCGTAGCGGCAAGGTGAACGACCTCGAGGCCGAGAAGGCCAAGTTGCAGGACCAGGGCGCACGCCTCCAGGCCGAAATGCAGCAGAACCAGGAAAAGTTCAAGGCCGAGGCCGCCGCACAGCAGGCAGCCCTCAAGGCTGCGGGCAAGCGCGAGGCTGATTTGCAGAAGAAGCTTGCCGCCGAGAAGAAGGCCCTTGCCGAGGAACGCGCGAAGGCGGAGGCCCGCCAGGCTGAAGCCATGAACAAGCTGAACGAACTCCAGTCCAAGCTTATCCAGGTGTCGAAGGACGCCCGCGGAATTATCCTTTCCATGAGCGATATCCTGTTCGACGTGAACAAGGCGTCCCTCAAGGCTGACCTCAAGACGAGCCTTGCGAAGGTGGCGGGTATCCTTTCCGTGTACCAGCAGTTCAACGTGTCTATCGAGGGCCACACCGACAACACGGGTTCCGAGGACCACAACATGAAGCTTTCGCAGCAGCGTGCGGATAACGTGAAGAGCTTCCTCGTGGAACAGGGAATCGATGCTGGCCGCCTTACTGCCAAGGGACTCGGCATGACGAGGCCGATTGCCGACAATAAGACTAAGGAAGGCCGCCAGAAGAACCGCCGCGTGGACCTCGTGATTCAGGACAAGGCCTTGCAGGATGTCCCGGCCCCGGCTGGGGCTCCCGCTGAAGCACCTGCCGCCCCGGCCGCAGAACCCGCAAAGTGAGGATTGTATGGCAAAGACCGTTACCGCCATGGAGGCGAGACAGAACTTCGGCGACTTGTTGAACCAGGTCTCGCTCAAGCAAGAAGAAATCGTGATTGAACGTGCGGGCAAGCCCCTTGCGCGCCTCGTGAACGTTTCTTCGGCCACAAACGGCGGCGAACTGGACTTCCGCGACATCGGCAAGCTCCCGAACGGCATCTGGGAGGGGCGCTAGGCTGCGGGCCTCCGTAACCGGCCCCTTGCCATTCCACCCTAAACTTTGTATATTCTATAGCATGAGAAAGAACCTTAACCTTCGACTTCTACTTAGCATCGCCCTTCTTGGCGTCGTGTCCGGAGCGAGGTTTTAGGCTATTTCATTCGAATAGGATTTAACTTAAAAGGCCCGCTTCCGTTACGAAGCGGGTTCTTTTTTATGGCAAAATGCTATTTTTGGACACGAAAAAGGACTTTGCGGCGTAAAGGAGCCGGCAAGGAGATGAAAAATGAACGAGAATAACGCAAGACAACCCTTCTTTTACGATGTCACCCTGCGTGACGGCAACCAGGCGCTCCCGAAGCCCTGGAACAACGCCCAGAAAAAGGACGTTTACCTGCAGCTCTTGAAGCTCGGCGTGCAGGGTGCCGAAG
>JAEEGG010002743.1_pt1 | contig 44973 bp, 32 predicted proteins | sample 9134161 | NCBI WGS metagenome assembly JAEEGG01 (sample SAMN16246543, study PRJNA631951) | gut metagenome | biome: gut microbiome; feature: rumen; material: CR-attached | host: Bos | place: Iran: Karaj | collected 2018-10 | reverse complement strand
AACCGTCGCGCACCGCGCGCCCCCTCCCACCGCTTCGCGGCGGGCCCCTCCCTCTAATAGCCGAGGGTGGCTAAGGTTTTCCAAGCATACACCCTTCTCCGTTACGCTTAACACCATCAGGAGCTAGCGTAGGTCGTTGCCGTCGTAGTTTTGTCACGGACGCGACAAGCGAAGCGGAGCGCCCGACAGGAATGACAGTTGAAAAGTGTTTTGGAATAATCGCTTCGATTCGTTAACTTTGTAGGATTGAAAAACGAAAATCGAAAACCAGTATAACGAATTATGGCTGACAAACAACTTCTTTTGGGAGACGAGGCCGTGGCCCTGGGTGCTTTGCACGCCGGCCTGTCGGGCGTTTATGCCTATCCCGGTACTCCCTCCACCGAAATCACCGAGTACATCCAGGGACATCCCCTCACCGCCGAGCGGCATGTGCACGACGTCTGGTCGAGCAATGAGAAGACCGCGATGGAAGGCGCCCTCGGCATGTCGTATGCCGGCAAGCGCGCCCTGGTGTGCATGAAACACGTAGGTATGAACGTCTGCGCCGACCCGCTGATGGGATCGGCCATGACCGGCGCCAACGGCGGCCTGGTCGTAGCCGCTTGCGATGACCCGTCGATGCACAGCTCGCAGAATGAACAGGACTCCCGTTTCTGGGGCACTTTCGGCATGATGCCGGTCTTCGAACCGTCGAACCAGCAGGAAGCCTACGCCATGACGCGCGCCGCCTTCGACTATTCCGAAACCAATACGATTCCCGTGATCATGCGCCTGACAACCCGCATGGCCCACTCCCGGGCCGTCGTCACGCCCACGGAAGACATCCGTCCCCAGAACGAACTCCACTATCCGGCCCACCCCAAACGCTGGGTCACCCTGCCCGTGAACGCCCGCGTCCGCAACCGCGAACTGATCAAGGACTACGCGAAATTCGAAGCCGACGCAGCGACCTCACCGTTCAACAGCCTGACCGACGGACCAGACCATACGATGGGCATCATTGCATGCGGCATCGCCTATAACTATCTGATGGAGAACTATCCGGACGGCTGCCCGTATCCGGTGCTCAAGATCTCGCAGTATCCTTTCCCGCGCGAACTGGCCCGCCAACTCGCCACTTTGGTTCCGACCATCCTCGTACTTGAAGAAGGCCAGCCGCTGGTGGAGAACATGCTCCGCGGCGTTTTCCAGACCGATACGAAGATCATCGGCCGCATCGACAATACCGTCGTCCGCGACGGTGAACTCTCTCCGGATGCCGTGCGCAAGGCCCTCGGCCTCCCCGCCCGTCCCGAATTCGCCGCCTCCCAGGTCCTTGCACCGCGTCCGCCGGCTCTCTGCCAAGGCTGCGGCCACCGCGACTTCTACACCGCCCTCAACAACGTGCTGAAGAAAGACTACCCGACCGCCCGCGTGTTCAGCGACATCGGTTGCTACACACTGGGGTACATGGCACCGTTCCAAGCCATCCATACTTGCGTGGAAATGGGCGCCTCGTTCACCATGGCGCAGGGCGCTGCCTATAGCGGCACCTGGCCCGCCGTCGGCGTGATCGGCGACTCGACCTTCACCCACAGCGGCATGACCGGTCTGCTCGATGCCGTCAATGGAAACGCCGACGTGGTGCTTTGCATCTCCGACAACCTGACCACGGCCATGACAGGTGGCCAGGACTCGGCCGGAACAGGCCGCATTGAAGCCATCTGTGCCGGCCTCGGCGTCGATCCGGCCCATATCCGCACCATCGTCCCGCTTCCGAAGAACTATCCGGATATGGAAAAAGTGATCCGTGAAGAAATCGAATACCACGGCGTCTCCGTGATCGTCTGCCGCCGCGAATGCATCCAAACCGCCAGAAGACACGCAAAAAAGTAAAGCCATGAAACAAGATATCATTCTCGCCGGCGTGGGAGGGCAAGGCATCCTCTCCATTGCCACGGTCATCGGTTCGGCCGCCCTGCAGCAGGGACTCCATCTGAAACAGGCCGAGGTACACGGCATGAGCCAGCGTGGCGGCGACGTCCAGTCGAACCTCCGCCTCTCTTCCGACCCTATCTTCAGCGACCTGATCCCCCGCGGCGGTGCCGACCTCATCGTCTCGCTCGAACCGCTGGAAGCGCTCCGCTATATCCCCTATCTGGCCCCCGAAGGCTGGATCATCACCAATACCGTTCCTTTCCAGAACATCCCCGATTATCCGCCGATGGACCAGGTTATGGGGGAATTGGACAAACTGCCGCGCGTGATCGCCATCGACGTGGATACCATTGCCAAGGAAGTGGGCTCACCGCGCAGCGCGAACATGGTGTTGCTGGGCGCCACGGCCGCCGTGCTCAACATCCTCGATCCGGACAAGTTGCGTGAAGGCATCCGCCGGATTTTCGGCCGCAAGGGAGAAGCCATCGTAGAAGCCAACATCAAAGCCTTCGATGCCGGCCTGGCATCGGCCCAAAAATAACCGGCCATGAACTACATGACTGCCGACGAGGCTGTCCGCCTCGTCCAAAGTGGGGATACCGTCTGCTGCCAGGGCAGCACCTCTGTCCCCGTCATCCTGCAGGAAGCGCTCGCCCGCCGGGCAGATGAATTGCGCGGCGTACAGATCGTCTCGGGCTTCAACATCACGGAGGGGCCCGCGCCATTCTGCAAGCCGGAATTCAAGGATTCCTTCTTGGTCAACAGCATTTTCCTTTGCGCGGACCAGCGCAAGCACGTGGCTGAAGGTTACGGATCGCTGACACCTTGCTTCCTGAGTGAAGTACCGGCGCTTTTCCGGAAAGGAGAACTGCCCATCGACGTAGCCTTCATCAACTGCTCGCTTCCGGACGAAAATGGCTTCTGCAGCTACGGCATCGGTTGCGACATCTCCGTCGCGGCTGTGGAAACAGCCCGCGTGGTCATCGCCCAAGTCAACGAAGCCATCCCCTATCTCTACGGCGGCTGCCTGATCCATGAATCCAAGATTACCGCGGCTGTCCGCTGCAACGTACCGCCCATCGCCATGCAGTTTGGCGAACCGACTGAAATCGAGAAGGCGATCGGCGCCAACGTAGCGGCTGAGATTCCCGACGGAGCCTGCCTCCAGATTGGCGTAGGCGGCATTCCGAATGCCATCCTCAACGGCATCAAACACCACAAGCACCTGGGCCTGCATACCGAAGCGATGACCGACGGCGTGATCCGGCTCATGAAGGAAGGGGTCATCGACAACTCGCTGAAAAAAGTGCACCCGGGCGTCAGCATCGCTGCGCTCGCGCTGGGTTCCAAGGAGATGTACGAATTCATCGACCACAACAAGACGATGGAATTCTACGACGTGGCCTACACCAACAATCCGTTCCTGATCGCCCAGAACCCGAAAGCCTGCGCCATCAACTCCGCCCTCGAAGTGGATTTGACCGGCCAGGTTTGCGCAGACTCGATTGGCGAGATGATCTTCTCGGGTGTCGGCGGCCAGCACGACTTCATGTACGGCTGCTCATTGTCCGAAGGCGGCAAATGCTTCATCGCGCTGCCGTCGCGTACAAACAAGGGCAAGGGAAAGATCGTCCCGACCCTCACCCCGGGCGCCGGCGTCGTAACGACCCGTTTCCAGACGCAATACGTAGCCACCGAATGGGGCATCGCCTATCTCCGCGGCAAGAATCTGGCGCAGCGCGCCAAAGCGCTGATCGCCATCGCCCACCCGGACGACCGCGAAGAACTGGAAAAAGCCGCCTGCAAACGCTTCGGCTACAGTTTCCTCCGCCTGAAGGCTTAAGTTCTTAAACCGTTGCGCTGGTAGTTCCTCCAGAACCGTCGCGCTCCGCGCGACCCCTCCCAAAGCCTTCCAGGCTTTGGGCCTCTCCCTCTTACAGTGCCGAGGGTGGCATGGGTTCTGGAGGAACTACCAGCGCAACGGTTTTGCCACTTGTCGAATTATTCAGTCCAAAGGACCGACTGAAGGGCGTGAGGAGGAATCATGCAGGTGACGGAGGAGCGGCCGGTGGAGAAGATGATTTTAGCCTCGACGTCGTTTTCATTGAGGAGCAATACACCATACGAACCATCCGGATTGCGATACCATTGATAAGTGAGACCGCGATTGGAATAGCCCTTGGTGCCCAGGCGGACAGCCCCGGGCAACAGCACTTTCGAGCAGTGCGCCACATTATAATAATGGGAATTGCGGGAGATGGATCCCAACGAATACGAGGACGAAGCAATGCTGACCGCGCCATAGCAGGTCGAGCAGCCGCCAGGCCGGTACGGACTGCGTTTGTCGTCGAGCATCAGGTTCCAGAGCGTCACGCCACGTCCGAAGCGCGCAAGTGTCCCCAGGAAAATATCGCGGAAATCATTGATCACACAACTCTCATATTGATAGTTCCAGGTACCGATGGAAGCTTCCGTGAAAAAGATCTCCTTTTCCGGATAGCGCTCGTGCACCCGGTCGAGAACAGTGACGTTTCCGCCGTAATTATGCCAGGCCGAACCGGCCGTATAGCGCGAAGCTTCCGCATCTTCGAAGATATGCAGCGGATAGTCGGTCTGGGAAGCGATGTTGTCGAAATTGTAGTTGTGGTCGAACACCAGGATCTTGGTCTTCAGGCCGGCCTTGGCAAAGGCGGGACCCACGACTTTCAGGAAATCACGCTGTTCCTGCCACGGCATATAGAGCGACATCGAATTGCCCGGATTCAGCGGCTCGTTCTGCAAGGTGACAGCATAGATGGGGTAACCCCGCTTCTCCATTTCCTGAATCCATTTCACAAAATAGGTCGCATAGTCCGCATAATAGTCCGGATTCAAGTGACCATCCGTCCAACTGTCGAACGGGAGTCCGCGGCTGTCTATCTTCATCCAGCGGGGACAGCTCCAAGGAGAGCCTATGATCTTGACGGCCGGATTGATGGCATAGATCTCGTCGAGGATCGGGAACAAATACTGCTGGTCGAGCGGATGGACGGCAAAGTTGCCGATACCCGGTTTGTCACACCACGTAAACTCGTCGAGTGAAAAATCGGAACCACCGATGCATACCCGGATCAACGAAGAGCCTAGCCCCTTCTCCCGGCTGAAGATCTCGGTCAGAAACTGCGTACGGTCGCCCGCAGGCATCTGCAGCAGATTGTAACAAGTGGCCTGCGTGATGGCAAAACCGAAACCCTCCACAGTCTGGAACGTCTCTCCAGTCAGAGTCACAGTGAAAGGATCGTTCGTGGCTGCCTCCACGGTCACATGGCTTTCCTGAAAACGGAGGCCGCTGGTATTGGTCGTATAGACAACTGCCCGATTCCCCGCAGGAGCTGGAGCAGGATTGCCGTTGTCAGAATTGGATGGACAGGCCGCAGCCGTCAGCAAAGCGGCCAGCAGACAGAAAGCGAAACGGACTTGCATCATTTCAGGTTATTTTGCATTACGGTCAGCCGCTCTTGGTAGATCTTGCGGATCAAGGCAACGGCCTCATAGTAAGTCATGTTTTCGTCTCCATTGATAATCCGCCCACCGTTCATCGAGGCATCCTGGGCGGGATTCCAAAGCTTGAAGTTCTCCTCTGCCGAAAGAGCCATCATCTTCTCCATTTCATCGATATAGGCAGGAATCGTCTGGAGCTGCGGCAGCAGCACATTGAAACGATCCCGGACCCGCGCAGCAAAGGCCGGATCCTGAAAGAGACGGGCATACCAGCAAGCATCGCGGTTGATGAGTCCGGTACGGGCCTGCGGGGACGTATTGTACGAAAGGATGCCCCAGTCGAAATCCCAGCAGGGACCCGCCTGCAGTTTGCCGTCTTTCCTGCAATGGTAGTACACGCTGCCCGGATTGCCCAACTCATGGTTGCCCATGACCTCAAATACGATCCAATAATCGATGAACGAATCCACGTCGATGTAAGCAGCATAGCCTTTCTCCGGATCCTTGAAGTCCGGTCCATAGATGGCCCTTGCCGTCCGGGCAATCAACTCCTTCCCCTCCTGGATCTGGGCCGGTGTTATCTCGTCAGCATCGGGCGCCTTGATTCCGAACGGAATGCCGCTACCGAACTGGACACAACGTCCGTGCGGATCCATCCATTGAATCTCATTGTCGTAATGGAAATCCGACTCAAACAGATACCCGTCATCCCCGACATTGACCCGGTTCTTGTCAACACGCACCTGTTCGACAAGCAGATAGTTGCCCTGATGTACACCGTTGAGCACCAGTTCCACGCTGCGGCCCCGTGGAGTCCAGTCCAGCGAAGTCATCGACGAAACCTTCAAGGCCACGAGGTTGCGCATCATCGTGCGGTCCATGAAATTGGCCAGCAGTACCCAGCGTTTGTGGGCAGGGAAGCCGAAAAACGAGGTCTTGGCGTCGAATTTCAGCAAATAAGGCTTCTTGGGCCAGCTCCAGGTCGTGTTGCCGCGGCCCTTCACGCTGCATGTCATGACATCAGACAGGTTGCCCGCTTCTTCCAGCGTCACGGACGCCTTCACATAATCCTCCTTGGAAACGATTTTCGCACCGTCCTGGGTGTTGAGATAGAGAACAGGCAATCCGGTCTTCCGGGCACGGCCCATCGGACCGGCGAATTCACCGATACAGAGGAAATGGTTGGAAAGCTTGAAATGGCCTTCAGGCATCCGGACGCCCAGACAGACTTCCGAAACATAGGTGTCGTCCTTTCCGGTATCGCTGACAATCGCCTTATAGCGCCCGGGCACCGTATCCTTCTCGACACGGCTCAGAAAGAAATCCTGCGAAGCAAGGAACTGGCCTTTTGCCAGATACAGGACGACATCCTTATCCAGGTCAAATGCATAATCCGGCTCGTTGACCGTGAAGAAAAATTCAGCAGTACCTGAAACCGGAAGGACGAGCGTATCCCGCTCGGCCCTCACAGTGAGCAGCATTGCTTTCGGGCTCTCGATACAAGAGACCGAAAGCAATAACATGCCCACCCACATTAATAACCTAAAAATTCGCCTCACCCGTCTGTTATTTTACTTGAAAAGAGATCGGTTCACCCGATACACTGTCGCCGGCCACCCAAAGGTGGAATTCACCCGGCTCAACTTTCTTCGTACCGTCAAGGCCAAAGAAGGCCAGATCGGCTACCGGCAGTTCCATCCGGATCTGGCGGCTTTCACCCGCCTTCAGGCTGATACGCTGGAACTGTTTGAGTTCCCGCACCGGACGGGTCAACGAGCCGACCAGGTCGCGCACATACAACTGAACTACTTCAGTACCATCATACGCACCGGTATTGGTGAGCGTAAAGGACACCGAGATGGTTCCGTCCACCGGATACACATCCTTGTCCATGGTAAGGTCCGAATACGCAAACGTCGTATAGCTCAAACCATACCCGAACGGGAAGAGCGGATAAGCTCCATAGTCCAGGTAATAGGATGTATTGCCCAAGGAAGTCTGTCCGGCTTCCTGGTCAATATCGGCCAGCATTTTCTCACCCCGATAAGGACGGCCTGTCATATTATGCGAATAGTACATGGGAACCTGCCCCACGGTCCGAAGGAAAGTAACCGGTGTTTTTCCGGAAGGATTGGCATCGCCGAAAAGCAGGTTTGCCAGCGCCGGGCCACCCATCGTGCCGGGATGGAAGGCATATAGCAGAGCGTTGCAGTTGGGCAGGTCCCGCTCAATCGTGAGCGGCCGGCCGGCCATCACCGTCGCGACGACCGGTTTGCCAGTCGCCTTCAACGCGGCGAGCAATCCGCTCTGCGAGCCGATCAGGTTGAGATCGGCCAGGCTGTGGGCCTCACCCGACAGGATAGCCTCCTCCCCCAGGAAAGCAAGGACCACATCCGCACGGCGTGCGGCTGCTACCACATCGTCGAAACGGTTGCGCTCCTGCCGGCTGTACTGCAAGCCAGGAACATAGACCACTTTGCCCGGGAACCTTTCCTGCAGGGCTTTGAGCGGTGTGACCGTATGGGACTTCTGGCCATCGAAGGCCCAGGTCCCCAACTGGTCGTGCGGCGCGTCAGCCATCGGGCCAGTCACCAGGATGGTACGGATCCGGTCCGCCTGAAGCGGAAGGGTTCCGTCGTTCTGCAGCAGGATGACAGATTCTTCAACTGTCTTGCATGCTGCCTCCAGATGGGCCGGGGCATACTGGACCGCCTGGGATGCCTCCACGTCCACATACGGATTCTCGAAGAGTCCCAGCATGAATTTGACACGGAGGATATGGCGGACCGCCTCGTCAATCGTCGATTCCTTCACCTCCCCACTGCGCACCAGTTCTTCCAGATGCGAAAGGAAACCGAAAGTCATCATGTCCATATCGACACCGGCATTGGCCGCTTTCATCGCCACGTCTTTGCGATCCAGACCGTAACCGTGGTCAATCATCTCGCCCATCGAATCCCAGTCCGTGACGACAAGCCCGTCAAAGCCCCACTCATTCCGAAGGATATCCTTGAGGATAAATGCATTGGCCGTAGAAGGGACGCCGTCATTGTCATTGAATGAAGTCATCAGCGTCATGGCCCCTGCCTGGATGGCAGCCTCGAAAGGCGGCAGATAGATGTTGCGGAGCTGACGTTCGGACAAATACGTGCTGTTGTAATCACGACCGCCTTCAGCCGCACCGTATCCCACAAAATGCTTGACGCAAGCTGCCATCGAAGTCTCGTCAAGCGAAGATCCCTGGTATCCGCGGACCATGGCCACTGCCATGCGGGAATCCAGATAGGTATCTTCCCCGCTCCCTTCGGCAATCCGGCCCCAGCGCGGGTCACGGGCAATGTCGAGCATCGGGGAGAAAGTCCAGCGTGTACCCTGTGCCGTAGCTTCCACCGCGGCAATGCGGGCCCCCTTCTCAACCAGTTCAGGATCGAAGGTAGCAGCCAGGCCGAGTGGAATCGGGAATATGGTATGGTAGCCGTGGATGACGTCCCGGCCTACGAGCAAGGGAATGCCCAGGCGGGATTCTTCGACGGCGATATGCTGATAAGCATTGATCTTCTCCGGATCCACTTCGTTGAGGATTGAGCCGATCTGCCCCTTGCGGAGGCTCTCGGCGTAATTGGATACATCGCCGCCGGCAGAAACCTGGTTCATCTGTCCGATCTTTTCAGCCAGCGTCATCTTTCCCAGCAACTGCTCCACTTTCTTCTCAACCTCCGTGGAGGTGCCCACCGTTGTGGTCGTCTGTCCTGTCGTACAGGAGACAGCCACAACGGCGACAGCCAAAAGGAATAGGTTTCGTATGTATTTCATCTTGTTCGCTTACTTCTTGTAAACACGTACATAATCCACCCGCATCGTGCACGGGAGGACATTCTCATCCACACCGGCATAACCGCCCCAGTCACCGCCCCAGGCCAGATTCAGGATCAGGAAGAATTTCTTGTTGAACGGCCAGGTGCTGTCGCGACCCGCTTTGTCGTTTGCGAAAGAAAGCATGATCTCGCCATCCACATATGTCTTGATGAAATCTTCCGTCCATTCGAGCGCATACACATGATATTCGCTTTCGGCACCGGGAATCAGCCGGCTGGCCGTCTTCTGGGTATTCTTGACATGGTTGTACGACTCACAGTGGATGGACGAGGATGTGATGTTGGCATCCACACCCACTTCTTCCATAATGTCGATTTCCCCACAGGCCGGCCAGCCTTTCGACTGGTCGTCGGGCATCATCCAGAACGCAGGCCAGGTACCCTTTCCTTTCGGAAGCCAGATGGCCGCTTCAAAATAACCGTAAAGCCAGGATTCCTTGCTGTTCATACGAGCGGAAATCACCTGGCCGCCATCTTTGCGAGCCACAATGTGAAGGGCACCGTCCTGCACATAGGAGGTCCGGCGATCGTCCGGCACATAGCGCTGAAGCTCGTGGTTGACACGCCCCGGCGCCCAGTTTTCAAAGCGCCACTTGTCCTTCAGCTCGTCGGATGTGGATGAGAAATCATCTTGCCATACCAACTGATACCCTTCCGGAACAAAGGCGCCCGGCGCTACGGGCTCCCCTTCTTTCTGACTGATAACCAGCACTTTCACTTGGTCTCCGCTGCGGAAATGAACTTCCGCGGAGCGGCGGGAAACGACATAACTTCGATTGAACTTCACTTTCAGTTCGCCCTGACCCTTACCGATGGTTTTCGGCGACAAGGAAAACCAGAAATCGATATCCGCCTCATCCGCCGTCCAGGTCGCATTGGCGTTTGTCGTCACAACGACTTCCCCACCGGTTCCCTCGCCCGTTACAGCATCACTCGAGAAAGATAGTTTCGGCACAAAATAGGGCTGGGTCAGTGTCAACTGCCGGGTAGTGGCACCGCTGGTGAAACGGATCGTGCCGCTGCGGTCGGCCGATGTGTTGTTCGGCTCGGCCGTTACTTTCAGGATGCTCTCCCCGGCGTAGATCTGCGACGAGGAAGTGAGCGCGTACCAGCTCTGGCCGTCGGTCTCGACCGACCAGGTCGCCGATGAAGTGACCCGGACCGAGGCCTCCCCGCCCTCAGCTTCGACCGCCAGGGAACTGGCGGCGAAGCTGAGCGTGGGAGCCACGGGCGTCGGATCGTCCGGCGTCACAGGCGTATGGCATGCGACAGCCAGGCAGATGAGGGACAATATGGGCCACATCGCGCGCATCCGCTTAATAGACATATTCCTGCAGGACGATGTCTGTCACGCGGATCTTGGCGCCGGCCGGCGTACGGCCGAAGTCGAAGATCAGCATCGTCGCCTCAGCGTCCTCGGATTCGGGCTTGATGCCCTGTTTGCGGATGGTAACGGTTCCCTCGGTCATCGTAACGGCGCCATCGTAGAAGCTGACTTTGCTGTCGGCTTCCGGATCGTTGGTAAGCTTCATCGTGAAGGTGGAAGCGGCCGTCGAAGTGACCTTGCAGGAGAACTCATACTCGTGGGAAGAGAGCAACGGGATGTCCGTGTGGAGAGCGAACTGGCCCATCCACTCGCTGCCGCCGGTTCCTTCCGGAATCGTAATCTCGAAACCATTGTCTTCAAGCATCGTGAAGTCAGCCGTCAGGCCGCCGGCCCAGTCGGGACCGCTGAACCACTGCGAAGTGGTTACCGTGGCCGCAGGCCAGAGATTCGTTACCTCCGGTTTGTCGCTGAGCGGAATGTGCTTCTGGAGACAGAGGTTCGAGAGGGTGATGACCGTACCGGCCGGGAAACGGCCGAAGTCGAAGATCAGCAGGACACTCTCGGTGGCCTTGTTGAGCATGTGGTCGGCTTCCTCAAAGATGGTGGTCGCACCAGCCCCCACGCCGATGTTGCCATTGTAGAAGAACTCATCGTCAGCAGGATCGTCGGCCGCCGTCATCTTGACGGTCGCCGTACCGGCCTGGGTCGCATTGATATTGACACTGAAGTCAAAACGCTCGCGGGCATCCGCCGGAATATGGGTGCGGATCTTGAACTGTCCCATCCACTCACCACCGCCGATTCCCTCGGGAACGGTAATGACGATGTCGTTCTTGACCGCTACGCCCGGTTCCAGGCCACCGGCCCAGTCGGCACCGCTGAACCAGCTCTCATAATCGACCGTCGAACGGAGCAGGTTGGTCGGCGCGTTAGGACGGAACCAGGCCTCTTCCGGAGCGGGTTTCGGATCCGGCGGAATGACCGGTTCCGGATCGGGTTCCTTGAGTTCGTCTTTCGGAACCAGGATGAAATACCAGGCGTTGCCCGGCTCGGCCGCACTGCCGCACCAGACATACATCTCGTGCTCGGTCAGGCGCATGATACGATATACGCTGTCGCCGGTATAGAAGCCGAAGAAGGCACCGCCGCTGAGCGTCAACGTCATATTGGTCTCATCGAGGGAGAAAGTCAGGTTGTCGGCCGGTGTGTAAGGCACGTCAAAATCACCGACCGCCGCATTGGGCGTACCGGGAATTCCGAGGTGGTTCATACCGTTCTCATTCGTGTAGATGTAACCCTGGTTCTTCCAGATCAGTTTCGTTCCCTTCTGGATGAAGGTATATTCATTCTCATACAACGAGCAACCTTCTTTGCCCTGGGGATCGCACTGCCACCAGGCAGGACCGTTCGTTTCGGGCGCGGCATTGATGTCACCCACTCCGAAATGGCCACGGGTATATTTGGCAAAGACCCAAGTCTTGCCCTCGGTTGCATTGGCACCGCCGGTCAAAGCGTTGAAACCGGGCGTATCGAGCAGGCCGTAGTCGTCGTCGGTAATCGTAATCACCTTCGAAATCGAAGCGCTGCCGCCGGTCGTATAGAGCGACATCGTTACCGTGTAGTCACCTTTGAAAGGATATGCAACGGACACTTCGTCACCTTTGGTGGTGGTTCCATTGCCCAGGTCCCAGAGCGCGACACCCGGAGTCGAAGAACTGTTCGTCAGCACAATGATATTGGGCGACGTGGAAGACGGCGCATAGCTGAAGCTGAGCTGGCTCTCGCTGACAGGGTCACCGAGATGATATTTGTCGGTATCCAGCGGCGAGCAGGCAAACAGAAGGGTGCCCAATGCGGCCAGGACCAGACTGAATTTGATACTATTCTTCATGACTGATGATATGCTTTATCCATTAATAGCCAGGGTTCTGTTTGAGCTCGTATTCGCCGGTGCCGGCGGTGCGGCTCAACTCACTCTGCGGAATCGGGAGGTATTTGTCCTTAGCCGGATCGAACGAACGGACACTCTGATACTGGGTGTCGTTCTCGGTCAGCACGGCGGCGGCGTCACCCCAACGGATGAGGTCCCAGAAGCGCATGCCTTCGCCGACGAACTCCTTGCGGCGTTCAGCCTTGATATTGTCGAACGTCAAAGGAATGGAACCCAGACCGGCGCGGAAACGGATCTGGTCGAGGCAATCCTGCGCGGACACACCGCCGGCGGCGGATGCGCCCTGCGCACCGACGAGCTCAGCATAGTTGAGCAGCGTCTCGGCGAAACGGAAGATGATCAGGTTGTTCGGATAGTTGAGGTCCACGGTGCCGATCGGCGAACGCAGCGCAGTCCGGGCGGCATACTTCTTCTGGAAGAGGCCGGTATTCTGGAAACGCGGTCCATAGGTACCGTCGGCAAACTTGTTGATGGAACCTTCACGGCGTACGTCGCCGTCTTCAAACATATCCCAGGTAGCCTGACGGACAGGACCGAAGCCCCAACCGCCGCAGAAGACGGGATCGGAAAGTTCGTTCGGCGAGATGTAGGCAGGGAGGTTGGTACCGCAGCCGGTCCAGGCACTGCCCCAGTCACGCTTGCCATCCGAAATCTGGTTGCTCTCGAAGATGGATTCGCGGCTGAAATCATTCTCATCCGCACCGGTCCACAGGGCATCGAAAGCGATCAGGCTGTAGGAGCCGCTGGAGATGATCTTCGCCATATCGGAAGCCACCTCATTGTATTTGGACTGATCCTTCTGGTACATGACGACGCGGGCCTTGAGCATATAAAGGGCGGCCAGGTTGGTCCGCGCCTGCTTGGCGGTCGCATTGGTGTACATCGGGAATTCGTCACCGGCGGCGGAGGCGGCAGCCTCGGCGGCGGCGATGTCCGTCATGATGTCCTGATAGATCTCATCGGCACTCTTCTGGCGGGCCATGAAAGGATCTTCCAGCGGCTCGGTGAAGAAAGGAATGTTGCCGAAGAGTTTCCACAGGTGATGGAGATAATAGGCACGGAGGAACAGCGCTTCCGCCTTGTAGCCGGACAGTTTGCGCTTGGCGGCATCACTGTCGAAACCGACGGCATTGTCGATGGCCAGCAGCGTATTGTTGGCACGGGCAATTGCCGTGTAGTACAGGCTCCAGATACCTGTCGGGCTTTCGGAAGCCGGAATCTGGAACAGGGACATGTGGTACATCCACGACTGGTCACCGGCATCACCGCCGCCTTTGTAGATATCGTCGCTGCGGAGGTCGGAGAGCAGAAGGATATGGTTGTAGTTGTAGTTCGCGTAGGAGTCCATCAGCAGCGGCTGGTAAGCGGCCGTCAGATAAGACAGGATCGCGCTTTCGGTGGCGGCGGCGCCGGCTTCACCCTGGGAAGTGGAGTGAGCGGTCAGAAACTCTTCGCCACAGCTGGTCAGCATCATGCCGGCCAGGATTACTACTGCAAAAAATCGATTGAATTTCATAATCGTCTTCATGGTTTAGAAAGTGATGGAAGCGCCGAGGGTGATGGTACGGGACTGCGGATAGATGCCGCGGTCCACACCGATCGTCGTGTAGCCGTCCGAAGCCATTTCCGGGTCGAAGCCTTCATACTTCGTAAAGGTCAGGAGGTTCTCACCAGCCACATATACGCGGAAATTCGAGATATGGATGGCCTTCATCAGTTTGGCAGGGAACGTATAACCAATCTGGGCGGTCTTGAGGCGGACGAAGGAGCCATCCTTCACCCAAAGGTCGGAAGAACGCCAGTTCTGGTTGGGGTTGGCATTGGTCATGCGGGGCACGTGGTTGGAAGTGCCTTCGCCGATCCAACGGTCGAGCATCCAGGCGGGACGGTTCTGGGCAGGAATGTCACCACGCATCGAGTAGTCGAAGATCTGGTTGCCGAAGGAACCCTGGAAGAAAATGGAGGCATCGAAGCCTTTCCAGTCTGCGGTCAACGTCAGACCGGCCGTCCAGTCCGGCATACCCTTTCCGATCTTGGTGCGGTCGTCGTCGTTCACGTAACCGTCACCGTTGACATCCACGAACTTCACGTCACCCGGCTGGGCCGTAGGCTGCATCAGGTTGCCGTCCTTGTCCCGGTAGTTGTTGATATCAGCCCAGTTCTGGAAGAGGCCGTCCGTCTTCATACCGTAGAAATACGGCCAGACTTCGCCGTTGGAACCTTTCACATAGTCGCCGATGCCCGAAGCACCGTTGCTCTGGTAAACAGCCTCACCCGACTCGTTGCCGAGGTTGATCAGGCGGTTGCGCAGATGCGAGGCATTGGCGCTGATGGAATAGTGGAAATCCCCGACCTGATGCTGCCAGCCAAGTTCGTACTCAGAACCCCAGTTGCGCATGTCACCGAGGTTGGACATCGGCGCGCCCTGTCCGACATAGGACGGGATCGGCTTGTCCATCAGCATGCCGTTGGTCTTCTTGTTATAGTAATCAAAACCGAAGCTCAAGCGGTCCTGGAAGAAGCGGGCGTCAAAACCGACGTCGATCTGCTCGGATTCCTCCCAGCGGATGGTCGGGTTGGCCAGCGCGGCCGGCGAAGCGCCGGAGTACATATTGCCATAAGCGAGGGAGCCGACACCGAAATAGTATTCCTGGCCGGTATCCATCAGGGAAGCGTAGCGGAAGTTACCGATGTTCTCGTTACCGTTCTTACCCCAGCTGGCGCGGAATTTCATCTGGTTAATCCAGTCGGGACGGTTGTCCTTGAACCAAGGCTCGTTGGTCACATTCCAACCGGCGGAAACAGCTGGGAACGTAGCCCACTTATGACCCGGACCGAAGCGGGAAGAACCATCGCGACGGATGGTGAACTCCAACATATATCGCTCGTCGTAGTTGTAGTCGAAGCGGAAGAAGTAGGAAGCCAGCCGCTGGACATCATAGCCGCCGGTACCGCCGCTCGTGCGCTCGTCATCGGAGCTTCCGATCGCGGAATCGATATAAGCCATGGCCGGATTGGTTTCCTTGAGGTTGTAGTCGGTACCCGACACATAAATATAGGAATAGCTCATCGCCGACTGACCCAGCACGGCCGTGAAATGGTGACGGCCGACGGCCTGGTCGTAAGTGAAATAGTTCTCCACCTGCCAACGGAGACCTTCGTTCATTCCCTGGTTCACCCAGCTGGTGAGAGTCTGGTTCATCGAGCTCTTGTACTGCTCGAAGCCATAGCCGCGGTTGCGCCAGAATGACAGGTCGGTGCCGAAGCTCGACTTGAACTTGAGGAACGGGAGGATATTCAGTTCAGCGGCAAAATTGGCCACGAACTTATGCGTCTTATATAAGGTATTGCCCGGAGTGTCGAGGTTGGCCACCGGGTTGGTGAGTTCCTGGTAACCCGTCGGAGGGAGCGAATACACACGGCCGTCCGAAGCGACGATGGCCGTCGGGTGCTCGGCCAGGATGCGGGCTGCAGTTGCCTCATCCGCGAAAACCGGAATCGCAGGGTTGAAACCGACAGCGGAACCCAGCACGGAACCGAACTCGGAGTTGGTCGTGATACCGGCCGCATTGATGTTCGAGTAAGCCAAGTTGGCCGTAACCGTCAGTTTGTTGAGGAAGTTGCGTTCGGTGGTCTCATAAGGGACATAGGTGTTGTTCGAACGGATGGAGAGGCGGTCGTAGTTGGACTTTCCGTAGTTGCCGCCGACGATACCGTCCTGCTTGAAGTAACCCAGGGATACGAAATAGGTGGCCTTCTCCGTACCGCCGCTCACGGCGAGCTGATGCTGCATGATCGGGGCATTGTAGTTGAAGACCTCATCCTGCCAGTCCGTACCCTTTCCGGCTGATGCGATTTCGGCAGCGGAGTAGAGCGGCGCACCGCCGTCATTGATGCGGGCTTCGTTCATGATCACCATATATTCCGTAGCATTGAGGACTTCCTTCTTGCGCCAGGGATTCTGCCAGCCGTAGCTACCATTATAATTGATGGAAGCCTGGCCTTTCTCACCGTTCTTCGTGGTCACCAGCACGACGCCGTTGGCGGCGCGGGCACCGTAGATCGCGGCCGAAGCGGCATCCTTGAGGATTTCGACCGACTTGATGTCATTGGGGTTGAGGTAATCGATGCCACCGTCAACGGGCATGCCGTCCACGATGTAGAGCGGGTCCGAATTGTTGACGGTACCGATACCGCGGATCTTGATCTGGGAACCGGATCCCGGCTGGCCGGAAGCCTGGGTGATCTGGACACCGGATACTTTGCCTTTGATGGCATCGTTGATGGTGGAGGCGCGGACCGTGTTGAGGGCGTCACCGTCCACCTTCGAGATGGAAGCGGTCACGACGCTCTTCTTCTGGACACCATAACCGACCACCACGGTCTCTTCCAGCATCTCCATGTCATCTTCGAGGATGACTTCCAGATTCTGGTCTTGCGTGACTGTGATGCTCTTGGTCACATAGCCGATGCAGGAAATTTCCAGGACAGCTCCCGAAGCGACACGGATGGTGAAATCACCGTCGATGCCGGTAGCGGTACCGTTGGTTGTTCCCTGTTCAACGACAAAAGCGCCGACAATCGGCTGACGGTCTCCGTCCAAAACCACACCGGTCACGGTGATGCTCTGGGCAAAAGCCGCCAGGCTGAATCCTAATGCAAGGATCAAAGCAGCTAATCTTTTCATACGCTTGTTGAATTAAAGGGGCGTTTTGGTTAAAAAAATGATATTTTGAATTGCTATAATCTTCCATTTTGAAGGAAGTCTTCACAAAATTAGCAGAAATAGCAACGCGTCGCGCGCACTATAATAAAAAAGTAGTGGATTTGAAAATTCAACAAGCTGTTATACAGAATGTTGAAACTCCATTTTTACCTGAAAAAAGTAGTGATTCGGGAAGGTCCGGGAACTACCGGCCAATCTTTTTGACCTGCTGTTCAAAAGCCTCGCGGTCGCCGAGCGCATTGTTTCGTGCAGCCACCTTGTAATTGTAGATGGTACTGAGCGAATAGTCGAGCATCGTTGCAATCTGTTTGGAATCATCCACGCCGAGACGGATCAAAGCGAAGATCCGTTGCTCGGTGGTGAGCTTCCCTTCTGGCGGAATGATCCGCGCATCTTCTTTCAGCAGCGCATTGAACTGTGCTACAAAATCGGGATACATGGCCAGGAACGTCGTATCGAACGTCTGGAAGAAATCCTGTCGGGCTTTCTCCGACCGGGCCGAATCCGAGAGTTCCCGGAGCAGCTGGTCGGACTTGCCACGTTTGAGCAAGTTCCGCAAATGATTGTCCTGGGAACGGAAATCATGGATCTGCTGGGAGAAAGTCTCCAGAAAGGAAAGGATGAAACGCTCCTTCACCTGGTCGGCCGAAGAAATCTCCTGGTTGAGCCGTTCCAGTTTTTCATTGACAGCAGCCAGCTGGGCATTGTTCTCCTCCAACTCGCGCCGCAGACGGGATAGCTTGCGGGAACGGACAACCAGGGACCACGTAAGAACCGACAAAGCGAGCGTCAGCAAAGCAAACAGGATATTCGCCACATCCGAGGTTTTCCGGAAAACCTCCTGCCGGGCGGAATAGGCATCCTGTACCCGCATCATCGAGCCTGAAATCTGCCAAGGCCGTAAGCGCGCATTATAAAAAAGCGCATCTTCCTGCGCAATGCGGAGATACTGAAATGAATGGTCCACATCGGCAGCCATAATCAACTCCGCCACCATCGTCAGGGAAGCATAATCCTTGACAGCATTGACGATATCGCATTCCGCCGAACGGACAAGCCAGGCCAGACGCTCGAAGGAATTGCCCATCCGCTCGGCGATGATGGACTGATGAAAGGCTTCGATGGCGTAGGCACGTTCATCGGGTTTGATACCTGCAATCAACAGACGGCTTATGCTGTCGGCAGAGGCTAGCTGCCCGCATGCCAGCAAATCATCCCGTTTCAATTTCTGCCATTGCTGGGAATCCTTGGGAAGCGAGGCCAGAAGTTGTGTACGGATTGAATCCAGATCCGGAATAGCCAGCCGATCCACCATACCGGAATTGCCCATCATATCCACAGTGAAATCGTAAAGTGCCGTCAGGTATTCCACCTTAAGGTCTTCCGAAAGCGAAGCCGCATCCAACTGCCGGCAGAGGAGGTCGTACGCTTCCATATAGTTGCCCGACTTGGTGTAAAGGTGACCCAGGCGGATGGATGCCAGATCGTAGCATTCTTGGTCTTTCAGAGGGAAAATGGCGAGCGACTGGCAGTGCTGCAGGCAGGCTTGTGTCGAATCGAAACTGAAAGAGAAAAACTCGGCGGCAAGGTCCAACTCCGTTTCGTACTGCATACGCGGATTGCGGACAGACTGGGCCAGATGGCGCAAGGCGTCGGTCTGCTGGAGCTTTCGCGCCACATAAAGTTCACGCATGGATACATAACGGTCCAGTTCTTCCAGCAGGGCCCGGGACGAAGCATCCAACCGCTCCTGCCGGCCACAAGCACAAGCGAAAAGGACCAGCAGAAAGAACCAGCCGATATGACGGAGACGCATCATATCGTAAAGGTACAAATAATTCTGGATATCAGCAGCCTTTGGTCGTCATGATGCGGAGCACCATCTCATCGGTGATGTTCATCGCATCGGCTCCGATGGCCGTCAGGTTGTGGATGGAGCGGTCAATATCGTCATCCACAATCCCCTCCTGGGATGTAACGCACTTCCCTTCCATGGCCAACAGGGCTGAGAGGATGGCGGTCGAAACACCCGAGGTAAGTTTCAGCGAACAGGAAGGCTTGGCACCGTCGCAAATCATACCGGTCAGGTTGGCCACCATATTCTTCACGGAGGCACAGCAGCGTGCATAGTCACCGCCCATCAGATAGGTGATGCCCACGCTGCTGCCTGTACTTGCCACCACGCAGCCGCACAAAGCCGACAGTTTGCCCAGCGACTGTTTGATATAGATGGCCGTCAGGTGGCTCAGCATCAAGGCTCGGATCAATTCTTCCTCCGTATTCTCATTTTCCTGGGCATAGACGCATACCGGGATGGTGGCGCAGATGCCCTGGTTGCCACTGCCGGAATTGCTCATCACAGGAATCATAGCGCCGCCCATCCGCGCATCGCACGCCGAGGCGGTCCGGGCAATCATGTGCGAATAGATGCTGTTGCCCAGAATGCCTTTGGCGAGCGGCCGGTCGATGGATTTGCCCAGGTTGTGCCCGTAATTGCCCTTCAAGGCTTCATAGGAAGCCTTCATATTGTAGTCACGGGTCTCCAGGATAAAGCGGATCTCATCGAGCGGCGCCGTCGTAGCAAAGTCATGGACGAGTTTCAAGTTGAGCTGGATTTCATCGCTTTCCGGAACGCCTGCCACCGTCTCGGGAAGAAGTTCCTGCAGTGACGCATCGTCGAGACGGCCGTCGGCAATATAAATAAAATGGGTGTGTCCTTTGGCAATCACTGCCGTCGCGTGCCGATTCCCCGCTGTGACAACAATCTCTATGTAGAGTTTTTCACGGATTCCTTTCTTCAAATCGATGTGGATCCGATCCTCCTCGATATACTGACGTCCAGCCTCCAGGGTTTCAGGAGTCAAGTCGCGCAATACTTCCAGCTGATAATCGCTCTTACCGACCAGCGCGCCCAATGCAATGGCGATGGGCAGGCCGGTCATCCCCGTTCCGGGGATGCCGACACCCATGGCATTTTTCAGGATATTCGCGCTCAGGAGCGCCTCGATGCTTTCCGGCTTGCAGCCGAGTTGTTCTGTCGCTCGTGCCGTGCAGAGTGCTACGGCCATCGGCTCCGTACAACCAATAGCAGGAACAACTTCCTTGTGAACCAGCGCAATGATGCGCTCCCGGGTCGCTTGATCGATCATCTTACAGGCAATTTGATTTGATAAATATACAAAAAAAACGGGTTGGACCCGTTTTTTTTATTTGAAAAGCTTTCTGGCAAATGTGTTCAGGTACAAGCGCCAGTTGGCCCATGTATGCCCTCCCTCCGAAACGAAGTATTCATGGTTGAGTCCCTGTTCCTGGAGTTTGGCGTGCATTTCCTCCGCACCCTTGAAAAGGAAGTCCGCGCTGCCGCATGCCAGGAAATAGAGCTTGACGCCCGCTTTCTTCAAGGCCGCAATCTGCTCGGGCGTAGCGCTTCCGGCTGCCGAGAGCGGGCAGATATAGTCGAACATTTCCGGGAAGAGGATGGATGCCGAGATGGTGTGGCCGCCACCCATCGAAAGGCCGGCTATCGCGCGGGAGGCCGGCTTGGGAATAGCGCGGTAATTCTTCTCGATGAACGGAACGATCTCCGTGCAAAGGCTTCGGACATAGAGATCACGATTTTCGGGAGCCCGGCGGTCAATGGATTTCTCCGGGATATTCAGCGTACGGGCGGCTGCCTGGCCGGGATTCCCGTTCGGCATGACCACGATCATGGGTTCTGCAAGACCCTTCTCGATCAGATTGTCGAGAATCTGGGCGGTACGGCCCATCGAAATCCAGGCTTCCTCATCGCCGCCTGCACCATGCAGCAGATACAGGACCGGATACTTCTTCTTGGGATTGGCCTCATAACCGTACGGGGTATAGACCGTCAGGCGACGGCTCATCCCCAGGATCTTACTGTCGTACCAAGGGTGGCTGACCGTACCGTGCAATGTAGCCTCCCCATAGTTCTCCGTACGTTCGCCGGGAACGAGGAGCATCGGCAGGTAACGGGTCCCGTCACGCTGCACCAGAACATTCTGGGGATCGTTGACGGCCACGCCGTCCACCACGAAATTGTACGTGTAGATCTCAGGAGCCGGGAGCGGAATCGTCACCGACCAGACATTGTTTTCCCCGCGTTTCATGTCGATGGTGTCGCCCCAGGGATTGGGCATCCAGGAGCCGGAGAGTTTGACGATCGTGGCATAGTCCGCTTTCAGGCGGAAGGTCACGCTGTCCTGCTGGATCTCCGGTGAAATAATGGGCTTGCGGTCACCGAAGGCAAAATTGCTCAGTTCCTGCGCTTGAAGGCTCCCGGCCGCAAACAGGGCGAGAGCGAGTATGGCTACAAAACGTTTCATAAATGTGGGTTGGATTGAAGGATATCTTTATTTGACATGGATTTCTTCGACGGGCACCTCGGGCAGACACACGGGATTCACGGTCCAGGACTGCGGTTTCGCAATCTTGAAAGAAGCCGAGGCACGAATATCAGCCACCGAAGCGCCGAATGAGGCGACATAATTGCCTGCTGCTGTTTCCCAAGCACTGGTTGCTTCGTTGAAGGAAGCCAGCGCATACGGCGTAACCGTCATCGTGAGGGTCTGGCTCTCACCGGGTTTCAGTTCACGCGTCTTGGCAAAGGCCTTGAGTTCGCACACAGGTTTCACAAGTCCGCCGGCAGGAGCACTGATGTAAAGCTGGACAGCTTCCTTACCCGCTACGGAGCCCGTATTCTTGACCGTGATGGCAGCCGTCACCGTACCGTCCTTGGCCACTTTCACGACGGGCTGGCTATAGGCGAAAGTCGTATAGCTCAAACCATAGCCGAACGGATAGGAGACATTCTTGCCGGCCGTAGCGAAGTAACGGTAACCCACCCAGATGCCTTCTGCATAAGAGGTGTAGTCCAGGTTCTTGACCGGGTCCTTCTTGAGCGCGTCGGTCGAAGCAAACGGGTCATAGGCCGCGCTCCACTTCATATTGGCCGGGAAGTTATAGGAGGACGGAATATCGAAGTAGTTGACCGGGAAGGTCATGGGCAACTTGCCGGAAGGATTGGCCTGACCGCACAAAACATCAGCCACGGCGTAGCCTCCTTCCTGGCCAGGCGTCCAGGCCAGCAGGATGGCATCAGGGATGTGCTTCCAGGAAGCCGTTTCAATCACGCCGCCGACGTTCAGGACCACGACCAGTTTCTTGCCGGCATTGTGGTACACATCGGCCAGGGTCTGCAGCAGGGCACGTTCCGTGCCCGTGAGCGTCCAGTCGCCGTCGGCCGCCTTGCGGTCGTCCCCTTCACCGGCATTACGGCAAATCGTCAGGATGGCGATATCGGTAGCGGACTGCTTGCGCTCGATGAAATAGCGTGCTACAGGCATCTCCGGGACCACCACGTGACCCAGGATGTTTTCCGTATCCTCATAGCTGTTCCGGATATCCGTCCGCTTGAAAGTGAGATACTGCTGGTACCATTCTTCAATATCCTTGTCGACTTGCAGTCCATTGACCCGCAGGCCTTCGGCCACGTTGCGGACATACGCCTTGTTCACGTTGCCGGAACCGGTGCCGCCCGCTACGAAGTCATACGAGCCGATGCCGTAGAGCGCCACATTCCGGACGCCCTCCAACGGAAGCACGCCGTTGTTTTCCAGCAGGACCAAGCCTTCCGGCGTTGCAGCGCGCACGAGTTTGGCATGGCCTGCCAAATCCGGTTTGTTGGAGTACTTGTAGCCGGCAAAACGCGGTGTACGGACAATGTATTCCAGCATGCGCCGCACATTGCGGTCGAGGTCGGCCATCGGCAAGGTTCCGTCCTTGACGGCAGCCAGGATCCGGTCGATCTCCATCTGCATACCCGGTTCCATCAGGTCGTTGCCCGCCTTGACAGCCGCCACGGTACCCTGCTTGAAACCCCAGTCGGTCATCACGATGCCCTTGAAACCCCATTCGTCGCGGAGAATCGTGGTCAGCAGTCCGTAGCTCTGCTGGGTATAAGCCCCGTTGAGCCGGTTGTAGGAACTCATCACAGTCCAGGGATCCGCCTCTTTGACCGCGATTTCAAAGCCCTTGAGATACATTTCGCGCAGGGCGCGCGGGTTGACCCGGCTGTCATTATTCATGCGGTTGATCTCCTGGTCATTGACAGCGAAGTGCTTCACGCTCACGCCAACGCCGTTGCTTTGGACACCTTTCACATAAGAGGCGGCCATTTTGCCGGTAAGCAACGGATCTTCCGAGAAATACTCGAAGTTGCGGCCGCAAAGCGGATTGCGGTGCAGGTTCAGGCCCGGAGCCAGCAGGACATCCGCACCGTATTCGCGCACTTCCTCGCCCATGGCTTTGGTAAGTTGTTCGACCAGTTCGGTATTCCAAGTGGATGCCAACACCGTTCCCACAGGGAAGCCCGTGCAATAGAAAGTCTGGCTCGTGCCCGGACGTGTCGGGTCGATGCGAAGACCGGCGGGTCCGTCAGAGAGGACGGTCTGGGGAATGCCCAGACGGGGAATGGGACGAGTCGTGCCAGCGGCGCCGGGGACCAACGTCGCATCGGAAGCCGTCAGCGCACCGGCCTCGGCATTGCCCCAGCCAGCCCCAACCACCAGCGTGGCTTTCTCCTCGAGGGTCATAGCCTTGAGGACCTCATCGATGTTGCTCTGGGTGAGGCGGGGCTGTGCGCCCAGCGGAAGGATGCAGCAAAAGGCTGCAAGCAGGAAGAAAGTCTTTTTCATATCATTGAATCAATTAGTGTTCATCACTTGTCACATGCGCGGGCAATCCGGTCGAGCGCCTCTTCTACGATGGAGCGGGGGCAGCCGACATTGAGCCGGACAAAACCTTCACCGCCCGTTCCATAGCCGGCTCCATTGTTGATTACGACACCGGCCGTTTCGTTGAAGAGACTCACCAGTTCGTCTTGCGGAAGTCCCTTCTGGCGGCAGTCCAGCCAAACCAGGAAGGAAGCTTCGGGACGGATCGGACGAATGCCTACATCATGGCTGCTGAAGAAGTTTTCGACGCAGGCGACATTCCCTTCAATATACCGCTTAACAGCCTCCAGCCACACAGGTTCGTGGGTATAAGCGGCGATCGTGGCGACCATTGTCGGAATAGAGGCTTCCCGGAGTTTGGCATTTTCCAGCGTTTCATGGAAATGCTGACGCTTCCCGGCGTCGGGAATCACTGCATAGGCTGTTCCGGTGATGCCCGGGAAATTGAATGCCTTGGTGGGACTGCACAATTGGATGCCGATCCGGGCTGCCGTCTCGTCAAGGCTGCAGAAAGGAGTATGCCGTTTCCCATACAACGCCAGATCGGCGTGAATTTCGTCGGAAATGACCAGCACCTCGTGGTCCGCACACCAACGGGCCAGTTTCGACAAGGTCTCCTTCGGCCAGATGATGCCGACAGGATTATGCGGGTTGCAGAGCACCAGCGCCTTCACCCGTTTATCATAGAGGCGGTCCAAGCCTTCGAAATCCATCGCATAGTGTCCGTCTTTCCAAACAAGCGGATTCTCCACCGGCGTCCGCCCCAGCCTCTCCGCATAGCGGAAGAACGGATCATAGACAGGTGTCTGGACGATGATCTTGTCGCCCGGCTCCGTAAAAGCAAGATAAACCTGACAAAGGGACGCAATGACACCCGGCGCATATTCCACCCACTCCCTGGGGACATCGAAACCATGCTGCTGTTTTTCCCAACCGACGATGGCATCGAAGAATTCGTCCGGCCCGTAGGTGTAACCCATCACATCGCGGTCAAGCCGTTGCTGGAGGGCTTCATGGACGACAGGGTCGGTCCTGAAATCCATGTCGGCGATCCACATGGCCAGCTTGCCGCCTTCGGCACGGCGATACTTGATACTCCAGGTTCCGGACCGGTCGATGATTTCATCGAAGTCCCAGCCAACGGCCTTCCCCGTTTTCCGGACGCAGCCAGAAGATACCATGCCGACCGCTCCGGCCGGCAGCAAGGCCGCAGCCCCGGCGGCAGCGGCGGTCTTTAAGAATGAACGGCGTTTCATAGATTCACTTTTGCGTGGTTGGTTCCTGATTTCGGGCAAGGGCTTTCGCCTGGAATCTCTCCGTATCGATGACGAAGCGTTCGTGCGTCCCCTCTCCCACCACGCCGGCGTCATCCCGCGCTGTCACGCGGAAGACCAGTCGGCGACGATCGATCTCGATCAGTTCTGAATCACAATACACCCGCATACCGACCGGGGTAGCGGCGGTATGCGAAACATGGACCTGAGTCCCTACGGTATCCTGGCCTTCATCAAGAAAAGGCCTGACACTCAACAAACACGTTTTTTCCATCAGGGCGATCATCATGGGCGTGGCCAATACGGCGACCGTTCCGCTCCCGACTTCCTTGGCGGTAAGGCGCTCTGTCACGAGCAAGTCCGCCGAACCTTTGATTCCGATTGTAAGCATTTACAAATTTACATTTTTACACGTAAGGCACGCAACATTTCGCAGACTTTTTGCATCTTTGCATCGTCAACGCTGCCGGACAGGCTGCGTCATCACTGGGGATGTACTGGTTTTGACGGTAAATGATGTCGGGCGGTAAGCATGCCGAGCGTCGTAGCCCCGCTCGTAAATCTCAGACTACAAGCCATAACTGGCAACAACAACTATGCACTCGCTGCTTAATCTTACCAAGTAAGATGGCTTAATCGCGCGGACCAGGTCCGTAGCGACGAGTATCCCGCCGGAGTTTCTAGCCTTCCCATTCCGGTCCATGGGGTATCATCCAGGAAGGATGCGGACGTCGACGCTTCTACCGCGTCCTAAGTTTCAGAAGCTAAGGGACCGTTGGCCCGCCCTCCGGCAGCCGGCCCCCGACAACCAAAGGCGGGATAAGCATGTAGAAAGCCTCCTGGCGCTTTATTCGGACGGCGGTTCGACTCCGCCCATCTCCACAAGAAAAGGGACCCGCGGGTCCCTTTTCTTGTGGCGAGGAGGCCGATAAATCGGCCTCCTCTGTCTATCGAGGGGGCGTACCCCCTCGAGCTCCCCTGAGTCACTTTGTTCCGAGCGGCCTTGTTACGGACTGCTGAAGAAGGCTATGATACGGTTTGAAACGCGAATTGGCAGCGAGTACCATGGGTAAAAGAAAAAAAGGATGACTCACCGACGCAAATAGACTGAGCTACGCAGACTTCGGATTTGTCTCCTTTTCTGCAAAAATAACAAGATTATGCCAATTAACAAATAATTACTTGGTCACTCCGAGAATTTTAGTCCCGATATCTATTCAGCCTTCTTTTTCGCCCATCAGGTCGACAGTTTTCTGTCCACTTTTCAGTCCACTTTATAGTCCACTTTCCGTCGTCTCATAGGAGAACTGATAGCCTGACCTAACTACAACATCATTTTTACCCCCGGTCGACATTCGATCCGAGGTGCATACAAAGTGCATGCACCTTTATTTTTTCATTTACATATCTCCCACATTATTAGTAACTTACATCAGAAAACAAGCCCTAAACCCACCTATATCCAACCGAACTTAAACAAACTTTTCCGCTCCTATGAAAATCCTCATCGATCCCGGTCACGGCCGAAACACACCCGGCAAATACAGTCCCGACGGACGCTTTCGCGAATACCAGTACACCCGTGAAATCGCGGCGGCCGTGGTGGCCCGTATGCAGGCGCTCGGCCACGATGCCGAGATCCTGGTACCCGAGTTTGAAGACATCCCGCTCTCCGAGCGCGTCCGCCGGGTCAATGCCTGGTGCCGCCGTCTGGGCAAAGACCATGTCATCCTCGTGTCCATCCACGTCGACGCCGCAGGCTCCGACGGCCAGTGGCATTCCGCCACCGGATGGTCCTGCTACACCTCGCCGGGACAAACCGGGGGCGACGAACTCGCGACCTGCTTGTATCGTGCTGCAGAAAAGTATCTCGCCGGTCGGATGATCCGGACGGACTATTCCGATGGCGATCCCGACAAAGAAGCTGGGTTCTATATCTTGAATAGAACGAAAGGCCCGGCAGCTTTGGTGGAATGTGGGTTCATGGACAATCGTGATGAACTGGAGTTCCTGCGGAGCCCTGAGGGGAGGAAGGCGATGGTGGGAGTGATTGTGGAGGGGGTGATTAGTTATGTCGGTTAGTTATTCATGGTATGACCGGGGATACTATCGCCTCAACTCGGAAAGGGTTGAGGCGGTTTTTATATATGAACCTGTCAGTTCGAGTCTCAAATAATTGTAAATTTGCTTTCGATTCAGTATGCCCAAGAAACGCACCATAGCAGATATCATCGCACAGGCACGGAAGATCCATGGAGATAAGTATGATTATTCCAAGGCCGTCTATCGAGGTATTCATACCAAGATGTGCATTATTTGCCCTGAGCATGGTGAGTTTTGGCAAGAGCCCAACAACCATATTTCCAGAAAATCGGCATGTCCAAAATGTGCCTCGCAGATTAGAACTGACAATTGTCGGTCTTCAACCGAAGAGTTTATCAGAAAGGCGTCTATCGTACATAAAGGGAAATATGATTACTCGAAAGTGGTTTATCACCAAACTGAAGAGAAGGTTTGCATCATCTGTCCGGAACATGGTGAGTTCTGGCAATCTCCGCATAATCATCTTACTGGTTCCGAATGTCCTAAGTGTGTAGGAAACTATATCCCTACAACTGAGGAGTTTATTGAATTGGCGAGAAGAAAATATGGCGATAAGTATAACTACTCTAAGGTTAACTACAGAGGAAACAAGTATAAAGTCTGTATTATTTGTCCAAAGCATGGTGAATTCTGGGTCACACCGAATAATTTCCTCAAACAGAGCAAAAAAGAAGGATGTCCTAAGTGTAACGGTAACTACGGAATAGATAAGGACTACTTCGTCAAAATCGCTAATGAGAGGTTTGAGGGAAAGTACGACTATTCAAAAGTCGAATGGCATGGCTATAAGCGAAAAGTCTGCATAGTCTGTCCAGAGCATGGGGAGTTCTATCAAACACCTCTCATGCACTTACGAACCCAAGGCTGTCAGAAGTGTAGTGGAGCGTATATGGATCGCGATTTCTTCATTACGAAGAGCCGAGCCATACATGGTGATAAATTCGATTACTCTAAGGTAGAATATGTAAATAGTACTACTCCCGTTTGTATAATTTGTCCAAAGCACGGTAAATTCTATCAAATACCGAATGATCACTTGATGGGCCATGGCTGTAGAAAGTGTCACGACGAGAAGACTGTCATACGGTTGACTAAATCTGAGGAAAACTTCCTCGCCCTGGCTAAATCTGTTCATGGTGAAAAGTATGATTATTCTCAGATTCAGTATGTGAATCGAAACACCCCGATCAAGATTATCTGTCCTAATCATGGTCCATTCTTCCAGATGCCCAAAAGTCATATCCGTGGTTCCGGATGCCCGATGTGCAATAACAGCATACTAGAAGACACCATAACCAATCTTCTTCAAAGGAATAATATCTCGTTTATACCCCAAAAAACGTTTGACTGGTTGACTTTCAACGGCACCTTGCATCTTGACTTCTACCTCCCAGAATATGACATCGCCATAGAGTGTCAAGGTATCCAACATTTCCAACCTGTTGATTTCTGGGGCGGCAAAGAAGGACTCGAACAGACAAAGAAGCGAGATGTCGTGAAGAAAACGTTGTGTGAAGGGAAAGGTATTAAAATGCTCTATTTCTCAAATCTCGGTATAAGATATCCCTATCATGTGATAGAAGATCCAGGACGCTTGATTCAGATTATTCAATCAAAGGGGGTATCAGAGCACCCTCTTTGGATGCCAGATCCAGAGCTTCCTTTTTTCTGATGGCTAAAGGCCATTATTCTTTTCATCTTCTGTTCCTAATAACTTCCTAAGAGTAAAGTCAATATCAAATATACTCTTTACTTCAACGAGGCTTTTAAAAACAAATCCACTGCCTATCATTTCTTTTGCCTTTTGAGGCAGATAACTATCTCTACACAGATTTGCCTTGTCGGTCACCTCAAGGATAAACCAAAACCCCCAAAGATAGAAATCGTAAAAGCCGTAGGTGTCAATCATAGTGAAGGAGTCATCGGAAAAAATAAAACTCGGCTTTGACAAATCATTCGGAAGTAAAAAAATGCCGCCACGGTTTTGGTAATGCCATAAAGGAATATCACCGGTTCCATAACGTGCAAATGCGCGTATTTTATCGAATCTATTATCATTGCCATTACCGGTAGCTTTATGATATTCTTGCAGAAACATTTCGTAGAGACCTCTCTTGAATTGCTTGGTAAAAACTCTATCAAATGATGCCTGAGATGCGAAAGTCTTTCTGAACTGAATAATGTTCCTAGAGCGCCAGACATTAAAGTAAATAGAACGTAAAGTATCACTTTGATGCTCTGGTTTATTCATATTGAAGAGAAATCGGCTAAGCCCGAAAATCTCTTTAACGCACACTTCTGGGCTTAAATGCGGACTCAGTGACTTGTCTGGCTTTCCTAAAAAATCATTACACTCGTCGCACACATCAAATCCAATACTATCACTACCCATTTTTTGAGGCATAGTATGAGCTTTATGAATAAAAGTAGCCCCGTCATCAATTGTTTTACCACAAAAGATGCACTTACCATCCTTAATATAATTATTTCTCATAACTCTAGACGGCGTCGCTAATAGTAGAGTGAAAGAATTATTGTCTTATGATGGCAAAATGGTGTACAAATAATTAATCATGCCCGGCACATCTATCATTCCCTTTGCATACTCAAAATCGAGCAACTCATCAGAAAGATATCGATCATACTTTTCCTTAATTTTAAAGCTTCTGTCAACCAGCGTCGCTAATTCAATTGGATTAATATCGCCTGCTTTGAGTATTGCCCGCATTGTTTCTACTGTCACTCCCTCGATATAAAAATCCCTCTCAGCGCATTCGCATAAGCCGAGATATTCGGCAGATAGGCAAATAGTTCTGTTGATTTTTGTCCCCGCCCAGGTGAAGAATAGAATATTCTCGGTAACGTTTCCATTTTCGTCTTCCTCGGTAAGTATCACCGCATCGTTTTGGAGTAGGCCCATCTTCCTGAATGTTTCTCTAGCAAGTTGTAGGCGGGTCTTGGCTGGCGCGTCCAAATAAGGATATATTTCCTTCTCATAATAGATATCCCGCATTTTTTGAACAATGATTCGGTCAACATCTATGTATGAGCTAGAGAAATGAAACACCCCGTCCATTTGGACTTCTTCTACGAAAACCAGATCTCCGTTTCTCTCTCTTCCTTTGACAATCCAACTTCTACCCGAAAGAACAAATGCCTGTCCAACTTCAGGACTCACATTGATAGTACCGATATGCTTACCCGATTCCTTTTCAACCACTTGAACCTCTTTCGGAGCAGTAAAAGCGGCATAGAAATCTAACTTGGAAACGATTCTTTCTCCAGTATCTCCAATGATTATCTGACCAGAATTCGTTTGCGTAATAATAGAGTGTTCTCCTAAAGACCTCAATACATCCAAAAACAATTCAGGAGGAATGTTTCGAAAAGCTCCGTTCTTACATAGAAGCGTCCATCCTTCTTTCGGATAAAAAGACCCATACTGGGTTAGGGTTGACAGAATCTGTTGTACTAATGTCGAGAAATGATATCGATTAATATTGTATGGCTCAAATTTCTTTTCCTTTATCAGTTCAACCAACGCAATATTGTGGACAAGACCAAAGCTTAGGCACTTCAATAGGTCCAGTTCGTCGGGAGTGTCTTGGTTATATATTCGTAGGATAGAGGGGGCATTTCGTCGACCGGAACGACCGAGCCGTTGCCTGAGGCTTGAAACAGAAGGGCAGGTGCCTATTTGAGCTATAGACTTTACGGTACCGACATCTATTCCAAGTTCAAGCGTTGATGTACAGACTACTGATGTTGGTTTTTTCCCAGATTGCAACTGCTGCTCAATTAAATGCCTGTCTTCCTTGTCTATACTGCTATGGTGAATCCTAAACTCGTTAGGAACGCCTTCTCTTTGGCTGATATTGTTCAGCAAGACCATATAGTCTTCTGCAGCAGCGCGACTCTGAGTGAAAATCAAATTGTTCGAGCCCCTAAGCCTGATAAACAAGTCTTCTGCAATTGCCTTTGTCCCGTTCTGATAATCCTGATCAACGAACTCCTTAATTAAGGCCTGAATTTCGTGACTTTGTTCGCCGGCTTCAGGAACAACACACGGAAGAGATCCGTCTTGCCGAATAAATGCTTTTATGTCCTCAAAGTCAGACAGTGTCGCACTCATGCCGATTCGAGGAATGTGTTTACCAACGATATGATCTACCCGGCAAAGTAATGACTGTATCTGCTTTCCTCTTTCCTTCCCTACAAAAGAATGTATCTCATCAATGACAATGAACTGTAATGATGAGAATGCAGCCTTTAACCTGTCATTCCTGTGCATTAATACGGACTCTAGTGATTCTGGAGTAATGATTAATATCCCCCGGGGCTGTTGAAAAGAAGAGTTCTTCATAGTATTTGAAACATCTCCATGCCAAGGGGTAACCGGTATTCCCAGATCGCCGCAAATGTCGGTCAATCGCCGGAACTGGTCATTAATAAGCGCTTTAAGTGGGCTTAAATACAAAATACTATAGCTGCTGGGAAACGGTGTCTGTAAAAGTTTTGAAATGATTGGTAAGAAAACTGCTTCTGTCTTTCCACCGCCCGTAGGGGCACTTACGATAATGTCGCAGTTTCCCTTTATCACATGTGGAATGGTATTCTCCTGAATCTCCAGTAAAGAAGTCCATCCTTGCTTCCAAATCCAATTTTGGACTCTTTTGTCGAGAAGATGAAAAGACTGAGTTTCAGCCATAATTCTAAAGCTTAAAGGAGGCGAATGTTTCTTCGGAAGGGGAACCAAATGTACCGACAGCTATATCATCATCTCCGATTCCAGATTCTTCAACGTCCCTTTTTATCTCGACAGATTCAATCAATTCTTTCCAGGACAAATTAGGATATTGTTCAAGCATCGAGAGCATATCCAAAAAACTCTTGATGGTTGTACGAGGAGTTCGGAAATAGCTTTCGCCAATCTTCTGCTCGCAGTGAATCATAAACGCAGTTAAAGCCTCATCCGGCACCAGATATTTACTGCTGTCACCTGATGCGAACACATTTCGAAGATTCTTCAATAGTACATAAAGCTCCTCTCGAGTCAAATTTGAAAGCGTCAATACAGTTGAAGAATAATCCGTCAACCCGAGTCTGGTTGCAAAACTATTTTGAGCCAGTCTCGATCTCAAGGCGTCATAACTATACAATCCGCGACGTTCGTCAATAAGAAACTCAGGTGTTCCGCAAAGTATAAAGCCAATCCCTGGGAATGATCCCTGAAGGGTATTGTTAAGCATATATAGTATTTCCTCGTAATTTGACTTTCTTGCAACAGAACTGGTGATTTTGAAGAGGTTAACTAATTCATCCAAACAGACTAAAAGTCCCTTGTAGCCCGCTTTGCGGACAAGCACGGAATAAAGTTTAAGTGTGTCATAGAAGGAAGCGTCTGTAATAATATCACGAACCCCAAGGTCTCTATATGCATCGACTCTTGAATTATACTCGGCCCTTAGCCATCTCAAGGCGTTCGACTTTAGTTCCTCATTCCCAGTCTCGTATCCTTCCCAATACTTTCTGACAACCATAGAGAAGCTAAAACCACACGTATAGTTATTGATTTCTTGCAATTCGGTCAGTATCAGCTTGTCAACAGAATGATTATCTTCATCCCCTTGTATCGAAACAATAAACTTGTCCAACACATTGGATAAAGCATTCCCATCTTGTTTCGAACGCGTAGACATATTTGAAATGAGCTCGGATAGTAGCATCCTTGCTTTTCCGCCTGCTCCATACAGCCGTTTGGAAGGCGACAAATCTGCATGAATTGTCACAAGACCCTTTTCAAGAGCGATGCTACGTATCAATGAGAGAAAAAAGGTTTTGCCTGAGCCATATTCACCAATAATGAAACGGAACGCTGTCCCTCCGTCGGCAATAGTATCAACATCTTTGACGAAGGACTTCAATTCTTCACTTCTTCCCACTTGAATATGATGCAAGCCCAATCTTGGGACAACGCCACTGCGCAGGGATTGAATAATAGTCTCTCTTTCTTTGGGTTTAATAGGCCTATTCATATGAGTAAATCTTTATAATCCAATGCGATATAGATTGTTTCGCCCCAATCATCCACCAAAGTATCACCAATTTTTTCGTATACTATTTCGTTGATACGCTCAATAGCAAAGCCTGGAAGCAGCGAATGAGTCTTGCATAATGCCTCAAAATCAGCCTTAAGCCACTTTTCTTGCTTCAACAAAGCTGGCAGCAATTTCATTACAGCGTCGTCGGCTCGTTGATTATCTTCCTTGCGTGTATCATTCTCCTCATCTACAAAAATATCAGACAGTAACTCATGAACTTCGGAAGTCGTACTTTCAACATTTTTCAGCCTTTCGGGATCCAGAGCAAATTGTTCTTGTGAATGCTCTTCTATGGCCGCCAGTACTTCAGCGACAGGTTTTTTAGAATACTCTTTTCTCCACTCTGTCGGCAACGATTGCGTTATTTTCTCGAAAATCAATCTGAAAACCTTTACATCTGAATACCCTACTTTGCGAGCTATGTCAACAATTTGCATAGATGGGTATGTAATCAGTAAACGTTGTGATTCCTTAATCCGCAGTTGCGAAAGCCAAGATGGGAAATGCAGCTTTCCGCATGAATAGCAATAGGCCACAAGTTGATCTTCGGTAATGCCTATTTCTGTTGCAGCTTCTTTCTGTGACAATCCTGAACGACAGTAACCCTTCTCCTTGACCCAGCTATCAATTAACTTTCTTATACTGTAAGGAATCGATGTCGTACCTTTTACACCCGCCTCAGCTCTAGTCATCTCTTTTGAGAGGACACCTGCTTTCCAAGATTCTGGAGTCATTCCTGTTTGTTGCGCAAACCAAACAGAAAAACCACCTTTGCCTGTAAATCCTATCTGGCGAGCTACCTGTGCCGTCGTCAACGATGGTCGATTAATAAGGATACGCTTTGCTTCTTCCAGCCTCAGATATAAAATCCACTCAGCAAACGATTTCTTTACAACCTGCTGCAGGTAATGATTAAGCCTCAATTCTGAGAAATCAACTTGTTTTGCGACTATGCTGAGGGTCAAATGGGGTTGACAGAAACCTTTCTTCCTTTTCCATTCAATGATGGTTTCATCGTCGAATGGAGACGCTTTTCGCTCTGGCGGCAGAGAAGCCGGTGCTTTTCCTCTTTTTTCCGTTAGAATCTTGTCCCTCCATATTGCGGGATATAGTCCCGTCCTCCGCTCAAATTGCTCATAGAAAGCACCTCTTTCAGCATAACCCACCCTCCGCGCAATTTCCTTGATATCCAGAAGAGGATGGTCAATCAAAATCTGTTTAGCCTCTTCTATTCTTAAGTCTATTATTTGGCTTATGATATCCGTATGAAGAATCCAGTCACAGAATAAATAAAGCTCCAGCAGGGAGACTTTCAAATCGTCCGCCACATACGAAGGTCCGAAATACCTCTTATGATATCCTTTTGCACTGACCCAGGAATTATATGCTGTCGTAACTTTATCAATAATCTTACTGAATTTAGGAGACAACTCGTCATCCCCAGATTGGATAGCGATGGATTTGTTTTTCCTCCATATATCCGGACTAAGTCTCTCACACTTTTCAAATGCCTTTACGAATTCGTCTTTACTGCCAAAGCCCAGTTCGGAAGGGATATATTGGAAATATTTATCGACAAAAAAGTGCAGAGATTGCTTGGCCTCATTAATTCTTAAGCTGTCTACCCAATTATGGAGGCCTATTGGCTCGACATATTTAAAATAGAACTTCAGGCTTTCTATCGGAACAGTAAGCTGCTTTGACACAGACTCATAGGTTATTATGTGCCGACGGTACTGCTTTTTATTGCTCCACTGAATCAGTTTTGGCTCAACTTTATTCTTTATTAACTCGATTCTTTCGACATCCGGACTATTGTTATTAAATGTCTTCCTTGAGTTGACAGAAGTCTTATTTGCTTGTACTTCAGGATAAGAATCTTCCCTGAAAGACAAAGGAAGATCGAAATGTGTATTTGCTTCTGTTTTTAGAATTGTCGTGAATCGATCCTCAAAAGAAGTCGGAAGGGATCGAAGTGTTCGTTTGATAGATTGTTCTATCGTCGCCCAGAAATCGAACCCCTCTAAAGTATCATTCCAATTGAACGCATTAGCGATGATATCATTCAAAGACTCTAAGGAATTGACATAATCTTTGACAATCAGGTTTTTTTCAAAGATTAGGTTATCGACAAAATCCTTCCACCAATCTTTTCTCCTCAGGTTCCTTATCAGTTTGCTAGCATCAGGGGATGTCAATAGTTTATCATTGGTAAGAATACTTGTTTGATCTTCGCTTAATGACGCGATTGATATAGGGATATTATTTGCCAAAATATACAGCACACCCATGCTAAGGTGATGCTTGTTAATGAATCTCAAAAGATTCTTTGCGCCACAGTTTTTCTGCCATCCATACTCCTTAAGTGGAACAACCAAATCAGGACCAGATTGAATCTCTTCTAAATATGCGATTAAGACTTTTGCGGCTTCTTTTTCTACAGGCTCCTTCTCATTTAACTCAAGTATTCCGAGCCACGTATGCAGCTGTTCAATATGCATATCACGAACTGAGAGCCCGATACTATTAAGATACTCGCTCATAGTATTAACATCAATGCCTTTTTTGTTGCAATACTCTAAAAAAGGCACCAACATGATCGAATTCAGCTGCCTCCAGCTTGCTAAAGAAAGCTGACATTGCACATTGGTGGGAATACTATGATCCTCGTCAATCACGTGATCTTTTATAATTAACGAACAAATTTACAATTTTTACTTTGCATTTTAATTACATAGTAATACCATCGCTAATAGACGCATGAATTATTCGGTGTGGAAGCCTTGCGGGCTGGTCCAAGGCCCACCCGCAACCATTCCACATCTGTTTTCACCCCAAAAGTCCAAGGGCTACTCCACACTTCCAAGCTGTAGCGACTTCGGCTCCGTAAGCTACGCACACTCCGTCACCCTGATGCTGTCTTGCGGATTATCCGTCTACTATGTCCACCGTTCACTATAGTGGACAAGTGGACATCATTCATTCAATCATTACTTCGCTCGGTGTGGAAGCGTTCAGGGCAGGTCCAAGGCCCACCCTGAACCCTTCCACATCTGTTATGCCCCTGACCCCGGAGGGGATACCCTGCTACGCAGGTGCCTTCGGCTGGGCTGCTCCAGGGCCTGCACCCTTTGACCGTCCAAGGCCGCCCAAAGCGTGCAGCCCCCTCCGCAGTTCGGCATAATTTTGCCGGCTTTTCTTGTGGAGCGTCGGCCGCTAAATCGGCCTCCTCTGTCTACTGGGGGCACAGCCCCCAGACCCCTCGCGCCTTCGGCGCGTCTTTCTGCCAAGCGCCATCAGGCGCTAGCGAAGATCGAGCGTGTGAGCCTGTGTGATAGCCGATCGTAGCGGCAGGGTTTGGGGCAGCGCCCCAGTAAACACGAATCCCCAGACCCCTCGAGCTCTTGGCGCGTCATTCTGCCAAACAGGCGCAAAGTCATCGGCCTCCCATAGCGATTCTGGGCCATTCGTTTTGCGCCAAGGGCCGAAATCGGGGGTTGGCGCAAAGGCGACTGCCCGGAAGGGCCGTCAGGCGGGGTATGGCTTGCGCCTGATTGGCGAAATGAGCGGAAAAGTGAGTGGAGTTTGGGCCGTAATGACTATTTTTGCATAATAAACAGATTAACATCACACACTATGAGTACCGGTAACGTCCGCCCTGCGACAATGGAGCGAATCACGACGGCCGCCCTGGCCCAAAAATTCATTGAAGAACAGATTCAGGAACTGCGCGCACAGATCGGCGACAAGAAAGTGCTGCTCGCCCTGTCCGGCGGCGTCGACTCCTCGGTCGTCGCGGCCCTGCTCATCAAGGCCGTAGGCCAGCAGCTGGTCTCCGTCCACGTGAACCACGGGCTCCTTCGCAAAGGCGAGGCCGAGCAGGTGGTGCGCGTGTTCCGCGACGAACTCCACGCCAACCTGATCTATGTGGATGCCGTGGACCGCTTCCTCGACAAACTGGCCGGCGTGGCCGATCCCGAGCGGAAACGGAAGATCATCGGCGCGGAATTCATCCGCGTTTTCGAGGAAGAGGCCCGCAAACTGGACGGCATCAGTTTCCTGGCGCAGGGGACCATCTACCCCGACATCATCGAATCCGGCCCCGTCAAATCCCACCACAATGTGGGCGGCCTTCCCGAAGACCTGCAGTTCGAACTCGTCGAGCCCATCAAACTGCTCTTCAAGGACGAGGTCCGCGTGGTCGGCAAGCAGCTGGGCCTGCCCGACAACATGGTGTACCGTCAGCCGTTCCCGGGCCCCGGCCTGGGCGTCCGCTGCACCGGCGCCATTACCCGCGACCGGCTGGAAGCCCTCCGCGAGAGCGACGCCATCCTGCGCGAAGAGTTCGCCAAAAACGGACTGGAAGGCAAGGTCTGGCAGTACTTCACCGTCGTCCCCGACTACAAGTCGACCGGCATCAAGGAAGGCAAGCGCAGCTGGGACTGGCCCGTCATCATCCGTGCCGTCAACACCCGCGATGCGATGACCGCCACCATCGAAGAGATCCCTTACCCGCTGCTGCACCACATCACGCAGCGCATCATTACGGAAGTACCCGGCGTGAACCGGGTACTGTACGACCTGACGCCGAAGCCGACAGGCACGATCGAGTGGGAATAAGCCGCCAGGTCAAGCGGCTCATTGACCGCCGTATTTCCCGGCAAACAGGACGGCGCCGGTACTGGTTTCTGTAATCAGGTACAGGAACGGGTGGTCGGCGTGGAAAACGGCCTTCCTGGTAGGACCGACGGCGGCATATTCCACCCCGATGACCGTGACGGCCGCCGCTTCGGTTCCTTCTTCATCCACCTTGACGATGGCGTCCTGCTGCACGAAATCCACATAGCTGGCTTGGTCGCTCATCGCCAGGAAATCGGCCTTGCCCGGATTGAATGCGGAGGGCATGCCCAACTGGCAGAGAATACCGTTGAGCTGGATGTGATACTTGGTCTCGAAACGGGGCAGCCAGAGATCGACTTCAGCCGAACCGAAGAAGCGCGGTAAAGCCCCCTTGGCCATCTCAGCGGTCAGTTCGCTGACCGTATGGCCACTCTTGGGCAGAAAGACGGTCATCGCGAAGTTGCCGTTGCCATAGGGCAGATTGACGATCTGGCACAGGTCTGTCTCCCCGTAGTTGAATTCTTTGCCGGCAAGTTTCATCATCTTGACCTGACTCTTCTGGCCGGCCTCGTCGGTAAAGGTTTCGTTTTGGGTATTCCCCTTGGGGAACTTCTCCGCCCACTCGCTCTTGAAATAGAGCGCGTTGACCAGATAGGCCAAGGCCGTCGGCGAAACCTCGTCGAGGACGTGGGGAATCATCCCCTTCGTCTGCTTGTCACACCATTTGTTGATGACATCGGCCGAGGCTTTTGTCTTGGAGAAATCCAAGGCCTCGAGCTGGGCGTCATACCAGGATGTAACGTCGTTGCGGAAGGGGCCTTTCAACGTCAGTTTCTTGTTGTAGAAGATGGCGTCGGCCAGGGCCAGGTCGGTCTTTTTGTCGACTTTCGGCAGTTGCTCCAGCATCAGCTTGCACCAGGCGTTGATTTCGGCGGTTTCGCCTTCATTGTAGCCGAGCGTCCGGCAGATCTCGGCGGCGGTTTCGTTCTGGGCGCCGTTGAGCAGCATACCCAGGGCGATCTGCAGGCTCAGGGGCGAGACGAACCATTCCTTTTCTTTTTCTTTGCGGGCGTGTTCATCGACCTGGTCGATGAACTTCCAGGCAAACGCAGTACCGGCCTGGATATAACCCGTCTGCTTTGTGGTCAGTGAGATGGGCGTGAACGGATTTTTCCCGCCTTCGGGATCCAGTTTGTTGCAGGATGCCGGCAGAAGGACCAGCATCGCCGCAAATAGCCAAGCAAATCTTTTCATAGTCGTCAATTATTTCTATTGTTTTTATTTAAGATTGATTCTCAGACCTGTCGCGACCGAAAACAGGAACGGATGGGCGCTCCGCCAGGTTTCCAGTACGCGTTTCTCCGAAGGAAGGGTCCAGCTGATTTCCGGCTCCACGTACAGGCCCAGGTGCCGGGTCATATTGAACTGGACGCCGCCGGCGCCAAGCAGGGAGAAACTGAAGCCGTCCCGTGGAATTTCTTTTCCGGCAAGCGTCGCGCCGACGCACCAATCGCCGGAAACGCCGCCGCCCACATAGACATCCAGCCACCGGTTAGAAGCCAATGTCCAGTCGAGACGCAACGGAACGTCCAGATAATGGGCCGTCTGCCTCTTTTCCTCCGATATCTCAACCATCGTATAGCTGACACGGGTCTGATACAGGCTGTATTCCAGTCCGGTCGTTATCCGCAGTCGTTCCGAAACAGGGATCCCCACTGACAAACCTCCCTTGAACGGGAAGGCATGGGTGAAGTGGTCGACTTCATTGAGGAAACTTGTTGGGTTGCAGTCAAGAGGATCCCCGTGGCTCTGTTCATTGTAACTGGAAGCCTGCTCCGGCATCAAATCCCCCTTGCCGGCGATAGGGGCCAGCAGGGCCGCAAGCAGGCCGCCTCCGGCCACGATACCGGCCGCAGGCGCGATGTGCATATCCACGGACCGCGCGGGCGTATCCTGCGGAACGAAAGGCGAAGTCGTCGCAACGGCCGGCTCTGCGGCGACAGGCTCCGAGCCAGTCGGCTCTTCCGCCAGTTCAACGACTTCCGGCCGGACAGCTTCCGGCTCGACAATTTCCGGCTCAGCCACTTCCGGCTCCTCCGGCTCCGGCACAACCACTTTCAGCGCAACAGCTTTTGGTACAACGGTTTTTGGCGCAGCGGCCTGAGCGATGAGCGGCCGAACCGGCAACGGCTCTTCCGCCTCAACGGCCGTGGAATCGGATGCCACGGCAACGGTCGGGACCGGCTGCGGGACAATCCGGATACTGTCTTCGGGCACGGAAGGCTTGCGGAGGAGCAGGATCGCGGCCAGGCCGGCGGCGACGGCGGTTGCCACTGCCCAGACAAGCGGAGACCGCTTCGCGGCGGGAGCCGGTGCGGCGCCGCTGCGGCGGGCCTGGAACTCGGCAAAGACGCTTTCCGGAAGCGTGCCGTCGGGCTCTTCCAGTTTATCTTTGACTATGTCTTCCCAATTTCTCATCGGTCTTGCTCCTTCAGGTATTGTGTGATCTTTTCTTTCAGTTGCTTACGGGCTTTGGTCAGGGTGCTCGTCGACCCCGTTTCGCTGATTCCCAGCATTTCTCCGATCTCCCGGTGCGAATAGCCGTCGATGCAGTAGAGATTGAAGACGGCCCTTCTCAAATCCGGCAATTCGGCGATCCACGCCAGCAGTTTCTCTCTCGGGACCGTCACCATCTCCTCCTCGGTCGGGTCCGGGATATTGTCCTGCACCCGGGCATCCAGGGGAACCATCCGCCAGCGCTGCCGCTTGATGCGGTTGATCGCTTTGTTGACGGCGATCCGGCTGATCCAGCCGTACAGGGAACCTTTCCCGCGAAATGTGTAAGTGTCGATCTTGTCGAGGGCCTGGATCAGGGCTTCCAGCATCAGGTCTTTCGCCTCGTCTGCGTCGCCCACATACCGCCTGCAGAGCGCAAACACCCTGTCTGCATATCTTCTATACAGTTCCTCTTCCGCCAGTCTGTCGCGCTTGGAGCAATAGCTGGCCAACGCCTGCTCATCCAATTCCCGATACACTTACCTTCCCTTTGTCATTGCATTATTGAGCGTTTCTGCCCTATAAACACACGAAGTCCCGAAATGCGTCTCCATCTTTCAAAGAATTCTCAGGGCGATGCGGGCACAGGCCTCGGCATCGGCCAGCGCGTGGTGATGACGCTTCAAATCGAAGCCGCAGGCCGCGGCGACGGTCTGGAGCTGGTGGTTTTCGAGGGTCCGGCCGAAACAGTGCCGAGACGCAGCCAGCGTATCGTAAAAGAAATAATCGGGATAATCCATCTGATAGACCCGGAAAACGGCCTTGAGGCACCCTTCGTCGAAACGGGCGTTGTGGGCAACCAGCGGCAGCCCTTCGATCCGCGGAGCGATCTGCCGCCATACCTGTGGAAACACCGGTGCCTGGTCGGTATCCGCCGGCCCCAGCCCGTGCACCCGCTGGCAGAACCAGCGATAATACTCCGGTTCCGGTTTGATTAGGCTGTAGAAAGAATCCACGATTTCTCCGCCGCGCACCACGACCACGCCCACGCTGCACACGCTGCAGGGCTGTTCGTTCGCCGTTTCGAAATCGATGGCGGCAAAATTGTTCATCGTCGGAATTCAGATTGTGTTGCAAATTCAAAGATAGAAAAAAACCGCGTATCTTTGCGGACAACTACGATTGAGTGGAAATAAGCCGTTGTTTTATGGAAAATAAATATTACACCAGCATGCTGGTCGTTTCGGAGGCGGATACGGCCAGGGCGATGGGGTCCGGCAGCCTGCCGGTGCTGGCTACGCCGCGGCTGGCGGCGCTGATGGAAAACGCCGCCTTCGAGGCCGTGGCGCCGATCCTCGAGGTCGGCGAAACGACGGTGGGCGGCGAGATCTGCCTGCGGCATCTCGCCCCGTCGCCCGTCGGCGCCGAGGTCACGGCCACGGCCGTGCTGGAACGCACTGAAGGGCAGAAGTTTACGTTCCGGCTGGAAGCCCGTCAGGGAGAAACGCTGATCGGCGAAGGCACGCACACGCGGTTCGTCGTCAACACGGGCCGGTTTCTTCAAAAACTCAAGTAAGTCTTATCGTTTCCTGGCAAGTTGGAAGCGGTCGATTTCCTTCCGGAGGGCTTCCTCCGGAAGGGTGACTCCTTCCTTGAAGATGGAGATGCCGCAGCCGGCTTGTGCGGGGTGCCAGTTGCCCACGATCTCTCCGTCGAGGGCCACGACGTTGTAGAACAGGCCCGACTGGTTGTGTGCCCTGGCCGCGTGGTGGGGGTGGAGGACGACGTGGCGGCTCTTGTAGCCGATGAGATATTCGTCGAACGCCGGGATCAGCAGCAGCGTTCCGCTGCGGAAGCCCCGGGTGCGGGCGTCGCGGTGGCAATAGAATTCTTTCCCTTTATGCCGGACGACGGCGAGTTCGTCGCCGAGGGCGGCGATGCCTTGGCGGCAGTCGCTGATGTTGAGGCCCGACCACCACACGAAGTCTTCCAGCGTGGCCGGGGAGTGGCTGCGGAAGTACTTCCGGGCGAAGAGCGCGAGCGCTTCGTCCGGGGCCGGCAGCGGCTGCGGGCCGATCTTTTCGGAGACGAGAGCGAGCGTCCGTTTGGTGGGGTGGAGATCGCCGGAGCAGACGAGGCCGTCGAATTCGGCGAGGCGGAGATGGTACGACAGGCGATGGTCTTCCATCTCGATGCCTTTCTCTTTCAGGGCCAGGTCGAGATCTTCTTTGAGGACGCAGCGTTTCCCGGCCATATATTCGGCGAACAATTCCTGGATGCGGCCTTTTTCGGTGTCGGGAATGTCGATGCCATTGGAATGCATCCAGCCCCGCAGGCCGGCCAGAGCCTTGTTGCGGCACAGCGCCAGCATCCAGAGGAAGTCTTCGCGCGCGACCAGCTGCCACGTAGTGCGCAGCAGGTGCGTGCGGATGATCCGGCCTTCGTTGAAGGCTTTCTCAAAGGCCTTGAACGAAGGCTTCCGCGTCCGCATCGACACGGCCCAGCGCATCGCCTTATACTCCTGCGCCTGCATCGCGCCGAACCACGCGACCACGTCGGCCGGATCTTTGAATTCGGGGGCGACCAGCTGCTGGCTCAACAAACGGGCGGAAACGGGATTCATCGGGGCGAAGATAGTGATTTCCGCGGCTTTTTCCTATCTTTGTATTATGAGCAGCATCGCAAAAGCATTTGAAGCCGCTTTCCGGCGGAAGGAGGAGAAGGGCTGGGAAAAGATCTATGTCGTGGTGGATATCCACGACACGATCCTGCACGCCTGCTACCAGAACGAAGAGACCTATGATTATATGCCGTATGCCCGGCCTGCGCTGCAGCTGATGTCGAGTCGCGACGATATCTGCCTGATTCTCTGGAGCGGATGCTATCCCGAGCGGATGGAGGCCTACCGGCAGCGTTTTGCGCAGGACGGCATCCATTTCGACTACATCAACGAGAATCCGGAGGTCGGCAACTCCACTTTCCAGGATTTCAGCAAAAAGCTTTATTTCAACGTGGGCATCGACGACAAGTTCGGTTTCGATCCCGAAACCGATTGGGTCGCAGTCATCGAGGCGCTCTCGTAGCCTCAATTCTTTTTCTTTCCGGGCTTCAGGATCATAAAGACGACGGCCGCCACGCAGATGGCGATGCCGAGGGCCATTTTGAACGTCAGCGGCTCGCTGAAGAAGAGAGTGCCGATGAGGATGGCCGTGAGCGGCTCGAAGACGCCGAGGATGGCGGTCTTGGTCGGGCCGATATAGCGGGAGGAGATGGCCAGGGTGAGGGTGGCGATCATCGTGGGGACGATGGCCAGGCCCATCAGGATTCCCCAGTCGGCCGGCGTGTCGAGGCCTTCGAGGATATACTCGCCCTGGAAGGCGAGGATGACGGCGAAAAGAACGGCTCCCGTAATCAGCGAGTAGAGTGTAAGGGTTTGTTCCGAAACCTTCTTGATTCGTTTGCTCCGGTTGACGATGACCAGATAGAACGAGTAGCAAAGCGCCGCCCCGATGGCCAGCAGGATGCCGGCCAGCCGGATTTCCGCGTTGCCCGACGGGGCGGAAAGCAGCAGGATGCCGGCGAAGGTGGCCAGGATCGACAGCCAGGTCTGCCAGCTGGGATAGATCCGAAGGAAGACCATGATCAGGGCCACAAACACCGGATAGAGATAGACCAGCGTCGTAGCCAGTCCCGAAGGGATATAGGCGTAGGAAGTGAACAGCGTGATGCTGCTGCCGGCGAACAGCAGGCCCAGCAGGATCAGCAGGCCGATTTCCCGTTTGCCCACTTTGAAGGATTCTTTCCGGGCCAGCATCAGGATCGCCGTAAAAACGGCGGCAAACCCATACCGGAAAAACAGCATCACCATCACCGGAACGCCACTTTCCATCAGAGCCTTCCCGAACAGCGGGTTCATCCCATAGGAAACCCCCGCCGTAATGCCCGCCACATACCCCAGCAGGCGCCTTCTGTCGATTTGGATCTTCGTTCTCACCCTGTTTCTTGGATTCGGGCGGCAAAGATACGCTTTTTTCCTGCCTTTAGTTTAGCCTCCGGCGGAATTCGCTGGGGGTGGTGTGGAGGATGCGTTTCATGTAGCGGGTGAGGGCGGGGAGGGAGGAGATGTGGAGGGTGTCGGCGATGTCGGTGAGGGTGAGGCGGGGGTCGGAGAGGAGTTTGCGGAGTTCGTGGCCGGTGTAGGCGTCGATCCAGTCGCCGGCAGGGAGGCCGGTGATGGATTTGCTGATTTCGGAGAGGTATTTGGGGGCGAGGCCGAGTTCGCGGGCGTACCAGGCGACTTCGCGGTGTTCGCGGCAGTTTTCCTGGACGGACAGGAGGAAGCGCAGGA
>JAEEGG010002739.1_pt1 | contig 45007 bp, 39 predicted proteins | sample 9134161 | NCBI WGS metagenome assembly JAEEGG01 (sample SAMN16246543, study PRJNA631951) | gut metagenome | biome: gut microbiome; feature: rumen; material: CR-attached | host: Bos | place: Iran: Karaj | collected 2018-10 | reverse complement strand
TGGTTCAGTTCTAAAACTTCTAATTAAAAAAACACAAGTTAGTATCATATTTATATATATATAAATATATATATAAATATGAAATGAATTTAAGCACAGAAATAGGATTTTTATAACTGAACCAGTGAACCACTGAACCAGTATAAATTCGATATTAAGAATATAAATTACATTTCTATGCAGCAAATATGCGCTATCGAATCCGGCTCTTTACAATCATGAATCAGTCGTAAGCGGAAGGGGGCTTTCTCGTAAGTGGATTGGTATTCGGCTTACGATTGATTTGGAATCACTTGAAATACCCTAAAATGGGGATATTCCCATTATAATGGCAGAATATGAATATTTGTTACATAATATAGAGGGATTCAGATGTTTAAAAGCCTAAAAAATGGCAGCGTGCTTTTTTGCGTGCCTTTTTTGTGCTTAAATTTGTTGGCGTCGGTTTTTCTTCGTAACTTTGCCGAAGCAATGAAGATGAAACGGCGATTGCGGTGGGGAATCTTACTAGGGGTATTTGCGGCGGAGCCTCTCGCTAGGGTCAGGACCTGACGAGAAAGTCGCAAGCAACTTTACGTCAGTGCCAGACCCCAGCGAGAGGCGATGCGGCAGAAGAGAGACCCCTGTGGAAGCGCGAGCACAGCGGGAGGCGATGCGGCAGAAGAGAGACTCCGGCTGGAGGCGTTTGCGGCGGGGAAGGCAGGACCCGAGAGGCGATACGTCTTTAGCGGGGATTATTGGCCTCGAAGATCTGCATGCGCTGCTCGAGGAGGGCGTACTGGTGGTCCTCGATGAAGGAAGTGCAGACGCGGAGGCCTTCCTGTTCGGAGCCGCAGGTGATCAGGCAGATGGCTGAGACGCCATAGTACATCAGTTCATGGGCGAGCTGGCCGGAGGTCATGCCAGGATAGCCGATTGTGAAGTAGAAGCCGTCGGCGATGGGCTCATCGAGATCCTTGTCGTAGACCACATAGAAACCATGACGGCAGAATATCTCCTTCAGTTTGTGGGCACGATCGCCATAGACGCTGACCTCGCTGCGGAAATCGTAACGGCCCTCGTAGGCAGCCTTCAGCATGGCGGCCATCGCATATTGGGCGCTGTGGCTGGTACCGCTGCTCAGGGCATAGAGCATGCGCGTGGAGAAGACGGGACCGAAGGGCAGACCCTGATAGCGCTCGGAGAGGTCATCGAAATGGCGGTGGAACAGCTTGTCGGAGATACAAGTGACACCGATACGTTCACCTGCATAGCTGAAAGCCTTGGAGCCGCTGATGAGCAGCATGTAGTTGTCGGTATAGCGGGCAACAGTGGCCTGATAAGGAGGCTGGAACGGTGTGGAGAGATCCTTGCGGAAGTCCATGGCAAAGTAAGCGAGATCCTCCATCACGATGGCATCGTACTTGGTGGCCAGTTTACCGATGGTCTCCAGTTCCTCCTCACGCAGACAGATCCACGAGGGGTTGTTGGGGTTAGAGTAGACGATGGCGCAGATGTTGCGCTGCTTGAGGTAGCCCTCAAGTTTATGGCCGAGTTTCTCGCCGCGATAGTCATAGACATCGAAGGTCTGATATTTCACGCCCATCACCTCGAGCTGCATCTTCTGCACAGGGAATCCTGGATCGATGAAGAGCACGGTGTCCTTCGACTTGTCGCGCTGTGAACAGGTGAGGAACGAGGCGAAGGTGCCCTGCATGGAGCCGCTCACGGGAATACAGCCCTCGGGAGCGATATCGATGCCGATGAAGGCCTTGACGAACTGCGAGGCTGCCTCCTTGAGTACTGGAGCGCCCTGGATATCGGGATAGGAATGGGCGATGCCGTCCTGTAGCGCCTTAATCTGCGCATCGACACCTACCTTGGCAGCAGGGAGTCCAGGAATACCCATCTCCATCTTGATGAACTCTACCCCACTCGCTTTCTCTGCCTTGGCGGCAACTTGCTTCACCTCGCGGATGGTGGCCTTGGCAAAGTCCTTAATACCAAGATCGGCCACAAGGCCGTCGACTATTTCTTTCTTAATTGGTGTTTCCATTGAATTGTTATTTTAGGCACGGATTTCACGAATTCTTGGACGAGCCAAACGACATAGCCGAGCGGAAACAGCTTTAAATTTTTAGCCGTGACTCTCGAAGAAAGCCGTGGAATCCGTACCAATTAATCATTTCTGAGCCTCACGGCCGATGGCCAGCGCCTTGATGTTTGCATCGACGATGGCTTCACCCTTACGGCCGAAGACACGGCGGATGGCATCCTCGAGTTTATCGTACTCGATACCCAGTGCTTTCTGGGCAGCACCCAGCAGGATGACGTTGGCCGAGCGGGGTACGCCATTATCCTTCGCTGCCTGTTCGATGTCGAGCACAATGACGTTCTTGATACTGTCCAAGTCGCTCTTAATCTTCTCGATATCAGGATAGTTTGGAATATTAACGAAAGGTGCGCTCGAAGTGATGATCCAACCGTCCTTTGAGAGGAACGGCAGGTAGCGCAGTGCCTCCATGGGTTCCATCGAGATGATGACGTCGGCACCGCCCAGGGGGATGAGATCGCTGGCGATGGGGTTGCTGGAGATGCGCAGGTTAGACTGTACATCGCCGCCACGCTGCGACATGCCGTGTACCTCGGCCTGCTTGATATAGAGGTTCTCCTTCATGGCTGCCTCGCCGATGATGGTGGCGATAGAGAGGATACCCTGTCCTCCTACGCCGCAAAGTATAATATCTGTTTTCATACTGTTCTGTTTATTTAGACCGTGAAATCCGTGAAAATTATTACTTCTGTGCGGCCTTCTTCTGCTTGAGGTGGCGCTGGAGCGTCTGCATACATTCACGACGCGGGATGATAACACTCACTCCGTGATAGTTGATCTCCTCGCGGATGGCCTGTGTGATCTCGGGCATGTTCTTGGGGATGGGGTTCACCACCTTCAGGTGATCCTCGGAGAGACCCAGACCCTTACAGATAGCCTCGAACTTATTGGTACCGGCAGAATCCTGTCCACCCGTCATGGCGGTGGTCAGGTTGTCAGAGATGATCACGGTGATATCAGCATTCTCATTGATGGCATCGAGCAGACCCGTCATACCCGAGTGGGTGAAGGTAGAGTCGCCGATGATGGCTACTGCGGGCCACTGGCCGGCATCAGAGGCACCCTTGGCCATCGTGATCGAGGCACCCATGTCGACACAAGAGTGGATGGCCTTATACGGTGGCAGGAAACCAAGCGTATAACAACCGATATCGCCGAACACGCGGGCATTGGGATATTCTTTCAGCACCTCGTTGAGGGCGGTATAGACATCGCGGTGACCGCAGCCCTGACAGAGTGCAGGCGGACGCGGCGTGACATCCTCGCAAGGAGCATAGTTCTCGCTGCTCTCGATGCCAAGAGCCTTCTTCAGACAGTCGGGATTGAGTTCACCCGTACGTGGCAGTTCGCCCGTGAGACGACCCTTGATGACAGCATTGCCAGGCATGACGCCACGCACCTGATCCTCGATGAAGGGCTGACCCTCCTCAGCAATCAGCACATACTCACAATCATCGGTCATGCGGCGGATAAGCTGCTTCGGAATGGGATACTGCGAGATCTTCAGCACGGGGTAAGGACAACCGTCGGGATAGCACTCCATCAGATAGTTGTAGGCAATACCGCTGGCGATGATGCCCAGCTGATGGTCGGGGGCATCGATATACTTGTTGTACTGGCTCTCGACGGCCATCTGTTCAAGCACAGGCTGCTGACCAGTAACCACGACATTGCGCTTGCGGGCAAAGGCAGGCAGCAGCACCCAGTTAGAGGCCTGAGCATCGTAATTCAATTCGTTCTGCGGACGCGGCTCGTCAACGACCTCAACGACGGCACGGCTGTGGGCCATACGGGTGGTGACGCGCATCAGCACGGGCAGGTGCATCTTCTCAGAGAGCTCGTAGGCGAAGGCCATCATGTCGTAGGCCTCTTGCTGCGAACTGGGCTCGAGTGTGGGGATCATGGCAAACTTGCCGTAGAAACGGGAGTCCTGCTCATCCTGCGACGAGTGCATCGAGGGGTCATCGGCCACGAGCACGATCAGTCCGCCGTTGGTACCGGTCATGGCTGAATTCACAAAGGGATCGGCACAGACGTTCAGACCAACATGTTTCATACAAACAAGTGCACGCTTACCCATATACGACATACCGAGAGCAGCCTCCATAGCCGTCTTCTCATTGGTCGACCAGCGGCTGTGCACACCGCGCTCCTTGGCGAGCTTAGAGTCCTGGATATACTCCGTAATCTCCGTTGAAGGAGTGCCTGGATAGGCATAGACGCCGCTCAGTCCTGCATCGAGTGCACCCTGGGCAATCGCCTCGTCTCCTAATAAAAGCTTTTTCATTTGACTATTTGACTATTTTACAATTTAACTATTTCCGATTGACGATTTGATTATTAAATTGCCCGCAAAGTTACTACTTTTTAGGCGAATAAACAAAAAAATGCGGCCTTATTTGCATAAAGCCGCATGGATATTCAGTTTTTATTCTGATTTGCCAATCGTCAGAATGTATAACCCAGCGTGAGCAACACTTGATGACGGTTGTTCTTGACTTCGCTGACACCAACGCTGCCGGAAACTGCATAGGGCTGGAAGGGATAGAAATCGCCCTTCGTGGTGCTGTACTGATAGGCCAGGTCGACGTTGAATCCACCAGTCTTAAAGCCCAGACCACAGGTGACGCGATGGGTGTCGCCCCAGTTCACATAGTCGGTGGTAGAGGCATAGGACACGCCCGGCGAATCGAGGGTCATATCACGTACACCGCTCTTATCGTAGGCGGCTGATACGTAGTTGTAACCCAGACGCACACCAAACTCGGGTACAGGCTTCACCTCGATACCAGCCTTGAGGGTATGCACACCTTCCAGCGAACGCTCGGTGTTGCGCTCCATCGGCTCGTCGGTATAAGAAGGCGAATAGCCATAATCGTCGTACCAGTAGCGGTCACCCTTGTTCACGCGGTTTTTAGAGGCGCTGTAGTCGGAAAACATGTAGCCGGCACCGAGAGCCACCTGATTGCCGATGGTATGACCAAGGCTCACGCCAAACTCCCAAGGCGTATAGTACTTGAAGTCATAGGACTCATTGCTCTTGCCTTCATCCCACGAACCATATTCGGAATAATTCTCCAACAATGTGCTGTTGCTGGCTGTGAGATCATACCAGGTAGGCGTCTTGATAGACAAGCCGAAGCGGAAGGGCGACTCCTCGATAGGACGCACGATGATACCTGCGGTGAGATCGAGACCTGTACCACGAATCTTCCGACTGTCGCCAACCACGACAGAGCCACAGGAGCCATTCTTGTCGACCAGACTTTCACCATATTCGCTATAACCGCGATAATTGGCATCCTTCACACCAACGGTAAGACCCCAGTAGAATCGGTCGTTTACATTACCACTCACGTTGAAGTCATAGTTGGCAATCCAGCCGCGATGGGCACGATCGAAGGTGTATTTATCGGCATCAATAGCATAGATGGAGGCATCGTCGGGATTGAGCATCAGCGCGTTGGCATTCATATAGTCGGCCTCGCTGTACGACCAAGAGCGATCCTTGCCCTCATAGCCGATAATCTCACCCTGATTATTGAAATCGAACTCATAGATACCCTTTTCGGCCTTATTGTAGGTCAGTCCATTCTGGGAAGCGCCCCTGAGCGAGTTTGCTGCCGAGAGTATCTGGTCGAAATTACGGCTCTTGTGGTAGTTGAAGGCCACGTTGATAAACGAACCGCTGCTGATGCGGGCGGAATACACGAAACCTGCCTGATCGAAGCTGACATTCGTCTTGCTCAGATCGTCGAACTTTTTGGCATCCTGCTGAGACACGACACCCATGCTCAGACTGATGTTAGAGTGACGGAAAAAGCCGATGCCTGCAGGGTTCGAAGAGATGGTGGAGATATCGGCGCCAAGAGCATCCATCGCACCACCCATACCCACATAGCGGGCTGTTCCGTTGAGATCGCTGCCCAAGAGGCGGCCACTCTCGTATGTATCCTGTGCAGCTGCTGACAGAGCACCCATCAGCGCGAAGGCTGCTAAATAGATTTTCTTCATAATGGTCAATATTTAATGGATTACAAATATGTCAATGTTTGGCGTTATCGACGTCCACCCATGCGGACACCACCTCCGCCACCGCCACCGCGAGAGCCACCACCGCCGAAGCTGCCACCGCTGCTGCGCGTGCTACTGCCACCACCGAAGCTGCCAGAGCTGCGAGAACCGCTGAAGCTACCGGTGCTGCGCGAGCTGTTATAACTGCCACCAGAGTTGCCGCCACGATAGCCACTGAAGTTACCGCTGCCGCTACGAACCGTATTGCCACTGGTGCGACGAGAACCGCCCAACGACTCTGCGCGATGACGCAGACTGCTCATACGACTGCTGTTGCCTGCCACAGCACCCCGATAGCCGCCATAGTAATGACTGCCGGTGCTACCATCACGGCGAATGGTGCCTGTACCGATGTGAGAATGGCGCGGACCACCACCTACAACCACATAAGTGGGATAGTAATGACGGTAGTAAGGCCAGCCCCAGCCTGCATAACCATAGTACCAGGGATCATACCAGCCGTAACGCCAGCTGCCATAGTACCAAGGGTCATACCAGCCATAGCGCCAGCTGGTGTAGTAATAGGGATTATACCAAGGATCATACCAAGGATCGTACCAGCCATAGCGGCTATAGTAGAAAGGCGAATGCCAGCCCCATGAGTCACGTCCTGCCTCATAGCCTGCCCAGAAGGCTGCGCTGTCGGCCAGCACGTAATCATCGAAACGGCTCATGCGCTTGGTGATCTTGAAATCCTCCTCGAGCGAATCGGGATAGACGCCCTGCTCGGGGGTAAAATCAATCACGTCGTTATTGACGGCGTCGCTCTTTTGCGCAGCATATCGCTCTGTTGTTTCCTCTATCATCTTCTTCTTTTTAGGAACGAAGTAGAGGTCGTCATCCTGAGCCATCAGTGCCAGCGGCATAGCTCCGATGAGCATGGAAATCAGTAACAGTTTTTTCATCTTTATTCAAGTTTTAATATTTCACGTTGCAAAAATACAAACAATTTAAGTGCAAAATTAAGGAAAAACCCTAACTTATGGTAGGATTTTCCCTATTTTTTGTAATTTTGCCTCAAAAATTAACAACATTATGAAATATTTCGAAGTAGAATTCACGATTTCCCCCTACTCTGCCGATGCCAGCGACCTGTTGGCAGCATTGGCTGGCGAGGCTGGTTTTGAGACCTTTGAAGAGACGGAGACAGGCTTGCTGGGCTACGTCCAGCAGGAACTGTTCGACATGAGTGCCCTCGATGCGATAATCCAGGATTTCCCCTTTGAAGGTACGACCGTCACCTTGGATGTGCGTCCTGCAGAAGACCGCGACTGGAACGAACAATGGGAACAGGAAGGTTTTGAGCCCATCATCGTTGCCGACAGACTAGCCATTCACGACGGGCGTCATCTGCCAGAGACAGCATACCCCATCGCCATCGAGATCGATGCCCACATGGCCTTCGGTACAGGTACCCACGAGACCACCCGCATGATCTGCGAAACGATTCTGGAACTAGCCGATGCTGCATCGACGAAGCCTGCCGTACTCGACTGCGGCACGGGCACTGGCATCCTTTCCATCTGCGCCCTCAAGGCCGGCGCTACAAAGGCAGTAGGCTATGACATCGACGAATGGAGTGTGGACAATGCCCGCCATAATGCCGTCATCAACGGTGTGGATGCACATTTCGAATCGTTGCTGGGCGATGCGACGGTATTGAATAAGGTAGAAGGGCTGTTTGATCTGGTACTGGCCAACATCAACCGTAATATCCTTCTGGCGGATATGCCGCAGTTCTGCACGAAGATGGCTGCAGGCGCCCACCTAATCCTGAGCGGATTCTACACGGCGGATAACGCGCTGCTCATCGGGAAAGCGGAAACCTTGGGACTCAGACTTCAGACAAAAAAAGAAGACCACGACTGGTCTTGTCTGGTCTTCTCTAAGTGTTGAGGCAGCTTACTGCTGTGGCGGGATGACGCGGTAGTTGCCACTGAGATGCATGAAGGCAAACAGGCGCAGCAGCCCATCGTAGTAAGCATCGAAATAGCCATCCTCAAAGGGTTCGTGCTTGGCATTCCACAGGGCATCGACAAACTCCTTGCTCTTGTCGTGTGAGCACAACAGCGAGGCAGCAGCCGTCGTAGCCACGAGGCCGATGCTGTGACGCAGTTTGCGGAAACCGCCAGCAGGCAGGATCTCATCCTCTTCGGGCAACGTACCGTCTGGGCGATACTGATCCATGAAGGTATCGACACCCTGCGAATAGAAGAAGTTTTGGATCTTCTCACCATATTGCTGCTGCCACTCGGCATCGGCACAACTCCACTCATAATCGAGGGTAATATTCATCGGTACGCGCCAGGAGTCGTAGCGGAAGTTGTTCACACCGTTGCGACGGGGCTTTTCTCCCTCCTTGGGTTCAGGCATTCCCGGGAAACGGGGCATCTGCATCTCGCTACCATCATACTGCGTCATATCGCCGTTGAGACCGGTCACGGGATGGGTGGCCTTGTGCAGATACTCACGGCTCTTTTGGGCACACTCATACCAATAGTCTGAAGCACCGTCGCCAGCCCACTTGGCCCATACTTCATAGAAAGCGGGAATATGATAGCTGGGATCGGTGAAGCGCTGTCCGAAGCCGTCAGGGGTAAAGGTGATCAGTTTGGTGTTCGGGTCGATGAGATAGGAGACGGTGCTACGCGGCGGAGCAATCGGTCCATCACCCATCTGGCGCGGCGACATTTCATCCCTGATGGCACGCGGTTGGATACTGGCAAGGATATTCTGGGCTTCTGCCAGATAGTTGATACCCGTATCGTTGCCCCAACGGTTTGAAGCGAAGATGAGGGCCGTGATGAAATAGAGTTCACCGTCAGAGGCGGCACCCTCGGCATTGTGCGAGCCATCCGTCTTACAGCTCCAGGCAAAGTAGCCTGAACGCTGCCCGTACTGGTGCTGCATGTAGGTCTTGCTCCAGCGCCAGATACGGTCAAAGATATCCTTCTCGCCAAACTGTACGGCAATCATCAAACCATACGACATTCCCTCGGTACGCACGTCGTTGTTCTTGATATCGGAGATGTAACCCATGTCGTCGCCTACCTCGAAATACACCTTGTTGGGACCACGGAACACATCGTTGAACACTTCCTTCAACTTCGCGTCGACATCGGCTTGCTTGTATCCCATCTCCACGAACAGGTTACGATACTGTCCCGTCTCAAAACCTCCCTTTGTCCATGGGGTCAGAGCCAGGGCATTCATAGTCAGCATCAGTAAAGACGCCATAATGATTGATTTCTTCATTTCTTGAATAGTTGATTAGAATTGAAGAAAGGCTTGCGATGCGACGCAAGCCTTTCTCCTTAATTATTGACAGAACCGCCGACAATATCGAGCAGTTCGCTCGTAATAGCCTGCTGACGACTCTTGTTATACTGCAGATTGAGCTGACGAAGCAGTTCGTCGGCATTATCCGTAGCCGTCTGCATCGCTACCATTCGAGCAGCATGTTCCGAAGCGTTGCTGTCCAGCAAAGCCGTATAAAGCATCAGGTGGGCAAACTTGGGCAAGAGCTCCGTAAGGACGGTGTTCATATCCGGCTCCACGATGAAGTTATCGTTCAGCGGTTTCACCACTTCCTCGGAGCGCTCTGTCTGCCTCTCGCCGCGTTGCTTGAGATACTCCATTGACTCCTTCGTGGCAATGACGCTCGTCAAGTCGCGCTCATGATCGGCTTTCAGTTCCGACTCGATATCGATGGGCAGGAAGGTCTTGCGGGTAAGCACCTGAGAGCCTGCGCTCTTGAAGTGATGATAGATCAGTTCGACCTTATCAACCTCACCATCATAGAACTTACCTCCCAGCTCCATCGCAATCTCAATACACTGATTGACATTGGGCTTGTCAGCCAAGGCAGAGAAATCCCCACGCACGTTCAGTCCCAGCTTCTTCGCCTTCTCATAGACCTTTCGGCCAATGGGATAGATCTCCACGTTCTCACGCCCGATCTGCTCGGCATAGTCATCAACGGCATGCATCATCATTTTGATGGCATTGGCGTTGAAACCACCGCAGAGAGATGAGTTAGAGGTGAAAACCACAAGCGCAGCCTTTTTGACAGGGCGGGGCTGATTGAAGACGGTATGAGCCTCGGCTTCAGCAGCAAGGAACGACTTGAGGATGTGCTCCAGCATCGTCTCGTAAGGCAGCATGTTCTGAATAGCCACCTGTGCGTGATGGAGTTTGCTGGAGGCCACCATCTTCATAGCCGACGTGATCTTTCGCGTCGAGTTGACGGAGGCTATGCGGCCTTTAATTTCTTTCAGGCTTGGCATAGGCTACTAGTTTTTATACGTTCCTGCTATATCAGCCATCACCTGCTCGATCTTTGCAGTCGTCTCGTCGTCGATCTTTCCGCTGGCAAGCGTCTGGATGACTTCAGGATTGGCTGAACGCAACTTGTCGAGGAAGGATGTCTGACACTCACGTACCTTATCGATAGGCACTTCGCGCATCAGTCCGTGAACGCCACAATAGAGGATGGCAATCTGCTCTCCTACGGGCATCGGGCTGTACTGCGGCTGAATCAGCAGCTGGTTGTTCTTACGTCCACGATCGAGCGTCATCGCTGTCACGGCGTCCATATCGCTTGAGAACTTCGAGAAGGCCTCGAGCTCACGATACTGTGCCTGGTCGATCTTCAGGGTACCGGCCACCTTCTTCATAGACTTGATCTGTGCCGAGCCACCTACACGGGATACGGAGATACCAACGTTGATGGCAGGACGGAAACCTTGGTTGAAGAGGTCTGACTCCAAGAATATCTGACCGTCGGTAATAGAGATCACATTAGTCGGGATGTAAGCAGATACGTCGCCAGCCTGGGTCTCGATGATAGGCAGAGCGGTAAGCGAGCCACCACCCTTCACATGACCCTTCATGCATTCGGGCAGGTCGTTCATCTGCTCGGCCACTTCCTGCTGCTCGTTCATCTTGGCGGCACGCTCAAGCAGACGAGAGTGGAGGTAGAACACATCACCGGGATAAGCCTCACGTCCGGAGGGACGGCGCAGGATCAGCGACACCTCACGATAGGCCACAGCCTGCTTCGAGAGGTCGTCGTAGACTACCAATGCAGGCAGACCGCGATCGCGGAAGTACTCACCGATGGCAGCACCGGCAAACGGTGCATAATACTGCATGGCGGCAGGATCGGCAGCCGTAGCGGCAACCACGATGGTGTAAGGCATGGCACCGTGCTCCTGGAGTGTCGACACGAGGGCGGCAACGGTAGAAGCCTTCTGGCCGATGGCTACATAGATACAATAGACAGGCTTGCCTGCCTCATAGAAACTCTTCTGGTTGATAATCGTATCAACGGCGATGGCGGTCTTACCCGTCTGACGGTCACCAATGATCAACTCACGCTGTCCGCGCCCGATGGGGATCATCGAGTCGATGGCCTTCAGACCTGTCTGCAGCGGCTCCTTCACGGGCTGACGGTAGATCACACCAGGAGCCTTACGATCGAGCGGCATCTCGAATGCCTCTTTCAAATCGATGTCTCCCTTGCCGTCGATAGCCTGTCCCAGCGGATTGATGACGCGGCCCAGCATGTTATCGTTGACGCGGATAGAGGCAATACGCTTCGTACGCTTAACAACCATACCCTCTTTGATGCCCGAGGTGGTACCGAGAAGCACACAACCGACGTTGTCCTCTTCCAGGTTCATCACGATAGCCATCGTGCCGTTCTCAAATTCCAGCAGCTCGTTTGCCTCTGCGTTGCGCAGTCCGTAGATACGGGCCACACCATCGCTGACAGTCAGCACAGTACCCACTTCGTCGAATTTCTCGGCGTTGGAAATACCCTTGAGCTGGTCGATGAGGACCTGGGAGACTTCACTTGGTTTAATCTTATCTGACATTAATTCTTAATTTAAAAATTTAATAATGTAAGAATGTAATGATTACATTCGTTCATTTTCTCAACTGGGTGAGAATAGAGTTGAGTTTCGACTTTACGCTGGCGTCCATGCGGTAACTGTCGTACTCAAGGATAAACCCGCCGATAATCTCGGGGTTCACCTCGGTCTCAAACTCCACTGTTCCATTAGTTTTACTCTCCACCATCTGGCGCATCTTCTGCTCGGTAGCAGGAGAAACGGCGGCAGCGGTGATGAGGCGTCCGCGGATGACATTCTTCTGTTGGCGGTAAAGCGTGACGTACGAATTGGCGATGAACTGCATCACGCCCTCACGGTCTTCCTTCAGCACGAGCTGGATGAAAGCCTTGGTCAGCTCGGAGGGGTTCTTGCCTGCTGCTGTCAGCAACAGCGCCTCCTTATTGTCCTTTGAGAGCATCGGATTGTCTATCGTAAACCGCAGCTGTGGCACGTCGGCATAGCTCTTAGCGAGCTGCTGCATCTCCGTGTAGACAGCATCCTCGATTTTTGCGTCAGTCGCACTCTTGAGAAGTGCACGGGCGTATCTGACCGATATGACTCCTATATCCATACGCTACTAGCTTATTTGTCAGTAGAAACCTCATCCAGCATCTTTTCGATCAGGGCCATCTGAGCCTTGTCATCCTTCAGGTTCTGACGCAGAACCTTCTCTGCGATCTCCACACTCAGTGTGGCCACCTGCTGTCGGATGTCGGCGATGGCAGCCTTCTTCTCCTGCTCGATGGCGAGTTTGGCGTCACCTAGCAGTCGGGCTCCCTCCTCACGGGCCTTCTGCTGAGCCTGTTCCACAATCGCATCGCGCGTCTCGGCTGCTTCCTTGAGAATCTGGGCCTGACGATCGCGAGCCTCCTGCAGAATAGCCTCACCCTCCTGCTTGATGTTTTCCAACCGCTCGGAGGCCTCGTGCGCCTTCAGAAGACTTTCGTCAATGTACTTCTTGCGCTCCTCCACCATGTTGATGATAGCAGGGAAGCCGTACTTGGCGAGCACGAAGAACACTACCGCAAAGGCCAGAAGCATCCAGAACAAGAGTCCCAGATCGGGCGTGAGAATTGCTGGCAGTTTACTGAAATCCATTCGCTATTTTCTTTAGGGTTACTTACTTGAAAACAGAAATGAATCTTTATTAGATCAAGAATGCGCAAGCTGCAATGGCGAAGAGAGCACAACCCTCGACGAAAGCAGAGGTCAGAATCATGTTGGTCTGGATCTTACCAGTAGCCTCCGGCTGACGGGCGATAGCATCCATGGCGCTGCCACCGATCTTACCAATACCCAAACCTGCACCAATTGTTGCAATACCTGCACCGATACCGCAGCCCAGCTGAGCCAGACCTTCAGCGGCTAAAAATAAAGCTGAAATCATAATTTTTAAATTTTTAAGTTATTAATAATTGAATTTACTTCTAATTTTTACATTTCTAATTTTTACATTCTCACTCTGCGTGATGGTCTTGATGGGCAAGCCCGATAAAGACGGCACTCAGCATGGTGAAGACGGAAGCCTGAACGAAGGCTACCAGAAGCTCCAGCAGATTCATGAAGAGGAGCATCAGGATGCTGAAGGCATTCAGACCGAGACCGAACCCGACTCCCATCGACCAACCGAGGAAGATCACACAGGTGAAGCTGAGCATCACTGCGTGGCCTGCCATCATGTTGGCAAAGAGACGGATCATCAGCGCGAAGGGCTTTGTGAAGACACCGAAGAGCTCGATAATCGGCATGATAGGTGCCGGATAAGCCTTCAGGAACAGGGGCACATCGGGCCAGAAGATTTCCTTCCAGTACTCCTTGTTGGCAAAGATGTTGATGGCAAGCATCGTGCATAATGCCAGGAAGAAGGTGATATTGATGTTACCCGTGACGTTGGCTCCGCCTGGGAAGACGGGAATCAGTCCGATAAGGTTACACGTCAGGATGAAGAAGAAGACCGTCAGCAGATAAGGGGCATACGGCTTGTAATGCTTCTCTCCGATTGACGACTTGATGAGGTCGTCGTGGATGGTCATCACAATCATCTCCATGGCTCCGACGAAACCTCCAGGGGCCTGATCCTTCACGTCGTGCTTCTTATACCAGCGGGCGCAAGAGAGGAAGACGATGATGAGGATGGCCACCACAATCCAGATCTGGAGCACACTCTTCGTGATGCTCAGGTCGAGCGGGCGCTCCTCACTGCCGTCGGGCATGCGCTGATAGATCTTGCCGTGATGCTCTTCGCTGACGAAGAAGCCTTCTGACTGTGGCAGATCCTTCAGACTGTGCTCCGTACAGAAGTACCACTCACCGGTATTCGCGCTACGGATGATGATGGGCAGCGGGATGCTGAGATGCTTGCCTTCGTAAGTGGCAATATGCCACTCGTAAGAGTCGGCGAGGTGCTCGAGAACGATCTCTGGAATATTGATCGCTTCACCCTCACCACCCTCTTCTGCTGCAAGGGCTGGCATCGGTAGCAAGGCTACCATCATCAGGAGGATTATCGTTTTTAATTTTTTCATTCTCAATAAGTTTTGCAAACTTTACTCAAGTTCTTGTTCGAGTCGAGGCAGTATCGCCAGACACGCGTCAAGAGCGGTTAGACACTCTGGCGAAGAAGACGGAATGGTGGGCTAAAGAGGCGAAATAGAACGCCATGAACACCAGGAAGAAGGGCAACATCTGCGCCTTGCCACAAGCCAGGTAATAGACGAACATCACGGCGAGAGCCAGCAACAGACGGAAGCCTGAGACTGCCGTAAAGAACGTAGGCAGACTGTCGGGCGACTGACTGGCAACGCGAGCCCATATCATGGTGATAGCGCCGGCCACCACAAGGGTGAAGGCGGAACCGACGATAGCGGGCGTAAGCAATCCGTCGAACGACCTGACCTGCATCACCAACAGGGTGATGAGGAACAAGGCTGCTGTCAGGAATAACTGCTGTCGCATATACTGCTTGCTAATCTTCGAGATGTCCATTTTCTTATCTGCTTCCTATTTACACTCCGGGCGAGGGGGCTTAGCCCATCTCTACACAGAGACTTACCTTATTCTTCTGCACTTCCACGAAACCGCCGAGGATGGAGAGGGTTACCTTGCCTTCCTTCGTGACATACTCCACATCTCCTTTCTGAAGGGTGGAGATAATCGGTGCGTGGTCGTTGAGTATCTCAAACTGTCCCATAGTACCTGGTACCAGGACGCTCTCGACTGCTCCGTCGAATTCAACCTTCTCGGGCGAAACTATTCTCAATTCTAGCATAATTTAAAAATTAAATCATGTAACAATGTAATTTACATTGTGCTAGCCTTTGGCCGCCTCGAGCAGTTTCTTTGCCTTCTCCTTGGCATCTTCGATGGTTCCCACATTGAGGAATGCCTGCTCGGGCAGGTCATCGACCTCGCCGTCGAGAATAGCGTTGAAGCCCTTGATGGTCTCTTCGATAGGCACCATCACACCGGGCAGACCCGTGAACTGAGATGCCACAGAGAACGGCTGAGAGAGGAAGCGCTGAACGCGACGAGCGCGGTTCACCGTCTGCTTGTCCTCATCAGAGAGCTCGTCCATACCGAGGATGGCGATGATATCCTGAAGTTCCTTATAGCGCTGCAGGATCTGCTTCACGCGCTGAGCACAGTCGTAGTGAGCCTTACCAACAATCAGCGGGTCGAGGATACGCGATGTAGAGCCCAGCGGATCCACAGCGGGATAGATACCGAGCTCGGCAATCTTACGATCGAGCACCGTCGTAGCGTCGAGGTGTGTAAATGTCGTTGCAGGGGCAGGGTCGGTCAAGTCGTCGGCAGGCACATATACGGCCTGTACTGATGTGATAGAACCGGTCTTCGTAGAAGTGATTCGTTCCTGCATGGCACCCATCTCGGAAGCCAGTGTCGGCTGATAACCCACGGCAGAAGGCATACGACCCAGCAGAGCTGACACCTCAGAACCAGCCTGAGTGAAACGGAAGATATTGTCGATGAAGAACAGGATATCGGCAGCACCGCCGTCCTTACCACCTCCGTCGCGGAAGCCCTCGGCCACCGTCAGACCCGACAGGGCCACAGAGGCACGGGCACCGGGAGGCTCGTTCATCTGGCCATACACCAGCGTGGCCTGACTCTTCTTCAACTCCTCCGGATCCACGAGACTCAGGTCCCATTTGCCTTCGTCCATTGCCTTACGGAACTTCTCACCATAACGGATAACGCCCGACTCGATCATCTCTCTGATCAGGTCGTTACCCTCACGTGTGCGCTCACCTACACCGGCGAACACCGAGAAGCCGTTGTGACCCTTGGCAATGTTGTTGATAAGCTCCATGATGAGCACCGTCTTACCCACACCGGCACCTCCGAAGAGTCCGATCTTACCACCCTTCATATAGGGCTCCAACAAGTCGATCACCTTGATACCCGTAGCCAGGATCTCCTTCTTCGTAGAGAGTTCTTCAAACGAAGGAGCCTCGCGGTGGATGGGATAGGCACCCGTCATGTCGAGTGGATTCATACCGTCGATAGGCTGTCCGATCACGTTCAGCATTCGACCTTTAATCTGATCACCGGCAGGCATCACGATTGGTGTGCCCATGGGGATTGCCTCCAGTCCGCGATGCAGACCGTCGGTATTGTCCATAGCCACGCAACGCACCGTATCCTCGCCGATGTGCTGCTGCACCTCGACAATCAGGTCGCGTCCGTCGCCACGGTCAATCTTCAGGGCATCGTGAATCTTCGGCAGTACCTTCTCCGCCTCCTGTCCCTCGGTGTCGAAATAGACGTCGATGACAGGGCCGATAATCTGCGAAATGTGTCCAGTTAATTGTGACATACGCTGTTAATATTTAAAGTAACTATTGTTTTTTAGTTTCAAGTCGATTGCAAAGATAGTGATAATTTTCGGAACAAAAAAACTTTTCGCCGAAATTATTCAAAAAAAATGTATTTCTTGCGAAATTTCGACCATCTTCACCGCCAGGCGAGTGATTTTGGTTATAAAAATATGAACAAAACAAAAATCGCACGATTCTCACGAACAGTGCGATTTCCTAAAACAATCTATTAACCTTTTGACGTTGCAAATTTACGACTATTCATAGAATCCACCAAAACAAATAGCTGATAAGCATGTTTTAATCGACAAAAAATACGTTTTCAGGCCATTTATTTTGTTTTTTGCACATTTATTAGTAACTTTGCAGCATGAAACAAATACTATTAGGACTAATCTTGGCCGTCAGTCAGACGATGGTCGGCAAGGCACAGGTGATCGACACCGTGCTCAACAAAACGAGTCAGCAACCCTTTAACTTTTCGGTGGCCGTACCCGATGGCAACTACCGTGTGACGGTGACGTTGGGAAACAAGAAAAAAGCAGGACAAACGGTGGTACGCGCCGAGTCGAGGCGACACTATTTGGACGAGGTCATGACCAAGAAGGGGAAGTTCACAACAGTGCAGTTTATCGTGAACAAGCACAGCCCTGTGATTAACGGCAGCGAGCGCGTCAAACTTAAGCCACGCGAGCTGGACTATAAGAACTGGGACGACTCGCTGAACCTCTCATTCTGCGGTGTAGCGCCCGCCGTACAACGGATTCAGATAGAACCAGTAGCCGATGTAACGACCGTATTCCTCTGCGGTAATTCAACGGTGGTGGATCAGGAAGATGAGCCCTGGGCCTCGTGGGGACAGATGATTACCCGTTGGTTCGGTCCGCAGGTGGCCATCGCCAACTTCGCTGAGAGCGGACTTTCGTGTACAACTTTTCTGGCCCAGCTGCGCCTGGACAAGATACTTTCGCAATTGAAAAAAGATGACTATGTGATTGTTGAGTTCGGTCATAACGACGAGAAGGAGAAAAAGGCTGGCGATGGCGCGTGGTACTCGTATTCGAGAAACCTGAAGATCTTCGTTGACCGCGTAAGGGCTGCAGGAGGAAACATTATTTTCTGTACGCCAACAGCCCGCAGATTCTTCAAAGACGGTCGTATCGAAAATACCCACGGCGACTATCCCGCAGCGATGAAAGCTGTGGCCGGAAGAGAGCAGGTGCCGGTGATCGACCTCACGCAGATGTCGACCGTCTTCTATGAGACACTCGGCGAGGAAGGTTCGAAGAAGGCGCTGGTGCACTACCCCGCCAACACGTTCCAGAATCAAGAGAAGGCGCTGGCCGACAATACACATTTCAATCCTTATGGGGCATGGGAAATCGCCAAAATGGTGGTGATGGGACTAAAACAGATTCAGTCGCCTTTGGCCAGCTATTTGCGTCAGGAGTGGCAGGACTTTGACCCCGCACGGCCGGATGATCCCGACCAATTCGTCTGGCAGATGTCATCGGGCAGCAACCTTACAAAGCCCGACGGGAATTAGATCTCACAGATTTATTAGAAGGTCACACAGATCTCACAGATCACACAGTTTTTTATCACCGCTGGTGATGTTTGTAAAAACGTCACATCTATGGCCAAAGACCAAATCTGTGAGATCTGAGAGATCTGTGTGACATAACATTACTCAATTTATTGAGTAGAAAGTGAGATTTTTTTCGGAGTTTCCATGAGAAATTGATTTTTTTTGAGTACCTTTGCACCTTGAATTCAAAAAAGACAAGAAAAATTAGATGGAAACGACCGCAATTCTGCTTCTGCATTGTCCCGATAAACAGGGAATTATCTCAGAAGTGACCAAATTTATAACCGACAACAAAGGTAACATTGTCTACCTCGACCAATATGTTGATAAGGTAGACGGCATGTTCTTTATGCGTATCGAATGGGAGCTCGAGGGATTCCTCATCCCCCGCGACAAGCTCTACGACTATATCACCACGCTCTACGCCCAGCGGTATCAGATGAAGTTCTCGCTCTATTATAGCGACAAGCGTCCGAGAATGGCGATTTTCGTCTCGAAGATGAGTCACTGTCTTTACGATCTGCTGGCACGTTGGAAGGCAGGCGAGTTTAACTGCGACATTCCCTGCATCGTGTCGAACCACGAAGATCTACGCTATGTGGCCGACCAGTTTGGTATTCCTTATTATGTATGGAGTATTAAGAAGGACCACTCAAACAAGGCCGAGGTGGAGGCCGCCGAGATGGAACTGCTCAGGAAAGAGGACATCTCGTTTATCGTGTTGGCCCGCTATATGCAGATCATCAGCGACGAAATGATTGCCGAATATCCGCATCATATCATCAATATCCACCACTCGTTCTTGCCCGCGTTTATCGGCGCGAAGCCCTATCACCAAGCGTATGAACGCGGTGTGAAGATTATTGGCGCCACGTCGCACTATGTGACGGCAGAGCTGGACGCTGGCCCGATCATTGAACAGGATGTGACAAGGATTACGCATAAGGATACGCCCGAGAGTCTGGTGCTGAAAGGCAAGGACCTCGAGAAGATTGTGCTCTCACATGCTGTCAGCAAGCACATCCAGCGCAAGATCCTCACCTATAAAAATAAAACAATTATATTTAGTTAATGCAGCGGACTTTACGGACTGACTCGGACTAGAAGTCCGTAATAGTCCGAGATAGTCCGATGCAAAAAGAAAAAGAGAATGAATGTAGCAATCGTGAAATATAACGCGGGAAATATTTATTCGGTGGTGAATGCGCTCCAGAGGATGGGGATTGAGCCCACGCTGACGGACGATGCAGAACTGCTGAAGAAAGCCGATAAGGTGTTGTTTCCCGGTCAGGGCCACGCTGGCGAGGCGATGGATTATCTCAGGGCCCGCAAGCTCGACGAGGTAATCCGCGACCTGAAGCAGCCAGTGTTCGGCATCTGCGTCGGCCAGCAGCTGCTCTGCAAGCACTCGGAAGAGGGCGACACGGATTGCATCGGCATCTTCAACGCCGATGTAAAGCGTTTCCAGCCCAAACGCCACGAGGACAAGGTCCCCTGCATGGGTTGGAACGAGTTGAATGTCACACTGGGGACAGGAACTGCTGTGACATCGGCTGGCAATGTCACAGCAGTTCCTGTCCCCAGTGTGACATTATTGGAGGGGCTCGGGGAGCATCCGTATGTGTATTTCGTGCATAGTTATTATGTGCCGGTGTGCGAGGAGACGATTGCGACGGCGGACTATATACTGCCCTACTCGGCCTCGATGCACAAAGATAATTTCTACGCCTGTCAGTTCCACCCCGAGAAGAGTGGAAAGGTGGGCGAACGAATCCTCAAAAATTTCTTGGAGCTATGATAGAACTGATTCCCGCCATAGATATTATTGATGGTCAGTGTGTACGTCTGACGAAGGGCGACTACGACCAGAAGACCGTCTACCGCGACTCACCGGCCGAGGTGGCCAAGGAGTTTGAGAAAATCGGCTTCAAGCGTCTGCACGTAGTGGACCTCGACGGCGCTAAGTCGAAACATATCGTGAACGATCAGGTGTTGCAGGCCATCACCACGGAGACCAACCTGACGGTGGACTTCGGCGGCGGCATCAAGACCGACGAAGACATCGAGAAGGCCTTTGTAGCCGGAGCCTCGATGGTGACGGTGGGTTCGATAGCCGTCACGAATCCTGAGCTGTTTATCGGCTGGCTGGAGAAATACGGTCCTGAGCGCATGATCCTTGGTGCCGACGTGCGTCACGGGAAGATCAGCATCAACGGCTGGAAGGAAGATTCGGCAGAGGACCTGCTGCCGTTTTTGAAGAAATACATCGATGCGGGTGTGAGGAATGTGCTCTGTACGGAGATCTCGAAGGACGGCACGCTCTCTGGTCCTGCCATCGACCTCTATCAAAAGATGATGGCCGAATATCCGCAGCTGCATCTGATAGCCAGCGGTGGCGTGTCGTCGATTGATGATATCAAGGCCCTCGATGTAGCGGGCATCCCCGCCGTTGTATTCGGTAAGGCCATCTACGAAGGTCGCATCGATTTGAATCAATTGATTGAAAATTTTAGCAGCGGACTAACACAGACAAACACGGACGAAGCAGAAAGTCCGAGAAAGTCCGAGAGTGTCCGATGCAATAATAAATAGCATCATGGGTTTAGCAAAACGAATAATACCCTGTTTGGACGTCAAGGACGGTGAGACCGTCAAGGGCACGAACTTCGTGAATCTGCGGAGTGCGGGCGATCCCGTGGCATTGGGTAAGGCCTATAGTGAGCAGGGCGCCGACGAGCTCTGTTTCCTGGATATCACCGCCAGCTTCGAAGGCCGTAAGACCTTTACGGAGATGGTGACCCGCGTAGCGCAAGAGATCAACATCCCCTTCACCGTGGGCGGTGGCATCAACGAACTGGCAGATGTGGAACGCCTGCTCTATGCCGGTGCCGACAAGGTGAGCGTGAACTCCGCCGCCATCCGCAGACCCGAGCTGATTGACGAGATAACCAATCGTTTCGGTTCGCAGGTATGCGTCTGTGCTATCGACGCCCGTTTGGATGAAGACGGCTGGCATTGCTACCTGAAAGGCGGTCGCGAACGTACAGAAAGAGGTTTGTTTGAATGGGCCCATGAGGCTCAGGAACGTGGCGCAGGAGAAATCCTCTTCACCTCGATGAACCACGACGGTGTGAAGGAAGGCTATGCCAACGAGGCTTTGCGCGAACTGGCCGATAACCTCTCAATCCCCATTATCGCGAGCGGTGGAGCGGGTTGTAAGGAGCACTTCCGCGATACCTTTATCGAAGGGCATTCGGATGCTGCCCTCGCTGCCAGCGTGTTCCACTTCGGCGAAATCCCCATACCCGAATTGAAGGCCTATCTGAAAGCAGAGGGCATTAACGTTAGAATATAGTGAATAGTGATTATGAAGATAGATTTTGAGAAAAGCGGCGGCCTGGTGCCCGCCATCATTCAAGATGCCAACACCAATAACGTGTTGATGCTCGGCTATATGAACAAAGAGGCTTTCGACAAGACGATGGCCACGAAGAAAGTGACTTTCTGGAGTCGTTCGCGCAACTGTCTATGGACGAAGGGTGAGACGAGCGGTAATTTCCTCAACCTGGTGGATATCAAGGTTGACTGCGATAATGATACGCTGCTCGTGAAGGCCATCCCCGACGGGCCTACCTGTCACAAAGGCACCGACACCTGCTGGGGCGAGACGAACGAGAGCAATCCCCTACTCTTTCTCACTGAGTTGCAGGACTTCATCGACAAGCGTCATGAGGAGATGCCCGAGGGCAGCTATACCACTTCGCTCTTCAAGGACGGCATCAACCGTATCGCCCAGAAAGTGGGTGAAGAGGCGCTAGAGGCCGTGATCGAAGCCACCAACGGCAGTAAGGAGAAGTTGGTGTATGAGGCCTCGGATATGATATATCACCTCATTGTGCTGCTCACTAGCAAGGGGCTTCGCGTTGAGGATATAGCCGCAGAACTCAGGAAACGTCACGATCCCAACTGGGATAAGAAGCGTCGCGAAGCCAAAGCCAAGGGAGAAATGGAATAGGGAAAAGTGAAAATCGCGATTAAGCGAGAGCAGAGCTGAATGAATTCGAGCTATGCCGAGCGTGAGCGATTTAGACAAAGTCAATAGTTTATAGTGAATAGTGATATGCTGGTTGAATTTAAGAAAGCGAACATCTGTCAGACAGAGGGCGAGAATGTGCTCGAGCATGTAGACTTCTGCGTGAACGAAGGCGACTTCATCTATCTCATCGGACGTGTGGGTTCCGGAAAGAGCAGTCTGTTGAAGACCATCTATTGTGAGCTCGACATCGACGAGGCCGAGAAGGCCGATGTATTCGGACAGAACATTCTGGAGATCCGTCGTAGGGAGATTCCCGCACTGAGAAAACAGATGGGTATCATCTTCCAGGACTTCCAGTTGCTTACCGACCGGAACGTGTATAAGAACCTGCGTTTCGTGCTCAAGTCGACAGGCTGGAAGGATAAGGAGCAGATTGACGAGCGTATCCGCGAGGTGCTCCACGATGTAGAGATGGATGACAAGGCCGAAAAGATGCCCCACGAACTCTCAGGCGGTGAACAGCAGCGAATTTGCATCGCTCGGGCCATCCTGAATCATCCGAAGATGATCGTGGCTGATGAGCCCACTGGCAACCTCGATCCCGAAACGGCCGACAATATCCTGAAACTGCTGAGGGAAATCTCGCAGAAGGGAACGGCCGTCATCATGACCACTCACAATATGCCCCTGCTCGACAAATACCCGGGCATTGTCTATCGTTGTGACGATGGTAAAGTGAGTACAGTTGAGAATTTGATATACGGATAATGGATAATTAAAAAAATAAAGCAAATGAAAGTAATGAAATTCGGCGGTACGTCCGTCGGCACTCCACAGAGAATGAAAGAGGTGACACAGCTCGTCACCAAGTCAGGAGAACCCGTCTTCGTTGTGCTCTCAGCGATGTCGGGCACCACCAACTCACTGGTAGAGATCTCCGATTATCTCTACAAGAAGAATCCTGATGGCGCCAACGAGGTGATCAACCGTCTGGAGCAGAAGTATCTGAGTCACGTAGAAGAGCTTTACAGCAAGGACGAGACCAAGCAACAGACACGCGAGTTCCTGAAAGGCGAGTTCGATTACCTGCGTTCATTCACCAAGGAATTGTTCACCAGTTTCGAGGAGAAAAGTATCGTGGCACAGGGTGAAATGATGTCGACCAATATGGTAGTAAACTACATGAAGGAGATTGGTATCAACGCCGTGTTGCTGAATGCCCTCGACTTCATGCGTACCGACAAGAACTCCGAGCCCGATCCCGTGTATATCAAGGAAAAGCTGAATGCCATCCTCGAGGAAAACGAGGGTGCACAGGTCTATATCACCCAGGGCTTTATCTGCCGTAATGCCTATGGCGAGATCGACAATCTGCAGCGTGGAGGTTCCGACTACACCGCTTCGCTCGTAGGTGCTGCCATCGGTGCCGAGGAGATTCAGATCTGGACCGATATCGATGGTATGCACAACAACGATCCCCGTGTGGTAGATCACACAGAGCCCGTACACCAGCTGCACTTTGAGGAGGCTGCCGAGTTGGCTTACTTCGGTGCCAAGATCCTGCACCCCACCTGTGTACAGCCTGCGAAGTATGCCGGTATTCCCGTACGTCTGTTGAACACGATGGATCCCGATGCAGAAGGCACTACCATCAGCAACGCCACCGAATACGGAAAGATCAAAGCCATCGCTGCTAAGGATAATATCATCGCCATCAAGATCAAATCGTCGAGAATGCTTTTGGCAACAGGTTTCCTGCGTAAGGTATTCGAGATCTTCGAGAGTTATCAGACACCGATTGATATGGTCTGCACCTCTGAGGTGGGCGTTTCGATGAGTATCGACAACTCCGCTCATCTGGGAGAGATCGTCGACGAGTTGAAGAAATACGGAACCGTCACTGTTGACACTGGCATGTGTATCATCTGTGTGGTGGGCGACCTCGACTGGTCGAACATCGGCTTTGAGACCCTCGCCCTCGATGCCCTGAAGGATATTCCCGTACGAATGGTCAGCTATGGTGGCTCGAACTACAACATCTCTTTCCTCATCCGTGAGGAAGACAAGAAGCGTGCCCTCCAGAAACTCAGCGACACGATATTTAATAAATAAAGGATATTATGAAAGAAATTTGAATAATGTGAATAATTTAGTCCAAAAATAAGAAAGATTATATTTAGATTTCTGGATCAAATTTCTGCGTATTATTCACATTTCTTTCATAAAAAAAGAACGATATGGGAAAAGGAAAATTTCCGATAGAGAGGTTTCAGGACATCCAGACACCTTTCTACTATTACGATAGCGAGGTGCTGCGCCAGACATTGCGCACCATCAACGAAGAGGCAGGCAAGCACGAAGGCTTTGTGGTTCATTATGCTGTGAAGGCTAATGCCAATCCCAAGGTGCTGCGCATCATCCGTGAGGCAGGGCTGGGTGTCGACTGTGTGAGCGGCGGTGAGATAGAAGCCTCTATCAAGGCAGGCTTCCCTGCCTCGAAGATTGTGTATGCCGGTGTGGGCAAGGCCGACTGGGAGATCAACCTCGGACTCGACAACGAGATCTTCTGCTTTAATGTGGAGAGCATTCCCGAGTTGGAGGTTATCAACGAACTGGCCGCGAAGAAAGGCAAAGTGGCCCGTGTGGCTTTCCGTCTGAATCCTAATGTAGGCGCCCATACACATGCGAACATCACTACGGGACTCGCCGAGAACAAGTTCGGCATCGCGATGCGTGATATGCTCAAGGTGATCGATGAAGCCTCGAAGATGAAGAATGTGAAGTTCGTAGGACTGCATTTCCACATCGGCTCACAGATACTCGACATGGGCGACTTCCAAGCCCTATGTAATCGTGTAAATGAATTGCAGGACGAACTGGAGCGTCACCGTATACAAGTAGAGCATATCAATGTGGGCGGAGGCTTGGGAGTTGACTACGAGCACCCCAACCGTCTGCCGATTCCTGATTTCAAGGACTACTTCGACACCTACGCCAAGAAACTCAAACTGCGCAACGGTCAGACGCTGCACTTTGAATTAGGCCGTGCGGTTGTAGCCCAGTGCGGTTCGCTTATTACGCGTACATTATATATAAAAGAAGGTGCAACCAAACAGTTCGCCATCGTCGATGCAGGGTTCCCCGATCTCATCCGTCCTGCCCTTTATCAGGCCTATCATAAGATTGAAAACATCAGCAGCGAAGAGCCAAAGGAAACTTACGATGTGGTAGGCCCCATCTGTGAATCGACCGATGTCTTTGCCAAGCAGATAGACCTGAATAAGACAAAGCGTGGTGACCTGCTAGCCATTCGCAGTGCAGGTGCCTACGGCGAGATTATGGCTTCACAATATAACTGTAGAAAATTGCCAAAAGGATATCTCAGCGATGAATAGATTTTCTGTCATCATGACCGTCTACGACAATGGCAGGGATCTCGAAGAGAACCTGCCTGCGTACCTGACTCAACAATATGAGCCCGGGTATGAGGTCATCGTCGTCGACGAGTCATCGACTGATAACACCGATGATGTACTGAAGCTCATGAAGCAGCAGTATCCTCATCTCTATACAACCTTTTTGCCCAAGCCCGACATCCATCTTGTACGTAAAAGGCTTGCTCTAACCATTGGTGTAAAAGCCGCTAAAAATGAGTGGATTATATTCTCATACATCAATGCTTTTCCGCAAGACGAAACCTGGCTTCAGACCATCGCCGATGCCCTTGGCAACACCTCTGGCATCATGCTGGCCCGATACAAGAAAGAAAACCTGGTTATGCGTACATTCGATGACATTGAGGAGGTGAGCGACTATATTATTAAGGGAGAACGTAAACGGGCAGATGGCCATAAAGGTAGCCGACTGAGAAAACTCCGGGGCAAATATGATTTCATTGCTGTCAGAGCCGACGAGGCCCACGAGTTGCTGAAACTCTTTGATCAGCATGTCGGGTTCTGTCGTCTACTCAGACTCCGTATGAGTATCTTCTTCCGCAATCTGTTCTAAGTATGAAGATTCTGCATGTCTATCCGAAAACCGATGAGATGGTGGCGCAACACGTCACATTGCTCATGGAAGGCATGCAGCATAGCGCAGAGTTGCAGGCAGTAAGTAACCTCGCTGACTTCAAGACTGTCTGCAAGAGCTTTGAGCCCGACATTGTGCATTGTCACGGCTGCTGGCAGTACGGCATCGTCAACGCTGGCAACTTCGCCCGCAAACAAGGAGCCAGAATCGTACTATCGCCACACGGTCAGTTAGAGCCCTGGGTGTTCGAAGAAAAACCCCTTCAGGAGAAATTCCACAAGACAGCCCTCTGGCAAAAGCCCTTTGTCGAGAAAGCCTATGCGCTTATCGCTTTCGGTAAGATGGAACAACAATATCTAGAGGAGTTGAAATGGAACCCGCGTATCGAGGTCATTCACAATGCCGTCATCACCAACAGCACTACCCGTGAGAAAATGTGTTCACAGACCTTCTCTGTCTATCAGAAGGTGCTAGACTCGAACGTGCTCGAACAGATGGACGAGGCCACGCAGCAGCTGATGGCCACAATCATCAAGGCTGGAACCTTAGGCGACAGACGCTGGGTGGAACTCACAGTGCCTGAGACTGTCGACTGGCGACGGATGCTCATCTACGCCGAACACCAGAACATCCGAAACTATGTGGATTACGGCATCAATATCCTCGGACTTTCTGCCGTCAGTCTCGACACCGAACATTTGCCCGCTTATTTCCCTGAGAGTTACCAGCGTCCGAAGTCCATCAAGAATCTGATTGACGACTATAAAGGCGACGAGACCGACTATCTGCTGCGTATGATCCGCCAGATAGAGAAACAACCACTCTTGCTCCATCTGATCGAACTGACCCGTGAACTCTATCGCGACACCGTCAACGACGATCTGTTGCAGGAGGTCCTCGAAGAGAAGAAGCTGACGAAGTTCGCCAGCCGTTTGATGCAGGTGCTACACGAGCAGACACTTCTCGACGAAGGCTATTTGCCCATCGAGCCCCTCGACGACCGAGGCACGCAGAAAATCCGCGAAAGTATTACTAATCACCTGAAAATATGACATCTAACCACTATTACAACGAATCGGACAAGCACTATCTACAGTTGCTGTCACAGTCGTTTCCCACCATCGCCGATGCGGCCAAGGAGATCATCAATCTTGAGGCCATCATGAATTTGCCAAAGGGTACGGAGCACTTCCTGGCTGACCTTCACGGTGAGAGCGAAGCCTTCCAGCATGTGCTGAAAAACGCATCAGGCAATATCAAGCGAAAAGTGAATGAACTCTTCGGCAACACCATCCGTGAATCCGAGAAGAAAGAATTGTGCACGCTGATCTATTATCCAGAGGAGAAACTGGAACTGATCAAGGCACAAGAGACAGATCTCGATGATTGGTACCGTATCACCATCCATCAGTTGGTGCGCGTCTGCCGTGATGTCTCTTCGAAATACACCCGTTCGAAAGTGCGCAAATCGCTGCCCGAGGACTTTTCTTATATTATTGAGGAGTTGCTCCATGAACGTACGGATGATATCGACAAAGCCGCCTATGTGGCCGTGATTGTGAATACTATTATCTCCACGGGGCGTGCAGACGACTTCATCTGCGCTATCTGCAACGTGATTCAGCGTCTGGCCATCGACCAACTGCATATCCTCGGCGATATCTACGACCGAGGACCAGGTGCACATAAAATCATGGATACCCTCAGACAGTATCACTCGTGGGACATACAATGGGGTAATCATGATATTCTCTGGATGGGTGCCTCTGCTGGCAATGACGCTTGCATCTGCAACGTGCTGCGTCTCTGTCTGCGTTATGCCAACCTGAGTACGATCGAGGAATACGGCATCAACCTTGTGCCTCTGGCTACCTTCGCCCTCGAGGTTTATGGTGACGACCCCTGCGAAGAATTTATTCCCCGACTGTTGCCCGGTAATGAAATGGACGAGAAAACGCGTCAGTTAACTGCCAAGATGCACAAGGCTATCGCCGTCTTGCAGTTCAAGACCGAGGCACAAATCTTCAAACATCATCCCGAATGGCAGATGGAAGACCGTTGTCTCTTCGACCACATCGATTACTCACGGGGTATCTGCGAGATTGACGGTCGTGGATATGTAATGGGCTCTTGCCACTTCCCCACCGTCGACCCTGCAGAGCCGAACAAGCTCACCGACGAGGAAACGCTGTTGATGCAGAAGCTCCACCATTCTTTCCGTATTTCCGAGAAACTCCATAAGCATATCCGTACGATACTCTCGCACGGTTGCATGTATGCCATCCATAACTCCAATCTGCTCTTCCACGCCTCGATTCCCCTGAACGACGACGGTTCGCTGAAGGAAGTGGAGATCTATCCCGGCAAGAAATACTCAGGCAAAGACCTGATGCACAATATCGGCATGCTGATCCGTGCCGCCTTCCAGACCAACAGTGCCAGCGGAGAACTTGCTGCTGCACCCGAGGAATACCCGCGAGAATATGCCCGCGACTATTTCCTCTATCTCTGGTGTGGCAAGGATTCCCCGTTGTTCGATAAGTCGAAGATGGCTACCTTTGAACGCTATTTCCTCAAGGATGAAGAGACCTTCAAGGAAGAAAAGGGAAACTATTTCAAACTGCGTAATTCTGAAGAGGTTTGTGACCGTATTCTCGATGCTTTCGAGGTGAAGGGCGAGAATCGTCACATCATCAACGGCCATGTGCCCGTTCATGCTTCGAAGGGCGAGAATCCTATTAAGGCAGGAGGCAAGCTGATGGTGATAGACGGCGGCTTCTCAGAGGCCTACCACAAGGAAACAGGTATTGCAGGCTACACACTGGTCTATCACTCACGCGGTTTCCAATTGGTACAACATGAGCCGTTCAAATCGTCGAGAGATGCTATCGTGAAAGAGACGGATATCAAGTCTACCATTCAGATTGTGGAGATGTCTGCCCACCGTATGCTTGTGGCAGATACCGATAAAGGAGAGGAACTTCGTGCTCAGGTGCGCGACTTGAAAGAATTGCTTTATGCTTATCGTCACGGCATCATCACCGAGAAACGGCGATAGAGGAAACTATTCTGCGTAGTCAGAAAGTGATTTACGCTGAGGCATATCACGATAATAGAAGAAATCCTTACGCAGCGTAATGGTTCCCTCGAAAGCATCTTTGAAATAACGATGCTCGATGTAGGCCTCACCCGTCATGTCACCAATATCGTCGAGCTTCAACTTTAGACGGAGCTTTCCATCTTCTTTGGAAAAGTCTTCCAGATAGAGATAATCGCCATCGAAGGAAGCCCTTACGTTGTGAAAACTGTGCAATCGATAGATGGTACATTCCGTACATTCAATGCCTTTGTCAGTCATCACAAGTCGCAACAGCAACTCCGGCGTGTCTTCATACACCCACCCCCAATAGCCTGTAAACACTTTGCCCTTCTCCCGAACAGCCAGCAGGTCATTGATGAATTTCTCCATCTCTTTTACCTCTGAGTACTTGTTCTGCCCGCTGGTTTCATCGCCAGAACAACTCACGAAATCATCTACGAACCAGTCACCACGCTCAAATCTCAGTTCCAGTTTCACGGTGTTATGCTTTCCGAAATTGCGGATATCCATTTCAACCTCAGCTGTTGAGTCGGTGATGTTTTCAATTTTCCTTGATTCATAGGTCCATTCAGGAGAACGATCCTGTCCCATAATCCAATGATCATAATCCAGGCATACAAAACCCGTCTCTTCACTCATTTGCGAAGCCTCCAGTAGAAGGGCGTAATAACGCTGTGAGCAAAAGACGCTGTCGAGATCCAGAATACCATTGTCCACATAGCAGTAAATGGTATCGAGACGTTCCCTGATATAAGCCTCGGAATGTTTGTCTATCGTAGCATCTACAAGGGAGTCTGTGGTCGTCGCCGTAGAGTCGGACATATCCACGCTACCCTTTGTCTTGTTGCCACAAGCCGTTCCTAATCCCACTACCAACAAACTTAGGACGATGATGATGAAAGTTTCTTTTCTTCTTTTCATTTCTTTTCAGACAAAACAGGTAATGATATGTGATAACGGACGGCAAGGAAACGGATAAGGCAAGTGACAATGAAGCTGATGACTGCGCACAATTCAACCTGAACTCCTAATTCCGCAAGCCCCCAATAGGCCACACCTCCCAACACACAGGCCATTGCATAAATCTCTTTGTGGAAGATGACAGGTTCGTTGTTGAGCAGGACATCACGGATGACCCCGCCTGCAGAACCCGTGATACAGCCCATGATGATTGCCACCCAAAACGGTTGGCCGAAGAGTAGGCTTTTCTGGATACCGGCGATGGTGAAGAGGGCGAGACCCAAGGTATCGAACACGAACCAGGCATTCTTCAATGGCTCCATCCACTTGCCAAACAACACAACCGTCATCAGCGCCACAGCCGTACAGATCATATAGATAGGCGTTGTCATCCAGAAAGGAGTGGTGCCTAGCATCACATCGCGGATTGTACCGCCACCAATTGCGACAGCAATACCACAGACATAGCCGCCAAACCAGTCGAAATGCTTCGCTGCCGCATGACGGATGCCCGAGATGGCAAAGGCAAAGGTGCCCAATAACTCAATAATGTATATGATAATATCCTGATCCACAACTATTCCCTATTCCTTTTTCACTATTCACTATTACCTTTTACTTTTCATACCTCTCGCCCCAGTAGTTTTTCATCCGTTCCACAAGTTTCTCCTCAGCGGGCGAGTGCTGTCCGTGCCAGATTCGCTCATTGACAAGCTCATCAGGCAGGTATTGCTGGGGGGTGAAATGTCCCGGATAATCATGAGGGTATTTGTAACCATCGTGATAACCCAGTTCCTTCATCAGCTGTGTTGGTGCATTGCGGATAGGCAGCGGCACAGGCAGGTTTCCCGTGCGGCGAACTAACTCGAGAGCGGCATCAATACCCAGATAAGCACTGTTGCTCTTGGGCGAAGTAGCCAGATAGACAGTAGCCTCTGCCAAAGGAATCCGTCCTTCTGGCCAACCTATCTTATTGACAGCATCGAAGGCGGCATTGGCCAACAACAGCGCATTCGGATTTGCCAGACCGATGTCCTCAGCAGCAGAGATGACCAGTCTGCGAGCAATGAAAACAGGGTCTTCCCCGCCCTCAATCATCCTCGCCAACCAGTAGAGAGCTGCATCGGGGTCACTGCCACGAATGCTCTTGATAAAGGCGGAGATAATATCATAATGCATCTCGCCATCCTTATCATAAGCCAAGGGATTCTGCTGCAAGCGAAGATTCACCAACTCATCGGTAATCACGATGGGAGACCCGCTTTTTTCTGAGGACTCAGAGTTATCGGAGTAATCAGGGGACTCCGACTCCACCACTAACTCAAGGATATTCAACAACTTACGTGCATCGCCTCCACTAAACCTTAAAAGCGCTCCCGTCTCCTTGACTTCGATATGCTTCTCCTTCAGCACTACATCTGTATGAATGGCACGATCAAGCAACTGCAACAGATCGTCCTTCTCCAGAGACTTGAGCACATAGAGCTGGCATCGGGAGAGCAACGGACGAATCACCTCAAAAGATGGATTCTCGGTGGTAGCACCTATCAGTGTGACTATCCCCCGCTCCACAGCTCCCAACAAAGAATCCTGCTGCGACTTCGAGAAACGGTGTATCTCGTCGATGAAGAGAATGGGCGAAGCCTCGTTGAAAAAACGGCCCTTCTGCGCCTTCTCTATCACATCGCGCACATCCTTTACCCCACTAGTCACTGCAGAGAGCGTGTAGAAAGGCGTCTCAAGTCGATGCGCAATGATCTGAGCCAATGTCGTCTTGCCAACGCCCGGAGGTCCCCATAGGATAAACGATGATATGCGTCCCGCGTCGATCATCTTACGCAGGACTGCCCCCTCGCCTACCAAATGCCGTTGCCCGATATAGTCATCGAGCGTGCGAGGACGGAGTCTTTCAGCCAGTGGTTGTGACATATTTGAACTGCAAAGTTACACTAAAATGCGAAAAGAACAAAAAAAATGGCCAAATATTTGTAAATAATAAATAAAGTTTATACATTTGCAGAAAATTAGCAAAAAACGATTAATATGGCAAAGACAAAACAACAAACAGAGGACACGAATGTCGTGTCATTAAAGACACTTACCAAGAGCTCTGTATGGGATGTACAGGAGAACGACGTATTCCGTATGCTTGACTCAGGCGTAAAAGATGCGGATATACGTGAGAATCTCCGTCACTACATAGACCTGATACGCAGTGCTTTCGAGATTATCGATATCAAGGAAGACGTCAACAACGTGAAGAAAGCCTATGAAAAGAAGGGCTACAAGGTCTTCACGCTGAAGCTCGATGACAAGAAACTCTCCTGGGGCATCAAGAAGAAGCCGATCTTGCGTGTGACTGACTTGACCTATGAGAACATCCGTCATATCTCTGCCAACAAGCTGTTGGAGGTGATTGAGCGCAATTTCGGCGGCGGCTGGGACTCACTCGCACAGTCCATTCAGGATATTATCCTGAGCGGCTTCGACATCTCGACCACTACCCTGCCAAAAGACCGTCTGCACAAAAAAGGCGGCATGTATGAGAAAAAGGTGAATGACGGTTTCGAGGTGCTCGAGATTGAGAAGGGCAACTGGGTAGAGGCCATCTTTGCCAAGCTCAAGCCTGAGCAGGAGAAACCCAAGATGAAGTTCGGTGATGAGGATGACGAAGAAATCGGCGACGACGAGGACTTCGAGGTAGAGGACGATTACAAGAACCACGACGACGAGGATGACACCGTAGAGGATCCCGATGACGACCAGATCACCGAAGATAATTACTCGACCATGATGGATCTTGGTGGTGATGACCCAGACGATGAAGCCGCTCAGTTGTCAGACTACGTAGACGAATAATCAACATTTTATAAACCAATAATTCAACACAAACAATGAACATCCCCTCAGTATTCTGGCTCGTGCCCGTGGCATCCATCGTGGCATTGGGCATGGCGTATACTTTCTTCCGCCAGATGATGGCAGCCGACGAAGGAACGCCTCGTATGAAAGAGATTGCTCTTTATGTCCGTAACGGTGCAATGGCCTACCTCAAACAACAGTACAAGGTAGTAGGTATTGTATTCGTCGTGCTTTGTGCCCTCTTCGCTTTCATGGCGTACGGCCTCAATGTACAGAACCCCTGGGTTCCCTTCGCCTTCCTGACTGGCGGTTTCTTCTCAGGACTGGCCGGTTTCTTCGGCATGAAGACCGCCACATATGCTTCTGCCCGTACAGCAAACGCTGCCCGTGAGAGCCTCGATGCAGGTCTGAAGATTGCCTTCCGTTCAGGTGCCGTGATGGGACTCACTGTCGTAGGCCTGGGCCTGCTCGACATCGCCATCTGGTTTGTAATACTGAACTATTTCGATCAGGACGGACTCATCTCCATTACAACCACCATGTTGACGTTCGGTATGGGTGCTTCTACACAGGCGCTCTTCGCCCGTGTCGGTGGTGGAATCTACACGAAAGCAGCCGATGTAGGTGCAGATATCGTAGGTAAGGTGGAGGCCGATATCCCTGAGGATGACCCACGCAACCCTGCTACCATCGCTGACAACGTAGGCGATAATGTGGGTGATGTGGCAGGTATGGGTGCCGACCTTTACGAGAGCTATTGCGGCTCAGTATTGTCTACTGCAGCTCTGGGAGCTGCTGCCTTCGGTGTAGCAGGCCTCGATATCCAGCTCAAGGCCGTCATCGCCCCAATGCTGATTGCTGCTGTGGGTGTGTTTCTCTCACTGCTGGGTATCTTCCTCGTCCGCACAAAGGAAGGCGCTACGATGAAGGATCTGCTCCGCTCGCTCTCTCTCGGAACCAACGTGAGTGCTATCCTCATCGCTATTGCCACCTTCGCCATTCTCTATCTCTTAGGCATCGAGAACTGGTTGGGTCTCTCCTTCTCTGTGATTTCCGGTCTGGCTGCAGGTGTCATTATCGGACAGGCTACAGAATATTATACCTCTCACAGCTACAAGCCGACACAGAAGATCTCTGAGGCAGGACAGACAGGTGCCGCTACCGTTATTATTAAAGGTATTGGTACGGGAATGATCTCTACCTGTATACCTGTGATTACAATTGGTGTAGCCATTATGCTCAGCTATCTCTGCGCCAATGGCTTCGATCTCTCCATGACTTCCGAGAGCCTGTCCCACGGTCTTTATGGCATTGGTATTGCTGCCGTTGGTATGCTCTCTACTTTGGGCATCACATTGGCTACCGACGCTTACGGACCTATCGCCGACAATGCTGGTGGTAATGCTGAGATGTCGCAGTTGGGCGAGGAAGTTCGTCATCGTACTGATGCGCTCGACGCCCTGGGTAACACTACAGCTGCTACGGGTAAGGGCTTTGCCATCGGTTCTGCTGCCCTGACAGCTCTGGCACTGCTGGCATCCTATATCGAGGAAATCAAGATTGCGATGACCCGTGCCGATGTGATGATGCAGAATGTAAAGGGTGACCTCATTTCAGCTGCCGATGCCAACATCCCCGACTTCATGAACTATTTCCAGGTGAACCTGATGAACCCGAAGGTGCTCGTAGGCGCCTTTATCGGTGCGATGGCTGCTTTCCTGTTCTGTGGAATGACGATGGAAGCTGTAGGCCGTGCTGCAGAGAAGATGGTTCAGGAGGTGCGTCGTCAGTTCAAGGAGATTGCCGGCATCCTCGAAGGAACGGGTACTCCCGATTACGGACGTTGCGTGGAGATTTCCACCAAAGCCGCTCAGCACGAGATGATCATCCCGTCTGTTCTGGCAATCATCATTCCAATCATCGTGGGATGTGTACTGGGTGTAGCTGGTGTCTTAGGACTATTGGTAGGTGGTCTGGCCGGTGGTTTCACGCTGGCAGTGTTCATGGCCAACGCCGGTGGTGCCTGGGATAACGCAAAGAAGAACATCGAGGAAGGTGCCTTCGGCGGCAAAGGTTCGTTTGCCCATAAGGCTTGTATCGTTGGCGATACCGTTGGTGATCCTTTCAAGGATACATCCGGTCCTTCACTGAACATCCTCATTAAGCTGATGTCGATGGTGAGCATCGTGATGGCCGGACTTACCGTCGCCTTCATGTAATGTAAGATAACCTTCATCAAAAAGATAGCCGCTGAATTTGTTTCAGCGGCTAATTTTTTTCAACTTCTCGATACCCTTTTCCGTACAGAGCCCTCGCAGCAAGACCAAGGGCATCCCCCGGAAGATCTCCTTGATACTATATTTATTATAGAGTCGTTCCTCCTTAATATAGCGTCCTATCGCTTCAAAAAGATGCACTGCCAGTTCGTAGTTGAGGTCATCGCGGAAATAGCCCTCCTCCACACCACGCTTAAAGAACAGCTTCATATCCTCGCGTGAGTTCTTCTGTTCACGGGTCAGGTAACGAAGCACACGCGGATATTTCACCACATCGTCATAGAACAGCGGATTGACGGCATTCGCCTCCTCTACCCTCATGTGATACACTTTCAGCAGAATCTCCATCAGGTCTTTTTCCTTGCCCAGTTCTATGAACTTCGCCCTCCTTTTCTCACGGAAAGTCTTCACACCCTCATAGAGCAGTTCCTCCTTCGTGGCATAGATTTCATACATGGTACGTTTTGAGATAGCAAGACTCTCAGCGATATCGTCCATCTTCACTGCACGGATGCCTTTCTCAGTGAATGCCTTCATCGCCGTCTTGAGAATCACCTCGCGCAAACCTTTCTTATAGGCAGTAATACTCTTCTTTTCTTGCATATTCTTGCAGATTTGGCTACAAAGTTACAAAAAAAGAGTGAAAAGTAACCACTAATAGATGAAAAAGACAAAAATATTTTGTAATTTTGCGGGCGATTTGCATAAACGATCGTTCAGAAGGATAATAATACACTATTAATAGCATCACAAAAATGGTAAAGATTTCAAAAGAGGCTGCCCTCGAATATCATCAGAGCGGAAGACCAGGTAAGATCGAAGTAAAGCCTACCAAGGCGTACAGAACACAAACAGACTTAAGCTTAGCCTATTCCCCAGGTGTGGCATTCCCATGCCTCGAGATTCAGGAAGATCCCGACAATGCTTATAAGTATACCGACAAGGGCAACCTCGTTGCCGTTATCTCCAATGGAACCGCTGTCTTAGGCTTGGGCGACATCGGTGCCATGAGCGGCAAGCCCGTGATGGAGGGTAAAGGACTGCTCTTCAAGATCTACGGCGGCATCGACGTCTTCGATATCGAAGTAGCTGAGAAAGACCCTGAGAAATTCTGCGAGGCCGTAGAGCGCATCGCCCCGACCTTCGGAGGAATTAACCTTGAAGATATCAAGGCCCCTGAGTGCTTCTATATCGAGGAGCGTCTGAAGAAGACCCTCGACATCCCCGTGATGCACGACGACCAGCACGGCACCGCCATCATCTCCGCAGCAGGTTTGAAGAATGCGATGGAGGTCATCGGCAAGGACATCAAGAAGGTGAAGATCGTCGTCAACGGTGCCGGCGCTGCTGCCATCTCTTGTACCAAACTCTATATGGCCATCGGAGCCCAGAAGGAGAACATCGTGATGCTCGACTCCAAGGGTGTCATCTCTACCGAGCGTCAGGACCTCAATGAGCAGAAGAAGTTCTTTGCCACTTCGCGCACCGATATCCACACACTGGCAGAAGCTGTGAAGGATGCCGATGTGTTCGTAGGTCTCTCCAAGGGCAATGTGCTCTCGAAGGAGATGGTACGCACGATGGCAAAGGATCCCGTGATCTTCGCCCTCGCCAACCCCGTACCCGAAATCTCCTACGAGGATGCGATGGACGCGCGTCCCGACGTGCTCATGTCTACGGGACGTACCGACTATCCCAATCAGATCAATAACGTCATCGGCTTCCCCTATATTTTCCGCGGTGCACTCGACGTCCACGCCACCGCTATCAACGAAGAGATGAAACTGGCTGCCGTGCATGCCATCGCCGACCTCGCCAAACAACCCGTGCCCGATGTCGTGAACGATGTCTACAAGGTGAACAACCTCACTTTCGGACGCGACTACTTTATTCCGAAGCCCGTCGACCCGCGCCTTATCACCGAGGTCTCTGCCGCTGTGGCCAAAGCAGCCATCGAGAGCGGCGTGGCCCGTAAGAAGATTGAAGACTGGGATGCCTATAAGGACTCACTCAGCGTATTATTGGGTCAGGAAACCAAGCTCACCCAGAAGCTCTATGCCACCGCAGCCGCTCATCCGCAGCGCGTGGTCTTCGCCGAGGCCGTTCACCCCACGATGCTCAAAGCTGCCGTTCAAGCCAAGTCGGAGGGTATCTGCTACCCCATCCTCCTGGGCAACGACGAATATATCGGCAAACTCGCCAAGCAACTCGACCTCAACATCGAGGGTATCGAGATTGTCAACCTGCGCCATCCGTCTGAGCAGGAGCGTCGTGAGCGTTATGCCCGCATCCTCACCGAAAAGCGTCAGCGCGAAGGTTACACCTTCCAGGAAGCCAACGATAAGATGTTCGAGCGCAACTACTTCGGCATGATGATGGTCGAGACAGGCGAGGCTGACGCCTTCATCACCGGTCTCTACACGAAATACTCGAATACTATCAAGGTTGTCAACGAGGTCATCGGAATCCGTCCCGAATACGAACACTTCGGTGCCATGCACATCATCAATTCCCCCAAGGGCACCTATTACATCGCTGATACGCTCGTGAACGAGAATCCCGATAGCGACACCCTCGTCGACATCGCCAAGCTCGCTGCCACAGCCGTACGCTTCTTCAACGAGAAGCCTGTCATCGGCATGATGAGCCACTCCAACTTCGGTTCTTCCACCAGTGCCGGAGCCAAGAAGGTGAAGCGCGCCGTAGAGCAGATGCAGGAGCTTTATCCTGACCTGCCCATCGACGGTGAGATGCAGCTCGACTGCGCCCTCGACAATGAACTGCGCGACGAGCAGTATCCCTTCACTCGTTTGAAAGGCAAGAAGGTCAATACCCTCATCTTCCCCAACCTCACCTCTGCCCGTTCTTCTTACAAGATGTTGCAGATGCTGGGTTCCGACGCCGAGATCATCGGTCCGATCCAGATGGGACTGAACAAGGCCATCCACTTCATCGACTTCGGTGCCTCGGTGCGCGACGTGGTGAACATTGTGGCTGTGGCTACCATCGATGCCTACGTCGACAAGATCAAAAGCAAGCTTGCAGCACTAGGTAAATAAGATTTATTGTTAATATATCTTAACTCTTTGGACGCAGTTTTTACTTTCGGGTAGAAACTGCGTCCAACTTTTAAGAGTGTAGGAATAAAAAAGATCAACTTATCATATCAACTTAATAAAATTAACTTATGAGAAAACTTATTCTATCGATGCTGGCTTTCACGAGCCTCACAGCATTCGCTCAGTTTGGAGCACCCAGACAGAACCCCGTTGTTCCTTCCGCAAAAGCAGAGGTTGAGGACTTTAAGCCCGCTTCCAGCAATCAGGAGAACAAGCAGTTCCCGGCCATCAACTCAAAGCGTCAGGTACGTGCGCAGATTACTGCTCCTAAAGCCACCTTCGTCGGTCTCGACATCGCAGGTAAGATCTATGAGATGACCAAAGACGAGAACGGCGTCTGGACCGGTACTTCCGAGCCTCAGGACGAAGGCTTCCACTACTATCAGTTGAATATCGACGGTGCCAGCGTGCCCGATCCGAATAGCTTGTATTACTATGGTGCCAGCCGTTGGGGAAGCGGTATTGAGGTGCCTTCTGCCGACCAGGATTTCTGGCAGGTGAAGAATGTGCCGCAGGGCTCTGTCAGCGAGGTTTTCTATTGGTCTACCTACACCGAGCAGATGCGTCGTTGCCATGTCTATCTGCCTCATGAGTACTTCACCAATCCCACCAAGAAGTTCCCCGTTCTGTATCTGCAGCACGGTATGGGCGAGAACGAGTACGGCTGGGCAGAGCAGGGTCACACCGCTCAGATCATGGACAACCTGATTGCCGAGGGTAAGGCCGTTCCTTGCATCATCGTGATGGATAATGGTCTGAACACACGCCGTCCCGGTGAAACCGGAGGCTTCGGCGGCTTCGGTGGCGGTCAGCGTCCTCAGGGTGCTCCCGGTGCAGGTCCCCGCGGTCAGCGTCCCGCAAACGTGCAAGAGGCTCTTCAAAGACCTACGGGTGCCCAGGGTGGTCAGCGTCCTCAGGGAGCTCCTGGTCAGGGTGGCCCTCGTCGCGGCGGCTTCGGTGGATTCGGTGGTTTCTCCGAGGGCTTCAAGAATGTACTCTTCAACGATATCATCCCGATGGTCGAGAAGAACTACCGCGTGATTGCCGATCCTCAGCACCGCGCATACGCCGGACTGTCCATGGGTGGCATGCAGGCACGTGAGATCACACTCGCCAATCCCGATAAGTTCGCATACGTAGGCTCATTCAGCAGCGGCGCATGGAACGTCGACCAGGTGAAGGGTTCAGAAGGTTTCGCCAAGAATGTCAAGCTGCTCTTCATGAGCGGTGGCGGCAAGGAGAACATGGGTTGCGTTGAGGCTGCCAAGAATATCAAGGAGCAGGTCGGCATGAACGCCGTCGGTTACGAGTCGCCCGGCACAGCACACGAATGGCACACCTGGCGTCGCAGCCTCTTCGAGTTCGCACAGTTGATCTTTAAGTAAGAAATATCCACATACAATACTACTTGATGAAGTGAGAGGTGGTATTTGCCAGATGGCAGATGCCGCCTCTTTTCGTTTTGGCACGGTATTTGCATGACCTTTGGAAAAAGGTAAAAAAGTAAAAAGGTAAAAAAGTAAAACTATGCAAAAAGGTAATATCGGTGTAACGACTGAGAACATCTTTCCAGTCATCAAGAAGTTTCTTTATAGTGATCACGAGATTTTCCTCCGTGAGATGGTTTCAAATGCGGTAGATGCCACGCAGAAGATGAAGACGCTGGCGGCGCAGGGCGAATTTAAGGACGACCTGGGCGACCTCACCGTTCGTGTCAGTTTCGATGCCGAGGCTGGCACTATCACCATCAGCGACCACGGTATCGGCATGACCGAGGAAGAGATCGACAAGTACATCAACCAGATCGCCTTCTCGGGCGTCAGCGACTTCCTCGAGAAGTACAAGGACAATGCCAACAACATTATCGGCCACTTCGGTCTCGGCTTTTACTCTTCGTTCATGGTGTCAAAGAAGGTGGAGATCATCACCAAGTCGTATAAGGAAGGGGCGAAAGCCGTAAAATGGAGCTGCGACGGCTCACCCGCCTACGAGATCGATGATGCCGAGCGCGCCGACCACGGATCTGACATCATCCTCTACATCGACGACGACTGCAAGGAGTTCCTCGACAAGTACAAGCTCGAGGGTCTGCTCCAGAAGTACTGCAAGTTTATGGCCGTGCCCGTCGCCTTCGGCAAGAAGCAGGAGTGGTCGAAGGAAGAAAGCAAGATGGTGGATACCGCCGAGGATAATATTATAAATAATGTGGAGCCGCTGTGGACCAAGGCCCCGTCGACACTCAAGGACGAGGACTACAAGTCGTTCTACCGCACCCTCTACCCCATGAGCGACGAGCCGTTGTTCTGGATTCACCTCAACGTCGACTATCCCTTCAACCTCACGGGTATCCTCTATTTCCCGAAGATCAAGTCGAACATCGAACTGCAGAAGAACAAGATCCAGCTCTATTGCAACCAGGTCTTCGTGACCGATCAGGTGGAAGGCATCGTACCTGAGTTCCTCACGCTGCTCCACGGTGTGATCGACTCTCCCGATATCCCCCTGAACGTGAGCCGTAGCTATCTCCAGAGCGACCGCGAGGTGAAGAAAATCTCCACCTATATCACAAAGAAAGTGGCCGACCGCCTGAAGGCGATCTTCGGCGAGAACCGCAAGGAGTATGAGGAGAAGTGGGACGACCTGAAGCTCTTCATCAACTACGGTATTTTGAGCGAGGAAGGATTTTATGACCGCGCCAAGGACTTCGCCCTGATGAAAGATACCGAAGGCAAGTATTTCACCTTCGACGAGTACAAGACGCTCATCGAGGCCAACCAGAAGGATAAGGACGACATGCTTGTCTATCTCTACGCCACCGACAAGGAAGAGCAGTACAGCTATATCAAGGCCGCACAGGACAAGGGTTACTCCGTGCTGCTGCTCGACGGACAGCTTGACGTGCCCACCATCCAGACTCTGGAGCAGAAGTTCGAGAAGAGCCGCTTCACACGTGTCGACAGCGACATCATCGACCGTCTGATTGTCAAGAGCGATGCTCCGAAGAGTGACCTCTCAGAAGAGCAGAGTGACAATTTGTCAGCCGTCTTCCGCACACAGCTGCCCAAGATCGACAAGACGGAATTCATGGTGCAGGTCGATGCTCTCGGCGCCGAAGCACGTCCGGTGGTCATCACGCAGAACGAATACATGCGTCGTATGAAGGACATGAGTAAGTTCCAGGCAGGCATGGGCTTCTACGGACAGATGCCCGACTCGTTCAACCTCGTACTGAACAGCGACCATCCGCTGGTGAAGAAAGTGCTCGACGAGAGCGAGGCTGCCACTGCCGAGGCTCTGAAACCCATCCTCGCAGAACTCAAGGGTCAGGAGGCCCGTCTGGCTGCCATCCGCGCTGCTCAGGATAAGAAGAAGTACGATGAGATCACGCAGGAGGAGAAAGACCAGAAGGCCGAGGCCGAGCAAGCCGTGCAGGCCGAGAAGGACAAGAAGACGGCTGTCATCGCCGACTACGCCAAGACAAACTCCATCGTCCACCAGCTCATCGACCTGGCTCTGCTCCAGAATGGTATGTTAAAGGGCGAGGCCCTCGACCGCTTCCTCAAGCGCTCCGTCGACCTCATCAAATAAACACTAAAATCCCCGCTCAGCCGAGCGGGGATTTTAGTGTCCCAGTCCCTGTGATTCATGATACCTGTGACAAGCGTTCGGCCAGATTTCTTGTTATTAGAACGGTCCATACCCCATACAACTCGTGTTCAGAACATTATCGGTCCGTGTCCCATACAGCTCGTGGTCGTGATCGCCGTCAGAAATGCCGTCAGTGCGGCTACTACCACCTTCACCGCCACCTCAATAATCCTCTTCTTCATTGCTTCTGTCATTTTTCATTCCGTTTCAACGTTCTATGGCGTTCCAGCGTCACTGGGATGTCTCACTGGGGACAGCGACACCACGTGTGATATCTCCGATGTCACACTGGTTCCTGTCCCCTGTGTGACATCCCCTGTGTCGCTTAGACGGGCCTAGTCCTTATCAATCCCATCTCCACTATCCCCGCCTTCTGCGGTTCCCGTATTGATCACCAACGTACTCGCCTGTCCCGGCATTGCGAAGTTACCCGTCCACACGCTGCCGTCCTCTGTCAGTTCGATCTCGCTGCCATTAAGCGTTGCATTCGGCGTCACGCCCTCAGCCGGCGTCACACTCACCTCACACTCGTCATCCTCCTGAAGCAGTGCGCCACTGACGACATTCTGACCGCCACAGCTCACCACAGCCGTACCGCTACCGTTCTTGGTAATGGTCAGGGCATGTCCACTTGTCTGCTGACTGCCACCGCCATTGCCGCTTTCGCCATTTCCGCCGCCGTTTCCGCCGTTACCTCCATCGCCACTATCATCGTCACTGGGCGCATTACCCGTCAGCTGCTTGATCAGCGCCTTGGTCTTCGAGGTAAACTGCAACTGTGCCTCGTCGTTCATATTGGCAATCGTAGTCTCGCCCGTAGCCTGCATGATCATCTTCACCGCACCTACTGCAAACTGCATGGCGTCGGGCTTCTCAGCCAACTGCTCGTCGGTCTTCTGAGCGCCGCGACCGGCAGACACGCGCGAGCCCTGCTCCAGCGTCAGACCATTCGCGTCGATCGAGGCCTTGAACAATCCGAGGTCATCAATCTTCACCACATAACCCATCAGCGCGTACTCCTTGATCAGGCTTGCCAAATCAAGCAGCATACCCGTGATTTCACCGAGCGAGAAAGCCGTGGTATGCTTCTTCATGATCTTGGCCAGATCCTTCACACCGAGCGTACCCTTGTACTCCACACGTCCGTAATACTTTCCCAACGTGCCGTTCAGCACTTCATTTGTGTTCTTTGTCAAATTAATCTCCAACATAATTCTTACTTTTTTAAAGGAAACAAATTGCCATAATTATCCATAATTTCCATAATATTCTATTACGGGATATTACGATTTATTACGGTTATTCGTTTCAAAATAAACACTATTTGTTAATTCTCACTGTTTGTCTTGCAGTTCCTTCAAATACTTTCGGACTATCCGGAATTATCACGAAAGAAATGAATTTTCCCGTTCGACGCTGCAAAGATACAACAATTGTTTTTGGTGGTTTCCCTAAACGTACTTATACGGAAGTATACGTCCTTAAACGACCTTAAACGGCAGTTAGTCGGGCTCGCCAAGCTCATCAATAATCATCCTCACCTGTTTGGGATTGTAGAAATTGCTGCCCCTTGAAATACAGCCTTTCAGCCGTTTGTTCTGACTGAGCCAGAACCTGAACTTCTTCAATGCTCTCTCCGGACTGTCATTAGGGAAGTACATCATCGCCAACTCCGACTTCCCGTATGCATGCACCTTAAATTCCTTTTCTTTCATCATCTCTCACTGAACTTATAGTTTTTTATGTCACACAGATCTCTCAGATCTCACAGATTTTTATCACCCTTGGTGAGATGGATCACACAGATTTTCAACGCGGTGGGATCCCGCAGATTATTCCCTATGGAAATGCTGCAGAGCAGCAAATATCTGTGAGATCTGAGAGATCTGTGTGACATAAAAATCTGTGTGAACGAAATCACTTCTTTTTCTGTCGGTAGATCTTCGCCATCAGCGAGTCAGGATGCTCGCGGATATAATCCTCAGTGAGCATCTGCTCCTGCTTGCTCTTCTCCGCTTTCGCCTCGCGCTCCGCATTCTCCTGTTCCCGCTCAGCGGCTGCCTCCAGGCTCTTCTCCGCCTCCGTCTGCTCCTGCTCGTCCCTCTTCTTGGTGCGCTTCAGACGTATTTTCGAGGCAGTAATAGAATTTGAGATTTCGTTTTTCTTCCACCTCTTCAGACGATTTTCCACGCTGAAATAACGCTCCTGCTCCTCGAATCGCATCTTTTGAGTCTTGGGATTCACATCAGTCCAATAATAGTAGAAATCGTTGAGCATATCCATATCCATGTCGCCTCTGTGATTCCAGATTTCCATCTTAAAAGCGTTCTGACGCTCTTCAAGATCAGACAAAGGCAAAGAAAGAGCGCGTCCCGCAGAGAGAGTAGTTTTCTCTTCTTTTTCTTTGTTTTCTTTTTCTATAGATAGGGGGTTAGGGGGAAGAATTTCTTTTGCTGTTTTTCGCTTTCTCTCTTTTAAGTTCACGTTG